>Ga0070765_100001545_pt1 | contig 14185 bp, 9 predicted proteins | sample HubBroMetageWFT5_FD_71516 | JGI IMG/M metagenome (GOLD analysis project Ga0070765, IMG submission 71516) | Warmed and freeze-thawed soil microbial communities from the Hubbard Brook experimental Forest, New Hampshire - Hubbard Brook CCASE Soil... | ecosystem: Environmental > Terrestrial > Soil... | reverse complement strand
AGCCGGGAGTGACGATGCCGGGAAGATTGGAGCCGGGATCGGTGACATCGAAATCGCGCGTGCCAACCGTAGGATCGACCGGCTGCGGTTTCAGCAGGCCGACGAGGTAGCGGAAGTCGCCACGGTCGCCGGTGCGGAAGTGCCAGCGGAAAAAATAGGGAGAGTTTTGCGGTTCCTGCTGTCCGCCATAGGGCGCCCAGGCTGAGGAGATGCCGGAAGGCGCCTTCGACTGATCCAGGTGCAAGCCTGCAAGACGTCCACTCTCAAACGATGGAATAACAAAAGCATCGTAGCCGGTGTTGACATCGAGCAGACGTGGACAGAGCAGGCGCGAGTATGCGAGGTCAGGATTGCTGTTGAGAATCGCCTGCACGCGTGGAATGACTTGGCTCATGTCAGACGAAACCAATTCGGTTGATGGATTAGGCGAAAGGCCCTGATTGAAGTGTACGTGCGCCCATGCCCAGAGCTCACTGGCTATCGGGAATACCGTCGGATCAGAAATGGTGATGAAGGGCAGCGGACGATTGGCAATGTTTTTCCCTTCGACATATTCTCCCTGCTTCAGAACGATGAGCGCGATCCAAGGACTGAGTCGCAAGCCGGAAGGCGGCGCGGGGGTGTATCGCCAGGGGTAATCCTCGTCATAGAAATCGACGCCCGCAAGATAGTTGGATTCGAAGTTGGTAACTCCTGGCCGCGGCTCGGTGCGGATGACAGCATTCGCCAGAACACCGAGGATATCGCCGGGGCCATAGAGCGAGATGTCCTGAGCGATGCTCTGGGTGAGCGGTGTGTTGCCGGTGACGGGAGTGCCAGAGAGGTCTAGCTCGACATGAATGGATGCGCGATTACCCGTCGCCGGCGGAGCTGTGATGGCGTTCGCAACTCCCTGACGAAGCCAGGGAAGGAATGCGTAGGTCCCCAGCAAATCTTCGGGATCAGCGATGGGCGGAGCGGGAGCCGGATTCGTGCTCATGCTGCGACCTCGAACTGGGGTATGACGTGCAATACGCCTTCAAGCGACGGATCTGCAGCCACCGCGTTGGCGATGTAATCGTGCGCCTTGGCCTGACTCAAGAAGGCTGCCGCCTCGGGACGAAAGACTTGGTTGGAAGATTGCAACGCCACGGCGAAGGTTTCGCTCGACACCGCAACCGATCCGGTATAGGGACGGGTCTGGGCACGGAAGTTGGCCGAGAGCTTGGATTGACCGGCGCTGTTGCCAGCGAGGAAGCTGGTAAACATGATGCGGGCGTGGGGAAAGAATCGGCTGCGCACTGGCTCGTTTTCCGCGTCGACGATGGTGAGGTCGTAGCGCACTGGCCGGGTGATAGCGGTAGCCGATGCCAGGGTTGCGCTGCCAGCCAACTCGATGCCGCTGTCTTGTGGTACGAAAGCAGGCTGTGAGAGCTTGGTCGCGTCATCGAAGTTGCGGAACTGGGACGGCGCAAAAGGCTCCTGCAGATCGCGCGTCTTTGTCAGCACCGTGCCGGAAACCGAGAAGGCGAACTGGTTGGCATCGCTGGGGGCCTGGCTACCGACTTTGTCGATCTTCAGATCCAGTGGAACGCTACGCTGACTGATCTGCAGAGTGCCCGCGGGGTGGAGCACAAAGCTAGCCTCGGAAGGATCGAGCTGGCGAAGCACGACCAGCAACTGAACATTCGCCGGCAAAGCAGTCTTCCAGTTGGAGGCCTTTTGCGCTTCGGCGGCAAGGATGGGCATGACCGCGACCGGCGGTAGGGTCGTGTTCGGATCGTCGCCCCAGGTGAAGTCGATACCGATGTCGATCGAGAAGAAGAAGAACGATAGCGACGCGGTGCCGTGCACATGCCACGGGGTCGGGCCCGACAGTGAAACATCGATGCCGACGCCGTAGACGCCAACGCCGAAGACCTGCACCGAGAACTGGCTGGAGATTTCGACGGTGAAGTGGAAGGGCGAGAACTGAATCAGTGCATCGAAGCCCGAGCTGCCCGACACTGAGCAGGCGGAAAAGCCGAAGAAGAAGTCTGAATGCGTTCCGAACTGCACCGTGTTGGTGGTGACAGCGAAGTAGCCGTCGGCGTGGATGCGGGCGTAGGACTCGTTGATCAGGTCAATCGATATCCGTTGCGGCGAGGGGAACGGAAGTGGCGGCGGATTAAACTGGGGGTGAAAGCCTCCAACCGAAACCACGAAGTTAGCGTCGTCGCCATAGGCAAACAGCAAGCCCATCTGGCCGGAAAGAGTAATGAAGAGGATGTGCGAATCGAACAGCGAGGCGAAGAAATAGAAGCGCTGCTTGTCAAACTCTAGGGCGCCGGCGAAGTTCACCTGCAGTACAAGGATTGCTATGTCGTCCGCGGGTAAAGCCATACGTAAGATGCCCAGAATGGCGGCGTCGCCGGGCGGGATCTCGATGATGACTCCGAGCGAAAGGCTGATCAGGGTGGGCTCGCCCCAGCCGATCTTGGCCATGGGGCCGATGAGGAAGGTTCCTTCTTGTGGAGGGAAAATGGCGCGGAGATCGCTGATGATGCGGGGAGCATTGGCGATCACGTCCTGTGGGAACATGATGCTCTGGATGGAGCCGGTGCGGACGCCGTCCATCAGCGGCTGAAAGAGCATGGTGCGGTTCAAGCCGAGCAGACCGCCCACCGCCAGTAAGGTGAAACCAAAACTCAGCTGGATGCCCGCACCGAAATCTGCGGTCAGAATAATGAGCAGCGAGAAGCCCTTGGAGCCATCGGGCATCTTGGTCGAAATGAGGCCAATGGCCGCGACCGAAAGGAAGTCCGCGATTTCAAGTTGCAGCGCGCCTGCGTACTCGCCGCGTGCGGTATCGATGTAGAGATAGCCTCCGCCAGTGACCACGCCCGCGTTGACGCTGAGGCCGACTCCTTTCGGCGGTTTGAAGGCGAGTGCGGCCGCGACTGGACCAAGATTGCCTCCGGTCTTGGGGAATGTGAGATTGACGGTGAGACCTACATCTTCGACTACTGCCTGCAGTGGACCGAGATTGCCCTGTAGCGTTGCTCCCAACGAAATGGGGATGGCGCCGCTGCTAGGGCTGACTGAGATTGTGGCCGATTGAATCTCGATAGGGCCAAGCGAAATGTGCGCGGGAATCTCGATCTCGAGTCCCGCCGAGCCGCTGAAGTAGACGCCCAGCCGCGAGTCAAGACCGGCAGTGATGCTGGCATCGACCGAGAGGCTTGGCGGCAGCAACTGGGCGAGGAAGCCGTCGGCGTCGGCTCCGGGAACGATTACTAGGGCGGCATCGGTGAGTGCTGCCTCGGTGTAGAAGCTAGCCGCCGTTGAGTCGGTACGGAAACCGACCGCCAGGCTGAGTGAGGCGTAGTCCAAACGGCTGGCGCCCTCGGTGCCGAGCAGCACCTGCTTGGTTCCAGTCGTGTCCTGGTTCTTCAAGGTGACGGAAAAGGCCGCAGCCGAGCCGGGTGACCCTCCAAAAATACCCGTGGCGAGTGCGACTGGCTGGTTGGGCCGGATGCCGACAATTATTCCACCCGCCAAATCGAACGCCGCTTTCAGGATGAGCGACAGCCTGTCGGAGATGGTGATTGTCGTTCCGCCGGAACCGGTAACGTAAGGGAGCGTTGCGATACCGGGGGCAGCCGATGCCGTGGGGGGAAGGGCATAGAAATCAAGTCCAGCGGTGAGATTGGCCTCGATGACTAGATTGCCGATGAGCTGCCAGCGCAGCGCGAAGTCCTGCAGATTGGTCAACGAGGTCGCGCCCTGAGTCAATGCCGCCTTCATTAATCCACTAACGGGACTGGAGAAGACGGTCAGCCCGAAGCCTTGCCCCAGCGCGTTCATGTTTTGCAGGAACAGTTGCTGGTCGAACGCCGGGCCCCAGGAATAGGCGTTACGGAAGATACCAAGCGGATCATTCAGGACGTTGCCAATGTCGTTCCAGGCAATGTCGAGGCGAGTGTAGGCGGGACGCTGACCAGCAGCAGGTTTCAGGGTCCGGCGGATGACGCCGGCTGCCAGCAGTCCGGCGCCGAGAACCCGGTGGTAGCTCAGCAGGTAGTCGGCAACCAGAAAGTCCACCAGTTGCCCGGGAAAGTCGCTGGCGAACTCAACCGGATCGATGGTCGCTGCAAGTCCCGAGGCGGACGTGAGTTTCGAGACAGCAGAGAAGAAATTGACCAACTGGCTGATGACGTTCGCCGCCTGACTTTCGTCGAGGCCGCCTTCAACAGCATTCAGAATGTTGGTTGCGATGGAGCCCAGGTTCTGAATGTCAGCAATCGGTGTGGCCGTATTCCAGCCGAGGATGAGCATGAACTCAGAAAACTCATCGGGACCCGATAGCGCACTCTGGATCGGGGTAAGCGCCAGTCCCAATTGCTCGGCGATGACTGCGAGGGTATCTTTACCTGCCATCGGTTTCCTCGGACAAATACAGCCGATTGCAAATCGCTTACTACTGTTCACGGGCCCATCAGGCTGTGCCGAACATCACAAACTTTGCGTTGTCCTCCAGAAAGTTCATCCGCGGCGTGCCGTGAGTGGGGTAATAGTTGTAGATCAAATGGTTTGTGCCGGTTGCCATAATGGGGAGCCTGACTCCGTAAACGAAGTGATTTCCGATGAAGATTATTTTTCTGTTCGCGGCGTCGGTCTCATCGGCGATGGGCGTCCAATCAAAGCCCGCGATCCACTCATCGAGGCTGGAAAAACCGAACCGGGCGTGGAGTGGAAGTCCCGATGTCTCCCGCGGATCACCTTGAAGGAGAGGTTTGAGAAACTTCATTTTGCCCGGTTTATCAGGCGGAATTGTCTGAGTTCCCATGGGCTGAGTAGCGTTGAGGCCTTCACGGCGCGACGTGCACCTTCCGTTTTTCAGATTAATGAATCTCAGGCCACCTGCAGCAGGAACGATCCTGGTTAGGATGTCGAATGGCTTTTCATCCGAAGTAGATGGAGAGAGTTGGAGAGTCGGCCTGATCCAGTCGCTCCATTTGTCGGGTACAGGCGCCTGGGTGCCGCCAACTTCGACTCCCTGCAGAAAATTTTGTTTTCGGAACTCAGCGACCAAGTCGGCCGTCTTGCTGAACGGGGTTGGGCTCATGACCGTGTACTCAACCAACATGTACTCGAGAACACCATTGCCCGAATCGTCTTTTAGATCGTGAAAGAACTTGGGTCCGTTGACCTGTTGAGGATTGCTGAGAGCTTTCTTGAAGAGCTGCAGAAACGGCTGTGCGCTGTCGGCTCCGACATTGCAGCCCTTGATGTAGCAGTTAGTGGTTGAAGTCGAGACCGCGGCAGGAATGTGAATCGTACCCGCGATATTCACCGCCTGCACCATCTCGTAATCGCGTCCATCCGAACCAGGTGGAACCTTAGTTGTGGAATCGAAGGGTATTGCAAACGCCTCATCGTTAGCGTGGGCGCCCATGACGAGATTGTCGGCTTGCTGCGAGTTCGTCGCCAGCGACTGCAGGAAATCTGCAATGGTTGCGATTCCCGCCTTATCGATCAGCGTCGTGTTCTTGCGGGATTTCATAGCCCGCTTCAACAGCTTCTCGTAGCAGGTAACTCCAGGCACGAACGCGTAATCCATAGTCCGCTTCCGTCCCCGCGCGAACGAGGGATGGGAAATAGTGACGACAGCGACGCTAAGTTGGAAAGTTCAGAACGCCACAGGAACAAAGGCCGGCCAGCAATGAGGAGGGATTTTATGACAATCGGCTGCGCTTCTCAAGCAAGAAAATGTCGAATTTGCGTTCAGCGATTCTGGTTCTCGGACCAGTCGGCTACTATGGGCGCAGTTGACGACCGAGGTTGGGTTCTTTGACGACTTTAAGTCAGGTTCCTATTCCGTAAGGGTGACTGAAAGCGATTAAGGTTGAGAGCCCGCAGAGCAGGCTTTAGAATCACTGCCCAAGCCACTCCGAATATCCGGCCGCTCCGCTCTGCCGGGTCGAAAGGACAGCGATGGACTATGCCTTCGTACCTGGACTCGCAACCGGCGATCCCTACCTCACAACAATCAGCGGCGCTCTGCAAATCCACCCGAACCTGTTTCTGCTTTCCCCTGCGCCCGATACACTGAGCAATTTTTTCTTTTACGCCAAAACTGCCAATGTCGTGACTCCGTCGGAGGACTTGATCATCGGGACACACGCCGACGACGAAGGAATCATTCTTGTCGCCGTCGACTCTACAATCCCCGCGCCTATTACTTATGAAAAGCTGCAGAACGCAACCAGCATCAAGCTTCCGGCAGAGCTAAACAAGCCGGGAACCAGTTTTCGAATCTTCGGATGCGTCATCGGTTCTGATAGCAGCGTGCCGTTGCTAAAAGCGCTGAAGCAGTCGCTTGGCAATCCTCACGCCGTGGTGGCCCCAAAGTATCTCTATGGGGTGGCTTCGCTGGCAGGAGGCTTCCTGGAAACCATGTTGTACGAATTTCGCGTTCTGAGTCCAACGGCTCTGGCCTCCAGAGAGGCCGTGAAGCAGGCTTTCCAAGCGGGAAGCAATGCGAATCCGCCGCAATTTGTCGACGTGAATGGAACCAAGATATCACCAGATCTATGGGACACATGGCTGCCTTCCGACTCCCAGATGCAGCTCAAGCCGGCAACCAAGCATCAGATCCCTTTCACCGTCAAAGCAAGTGTTCCTGTTGCGAGCGGGGTGTCCATGCAGATGGATGTCCGGGCATTCTGGGTCGCCATCCACGAGATGATCACCATACCTCACGTCGATACGGGCGAAGGTGAAAATACCAAGAAGAGTAGAAAGGAGTTAGCTCAGGCAGGAATACCCAATGATGCGCGTTTTAAGTCATCGCATCCGTACCCGTATTACATGCGATATTACTACAATTCGGCGCAAAGCTTGGTCGACAACGTCAACTGGATGGTGGCCGCATTCGAGGGCGGGACAACGTGGCAGCTCACGTTTGACCGCTATCTGTACGAGCTATTTATTCCTCTTACCGAGCCGCCGACGGACAACCTGATCTGCAACTACTATCATGCTGGACAGTCTCCGGTAACCAATATGTTTCAGGGACACAGCGTCGATGCTCGGCTATTCGCGGCAGTGTAGGTTGGGACACTCTTGGGGACTTGAAGCCGAGCCGGGCGCAAGATACGTGTGTTGCTTCGAGCCTTTTCACTGTACTTTTCCGGACGCACCTTGCACTCGTGAATTCGGCGACTTCTGGGGATTTAAAAGTCTTCGCCGGCCGTGGCGCTTCAAGGCGTGATGGCGATGACCCGCAGAGGACTGCCTGACCCACCGACGATTTTCAGTGGTGCGGCAACGACGATGGCACCGGTCGGCGGGAGCTGATCAAGGTTCGACAGACCGGCCAGGCCAAACTTGCCGCTGCCGTGCATGATGTAGTGGTTCGGGAATGGTGGATCGAAGGTCGCCGCTTGGCCCGCATCGGTCCCGACCGTCTCCACACCGACGCCCAGCACGTCCCGCTGTTGAGCGAGGAACGCGGAGGTTTCCTTGGCCAATCCAGGAGTGTGAGGTCCATCCTCCTGCAGGTTGATGTAGTCCTTGGCATCCTCCCGCTTCGACCAGTCTGTACGCAAGAGAACCCATGCGCCGGGCGGGATGCGGCCGTACTGTTCTTCCCACTCGCGGACTTGTTCTAGCGTCAGAAGATAGTTTGGGTTCGCGGCAACCTTCGCGCTGACGTCAATAACACAGGCAGGACCGACAAATTTTTGCGGCGGGATACGGTCCACGGTGTTGTCCGGGAGGTCTTTCCCGCTGATCCAGTGGACGGGAGCATCGAAATGAGTTCCAGTGTGCTCGCCGGTCTCGAACGCATTCCAGTACCAGGCGGGACCGCGCTCATCGTACCGGGACAGCTCCCGGATCTTGAACGCGGGAGAGTTGTTCCATTGCGACGGCAACGGCAGCAGCGGTGTCTGTGGACTCAGCGGCTGCGTCAGATCTACGACCCGCAACCTACCCTGGTTTAGCTCTTCGAGCAGTATGCTCAGCACGTTCGACATCAGGCTTTCTCCCCTAGCGGATCCTTCGCTGACTTCGTTTATAACGCTTCCAGAATTGCCGTAAACCGCGGGCGAAGCCCAAGCAACGGCGATTCACCTAAAATCGAGAGATAACGGATTAGTAACTCCCCTCCCCTCCCCCTCATCTTGAAAACAAAGCGTTTATTGCATCGTTAGGTGTAAGTTCCTGCAAACAAAGACGGTTAATAGCTAAAGTCCTAGAGACAAAGGAGTTAGCGCGGTTAATCCCATCATTCGGCAAAGTGACTGGCCTGCCTAGTAATAAATGCGGTACTGTTTTCAAAGACCAAGCAATTCTGCGCCTGAGCGCCATGCTGCAAGGCACACAACTCCCTCGCCTCACGACTCAGTAAATAACAGCAAACGAGGGAGCAGAAAGGACATAGGGCACAGGGTTGTGTGATAAGGCTGTGCGGTCTACTCGATTCTAATGCGTTTCGATGACTGAACGTACCTTTGAAATTGAAAGCGATTCTCGAGCACGGACAAGTCGGTGACGTACCCAGACGGACCGGTGGCTGCAACTTTTGCAACTATGGTCGTCAGTTCGTTGCGCTGAGGGGCCCCGCAAACCTCACTTCTAAAGTTCTCGACGTCGCGCACGGTGACGACTCGCGGTATACCAGCGGATCGAGCGATCCCTTCCAAATCGGTGCCGGTGCTCGTAGCTGTTGGAAACCCACCCACTGAGAGCAAGCTCTCGTTGTCGAAAACAACGTGAGTCAGATTCTTTGGGCGATAACGCGCCATCGTGCTCAGACTCCCTAAGTTCATTAAGAGCGAGCCGTCGCCGTCAAACACAATGACGCGTTGATTGGGCAAGCACAACGCCAGGCCTAAGCCGGTCGAAGACGCCAGGCCCATCGCGTGTAGCAGATAGAAGAAATTGGGGCGGTGTCCCAGGGACTGCAGTTCAGCCGAGACTGCTCCCATGATGGTGACGACGAGATAGTCTTCGAGTTCGGAATAGACCGAGCGAAGACAATCTAGACGCAGCATCACTCCTCCCACATCAGGTCGCGCGTCAAAAGAATGCCGACGGGTTGCAGGCTGCTTTCTGCCAGGGTTTGCGCATCGCGTATTCGTTTCTTGACGGTTTCGATGCCATCCAGAAAGAAATAAGGGATTCTCAAGGCGCGCAAAACTGGTTCGGTCACATTGCCGCCTTGCGTCTGCCACGGATCTCTTTCTCCAAACGAACCGCGATAACTGATCAGCATCAGAAGCGGAATCTTGTATAAATGCGCGAAAGAGACGATGCCGTTAATGGATGCGAGGAAGCCATGGTTCTGCATCAGCATGGCTGATTTGACACCGGCGAAGTGCGCGCCTGCTGAGATGCCTACCCCTTCCTCCTCTTTCGCCAGTCGCACCAAGATGGTGTCTGGGTCCTCGTCCGCCAAGCGGATGAGATGCACCAGCCAAGTTTCAGGAAGGGCGGAGAGCAGGCGGATGTCACAATCCTTCAAAGCGTCATAAATCAGCTTTGAGCTGGTTAGAGATACGGACATAGGTTTGTTTTCAGGTCGGATGTCGTCCCGCTCCACGACGTTCGCGATAGCGCCGTAGCGAGAGGACTTGATCCGCGTTCCAGTATAGTGGCGAAGCATAGCGCCAGCACAAGGTATTCCGGGCAATTCGAAGCATTGCCAGAAAGCGAAACTCGGAGCAGCATGGTTCGAGGAAAACCAGGGCCATTTGTTGGAGCGTGTTCTCGCCTGCGACGGCGGAGAATGCACTTGAGGAATTCTGCAGCGCAGTATCGGTTTGGCGCTGGTCATCTCGTGTAGCATCGGTGGTATCTTTTTTCTGGCGTACTCAGGAGTAGAGTCTTGCAGGCCAAATCCCAAAGGGTTCTCAACTACGAAACCACCTCTTTATCGAATGAAAGCTTTCCCGTTGAAGCCGTGCGCGCGGCTTTCCCCGCGCTGGCTCGGACTCCGGAGTTCATCTTTTTTGACAATGCAGCGGGCGCCCAGGTCCCTCAGGTTGTACTGGACGCGGTGAATCATCACCTCCTCGAGTGCAATGTGCAGCGAGGAGGACGCTATGCGAAAAGCCGTGAAGTGGACGCGACGATTGTGCGCGCGCGAGAGAGTGTCGCAGATCTTGTGAATGCCCGTGATCCGAGTGAAATCGCATTCGGCATGAATGCCACTTCCTTCATTCGTTTAGTGAGCTTGGCGATCGCACAGACACTCGGTAAACGGAACGAGATTGTCGTAACTGATATGGACCACGAAGCTAACGTCGCTACCTGGCTGGCGTTGGAGCGGAACGGGGCAAAGATCCTGTGGTGGAAAGTGCGAGACGATGGCAATCTGCACGTTGACGACCTCGTTCCCCTGGTGTCTTCGACGACTCGGCTGGTGGCTTGCACGCTTGCTTCCAATGCGCTCGGCTCGATTGTGGATGTCGCGGCGGCAGCGAGGGTGGCGCATGCGGCTGGTGCCGAAATCTTTCTGGATGCCGTGCATTTTGGCCCTCACGGACTGATCGACGTACAGGGCTTTGATTGCGATTACCTGGTGTGCTCGGGCTACAAAATATTCGCTCCCCACATGGGCTTTCTTTGGGGACGCCGGGAGCTGCTGCAAGGGCTTCCGACCTTCCGCGAAGACTTCATTCCGGACGAGCCACCGGGAAAGATTGAGGCTGGCACTTTCATCTACGAAAATGTGGCCGGTATGGATGCGGCTGTGTGCTACTTGGAAACCTTGGGCGGGAGCATGGCAGGGAATGATGAAAAGGAGAGATTGGAATCGAGGCGATCTGCTCTGCAACGTGCGTTCAAGACGATCCGGACCTTCGAAGAGTCGCTTTCGCTAGAAATGCTTCAAGTGCTCAACGAATGCGGCGCCACCGTCTACGGTGTGACGGATAGGAAGCGGATCCATGAACGAGTGCCAACGTTATGCTTCAATTTGCCGAATGTATCTCCGGCACGGGTCGTCGAAGAGCTTGCAAAGAGAAACATTGGTGCACGCGATGGCCACATGTACACGCCGCGCCTGATGAAACGATTGGGGCTGACCAAGGAAAGTGGCGCAGTCAGAGCGTCGTTGGTGCATTACAACACGGTGGACGAGGTGCAGAGGTTTGGACGTGCACTCGCCGAGATGTTGGGGTAGTAAATTAGGACCGTGCCAGCGTTGGCGGCTATGACTGATCAACATCCTTCAGCGGTTGGCACCACGCTTGCCGGCGCAGAGCTTCCGACGCCGGAAGTCGAAGGCCTCCATCGTCGCTTGGGCCAACGGCAGCTCACCATGATGGCGATTGGAGGCGCCATCGGCGTGGGTTTGTTTTTGGGAAGCAGTGTAACCATTCGTCTCGCCGGACCTGCCGTCATCCTGTCCTATCTTCTCGGGGCATTCATTGCTCTGATCATGTCCTATGCGCTAGCGGAGATGGCGGTCGTCCATCCTGTTGCAGGCGCGTTCGGAGTTTACGCGGAGACTTACCTCAATCCCTGGGCAGGATTTTCGGTTCGCGCAACTTACGGAGTTGCACAGATCATTGCTATCGGTGCTGAAGTCACAGCCGCAGGCATCTACATGTCCTTTTGGTTTCCGAATGTTCCGCAATGGATTTGGGTCGTGCTGGTTTCAGGTGCTCTGGTGGCGCTCAATTCGATGAAGGTCAACCGCCTCGGTGAATTTGAATATTGGTTCGCAATGATTAAGGTGGCCGCCATCGTCGCCTTCATCATCGTCGGATTGTCTTTTATCTTCGGCGTTGGCTCGCGAAGCGCGATTGGCTTTGGCAATCTAACTCAGCATGGAGGATTTTTCCCCTCGGGATGGAAAGGGGTATGGCTTTCGCTCACCATAACTGTCACCAGTTATATGGGAGTGGAAATTATCGCCGTTACTGCAGGAGAAGCCCAACGTCCGGAAACTACTATTCCACATGCAATGCGGAGCATCGTTTGGCGGCTCATTTTGTTTTATGTGCTGGCGATCGCGATTATCGTGACCTTGGTTCCCTGGAACCAGACGAGCAGCCCGTCCGCGCTTGCTGGCAGTCCCTTCGTGACGGCTTTCGCGGCGGCGCATATACCCTTTGCCGCGGCGATCATGAACTTCGTCGTACTCACGGCTGCGCTATCGAGCGTGAATACCAACCTTTACCTTTCGACTCGAATGCTTTTCTCTCTGGGCCGGGGAGGGTATGCACCTGGCTGGATGGGCAAGGTGAGCCGTAACGGGGTGCCGCACCGCGCGCTGCTGGCCTCGACCGCGGGGATCATCGCAGCCATTCTGCTGGCCATCTTTTCCCCTAAGAACGCCTTCCTCATGTTGTATGGCACCGCGGTGGCCGGAATGTTTTTCGTGTGGCTGGTGATTCTCAACACGCATCTTCGCTTTCGAAAAGCCATTGCGAGAGAGCAGATGTTGAGTTTGCCAATGCGCCTGTGGGCACATCCGTTTTTCACCGTGGTTGGCATTCTGTTGATTCTTGCGATCTCGGTTACGACCTTCTTCGTGGACGGGTTGCAATGGTCGGTCCCAGCATTTTCTGTTTTCCTGGGCTTTATCTCACTCTTATATCTGCGAGGCCGGCGCAGCACCCGTTAGCAGAGCGGCTCAAGTTTGCAAGGAGAGCACCTAATGATGCAAGCCAGCGAAGAGGTGCACTCTTCGCTTCACCGCCGATTTAAAGGTGACCTGCTGCGTCGCGGCGATGACGGCTACGACGACGCGCGTGTCATTTGGAACGGAATGGTAGCTCGCGCGCCGGGTCTAATTGCGCGCTGCGCGGACGTTAACGATGTGCAAAATGCGGTGCGGGCCGCCTCTGAGGCCGGGATCCTTACCGCCATTCGTTGTGGAGGACACAGCCTCGCGGGCTTTAGCACGTGCGATGGCGGTATCGTGATTGACATGTCGAGAATGCGCCAGGTCGGCGTTGATCCCGAGGCTCGCAGGGCGCGGATTGCGGGAGGCTGTTTGTTGGGATCCATCGACACCGCAACGCAAAAAGCTGGACTGGTTTTTCCCGCAGGCGTCGTTTCCCATACCGGCGCAGCCGGGCTGATCTTGGGCGGAGGAACAGGATGGCTCACCCGCAGGTTCGGATTGTCATGCGACAACGTTGAGGGATTTACGCTCGTGATCGCCGATGGCTCTGTCGTGCACTCCAACGCAAAGGAGAATCCGGATTTATTTTGGGCTTTGCGTGGAGGCGGCGGGAACTTTGGAGTAGTGACAGAGTTCGAAGTAAGACTCCATCCGCTGACCTCTGTGGTGCTCGCTGAAGGATTATGTCCTGAGGCTGATATTCGCCGGCTGCTGGAGTTCTGGAGAGACTTCATGGCTGAAGCGCCACTCCACTTGAAGTGGAACATTGATCTGCGCGTTGCCCCGCATACAAAGAGAGTGCCTGTTGAACTTCGAGGGCGGCCAGTGGCCGGCAATTCTTTGGTTTGGACGGGTGACCCCGACGCTGGGCGTCCTTATTTGGAGGGTGCGCTTTCGATATGCAACCCGAATTCTGTGAGCAGCAAGATTGTGTCGTTCTTAAATCTGCAAACCATGGCTGACTCCGATTTCCCGCATGGCCGTCGCTATTACACCAAATCGGGTTATTTCACATATCTCGACGACGGCAGCATCGATCGCATGGTGGAGGCGGCAGCCACGATGCCCTCGTCGGAAACCCTGATTGAACTTGCCTATCTAGGTGGGGTGGCGGCCCAGATCGCCGCGAACGAGACCGCGTTTGGCGATCGCAGCGCTCCCTTCATCATGAATTTGCTCGCGAGCTGGTCAGACGCGTCCGCTGATTTCAGGAATATCTCCTGGGTTCGCGGACTCTTCAACAAACTTCGACCGGCCATGAAGCCGGGTGTCTACGTAAATTTCATGAGCGGCGACGAACAGGACCGCGTGCCCGAGGCTTATCACGAACGGTGGGACCGCATGGTGGCGGTTAAGTCACACTACGATCCTAATAATTTCTTCCGGCTGAATCAAAATGTTCCGCCACGGAAGCTTGCGGCACGGTAGCCGATTCCGAAGACGACTTAGTAATGACCGGGAAGACGGTCCGTATAACCGTCGCTGCGACGCTAAGCTCGCGTCGGATACCTAGTTGGCAGCAATTGAGGGGCTGTGCGAGACTGAAGACGCAGAAGCAAGAGCAACTGACGCCAGAACTAG
>Ga0070765_100001543_pt1 | contig 14191 bp, 7 predicted proteins | sample HubBroMetageWFT5_FD_71516 | JGI IMG/M metagenome (GOLD analysis project Ga0070765, IMG submission 71516) | Warmed and freeze-thawed soil microbial communities from the Hubbard Brook experimental Forest, New Hampshire - Hubbard Brook CCASE Soil... | ecosystem: Environmental > Terrestrial > Soil... | reverse complement strand
GAGTGAAGAAGGGTAGTCGCTTCGAGGAGCAGGTTGAGCTTGCGAAGGCCGCCGCCCACTGGTTCGGAGCTGGTGATGTGCTCGATGCGCGTGAGGAGATTGGGGAGCGACTCGTCGCCGCTGGCGGTGCCGGAGCGAAAGAGGAGTTCGTAGGAATCCTCGAGACCAAAAGTGATCGAATCGCCGTCATTCAGAAGGCGGCTTTCGACCTTTTCGCCGTTGACGAACAGCCCGCGCCGCTGCCCGCGGTCTTCGATGTAAAGTCGGCCCGCTTCGGTAACCAGCGCGGCGCAATTTCGAGAGATGCGGCGGTCGGAAAGTTGCAAATGATTGCCGGTTTCGGCCCCGCGGCCTATCAGGAAAGGCGTCTGCGTGACGCGCACATAGCGCCGAGCGCCGTCAGGAGAGACGACTTCAAGGACTGCTCCGCCGAGGGAGATCGAAGCTGTATCGGGCATGAGATGTTCGCGACGGGATTGTAGCACGCAGGCGTGCTATTCGTTCCGCAAGGCAACGACGGGATCTACCTTAGAGGCGCGCGACGCCGGGACGTAGCTCGCCGCGAGTGCTATTGCGGCGAGTATCAACGTGGCCATCGCGAGCGTCGCGGGATCGTGAGGCTTCAAGCCGAAGAGTAGGGAACTGGCGGCTCGCGAAGCGACGAGCGCCAGTGCGACTCCGCAAGCTAAACCAATCGAGAGCAACAGTACACATTCGCGCAGCACCAACCTGATAATGGACCGGCGGTCCGCTCCTAGCGACATGCGAATCCCAATCTCATTTCGCCGCCGCGCCACCATATAGGAAATCACGCCATACAAACCAATCACCGCCAGAACAACAGCCAGTGCGCCGAAGAATCCCGATAGCTTGGCCATCAATCGCTCGCCCAACAATCTTTCTTCAATCATGGTGTGAAAGCCGAAGAAGCTTAGGTCCAGCCCGGAATGCGCCGAGTTGACAGCCTCTTTAACGGCAGAGGTAAGCTCAGATAGCGGCAAGTTCGAGTGAATGAGGATTTGTGAGTCCTGCTCCGGCCGTGGGCTCTGCTGAATGGGGAGATAGGCGATTGGCAAAGGCTCTTCACGCAAGTCGCCATATTTCGTGTCCTTGACCAATCCCACGATTTCGAACGGTCCGCTGATCTTGCTCAAACGACGCACCCGGAAATTCGTGCCGACCGGGTTGCCGGTCTTGAGAATCTTCCGGGCCATGGTTTCATTGACGATGGCCACCAGCGGCGAACCCGCAACGTCGTGGTCGTTGAAATCGCGGCCTGCCAGCAGGGGTGTCTGCAGCGTCTGGAAAAATCCGGGGCTTATGTGATTGAACGCAGAAACGGGATTTTGATCCTCCAGCGGCTCCGAGATTCCCGGAAGGATGTCATGAAATTCCTCGTCGCCGCTCAGGGGTACCGTCGCCACAGTGGCCGCGCTCTCGACTCCCGGAATCGCCCGCATGCGGCTGAGAAGATCGTGGCCGAAGCTGGCGCGCCCCTCGTTTGAAAGTTTGAGAGAGCTGAAATCGACGTCGGTCACGAGAATGCCGGTTTGCCGGAAGCCAGTCTCAACGGAACTCAACTTCGCCAAGCTTCGCGCGAAGAGCAGTGCCCCCACCAGTAGTGTAAGAGAGAGCGCAATCTGCGACACCACCAGAATACGCCGAAGCCCGAAGCGTCTGTGCCCGTCGGTCGTGCCGCGGCTGCTCTCTTTCAGTACTACGCCCGGGTTTACGCTTGTGGCGCGCAACGCGGGCGCTAATCCAAAAAGGATGCAAGTCAGCACCGCAAGCGCCGCAGTGAAGCCAAACACGCGCCAGTCCGCGCCGAGTTCTACGAAGAGTGGATTATTCTGCGTGCTCAGCGACGCGACCAGTAACAGGCTCAGGTTGTGCGCCAACAGCGACCCCAAAATTGCTCCTATGGTGGCCAGCAAAAGACTCTCTGCGAGCAGTTGACGGATTAATCTGCCGCGGCCTGCGCCGACAGCCATGCGCAATCCCATCTCCTTTTCTCGTGCGCTGGCGCGGGCCAGCATGAGGTTCGCAAGATTTGCAGAGGCGATCAGCAGGACGAGACCGGAAAGCGTCAGAAGCAGCAACAACGGCTGCTCATTATCTTTGCGCAGATCCGAAACGCCCGAGTCGGCCGAAAAGGCCCCCAGTCGGAATGTGAGGAATCGTTTGCTGTTCTCGGGATTGTAATCGGCGGGGAGTGTGGCCTCGAAGATTGCAGGGGAGATGGCTTGCAATTGCGCCGTAGCACGCTCAAGGGTCCACCCAGGCTTCAGGCGCCCCATGGAAGCAAGCCACCATCCGGAGCGGCTTTTCATCTGGCTGTCCTCGCCCATAATCGCCGGCTCCGTGCACACCGGAACCGCCACATCGAATTTGCGGCCAACCTCCACGCCGTAAAAATCGGCGGGAGCAACGCCAACAATCTCGAACGGACGCCTGTTCAGTGTAAGCGCGCGGCCGATCGCCGAGCGGTCGCCGCCGAATTCGCGTTGCCAGAAGGAATAACTGATGACCGCCCCGCCCGGCGAGCAACCCTCCGTGTCGTCCGCGGAATTCAAAAAGCGGCCGAGGGCGGGCTCGACACCAAGCGTTTGGAAAAATTCTCCACTAACCCACATTCCTTGGACATTGTGAACTTCGCCCCTCGGCGCGATGTTGAACTGAGTAGGACTCCACGCAAAAATATTGGAAAAACCCTGCTGCTGCGCATGAATCTCCACCCACAGGGCATAGGTTAGGTCGGAGTACCGGCTCGTGAAGTCTCCGCTCCTCCCTCCTCGCTGTTCGATGGCGACTCTGGCGATCTCTTGGGGATTCTTGACCGGCAAAGTCCGCAGCCGCACCGCGTCGAGCAGTTGAAAAATCGCGGTGTTTGCGCCGATGCCCAGCGCGAGAGAAAGAATGGCCGCCCCTGCAAAGACGGGATTGAATCGCAGCAGACGCGCACCGAAACGCAAATCGCTCCAAAGAGTTTCGAAATGCGTTTCCCAACTAGCGGAACGCACGCCTTCTTTCACCGCTTCGACACCGCCCATTTCCAGGCGCGCCGCGCGGTGCGCCTCTTCGCGGCTCATTCCCGCTCGCATTTTTTCCGCAGTAGACTTTTCCAGAAAATCGCCCAGCTCATCGTCCAATTCTTGCTCTGCTTGGCGTTTGCGGAACAGCCCGCGGACGCCGGCCGAAAGATTTGTCCACAGTCCCATGGCGTCCTCCTCCTAAAGAGCTACGAAGCAGTCTGCAGAATTCTCGCGATAGCAGCCACTTGCCGTTCCCATTCTTTGGTTTCGCTGCGTAGCTTTTGCCGACCCATTTTTGTCAGCGAGTAGTATTTCGCACGGCGATTATTTTCCGAAGTGCGCCATTCGCATTCGAGCACGCCCGCGCGCTCCAGGCGGCGGAACGCGGGAAAGAGGGAGCCGGGGTTGACCTCGAAGACGCCTCGGCTCAGTTGTTGAATTCTCTGCGAGATTCCCCATCCGTGAAGAGGTTCGAGAGCGAGGGTTTTGAGGATGAGCATGTCCAAGGTGCCTTGCACGAGCGTGGCCGACGTGTCGATCATTCGCGATCCTTTGCGTTTCTTCTCTGGGGAATCGAGAGAAGTATACGACGCTTCTCTCGATTGTCAAGAGAAGACGCTCCGGCGTAGTAGTTTCCCGTTCCGCGTTCATCAGTTATTCGGACTTGCGGTCAGTGCACTCTTCCGCTTAGAGGACTTACCGGATTGGCTCTTGGGGGTTCTACCGGATGGACGAGAAAACTCCTGGCCCTCAGTATGGCTTCAAAAGGAGAACCAGGCATGGGATCGATCCAAAGATTGAGGCTATCGGCTGACGTGTCATTCCCGCCCTCCCTGAAGAGGAGCTCGGTGTCGATTTCGCGCCCCGATTGTCAGAGTGACTTGACCCATAGATCAAGAACCAGAGGAACTGTTGAGTCCCTGCTGGTCTTCCTGCGGATTCGGCCGTATCGAATGCAAAGAGTGTGACTCTCGTTTTTTTCGCTGGTGTATTCAAACAAATCTAAGGCAACTCGGTCGCCAAGGACAATGAATGCCTAAGATTATTAACTACTCCGATCTCGAGAGGCGTCCAATGGTAGCCACGCGCCGCAAGCTGTTATGGATTGAAGAATCGCGTTTTCAAGGTAGCGGCTGCTCCGAATGTGCATGGGTGTTCAATCCGCCGGAGACACCCACCGGCCAGTCGCTGGCGGAAATGAAGGAGAAGTACGAGCGGCGGCGCGATAAAGAATTTGCCGCCCATGTTTGCGTTGAACACCCTCGATCGAAGAATGCAAATGTTTAAATAAATCCGGCCGCGCTACTTCGCTAACGGTTCGGGGAACGCGCTGGTCCCGTAATCTGGAAATTTAGACTAGCGCCGGAATCAGTGGGGAGCAGCGGCGAGGCGCCGCGTGACGTAGTCCGCGACGTAGGCGTCGAAAAGATCGTTGAGCTGGTGCGTGACAGGGCCGGGAGCGGTGGCAATCTTGTAGCCGTTGATTTCGCCGACGCCGATGAGATTGCGATTCGTCGAAGAAATAAAAATTTCGTCGGCGGAATAAAGATCTTCGGGGCGAAGGGCTTGCTCGATGACCGCCACGCCCGCTTCGGGAGCAATCTCAAAAAGTATCCCGCGCGTGACGCCTTCGAGGCAGCCGGAATTGAGCGGCGGAGTGAGAACTTTGCCGTTTTTTACCGCGAAAATATTTGCGGCTGTGCATTCGGCAACTTCGCCGCGTTCGTTCAGGAGGACGACTTCATCGAAGCCCTCTTTATGCGCCTCCGCCACAGCCCAAACATTTTGCAGCCATGAAGTTGTCTTGACCCCTGCGAGCGGCGAAGCCGCGTGGCGCCCTTGTTCGCGAAGTGCCAGCCGGACCGGCTCGTGATATTGCGGGAGCGGTGCAGTGTAAATAATTAGATCCACCTCAGGATGTTTTTCGTCGCTCTGCCAAAAGCCGATTTGGTTGTAGACCAAATAAATGCGCGCGCAGCCTTCAGTAACTTGATTCGCGCGAATAACTTCGTGGAGATTCAGGCGGATTTTGGCCGAGGTGTACGGCATGGGAAGGTGGATGATGGCCGCGTCCTTTTCCAGGCGGCGCCAGTGGCGCTCGTAAGCAAAAGCTTCGCCGTGGAAGATGCGCAGCGTGGTGAAAAGACCCCAGCCGCAGATCAGGCCAGCCTGCCCGGGCGAAAGCCGCACCTTTTCGATAGGCAGCAAGCTTTCGTTATGAAAAACGTTGCGATGAATCACTCTACCCTCGGAGTCTGGTCTTCAGACTATTTTCCATTGTATCCGAAAATCAGGACTGGAGCCGCGCCGAGACCGATCTGTACACTAGAAATTCGGTTCGTCCTCCGCGCAAATTCAAGGGAAGGGAAACGAAGCAGTCCTAAGAAAGAACCGCATTCAAAACAAAGAGGGCGGACCGAAGCCCGCCCTCGCTGGCAGAAAGGTTGATCAACGCTTAGAAGAGCAACTTCAGAGCAAACTGGATCTGCCGTGAAGAGCCGAAGTCACCCGTGGGGAATCGCGTTGACAGAATCTTTCCGAAGGATGAGCTGGTCGTTGTCAAAACCGGGTTGCCGAAATTGGGATGATTGAACACATCGAACATCTCGCTCCGGAACTGCAGAGTGAATCTCTCGGTGATCTTGGTGTTCTTGGTGACCGAGAAGTCGGTGTTCAGGAAATTGGGTCCAGTGATGGAATTGCGGCCCAGGTCGCCAGGGTGGCAGGTCGGCAGCGTTGCAGGTGGCACTGCTGCGACGCAGGGAGAGACGAATATGGCCTTGTTCGAGAACCATTGCGTTGGGTCTCCAGTCGTTTGAATCGCCCCCGTCACATCGGGCCTCACAGTGAGAGAAATCCCCGGTCCCGGTCCGATGGCCAGCGTGGGATTGAGAGGATTTCCCGTTTGCGCCTGCGTGACGATGCCAAGCTGCCAGCCCGCCACGACGCGGTTCGTCTTGAAGGGTAGTTCGTAAAAGCCGCTGAGAACGAAACGGTGACGCGCGTCAAATTCCGAGGGGCCATAGTCGCCTCGCGGATTGTAGGCGTTCTGAATGATGTACGACTCTCCGGTAGAAAGGGAATTGTAGTCGAGTGATTTCGAGTAGGTGTAGGAAGCGAGAAACTCGAAACCTCGAGAAAAGTGTTTGTTCACCGTGGCCCAGAGTGCGTTGTAGTTGGAGTTTCCGCCGGTGTTAATCTGATTGATGTTTCCAAAAGGGCAAACGGGGTTGGGAGGAGCGCACTGAGCCGGAATCACCGAGCTGGTCAAGGGGAGCGATGGAAACGGCTTTGTTGAACCGTAGATATTGCCAGTGACGAAAGGCTGATTGATATTCTGGGTTAACTGGAGGTGCGTCGCCTTCAACCCTACATAAGCGACTTCGATCCCCAAGGAGGGAGTAATCTGTCGCTGGACCGTGAGGTTCCAGTCTTGAGCGTACATGTCGTTATAAGAGGAGTTAATGGCGCTAGGACCCAAGCTGACGCCGGTAATGGCCGCAGAAGGATTCTCCAGCGTAATGCTGCTCGTCGCAGAGCTGACCGAAAGGGGCAAAGCGAACGGAGGATTTGAGCTCAGCCCGGTAACGATGTTGGTGGTGGGGTCCTGCGTCATGATCGCATAACCGGCGCGGACCGACGTCTTGCCGTCCCTGAATGGATCCCATGCGAATCCGATGCGAGGCTGGAAGTTCTTGTTGTTCGTGTGGTAAGGCTGGGGAGACGAAATAAGCGTGCCCGTCGTGGGATCGAAATTAGTAAAGCGATTGGCGGCTTCCGACGGCGATGAGTTCCAGGCGTAACGGAGACCGATATTAATGGTGAAGTTTGGTTTCCATTTAAAGCTGTCCTGTGCAAATACGTCGTAAGCGGGCTGCAGAATCTTGTCATTGCCGGAACCAAGCTGATCTGTAAAGGCATTGGATTTGTCGGCGAGGAAGTTGGCAAACGTAGTGAAGTTAAAACTTCCTACGTTTTCAGCAATGTTGTTGTTGTACGCGCGGCGAATTTCCCCACCGAATGCGAAAGAGTGCCGGCCCTTAAGCCAGCTCAAAGTGTCATTCAAAACAACCGTGGTGTCGCCGCGGCCTTGAGGTTCTCCAGTGGGGCCGCCAAAGCCCAGGGTACCTGCGACATTGAAAAACGGCAGTCCTGACGCGACGGGAGATCCCGCCGGCAAGGTGATGTTGAAGGCCGCCGGGTCGAGGAGTCCGTTGGGTGTGAAGATTAGATGGATGCGGTTGAACCCAAGCCGCACAGTATTTGCCAAAGCCGCGCTAAATGTATGATCTTCGCTGAAAGTCATCAGCTGCCGGAAACCGGAGCGGGTGTCACCGAATCCGGGAATGTCTGCTCCGATCGCGCCACCTGCCGTGGGCTCTTGCCGAAGGTCTTTCTGAACGACGTAGTAACCGTGAATGCGATCCTTCTGTGTCAGTTCAATGTCGAGGTCAGCAGATCCTTGGTTGAGTGACACATTCGCGAGTGCGCCGCCGGTAAACAAATTGAAAGTGGCAGGGGTTCCAGCGGTGCCTGATCCGACCTGGTTGGCTGCGGGGATGAGCGCCAGCAAACTTTTAACTGCCGGCGAAGTAACCGCCGCGCGGTCGTTTTGGCTGGGAACGGTCGTCGAAACAGTCAGGCTTTGGTGCTGGCGAAGTGCCTCATAAGCAAGAAAGAAAAACGCTTTATTCTTTTTGATGGGCCCGCCAAAAGAAGCCCCAAATTCGTTGCGCTTGAAAGGCGCTTGCGGAAGGGGCGCGCCCGTAGCACTTACAGCCGAGTTGAAAAAGTTCCGCGCGTCCAAAGCGTTGTTCCGAAAGAAGTCAAACGCTTCTCCGTGGTATTCGTTGGTTCCGGACCGAGTGGCCAGGTTAACGATCGCGCCGGCATTCCGGCCGTACTCCGCCGGAAAGGCTGAGTTGTCGATCTTGGATTCGGCGAGGGTGTCGATCGGCGGCTGAAACGTGATTTGGTTCTGAACGTTGTCGTTGAGGTTGATGCCGTTGACCAGCCAGTTGGTCGTATCTTCGCGCTGCCCCGCGGTATTGATTCCGAAGGAGCCTTGTCCGCGCAAAGGAGCAGACAGAAAGCCGTTCGCTGGCGGCGTCATCGTGCCGGGCGTTAGCAGGCTAAGGTCCGTAAAGTGCCGGCCATTCAAAGGGATTTCTTGAACGGTCTTGTCGTTGATGACTTGGCCCAGGCTGTTCGTGCTGGTTTCAATGATCGCGGCATCGGCAACGATTTCGATTTTTTCGGTCGCGTCGCCAATTTTTACCTCGACATTTTGTGTGACGGAGGTCGCTACGTCGAGTTTGAGGCTTGAAATGACAGCTGTCTGGAAACCGGAAGCTATAACCTCAAGGCGATAAGTGCCAATCGGCAAGGCAGGGAAAAGATAGGCGCCTGCCCCATCGGTCTGAGTAATTGATACGACGCCTGTGGCCTGGTTTGTTGCGTTTACCTTGGCGTTCGGAACTGCCGCTCCCGTGGAATCCGTGACGGTGCCGTTTAGCGATGCGGTGGACTGAGCGTGGGCGAGATCACACAACGCGAAAGAAAATAAAAGCAGCGCCAGCCTCAGCCAAACGCTTCGAACCGGAAAGGAACTGCCAAGTACAACTTCCATCTTAATAATCCTCCTCATATTGTGGCGAGCAATTCGATTGTTGCGAGCAATTTCGATCGTGTTCTCGACGCTCCTTCGAGATCCATCCCACTCTCACCCTGAAAGGGCGTTTCTCCTGTGGCATTGGTTTTGCGGTGTGCCAAGGTTAAAACCGTGTGCCAAATATGGATTGCATCGTCGGTGCATCGGCCTAACGCAATCATGTGGCCAGAGAGCCGCATATCTACTCACGCAATAAAATGCTTTGTTTCAATAAGTTAAAGCAAGGTTAGGTTTGCGAAAGCAGGGCAGGCAGGAGCAGGAATATGAAATTCAGAAGGCTACTATCGAAAGCAGTAGCCGGTTTATAACAAATTTATAGAATTTTGAAGATGAGCGGCAGGGAATCGGAGCTGGTAGATCTTGGCGGCAGATTCCTTTGTCCCGCTACGGTGTACAGGCTGCAGGGACGATAAGCTCCTGGTTTTCGTAGATGCGATTGGGGTCGCTGATCGATGGATTGGCGGCGGCTAAGCAGGGCCAGGCGGAGGAACGGCCCAAGTTGGACTTTGCGAGGGCCCAGAGAGTGTCGCCTTTGCGGACTTTGATTGTTGAGGCGGCATTGTTGCTGGCATTGCGTACTGAAGCTGAGGTGGCGTCGGCCGCGGGAAGATTAAGCTCGGCACCGGCGCGAATTTGGTTGGGGTCGACAATACTTGGATTGACGGCCAGGAGTTCCGGCCAACGTTTGCCGCGGCCGAGATTTTGTTGCGCCAATTTCCAGAGTGAATCACCGCCTTTCACGCTCACGGTTTTCTGTGCGGCGGTCGAGACGGAACTAGGAGCGCGTTGCGGCCGCGCGGGGCGAACCGTTGCAACGGGCGCGGCAGGTTGCGCGGGCTCCGGAGGAGCCGACGGTTGCACAGATTGAGTGAGAATGCCCGGCGTCGCGGTGCGCTTGGGAATTTTTGGGACCGCAGGAGCAATCAGCCGGCGAAGTCCGGGACGAGCGGGGACCGGGGAAAACGGATCGCGGCGGAAAACATTTGGCGGCATTTTGGGCGAAGACGTTTTGAAACCGACAACTGGTTGAGCCGGAGGATGAATCGCGGGACGCTCCGGCATAATCGGAGAGGCGAGCGCGGGAGTCTCGAAGGGAAGATGGAACGGCTCCGTTTGTTTCGGTCTAAGAGCTTGCAATTCTTTTTGCTTGCGAAGTTGCCGCGCGACTTCGCCGAGAGATTTTCCATTCGTTTGCGAATTCGCATCGAGGCTTGCCGGAGGATTTTGTGCCGGCAAAGGAGAACAATTGTTTTTCTGGGCGCATTCGTTTCGCTTGGCTTCGACTTCCGCGCGGTCTTCGGGAGTCAGGATGTGCGGATGTTTTAGATCTTCTTCGGTGTAAACATGCTTGGCGCGTTTTTGTAATTCTTGTTTGCGGGCGCGCTCTTGACGGGCGGCTTCGGCGGCGCTTTGCTCTTGTTGGTCTTGCGCACGAGAAATAGTCGCGCCGAAAGTCGCGAAGCACAAAAAAAGAATTGAGAGAGCGGCGAAACGGACGGGGCGCAAGACTCTTCCAGAGCCTGTGCGACGCGGCTGGAGGGGCATGGGGCCGTTTAGGTCAGTCAGCAACATGGCAAACCGACTACGGGGGGACTCCGCGTAAGAAGGATTGTAGCGAAGCCGGGGCCACAGGGGAAATTGTTTCTTTCGCGAGTTCCTGGGAATAAACCTCGTGGATGCAAGATTTAAGAGTGCGAGCACGGATGATTGGCGTACTATCTGGGCTCTTCTTTTGAGGGCGAGAGGTCCGGGGGCTAGAAAATGAAAAAAGAGACGATAGAGAGCCTTGCTGCCGCGGATTTGAGGAAGGCGGAGTCTGCGGAAGGAGCGAGCGGCAAGCGACGGGCTGAAATTCCTGGACGAAGGAGATTTTTGCAAGCCAGTTTGCTGGGCGGCGTGGCGGCTGCGGCTGGTCCGGTTTTGCAGCCCGTGTTCGGGGAGTCCCACGGAGTCACGGCTGCAACGGGTGCCGGCGCGGAGGCCGCGGACGTCCCAGCGTTTGAGCTGGATGAGATCACGATTGGCGAACTGCAGGACGGAATGAAGTCCGGCAAATATAGCGCGCGTGCGATCGCGGAGAAATATTTTGCGCGCATCGCGGCGATTGACAAGAGCGGGCCGGCGGTGAACAGCGTCATCGAAACAAATCCTGACGCGCTGGAAATTGCGGAAGCGCTGGACAAGGAGCGGAAAGAAAAAGGGCCGCGCGGGCCGCTGCACGGAATTCCAGTGCTGATCAAGGACAACATTGCTACTGCGGACCGTATGCAGACGACAGCGGGATCGCTTGCGCTCGTGGGATCGAAACCGCCGCGCGATGCGTTCATTGCGCAGAAATTGCGCGAGGCCGGTGCCGTTATTTTGGGAAAAACAAATTTGAGCGAGTGGGCGAACATTCGCTCGAACCACTCGATCAGCGGATGGAGCGGGCGCGGCGGACAAACGAAAAATCCGTATGCGCTGGACCGGAATCCTTGCGGATCGAGTTCGGGAACGGGCGCGGGAATCTCGGCGAATTTGGCGGCGATCGGAATCGGGACGGAGACGGATGGATCGATCGTGTGCCCGTCTTCGGCGAATGGACTTGCGGGAATCAAGCCAACCGTTGGGTTGGTGAGCCGCAGCAGAATTATTCCGATTTCGCATACGCAGGACACCGCAGGGCCGATGTGCCGCACTGTGCGGGACGCGGCCATTTTGCTGAGCGCGCTTGCGGGAGTCGACAGCGAGGACAAGGCGACGGCGGCGAGTCCGGAAAAATTTACAAAGGACTACACGAACTTTTTGCAAGAGGACGGATTGAAGGGCGCCCGCGTCGGAGTCTTGCGCAAGGCTTTTGGGTTCAATCCAGGGGTGGACAAATTGATGGAAGCCGCGATCGAGGTGATGAAGAAGCAGGGGGCGACGCTGGTGGATCCGGTGGAGATCGAGACCTCCGGCAAGTTCGGAGACACGGAATTTCTTGGGTTCATGTATGAGTTGAAGGCGGATCTGAACGCTTACCTCGCGTGGCTCGGGCCGAATACGCCGGTGAAAACGCTGAAGGACGTGATCGAGTTCAACGAAAAGAATGCGGCGAAAGAGATGCCGTTTTTCGGGCAGGAAAATTTTCTGAAGGCCGAGGAAAAGGGGCCGCTGAGCACGAAGGAATACGTGGAAGCGATGGCGAAGAATCATGAGCTGGCGGGCAAGGAAGGGATCGACGCAACGATGGACAAGCAGAAGCTCGATGCCATCGTTGCACCAACCGGCGGTCCGGCGTGGCTGACGGATATTGTGAACGGCGACTCGTTTGGAGGGGGAAGCTCGGAGTTTGCGGCGGTGGCCGGGTATCCCAACGTAAACGTTGTTGCGGGATTCAGTTATGGCTTGCCGGTGGGGATTTCGTTTTTTGGGCGGGCGTGGAGCGAGCCGGTGTTGATCAAGCTGGCGTATGCCTACGAGCAGGCCACGAAATTCCGGAAGGCGCCGCGATTTTTGCCGCACGTGGACAGATAGATAAGGTAACGCGGCCAGTGGCGAGCGGTTGGTGACGAGTGACAAGCAACCGCCCGCGAGCCTTAGACGGGTGCCGAAACGTTCGGCTATGAGCGATGACCCTCACCCCCGGTGTTTTCTGTAAGAGTGGCAAACAAAGGGGTTACTGTTGACGCGGCTCGTAAGAGTGGCAGATACGAGACTTAAAGTGGCTGTGTTTTCAATAATATACGAGTGGCTTGTAAGAGTGGCAGGGAAAGGACTTAGAGGAAGCGAGTTGACAGCCGGCGGGTGACCGTCGAAAGCAAGTGAGAAGGGAAAAGATGACGCAGAGACGCCTCGGCGATATCGCGGCAGCGGGAGGGCACAGAGGTGGAGCAGACGGGAAGAGAATGTAGGCCCGGGCTCGCGAGTGGCTATCACGTTGTATGGTACCGCACTTCGTGATGACTTGTCAAGTTATTTGTTGTTTGGTACTCATTCGAATCGCGCGTACCGGGAGCGTAAGTTGATGAGGGGAATGGGGATGGGCGGAAATAGGGACGCAAATCGGCTATTGGCGCAATGCGTGTTTGAGGGAGAGGTAAAGATAACTCAGAGGCGCAGAGTTAATAGAGACATGCGGAGAATGGCTCATTCCTTGGCCATGGCCTGGAATGACAGAAGTCTCTTGCGGTAGGATTGGTCCACTTTGCCCGTGGCGGAAAGATGGGAGGACGCATGGAGACACTTCTTCAGGACTTGCGCTACGGGCTTCGAATGCTGGCGAAGTCGCCGGGATTCACGGCGATTGCGATTTTGACGCTGGCGCTGGGCATTGGAGCGAATACGGCGCTATTTACCGTGGTCAACGGAGTGCTGCTGAGTCCGCTGGCGTACCCGCAGTCCGGCCAGCTCGTCGCGCTTTATGGAAAGAGTGCCGGTTTCGATCAAGCCCCGATTTCCTATCTGAATTTCCTCGATTGGCAGCGCGACACGCAAGCGTTTTCGTCCATGGCCATCTACCGCAACCAGGATTATAACTTCACCGGCGCGGGCGAAGCGGAACGCCTCAGCGGTTACATGACTTCCGCGGATTTTTTTTCGACGCTGGGCACGACGCCCATTCTTGGCCGGACGTTCCGCCCCGATGACGATCATCCGGGCTCAGCGCCAGTCGTGATTCTGGGCGGGGGATTCTGGAAACGCAAATTCGGCTCTTCGCTGGAAGTCACCGGGAAATCGATGGTGTTGAACGGAACCTCCTACACGATCGTGGGCGTGATTCCGGCAGGCTTCACGTTCTACGGGCACGACCGGGACGTCTACACGCCCATAGGCCAGTGGACGGATGCCAATTTTCGCGACCGGCGCGTGGACGTGAGCGCGCACGGGGTTGGGCGTCTCAAGGCAGGCGTGACGCTCTCGCAGGCGAAAGCCGATATGGACGCCATTGCACAGAATCTCGCTATGGCGTACCCGGAGGCTGATAAGGCCGTCGGCATCACTCTCGTGCCCATGAAGCAAGACATAGTTGGTAATGTCCAGCCATTCCTGATTGTCCTTCTCGCGGCCGTTGGTTTCTTGCTGCTGATTGCGTGCGCGAATGTTGCCAATCTTCTTCTGGCGCGCTCGATGGGCCGATCGCGCGAGTTTGCGATTCGCGCGGCGATGGGCGCGAGCCAGGGGCGCGTCATTCGCCACCTTCTCACGGAAAGCATTCTGCTCGCGGGCTTGGGAGGGGCACTGGGACTCTTGCTCGCGTTTTGGGGCACCAAAGCTGTCCTTGGCACTTTACCTGGGGCCTTGCCGCGTGCCAACGAAGTGTCACTTGACTCACGCGTCCTGCTCTTTACGATGGCGCTGTCACTGTTTGCGGGAATTGTTTTTGGCCTTGCTCCCGCGCTGAAAACTTCCCGTGTGAATTTGGAGGAAATACTGAAGGAGAGCGGGCGCGGAATGAGCGGCGCGCGCCATCGGCTGCAGGGAGTGTTCGTTGCCGTCGAAGTGGCCATGGCGTTGGTTTTGCTCG
>Ga0070765_100001541_pt1 | contig 14193 bp, 11 predicted proteins | sample HubBroMetageWFT5_FD_71516 | JGI IMG/M metagenome (GOLD analysis project Ga0070765, IMG submission 71516) | Warmed and freeze-thawed soil microbial communities from the Hubbard Brook experimental Forest, New Hampshire - Hubbard Brook CCASE Soil... | ecosystem: Environmental > Terrestrial > Soil... | reverse complement strand
TCGATGAACTCTCCTTCGATGTCCTGCACCGATTTGCAGCGGGAGCAGACCAGGTGGTGATGAGGTTTGAGATTGCCGTCCACCCGCACCGTGGACGCATGAGGAGTGACCTCTCGCAGCAACCCGCACTCGATGAAAAGCCGCAGATTCTTGTAGACCGTGGCCAGAGAAATGGATGGAATGCGACGTCGGACCGCGGCGTAAACCTCTTCCGGGGAATAGTGTCCGTGCGAAGCGACGACGGCTTCATAGACTACCTGACGCTGGTGCGTGACCGGCAAACCGTGTTTCGCGGCCAGCTCTCGGAACTGTTCATGGGCAAGGCGCATGATTATCGGATAAGAATGATTATAAAACGACCGGGAGCAGTGTCAACCGAAATCTTTCCTGTGACCTTGAAGAGGGCGGGCGGCCGCAAGACCAGACTGTGGCTCGCAACCACGACGGCATCGGGACCCGCTTTTGGATGGATCGTCGGCCGACAGCCCGGTGCGACCATACAATGGCCAGCTCCACACTTGATGCTCCGCCGCCTGATTCCCTCCCTTCAATGCCACCGTCCATTTCGCGGCCACGCAAACATGGCGGTCTACAAACAGAGAGGTCCAGTTGCTTACGAACATTTACTTTCCGTTACGGAATCTTTACGATCGCAGGGTTCGAAACAGTATCTTTACCAAAGGAGCAATTTGACCAGTCTTGGACAACGAGAGCTCAAGGAGTGCATCAAAATGGGTCCGGGTTGGGAAGAAGTCTTACCAGGTGGCCGGGTTAGAAACGGATCGCCATAAGGTGGCTGAGAAAGTTGATTGCGATAACGGTGCTCCGCCAGAGTTCGCACGTTTTCCACCGGAACAGAGTAGCGAGAGGGAACGCAAGCAAGAATGCCTTGCGGACTCCGCAACGGACTCTGCATACGATACGTCGGGTCGAATTTCGGATTCCGGTTTGATGGTCCAGAAATCGCGCACAGCCGGAATACGAAATGTGCTGGGCTGGCAGTTGTGTTTCGAATCGCAGGCATCGCTCGGAGATGAGCACTGTGCTTTCCCCGTTGCGATTCTCGATAGCTCTCCGGTGCCAACATCCGGAGACCCTGGCTTTTGGCCAGCCGGGTTTTTGGGGCGATCATCTTCCGCGGACCATGGGCCGAGTCTTGTAAAATAACGCTGCTTTGGCAGGCTAGAAAGCTATATCGACTAATGCAACAAGATCGGATGGAAACCAAGCCTCCTGCTTCGCCCATTGAATCCGAGCACCAGCGGTTGTCTACGAGTGACCACGCCAAATCAAGGTGGCAGCGGATCTTCGTGTGGGCCGCGCTCCTGCTGGCTTTCGGTGTCATTTTTATGCTGGTGATCCGTCGTCATGAAGATACCCAAAGCGCTCCGTCATCACGACGCGGGGTGACCGGGCCAGTGACGCTTACGATCGCGGTCGCGCAAAAGGGAAACATCGGGGTCTATCTCGACGCGATTGGGACCGTCACTCCGACTTATACCGACTCGATTACCAGCCAAGTCACAGGAATGGTGAGCCAGGTCCATTACCAGGAAGGACAACTGGTCCACAAAGGGCAAGCGTTGATCGATATCGATCCGCGACCCTATGAGGCCCAGCTTTTGCAGGCCCAAGGCGCGCTAGAGCGCGACACCTATGTACTCGAGCAGGCCAAGATGGACCTGCAGCGTTATCGTGATGCGTGGTCGCGGAACGGCATTCCCAAGCAGACGCTCGACGATCAGGAAAAGATCGTGCTGCAGGACGAAGGCACGGTAAAGAATGACCAGGGCACGGTGCAGTTTAACCAGGTCGAAGTGGGCTGGTGCCATATCACAGCGCCGATCACGGGACGGGTAGGCCTGCGCTTGGTGGATCCGGGGAACGTTGTCCAATCGACGGGCGCCACGGTGCTGGCGGTGATCGCCGAACTGCAGCCGATCACCGTGATATTTACCATCGCCGAAGACAACCTGCCTCAGGTGCAGGCCCAGACGCGCCACGGAAAACGGTTGGACGTTGAGGCTTACGATCGAACCCAGCAAACCAAAATTGCCACGGGAAGGCTCCTGACCTTCGATAACCAGATCGATACCACTACGGGCACGGTGAAGCTGCGGGCACTCTTCGATAACAAAGACGACTCTCTGTTCCCCAACCAGTTCGTAAACACCAAGCTGTTAGTGAACACGCTGCAGGCGGCCACGTTGATTCCGACCTCCGCGATTCAACACAATGGCCAGACTGCGTTCGTCTATCTCATCCAGAATGACACAGCGCAGATCCACAACGTCAAGCCCGGCGTGGCGGACGCCGGCCAGACGGCTGTCGAGGGGCTCAATCCGGGGGACGTGGTCGCCAACAGCAGCTTTGACAAGCTACAAAATAACTCGAAGATCGTAGTTTCCAAAAAGCCTCTTCCCGCTGGTTCGAGTGAGACTCAAGCCCCGTGAGCCCGTCTCGCCCATTCATCGTACGCCCCGTCGCGACCGCGCTGCTGATGGCGGCGATCTTACTCGTCGGTATCGTTGCCTACGTTCAGTTGCCGGTTTCGGCACTGCCCGAGGTAGATTACCCGACCATCCAAGTCGTTACCTTCTATCCAGGCGCCAGCCCGATCGTGATGGCGACTACCGTGACCGCGCCGCTGGAGCGGCAGTTCGGCCAGCTTCAGGGGCTCAGCCAGATGACCTCCACCAGTTCGGGAGGCACGTCGGTCATTGTGCTGCAATTCAATTTGAGCCTCAACATCGACGTCGCCGAAGAGGAGGTGCAGTCGGCGATCAACGCGTCCCAGAGTTTTCTGCCCTCCAACCTACCCGCGCCACCGGTCTATAGCAAGACGAACCCCGCAGATGCACCCGTGCTCACGCTCGCCATCACCTCCGATTCCGTGCCCTTGTCTCAGGTGGAAGACTTGGTGGATACGCGGCTGGCTCCCAAGCTCTCGCAGCTGAGTGGAGTCGGCTTGGTGAGTATCAGCGGCGGTCAGAAGCCCGCCGTGCGCATTCGCGCGAACCCGGTAGCGCTCTCTTCCTACGGAATCAATCTCGAGGATCTGCGCACCGCGCTCGTGCAGGCGAGCGTTAACGCCGCGAAGGGCAACTTTGATGGACCGCGGCAGGATTACCAGATCGATGCCAACGACCAACTCGTCACTAGTGCTGATTATCGAAGTGTAGTGGTCGCGTACCGCAATGGCGGACCCGTGATGCTTACGGATGTAGCAGAAGTCGTCGATGGCGTCGAAAATAATAAGCAAGCGGCATGGATGAATCAGACTCCCGCCGTCATCCTGAACGTCCAGCGCCAGCCCGGCGCAAATACCATCAGCGTGGTGAAGAGCATCAAGCGGCTTTTGCCGCAGCTCGAAACCAATCTTCCGGCCTCGGTTCAGGTCACCACGCTTACCGATCTCACCACATCAATCCAGGCTTCCGTGTCCGACGTCGAGTTCGAACTGATGTTGACGATTGGACTGGTGGTGATGGTGATCTTTCTTTTTCTGCGAAGTCTCTACGCCACCATCATTCCCAGCGTGGCGGTGCCGCTGTCGCTGGTGGGAACTTTCGCAGCCATGTACGCGCTCGGCTATAGCCTGGACAATCTCTCCCTAATGGCTCTTACCATTTCCACCGGATTTGTAGTCGACGACGCCATCGTAATGATCGAAAACATCTCGCGCTACATCGAGGAAGGCGAAGCACCGATGGCAGCGGCCTTGAAGGGCGCAGAACAGATCGGCTTCACGATCGTGTCGTTGACCGTTTCGTTGATTGCCGTGCTGATCCCGCTGCTATTCATGGGAGACGTAGTGGGCCGGCTTTTCCGCGAGTTCGCCGTAACCCTCGCGGTCACTATCGTCATTTCCGCCGTGGTATCGCTGACCCTGACTCCGATGATGTCCGCGCGCATTTTGCGGCATGAGCCTAAGGAGCAACAAGGGCGCTTTTACCGGGCCTCGGAGCGCGTATTCGAACGCATGATCGCTTTCTACGGGCGGACTTTGAAGTTCGTACTGCGCTATCAAAGCATCACCCTTCTGGTAGCCCTCGGCACCCTTGTACTCACCGTGTTTCTGTACATCATTATTCCCAAGGGATTTTTCCCGGTGCAGGATACCGGCGTCATTCAGGGCATTTCGCAGGCTCCTGAGACCATTTCCTTTAACGCAATGTCGCAGAAGCAGCAGGAACTCGCCAAGGTCATCCTTCAGGACCCGGCGGTCCAGAGTCTTTCTTCGTTCATCGGGGCGGATGGCACCAATACGACCCTCAACAGCGGCCGCATGTCGATCAACTTGAAGCCGCTCGAGAACCGCGACCTCAGCGCCTCCGACGTTATCCGCAGACTCCAGTCCAGCTTGAAGAACGTTCAAGGAATCGCGCTCTACATGCAGCCGGTGCAAAACATCACTGTGGATGATCGCGTGAGCCGAACCCAGTATCAATACACGCTCGAAGATCCGGACGCGAACGAACTGAACGACTGGACCAATCGCTTTGTCGCGAAACTGAAAGCGTTGCCTCAGCTTGAAGATGTCGCCACCGACCAGCAGACCGGCGGTTTGGCGGTCTCGCTGGTTATTGATCGTGTCACCGCCTCGCGGCTCGGCATCGCTCCCGCTACCATCGACAACACGCTCTATGACGCCTTAGGACAGCGCCAGATTAGTACGATGTATACCCAGCTCAACCAGTACCATGTGATCCTTGAGGCCCAGCCGCAGTTCCAGCGGGATCCCAGCAAGCTGGGAGATTTGTATATACAAGCCAACACCTCGTCCGGAACCTCGGGGCCAGGAGCTTCAAACTCGTTTGCCTCCTCCGGATCTTCGTCCGCCGGATCAAATGCGACGACCACCCCGGTACTCTACACGCCGGCTTCCGGCGTACTCTCTGCTCCCGCCAACGCTTTGTCGCCCACGAATACCTCATCTGGCGCAAGCTCCGGGAATTCCACCAGCAGCTCGCAGATGAGCAATGCTGTTCCCCTCGGTGCATTCAGTCACTTCCAGCGTGGAACCGAAGCACTGTCCCTCAACCATCAGGGACAATTCCCCTCGGTCACCGTCTCCTTCAACCTGGCGCCCAACGCCGCCTTGGGCAGCGCAATTACCGCCATCGACAAGGTGCAGCGAGACATGAACATGCCGCCCAGCCTGCAGGCGGATTTCCAGGGCACGGCCGCTTCCTTCAAGAACTCGCTGTCGAACGAAGCCCTGTTGATTTTGGCAGCCCTGGTGACGGTGTACATCGTGCTGGGCGTGTTGTATGAAAGCTTCATCCACCCCATCACCATCCTTTCCACTCTTCCCTCAGCCGGAGTGGGCGCGCTGCTGGCGCTCATGCTGTTCCGCCAGGATTTAAGCGTGGTTGCGATTATCGGCATTATCTTGCTGATCGGAATTGTGAAGAAAAACGGAATCATGATGGTGGATTTCGCGCTCGAAGGAGAGCGCCAGCACGGCAAGAACGCGACCGATGCAATCTACGAAGCCAGTCTGCTGCGCTTTCGTCCGATCATGATGACCACCATGGCCGCGCTGCTGGGAGGTATCCCTCTGGCTCTAGGAACCGGGATCGGCTCGGAGATTCGGCGCCCGCTGGGAATTGCCATGGTGGGCGGACTTTTATTGAGCCAAGCGCTCACCTTGTATACCACGCCGGTGATTTACATTTTCTTTGACAGCTTGGGAGAAAGATTCTCTAAGTGGCGTGGTCGCGAGAGGCCCGGAGGCACAGCACAACCGGAAGCACAGGTATGAATCCTTCTGAACTCTTTATTCGGCGGCCTGTGGCGACCACCTTGTTGACCAGCGCCATCGCGATCGCAGGAGCGATCGCGTTTACGGTGCTGCCGGTTTCCCCATTGCCTCAAGTCGACTTTCCGACCGTCGCCGTCTCTGCTCAATTACCGGGAGCAAGCGCGGAAATCATGGCGTCCTCGGTGGCCACTCCGCTCGAGCGGCAGTTTGGGCACATCGCGGGCGTCTCGGAAATGACCTCTACCAGTTCGTTGGGGAGCACATCGATCACCATTCAGTTCGACCTAAGCCGCAATATCGACGGGGCAGCGCGCGATGTCGAGGCTGCGATCAGCGCCGCCCGCACTTATCTGCCGGCAAATCTTCCCGCCAATCCCACTTATCGGAAAGTGAACCCCGCCGACTCCCCGATCATGATCATTGGACTGACCTCCAGCAAATACGATCGGGGCAAATTGTACGACGAAGCGTCCACCGTGATGTCGCAGAAGCTTTCTCAGATCCAGGGTGTAGGGCAAGTATCTGTGGGTGGTAGTTCGCTGCCTTCCGTGCGGGTTGACGCCAATCCCACGCAACTAAGCAACTATGGCCTGACCCTGGCCAACGTTCAGTCCGTGTTGAGCATTCAGAACGCCGACCTGGCCAAAGGTCAGGTGTCGGATGGAACGGTGACGGCCGACATTATTGCCAACGACCAGATCTCAACCGCCGCCGACTACAAACCGCTGATCATCGGCTCCCACAACGGAACCGCGGTCCGGCTCTCTGACGTGGCCGATGTGACCGACGATGTCCAGAACATTCGTTCCGCCGGTTATCTGAACGGCATACCTTCGGTCACGATCATCATCTTCCGCCAGCCGGGCGCGAACATCATCCAGACCGTCGATAATATTCGAACCCAGTTGCCATTCTTGAAGGCTTCGATTCCGCAAGGCATCGACACCACCATCGTTCTCGACCGAACCACCACCATTCGCGCTTCGGTGAACGATGTGGAACGCACGTTGCTGATCTCCGTGGCACTGGTCATTCTGGTGGTCTTCCTTTTCCTGCGTAACCCGCGCGCCACATTGATTCCGAGCGTTGCCGTTCCCGTATCCCTGATCGGCACCTTCGCTGTGATGTATCTGTTCGGGTACAGCATCGACAACCTTTCGCTAATGGCGCTTACCATCTCGACCGGGTTCGTAGTGGATGACGCGATCGTGGTGATGGAAAACATTTCGCGGCACCTAGAACTGGGAATGCAACCCTTTGCGGCGGCGCTGAAGGGCGCACAAGAGATCGGCTTCACCGTGTTCTCCATCAGTGTTTCTCTGATCGCGGTTTTCATTCCCATCCTTATGATGGGAGGCATTGTCGGCCGTCTTTTCCGTGAGTTCGCCATTACGCTTTCCACTGCAATCGTTGTGTCAATGGTAGTTTCTTTGACCACCACCCCCGCGATGTGTGCCTACCTGTTAAAAGAGGAGAAGAAAGAAAAACACGGCAGGATCTATCAGGCGAGCGAGAAGTTCTTCGCCTGGATGCTCGAGACCTATCGTCACACATTGCTCTGGGCGCTCGACAACTCCGGGCTGATGCTGGTGGTATTGCTGCTCACGATCCTGTTGAATGTCGTACTCATTGTCAAGATTCCCAAAGGATTCTTTCCGCAGCAGGATACGGGAGCGATCGTCGGAGGCGTGCAAGGTCCACAGGATTCATCGTTTCCCGCCATGGACAATTCGGTCCGCCAGTTAGTTGGGGTGATCAAGAGCGACCCCGCGGTCGCCAATGTGACCGCCTACACCGGCGGCAACGGTTCCACCAATACGGGCTTCATCTACATCGCTCTCAAACCGCTCAACGAGCGCAAGATCGGCGCCCCCGAGATCATCAACCGGTTGCGGCCCAAGTTAAATCGTTTGCCTGTAGCTTCAGCGTTTTTGCAGGCGTCCCAGGACCTGCGAATCGGAGGCAGGTCGAGCAACGCGCTTTATCAGTACACCATCCAGTGCGACAACGTTCAGGATCTGTCCAAATGGGGGCCCATCCTTTTTGCCGAGATGAAGAAGATTCCCGGCCTCCAGGACGTCAACTCCGACCAGCAAAACGGTGGATTGGAACAGCGGCTGACCTACGACCGTACCACCGCCGCCAAGCTGGGTATCACGACACAGTCTCTTGATTCAGCACTCTATAGCGCCTTCGGCCAATCCGAAGTCTCGATTATTTATACGCAGCTGAACCAGTACTACGTGGTTCTCGAGGTCGCCCCGCAGTATTGGCAAACGCCGCAAGGCCTGAAGAACATCTACCTGAGCTCGGTGACGGGCTCGATTGCGTCGAGCAGCGGTAATGTGCCCGGCAGTACCAACGTTCCGCTCGGCGCGGTCGCACACTCGGCGTCCGGCACCACGCCGCTGGCTGTAAACCATACTGGCTTGTTTCCATCGGTCACGGTTTCTTTCAATCTAGCGCCAGGAGTTTCTCTAAGCGATGCCACGCAGCGCATTGCGCTGATGCAGCAGAAGCTCGGAACGCCTTCGACGATTCGGGGCTTCTTCGCCGGTACGTTGCTGGCTTACCAGCAGTCGCTGAGTACCGAACCGATGCTGGTGGTGACGGCGCTGCTGGCGGTCTACATCGTGCTGGGCATCCTGTATGAGAGTCTGGTGCATCCTCTGACCATTATCTCGACGCTGCCCTCAGCCAGTGTAGGCGCGATGCTGGCGCTGATGTTATTCAAGATCGATTTGAATGTGATTTCCATCATCGGAATTGTTCTGCTGATCGGCATCGTGAAGAAGAATGCCATCATGATGATCGATTTCGCGCTGGTCGCGGAACGGCAGGAAGGCAAGAGCACCGCGGATGCGATCTTCGAAGCCTGCATGTTGCGCTTCCGTCCGATCCTGATGACGACTATGGCCGCATTGTTTGGGGCCCTGCCGCTCGCGTTCGGCACCGGTACCGGTTCAGAGCTGCGAAAACCGCTAGGCATCACGATTGTGGGTGGACTGATCGTAAGCCAAATGCTGACGCTCTATACCACTCCGGTCGTGTATTTGTTCCTTGATCGCCTGCGGCTTCGGTTCCAAAGCAAGCCGCAGGGCGCGCTTCCGTCTGCCGCTCCGGAGGCCAGTTAGCGAGGACTAAGATGAACCGTGGGTTCAGCAGAAACGTTATGACGACCGTGCGGCGCAAACCAGTGGACTGCGCGATTCGGGTCTGTGTTGCTACGCTCTTGTTAATGCTATCGAGCTGCGCAGTCGGACCGAAATATCACCCACCCGCTCCACAGGCGCCGGCGGCCGTCTACAAGGAATCTCCGACCCAGTTCAAGGAAAATGAAGGCTGGACGGTGGCACAGCCTGCAGATTCCAAGCTCCGCGGCAAGTGGTGGGAGATCTTCAACGATCCCGAACTGAACGCTCTCGAGGAACAACTGGATATAAACAACCAAAACATCAAGGAATTCTTCGAGAACTTCATGGAAGCCCGGGCAATCGTCCGCCAAGCGCGCTCGCAATACTTCCCGACACTCGCGGTCGCGCCCTCATTCAGCCGCTCGCGAACCTCGGGGACGCTGAGTTCTACGCCCATCAATACAGGTGGCGCAGGCACCGCTCCGAGAGCGCAATTGCAAAGCACCGTCTATTCGTTGCCGCTCGAAGCGTCATGGGAGCCCGATCTCTGGGGCAAGGTCCGCAACACGGTGCGCCAATCCCAATACGCGGCCCAGGTCAGCGCGGCAGATCTCGAGAACGAGCGTCTGACCGAACAGGCCAGCTTGGCAGAGTTCTTTTTCGAGATTCGTGGTCAGGATCAACTGCAAAAGATCTTCAACGATACCGTGGAAGCGGACCAGAGAGCGCTCGATCTGACCCGCGTTCTTTATGAAACCGGCATCGACGACCAGATCTCGGTGGTCGAGGCCGAAACTACGCTGCAAAGCGCGCAGGCAGGAGCAACCAATGTCGGAATTGCGCGCGCCCAGTTTGAGCATGCGATCGCCGTGCTGGTGGGCAAAGCAGCCACGAATTTCTCCATCCCGGTGAAGCCAATGACCGTTGCTCCGCCTCCGATCCCGGTTGGGATACCCTCGGAACTACTTGAGCGCCGGCCGGACATCGCCGCCGCTGAGCGCACCATGGCTGAAGCCAACGCGACCATCGGCATCGCTTACGCAGCTTATTATCCGAACCTGACCTTGAGCGCGGAAGGCGGCTTTCAGACTGCAACTTTCACGAGTTGGCTCTCCTGGCCGAGCCGCTTCTGGTCCGTCGGCACTGGGCTCTCGGAGACGATCTTCGACGCCGGCCTGCGCCGCGCTACCGTCCAACAATTCGTCGCAACTTACAACGCGGATCTCGCCGGTTACCGTCAGACGGTTCTCACCGCATTCCAACAGGTTGAGGATGGTCTGGCGGAGGTTCGCATCTTGTCGAAGGAGATTCAGCAGCAACAACAGGCGGTGAATTCGGCACAGACTTTTCTCAAACTCGAACAGGCCCGATATGAGACTGGCATTGATCCCTACATTGATGTGCTGATTGCTCAGACCACGCTGCTATCAAACCAGCAGACTCTGAATAATCTTCAGGTGCAACAGATGACCTCTGCCGTGGCGTTGGTGGAGGCGCTGGGCGGCGGCTGGGATCGTTCGCAATTGCCAACCCCGCAGCAGGTGACACAGAAACCGGCCAAGTCGGAAACGACCATCGCGCACTAAGGTTAGACGGTGGATTCGCTCGAGGCCTCACGCCCTCGAGGCAGTCGAAATGCGATTGAGCCATTCCGGGTTCCCCCCTTCCGGCAACGGCCGGCGCACATGGGCATATATCTTTACACGGGCTCGATCGCCGGCCCACAGAACCATTTCACTCCCACTGCGATTTGTGGCGTTCCAGCCACCAGCAAGCAGGATTCCCCTTTTGTGGAAAGATCGACCGACTGCAGGTCTCCTGGACCGCGCCGACCAGATCATATTCAACTTTATTGCCCTTCAGCGGCGTGGCTAGAAACTGGTTGACCTCCACAACGCCATAGGCCGTCCCGTGGGTGATACGAACTTGCAGAACGACCCAGTCGCCCACGTATACGATTCCCGGCAGGACAACCATCCCTATTGCAAGTTGGCCCAGTCGTTGCCGCCAGCCTCCCGTCATGTGAAACACTCCGCATACGCCCAGGTTCCGAGTTGGTCGCTGCAGGCCGGACACCACGACGCATGGTCCGACTCTTCACGGCTCAGGATTACTCCTTGCCACGGCGTCAAGGTGAGAACGCAAAAAATAAGCTTGCATGCAATAGCCGAGCATTTCTTCATAAAGCACCGGGAGTTTCACTGGCTCGTGAATTAGAAGCGTACATCCCGATAGAAGACGCAGTAGGTTTCCAAGTACCAAGAAACGACGAACAGAACGGACATGGTACCCGAAACCCAGCAGAACATTTGAACTGGGAGCGTTGCGGAGAGCCGCGCTCTACCGGCGTAAGGCTCTTGCGTCGCGTCGCGAAAAATCAATCCGCTTATCAGGGAGATTACAGCTGCCAATGCCAGCCGGATGAGAGATTCGCAGATCTTTTCATGCATATCCATTGATACAGCCAGGAAAGCAGCATTGAACACGGCGTACAAAGAAAGAATGCACAAAACCAAGGTGACCGGCTTGGCGACCTCCGCAAACATGCTTCGAGCCTCGCAGGATAAACCCAGTCTAGCGCCATTCGAGGTTGTCTGGGAATTGGAAATTAGGACGACGAGCGCAGGAAAGACTGCGTTAGGTTCTCGCGTAGGGAGTCTTCAGAATTCTAAGAACTTTGCGCAACAGGATCAAGCACGCAGAGGTTTGTCATGCCCACGTCGCTCGAAACCGTTGGCCGAAGAACCTTTACCGATTGCTTACATTACACTTATTTACGTTCCACCCTTAAACCGACCGCATCGAACTTAGTGAGCGATGGAATCACTTGCGGAGATCTAAGTGAAACGAATACCCTTGCTTGCGCTGTTCTTTGTCTCTGTCGTGGAGTTCGCCATCGAGCATGCGCGGATAGATCTCGTGCTTATGAGTGCAGCGCTCGCGATCTTGCTATGGGGCGGTTTACACTCTCCGCGCCGCACGCATTCCGCCTTGAGACAACGCCGCGGCGATACCTCGAAGCGAAGGAAATAACGTTCGCTTGGCCCCGCCGGGCTACGGCAAGGATTACGTTTGATGATTCTTCTCCGGGCACCGACTTCCTGTTTCCGAGCGTCAGGCAAGAAGCCACTGTCCCACGGGCACCCGTCACCTCGGAATTTCCGAATTCAATAATTATTTCGTGTAATCCAAGTGCCTATGGTGCGGCATCGAATCTCTAACTCATGCGGTAGATGCGTTGGGAGGATTTTCGATTGACGAAGGTGGAATCTTTCTCATCTTTCTCATCTTTCTCATCCACTTGGCTGCTTTTTGTTCGGCCTCAAGGAGTTGCTCCATGGTCATCGACTGGTTGAGGTGGTTCTTAGCCAGTGTGATCTGTTGCCTGGCGATCAGGAACTTGTGGCCAATAAGCCGCTCCCCAAACTTCACAAGCTCTCCAGCTGCCCTTGTCATATCCGGGCGCAACGGCGGACTCAGGCCGCGCCCGGAAGCCACCGCTTGCCGAGCTCTCTGCGACCGACCAGCAGCTGCACCCCGGAGATCGCGTCGAGGGTTTGGGCAACTTCGGAAAGCCGACCGGAGAATATAGTACGGTTGAGCCAGCGAACGAAGATGACGTGATCGTCAAGTGGGATGATGACGGTCGTATGGGACTCCACCAACCATGGCTCAAGAAGGTGTGGACCCACAAAATCGCTGCACGAATCCTATGAGCGTTTGAAAATCGATACGGCTCTTCGACCCAACCCATGCCTGCTCGGTTGAACAGATCGGCCGCAAGTGCCACCGGAGCTTCCAGCTCCCACAACGGGACTTGCCGGGCGACTCTCTCTCGCCTTGGCTCGGTCGCGTAGTGTGCAATTTTGACCAGACAACACATCTGGACACTGTCTAGGATTAGATGTAACCGCGAAGACCCATCGTGCCGCGCTTCCGCCGACCTTGAGCCTTTGCGATTGAAAGAAAGGCGCTAGCCCACCCCAGACCATTAAAGAAGGAAATCCCATGCGGGGATTAGTTCTCTCGCTTTCGCATCTTTCTTCGATTCTGTTGGTCAGCTTGTTGGTGCTCTACACACACGTCCTGTGGGCGCAGAGAACGTCAACACTAGAGGAGAGCGCTGTCCAACTTCCTGATGCCCCATCACAGGTCGCAACGGTTTCGGAAGCCCAAACACAGCTTTATCTCGCCTACAAAGGATTACCCTTAAGCTTCAAGCAAAATCAGGGCCAGACCGATTCGTGGATGAGATTCTTCCCCCATCACACGGGCTACGATAGTCCGTCTAGCAATGCCAATACCGCGCTGAACCAGCACACGGGAACGACTGAATTTTGGTGCAAAACAAAATACTTCATGGGCAGCGCTCCGACCAAGTGGATGACGTTTGCTCGCACGCTCGGCCACCTACCTCATGAGACGATCCATGGCGCCGACGACTTCGAGTACTATGGCCACCACGTGCCATGGGCTGGTTCCGTCATACTGCGAATCGGTCAGCAAGCTAGAGCTCACCCCCATATCACAAGTGTACTCAAGACAGTCCATCCACGATTCTGATTGTTCGCCGGTTCATCGCTTACGCAGCATGGTTGACGGTCGCGGTAGGGACGACCATCTGCTGATCGCCCCCCCAGGGATCCGCACCAGCGCTCCTTAGCGCATGCGGCTCCTATCGCGGATCAATAACACCGAGCGTACCGCTTGTCCGCACCCTCGCCCACCCGTGCGTCCACATCGGCTGCGAAGGAGGCGCGGAACTTCGTCCTGTCGAGAAACAAATAGCCGTCCCGCGGAGGCAGTATCAGCGGTACAGGTGCGCCGGGCGGCGGATCTTTGATAAGGGTGGCCACGGACTCGGCCTTGTCCGGTGCAAAGGCGCTGATAACACGGTCCCTGCAACCTTGGGATCGTTTCCGGCTTCGGTGATCACCGCTCCTCCATAAGAGTGACCTTACGATGTTGCAGGGACAAGGGAGGGTGCCCCCATCAGGCTTAAGGCTGGGAAAGGCTCGAAACAGCGGAGGCGAGATCCGTGCAAGGCTCGGACGAAGGCTGGTAACGCATCAGACTACCGAGGAGGAGCGGGCACACCCTCCGAGAGTTGTTCCGCGCTAACAGGCTCAAGGGACAGAGAGTAGATTCATGACACAGCGCAGAATGCTGGCAAATGCGTCACTCCGAGTACCTCTGGTTACTACGGTGCGTGATCCCGAATCGCCCGCTACCCAATCCGACGTGAAAACTGTTGTAGGAGATGCCATCTTCGCGATCCGGTCCCGCGTCGGC
>Ga0070765_100001540_pt1 | contig 14193 bp, 24 predicted proteins | sample HubBroMetageWFT5_FD_71516 | JGI IMG/M metagenome (GOLD analysis project Ga0070765, IMG submission 71516) | Warmed and freeze-thawed soil microbial communities from the Hubbard Brook experimental Forest, New Hampshire - Hubbard Brook CCASE Soil... | ecosystem: Environmental > Terrestrial > Soil... | reverse complement strand
AGTTCATGAGATGAATTTGCAGTTCCGGTCCAGATAGGAGCGCCGTTTACCAGCTTGAAGATGTCGTATCTCATGTCAACCTCCTGTCGCTGGGAAATCGACAAGACAATACACCTTGGCGATATTCTGTTCAGTCCGGAAGCGTACAGACGCGACGCGATACGTCGCGTGAGCCACGCTGTTAGGGTTTTTCCCCGATTGAGTCTCGGAAAGTACGGCGCTAGATTTCCGGACGGACACGTACATTGTTGGTCCCACACTAGGCTGGGCGGGAATCGCTGGGGTTCCCGTTCAGCCGTCCAAACCAAACTGTCAGAATCTGGTAGCCAGTTTTTGCAGGGTTTCCTGTATGGTGCGCACCCGTCTCTGAACGTATTTTGGTTTGTCTCCATATTTGCACCTGACACGGGCGATTCGTTCGCGACAAACGAGTCGCCCATTCTATGTATGCGACAGCTTAGAGCCGTTCTTGGTTCGAATCTCCGCATCGGTCCGCGACATTTGGACCCGGCGATATAGAGCCACAATAAGACCCTTAATTAACTTCAGTTCGTTGTCAGTCAATGGATAGTCGGCCTTCGGTTCGCGCTCCAGCGACGGCAGTAAACTCTTCATGGCTTGCGCCAAATTCTTGTCAACCTTAGCTATGACCGCGTAGTGATGGTCGATTCTCTGGACAAGCAAGTCTTTGTTGCGAGGCACGGGCGGCTTCATGAGCGGTGTGTCCTCTGCCGCAGAGTTCAGGATTTGGGCAGCTTGTGAATGAAAGGGTGGCGTTGCGGTCTCGGTGCGTCGCGCCGAGTTGTAATTTCCACATCTACAACCCGGATGATTGCACGGATGAAGTATCTCTTTCGAATCGGGACTGCTTGTTCGACGTAACAGCTTGTGTATCTCTACGCCGTGCCCACAGCGGCACGTCTTCTTCGTGACTTCGGCTTGATGAGCCATCCAGCCTCCGATGCGCGAGCAGTTGAGCGGAACTCGGGAGCCAATGGAATTCTACGCGCAGGATACGTCATTTCGGGCCTCGTCGCTGTAAGCGGATTCCTGTATTGCCCGTCAACCGACATTGCGATAGCGTGGCCGCAATTACAGAGGACAGAGTTCAACTACCCACGGCCCGGATGCTCTCGTCCGGGCTTTAATTTTGTCTACGGTAGGAAAAGCCTCATACCAAATTCGGGGTTGCCCCTATTGCAGGTGCATCGTTTACGTGTGGAACCGTCTTTTGCACTGAAGGCGATGGTGCTGACTCGCGTAGGTTGGTCCATGAAACTAATGCTTTATTGACAGGAGTTTGTTCCCGGCACGAACATATCGGCTCTGACCATCGACTCCTACCTCGGGGTTTTGGTCGAATGGTTGGGAACCCCGGTTGACTCCTCTTCCGGGGTTTATTTTTTATTGCAGTCGGAAACGGAACGCGCTACCGTCGCGGTGTACATAAGACCGAAATCCAATCTCGTAAGCCCGGACGGTGCCTCTCCGGGCTTTTCATTTAAACAGAGGAAGTTCGGTTCGAATCGGCGGAAGCCGTAGGCCGCCTGCATTGTGGGATTCCACGCCGCGAAGTAAACTGTCGTCTCCTGCCTCTACCGCGAAACCGGACCGTGATTCAAAAATGCAAAGTTTCCTTCGTTGACCGTCGTGGCGTTTACCACGCCGTAGAGGTGCAGGCCGCTACGGTATTCGAAGCGGTGTGCCGGGCCTCTGCGATCTTCAAGCATTCAGTCGTGGAGGACCCGACGTGGGCAGCAGAGTTCGTTGTGTCTATCGTGGAAAAACCGAACACGTATCGGGTCAAGACGGAAGAGTGGAAGAAGTGGTTGGCGCGGAACGGTAGGAGTCCGAGGGAATTGATGGAGAAGAAACGGTTGAAAGGGATGCTGGATGGGGAGCGCACTGATAGGTGGTAGGGGAGAAAGTGAAGGGCGGAGGACATTCATGTGAAGATTCAAGTAGGATTATAGGGCGCGTCAATAATACTTGCTCCGGAGTCGCTCATGTTCTGTTCTGAATGCGCGTCAAGCAATTCCGGTTTGGGCACCGAACCAAGATGAAGGGCTATAAACCCGCTCTTCGGCCCAATCGAAATTCCGTGAATCTCGTCATTGGAATACTGTTTCTGATAGCGGTGGTTGTCGTTCTGCTAATGGCTTTTTATTCCTGATAATTTTCGGCTGGCGCGTAAAATCCACTTGATTGCTTGTTCCATTCCATATAAATGGAAAATCATGACCGACCCCAACCGGCATGCTGAAATCAGAAAAGAGAAGTGGTACGAAACGGTGTGGTTCGCGTTGGTTTTGATACTAGTTGCAGTGGTCGGATTCTGGGCGCTGTTTATTCGGCACAAATAACCTCATTCAATGCGGCCAAACCACGGCAGTTAGAATTACCGCCGCGACCACGAGTACGGCATAGAAGATTCTGGTCCGAAATCTCTCGTGCCTTGGTGGTCGATGATGATGGCGACTCATGGGTGCAAAGTATGTGTTGAGTGCAGCGGTCAGACAATAAGGTTTTTTCTGTAGAAATGCGCCATTTGGGCGGCCTTCGGGAGTGAAAGACGCTTGCTTACTTCGTGAACGATGGGTCGGTGAAGACCACGCCTTGCTCGCCGTGCGCCCAACGCGGTCGTCTGTGCGAGGCAGGATTATGGCGAATCAGAGCCGTTCGCGCTTAAATATCTCCCAGCAAGCCGACAGAAACACTCCGTACGACGGCTCTCCCGCGAACTGGACGCCGACACGCTGCATCATGCCACTCCCGGCCTCGTGAAAAGGGGACCCTATCTCCCACGAGATAAACAGCCGACCACACGAAAACCGCATGGATAAAGGGGATGTCGCGTTTCAGGGACTAGGGAATCTGGGGCAGAATCAGAACTTCGTTGCTTGTACATAATCCTTGCACTTGCACTTCGGAAAATTGCACGGCTGAAGCGCCAGCGACCCGGTCAGACGCGCCCGACCACGATTATGGTGAATAGACATTCCGTGACCGCATCGGCACGGTTTCTTCCCGTTGGCAGCACGGTGACGCTTCACTTCGGTTTCTCGGGCTTGTAGTCTTTGCATTCGCAGCCGGGATGAATGCACGGATGTAGCTTCTTTGTACTGAGCGCGTGTCCTCGACGCAAGAACCGATGAGTTGCCAAACCGTGGCCACATTGACACGGTTTCTTCGTGACTTCGGCTGGGTGAGCCATATAGCCTCCGATACGCCAGAGTTGCGCGGCACTCGGGAGCTAGTTCGATTCTATCGCAGATTACGGGACTCGGATGTCAGGCTTTCACTGGCCTGTAGTCACGGCACTTGCAGCTCGGATGATTGCACGGGTTAACGTTCTTGGGCTTGCGTGGATTAAAACGATGAATCGCCATCCCATGACCGCATATACAAGATTTCTTTGTGTACGCTCCGCAAGGCATTGTCGAGTGCATTGTATCTCAGATGTCCGCAACTGCCCGTTGGTGTGGAAATGTACCGAAGCGATTGTCCGTGCTAGCATTCGCCAAAGTGAGGCGACTATGCACCCTTCCTACCGAGCACTATTTTTGATTGGGGCCGGATGTGCGGCACTGCACGTACCCGCGTTAAATTCTCTTATCATTCTGCTGGGTTTTCTGGTCTTCGAATGGGTAGACGAACGTGTAGCGTTCAAGGCCAAGCGGAAGAGGCTGGCCCGCCTGTACGACGTGATCTTTGGCTGGAAGGAATGTCAGGACGACCCGTCGAACGAAGAGCAAGGTGAAATGCAGCGGGTCAGATTGACCGGGCAGAACCAAATCATCACCGTGAGAGTTGCGGATTTACTCAAAGAGACTTTGTAGGAGTTTGGATGAGATCAAAGAGGCGGAGGAATCGTGGGCGATCCTTGAGGCTTGCGGCGGCACGTGCATAGCAAAGCCTCACAGAAATAAAATTGGGACACCCCGGCACCCCCTCTTTGCACCCCGCCACTTACTACCGGGGTACCCTCCAGCCTCGCCGTCTGATCTACAGGGTCTAAACAGGTACGAACCGTCCACGCGGTTTCTAGCTCCGTAATTTTTGAAGATTTTTATGTTACGCTCTGCAAGTGGCTGATAAGAATACACGTGCAGTTCCTCCGAAACTTCCGTCGTGGCGGCTTCTAATCCATGTCGCAGACCTCTGGCTCGTATCCGATGAAAATGAGGAGTGGTTCAAAAATAAAACTGTCCGCGCTATCTGGCGTACTGAGACTGTTTTTCTGGTGGTTTTCTCACTTTTTGTTGTTCTTATTTACTATCCAATGGCAGATATTGCAGAACGGTCGCACTCTATCCTGCTTACGCAGATTTGTCGTATTAGCTGGATTGCGGCTTTTGCGGTCCTGATAACTAAACGTTTCCGTGGCATGGGTGTTTTATCGACATCTTCTATTAACCAAAAAAGACCTGCGTTTTAAGCCGATACTCTGGTTCTGGGTCTCGTGGGTCTTGGGGTTCGGCTATTTATACCGTGGCATTTATGTACTAAAACCGGGATTATTTCACTATCCGAATCCGGCGTTCATTCCGGCGACGACGATAACAGGGATGTCCTATCTGACTTCCATGAAAATGCTTTTTCAGTTTGTTTTATACAGTGCTTGCACCACTTTTACGCTATCCGACCCGGATATATCTTCTGGTTCACAAATCGTTACAGCGCTCGGATTGATACAAGTAGTCGGCAACGTCCTTCTGGTTGCTGTGCTCATTTCAACATTTGTAAGCTATTCAAGAATGGTCGGGCAAGATTAGCCATCGACCCGCTTAGGGGGTTTGTCAATTTCGACAACCCAAATAATCGCTTCGAACTGATAGTACAAGCGCCGTAGCTAAGCGAGACCGCCGAGAAGAGGAGTACAATGGTCTTCCCGCATCCCTCTGCCGCGCGGAGACCACCGTGGACAGAAAAACCTTCATCCGTCTTCTTCAAACCGAGATCACCCGCCACAGCTTCGACACATTCGTGGATGAGCCGCGATCCGTGTCACAGGGCGGTAAAGGGATAGTCGTCGTGGGCTGCGCCGCGTGTAGGGTGCAGATGCAGACCACCAGCCAATTCGTGCAGCATATTGCCGCAGGCATTCCGGCGTGGTTCGACCAAACCGTGCCGCCACGGGCCGCCGCTGTTGAACAAGATCAGTAGGACAACCTTCGCCGACGCCTTGCATCTATACGATGATAGCCGTATTTCGAACAGAGGAGTCGGGATAGCCGCCCGTCCCGACGAATCCGCGTGTTGTAGGAACCGGAATGTTAAAGCCGAAATGGAGACGCTGTGCGCAGATTCCTAGCCGAGCAGGAAAGTCTAACTATCAAGTTGCTCATTGTCACAGCGTTCGTTTTGGATGCAGTCACGGTGTTGTATCTCGTGAGATAAATTGCCGCAAATTCGCAGGACCTTAGCGACTTCTATTTAGCCAAATCATCAGTAGAGCAAACACACTTATCACGGCTCCGCCAGCAAAGAAAATAACGCGGGTACTGCGTGACATCGGCCTTGTGGTCCAGTCCTTCTTTCCGAAATTCCAACTGGAGTGCTCAATGCCGCGCCACGCTCGGTACAACAACCATATTCCGAGAGCGAGAAAGATGTATTGCACTTTTAATTTACCGGGGGCAGCTTCCCAATAACCTGCCGCGCATTCACGGACGCGCTCAAATCGCCCTTCGCGCCGAACGCGATGTTCAACGTCGAACCCTTGGTTGAAGGAATCACGGCGCGAATGGTGCCTTCCTCGATCTTGCCGTTGGGCAGGACGAACTTAACGCGATCACCGACTTCGAATTCTTGATCTGGCTGCTTCACTGTTGGCCTGTAGTTCTGGCGGAAGGCAGCGGCTCTCCGCGTTTTTCGTATTCGGCTTTCAATCCGGCTAATCGCGCAAGAAATCTGCAATGCACGCACACCCTAGCTTTCTCAATGCCAGCAGTGTTTTGAGACACACAAGTCATTTCCTCGGCGGCAAATCGTTCTAACGCGCTGAATATGTCCTCGTCCATTCTTGTTACCCTCTAAACAAATTCCAAAGCAGCCTCACTGTTCCCGGCCCATGCCCTTGATAGTGATTGTTAGCATACGCATAAATCTTCAAATCCGGCGTGCGCCTTCGAATCGTTCGAAACAGGTCCACCCAGTTCCGAAGGTCGTCGTCGCGGTCCACGATGGCTTTTGTCCCATGTCATTGTTTGCTTCTCAATACCCTTGCGGTCTCCCAACCAGCGCACGTAAACGAAGTCCGTCGTAATCAAATCCAGTTTCTGCTCCCAAGGCCGTGGCATGAAGCTGGTGTCAGATAACGCGAGCGCCACCCGGTTCTCCCGCAGTACATCCAACAGCCGCTCCGTCAACCACGGCTTGTTCCGTATCTCCACCACAAATCGAACCTTGGGCAGATCCTTCACTCGTGCGAGGAAGAGTCGCAGGCGGCGCAAGAATTCGTCTTCGTTCATCACAAACTTGTCGAACTTCGGAAACTGCAACAGCATCGGACCCAGCTTGTCGCCCAGAATACTCATCCGGTCCACAAACTCTTCGAACTCCTGCTCGCAGCCCACCAGCATCTTCTCGTGGGTAACAACCTGCGGGACCTTCGCGGAGAAGATGAAGTCTGGCGGCGTGCGCTGGTTCCAATTGCTGACGGTTGCTTCGCTAGGCGTCCCGTAGAACGTCGAATCAATCTCCACCGTTTGGAACTGTGTAGCGTAGTGGGCCAAGTAGCCCCGTTGATTCATGCCGACAGGATAAAAGCTACCAGCCCACCCATTCGCGGTGAACGCGCTGGTACCGAGCAGAAGGCCGGATTCAACATAAGGACGCTCTTGGAGGCGTTCGACTAGATAGCTCGCCAACTCCATCGTGTCGGGGCGCATGTCTTCGAACAACGAGGATTGGCTAATCGGGATGACTTTCTTCGCCACAAGCGAAAGTTAGCATCGGAAAGTGGCGGGGCGCAACCGCCCCAAGCCCCTCACCGGGACCGCTTCGTGCATGCCTGCCAAATATAGGCAATCAGTACTATCGCCCTACCTGCCCTATGGTGTATGATGGTGCACCATGCGAATCAAAGTCCGCCACGTCATCTACCTTGAACCCGACCAAAGCAAGAAGCTGCTGGCCCGCAGCAAAAAGACCGGGGCGCTACCAACGGAAATTGTGCGCCGTGCGTTGCGGGAGTATTTGAAGAGGGCGAAATGACAATGACTGATTTCGCACTCCTAGTAATTGCTTTCGCGTTGCTTCTGATTCTGCTCCGCGTCATCAGCATAGACAAACGTCTAAAGGAAAGATTCCCAACTGAGCGGGAAGCGGATTACAAATGGTCGCAAGACAACCCGATGGGTCGTGCAGAAGCCCACAGCAAGGAACGAAATAAATGACCACCTTAACCCTCGACCAAGCTGTCATCGAGTCGATGCGCTCCCCGAAGTTTCAAGCGTGGGGCAAGCCGACCAAAGGCGTCGAGAAGTCGTCTTTATCGCTCGCGGAGAAGCATTACAGCCCGGACGAATTGGCATCGCTTTGGGGTGTCAGCGTAGATTCTATCCGCCGAATATTCCGTGACGAACCCGGCGTGTTGAAGATGGGTGATAAGAGTCCGAAGCATAAGCGCCAGTATCTTACGCTGCGCATACCACACAGCATCGCGGAGCGCGTTCACACAAGGCTGAGCGAATAAATGCTGACCACGTATCGTCGCCATAACGCTGTCTGCAAGTTTGACTCCCGCACCGAATACCGTTGCAAGTGTCCGATATGGGTTACAGGCACAGATCGCGATTCTTGGCGGTTGCGGAGGCGGACAATCTCAGCCCAGAGACGGTACGGAAGTACAAGTTGCTGTTCCGGCAGTTGGACGACTTCGCCCGCAACAAGGGCCTTCGCAACGCGGACCAACTCGACCTCAGGTTGCTGGATGAGTTTCGGGGGACTTGGAAGGACGGCCCGTTATCAGCGGGGCAGAAGATCGCGCGACTTCGTAGCATCTTTAAGTTTGGCGTGAAGCGTGGATTTCTAGAAAGAAACGTTGCGGAGGATATGAGCATCCCGGAAGCGAAGCCGACTCCCACGCTTCCCTTCACGGATGAAGAGATGGACGCAATTTTGAAGGCGGCCACGGGAAGCACGAAGACCTTCATACTCGTGATGCGCTATTCCGGGTTGAGAATCTCTGACGTTACGACCCTAGCTGTTGCCAGCCTTCACGGACGGCGGCTGAGCCTGCACCAAGCAAAAGCCGGGCAGCCTGTGACGATATTGCTTCCACAGTTCGTGGTAGATGCGCTTCGCGCCGTGACCCGCAAAAACCCGGCGTACTTCTTTTGGAGCGGCACATCGAAGGTTCAAGCGGCTGTATCTGTATGGCGCAAACGGCTGTCGAAGGTCTTTGAAGACGCAAAGATCGCGGACGGCTACAGCCATCGGTTCCGAGATACGTTTGCGGTGTGGCTGCTGACCCGTGGGGTGTCCTTGGAGAGCGTCAGCCAGCTTCTAGGACACCAGAACATCAGGATTACGCAGCGGCACTATTCGCCGTGGGTGAAAGCCAGACAGGATGCGCTGGATAGTGAGATTGAGAAGGCGCTACAAAGAGTTTGAGGGTGATTATGAATTCTCCGAGACCGTTGGTGATTTTTGTCGTGGGACACGAGAAGTGGGGAAATCGTATAGGGGGCAACAAAAATCATCGGACGCTGACGCTATCACTGTAGCTGATTATAACGTCCCCCGATTTCACAACCTCGAAGTTAACATCTTGCGGTATGCATGACTGACAACTCAATGCGAGATTGTGCGGACCAATCCACTTCATCTCAACCGGTTTGTCCCCAGTGATCCCGAGCACAATCAACCCGTGCGTGGAATCGTCTGGTACGCCATTTGCCCGCACACTTACGAGGGTCGATCCCTTGCTCATTGCACCGCTGTTTCTTTTTGAAAGCGTAGCGGTATTCTCCGAACTCGCAACCCGAGCCACAACTACATTACTAGATGCGAGTAGGCATCCCACCATACTGATACAGAGCATCACAATCTCGATTGTTGATAGTAAGTTCTTCACTAGTAATGGCACCCCATCTTCTGTGCTGCAATGCTAGCTTTTATCTGTGCCTGATCTCCAGGTTGATCGCCATGGGTATCGTGCGTTAGAATTTCGTCGTACAAAAATCGTACAATTTTGATTGCAGCCTTCAAAAACTATCGATTTATGCGGGATTTTGTTGGAGGCGCGGGTGAGAATCGAACTCACGCATAAAGGTTTTGCAGACCTCTCCCTTACCACTTGGGTACCGCGCCTCAATCTCCTATTATACCGAACTCTCGCGCGCTTTCAGCGTCGTAGCCTCTGGATCGTTTTCGAATCTGACCAGTAAACTCAGCGTGGCATGCCGTTTTTTGGCAATTCCGCGAACTCAAGAAACCCAGCAAAAACCTACTTTTTCGCAGGTTCCTCGATCTGCGCCTCCCTCAGGAACCGTGCTGATTCTTCCGGCGGTGTCGGGTTGATGTAAAAGCCTGTGCCCCATTCGAAGCCCGCGACTTTCGTCAGCTTTGGAATAATTTCAATGTGCCAGTGGTAGTGGTCGTTGATTTCTTCGCCGATGGGCGACGTATGAATCATGAAATTGTACGCCGGGCGGTCCAGCACCGCATCCATGCGCATCAGCGTATCCTTCAACATGTTCGCCATCGCCGCGTATATGGAGCTCTGATTGTTTTCGTACGCGGAGCTGTGCGTCTTCGGCAGCAACCACATTTCGAACGGAAAGCGCGGCGCATACGGAGCCAGCGTGATGAATAAATCGTTCTCGCCGACTACTCGCTCCCCGGTGTCCCGTTCCTGGCGGATGATATCGCAAAAAATACAGCGCTCTTTTTCATCGTAATAGTGCCAGCAGTTGTCCACTTCTTCGCGAACCCGCCGCGGGACAATCGGCAGCGCAATCAACTGCGAATGTGGATGCTCCACGGAAGCCCCGGCAGACTCGCCGTGATTCTTGAAGATCAGCACGTAACGAAAACGCTTGTCGTTTTTCAGATCCAGCATGCGATCGCGATAGGCCCACAACACGTCTTCCACCGACTTTTGCGGCAACTGCGCCAGCGTCGTTTGGTGTTGCGGAGTCTCGATGACCACCTCGTGAGCCCCAATGCCGTTCATTTTGTCGAACAGACCTTCGCCCTCGCGGTCGATTTCTCCTTCAATTCCCAGCGCCGGGAAACGATTCGGAACCACGCGAATGTTCCAGCCCGCGGTGTTCGCTCCACTGCCGTTCCGTCCGTAAACCAGAATTTCTGGAGGAGTTTTGGATTCGTTGCCCGGGCAAAACGGACAATTCACCGGCGGCTTGGGAAATACACTGTCCCGCACGAAATCCATTGGCCGCTTTCCGCGATCCGTGGAAATAATTACCCACCGACCAGTAATGGGGTCCTTACGCAGCTCCGGCAAGACGCACCCTCCACACTTCTACTTCTACCCTACACCGCCCGAGGCGGTCCTACAAACCAGCTATTGTACCGCGTCTGGATTAAAATCGAACTCGCCAGAGAGGATTAAGTTCGTGGACTGAGCGCGTCTTTGTGCAGGCGCACCACCGGCAGCCGGCCGGGCGAATTATCGATGGCCACTACATCGAAGCGCAGCAGCACCTTGTGCTTTCCGCGGGTAATACTCAGTTCGGGCAGCGCCGTCTTACCGCTGGCGAGTTCCCGGGTGCGAACCTCCACGAAAGCCAGCGTCTCTCCGTCGAATCCCACCAGGTCCAATTCGCCCTTCGCGTGCGATGGCTCGTGGTTTCGCGCGATAAACACATAACCCAGGCTCCGCAGATACCAATAGGCGTAGGTCTCGCCCTTCACCCCAACACGCAAAGCTACTTTCTTGGCGTCATCGCTCGCTTTCGCCACTCCGCGAAGCCCATGGCGCGCCTTCCATTTCACGACAGCAAAGCCGAATTTGCCGAGCAACTCCATAATTATCAAACGATAGACTATCTGCCTTATAAAAGGAAACCCCGCGGTCGACGATGGTCGTCTCGCTCCGCGGGGTCTTTGGAACTGCGTGAGTTTGAAACTACAGGCTCTTCTCGGCCTCTCGAATCGACTCTTCCATGATGCCAATCGCCGCGTCAGCCTGCTCTTCGTCAATCAATAGCGGTGGCGACATGCGAATGGAGTTCTCGCCGGAGCCTAGCGTCAGCAGTCCGCGGCGAAACGCGTTCTCGACCACTTTGTCGCGCAGGTCGGCGGCCCGTTCCTTCGTCCGCTGATCACGCACGATTTCTGTCCCGATCATCAGTCCCTTGCCGCGAACGTCGCCGACAATCCGGAACTTCTTCGGCCAATCGCCGATCTTGGAGAAGATGTACTTCCCCATTTTTTCGGCGTTTGCCATCAAGCCGCCCTCGATCAGGTCCAGCGTAGCCATAGCCGCCGCGACGCACACCGGATTTCCTCCGTAGGTTGTGCCATGCGAACCGGTCTTCCACTGCATCACGCTGTCCTTCGCGATGAATGCGCTGATCGGCATTCCGCTGGCAATACCCTTGGCGGTAAGCAGAATATCCGGCGTCACGCCCGCATGATCCATAGCCCACAGCTTACCCGTGCGCCCCATGCCGGATTGCACCTCGTCCATGATCAGCATAATGCCGTGCTTGTTGCACAAACGCTGTAGCTCTTGCAGAAAGAACAAGGGCGCGGGAACAAAACCGCCTTCGCCCTGAATTGGTTCCACGATGATCGCGGCCACTTCCTCCGGCGCAAATAGACGCTTGAAAATCTGCTGTTCCAGAAGCTCAATAATCTCTCCGCCGCAGGTTTCGTTCGTATGCCCCAGCGCGCAGCGGTATGCGTACGGATATGGGATGTGTTCGACCCCACCCAGCAATGCCCCGAAGTTTTTGCGCTGCGTGCTCTTGGACGCCGTCAGCGAAAGCGAACCCATCGTCCGACCGTGGAAGCAGCCGTAAAACGCGATCAGCTTGTCGCGCTTGGTGGCATAACGCGCCAGTTTGATGGCCCCTTCCACCGCCTCTGTGCCGGAGTTCCCGAAAAATACTTTCCAGTTGTGCGACGACGGCATCGTCGCTGCCAGCCGCTCGGCAAGTTGCGGCATGTGCCGGTGATAGAAATCCGTACCCGCGATGTGGATCAGCTCTTCGGCTTGTTGTTGAATGGCTCGCACCACCTTTGGGTGGCAATGGCCAGTCGAACAAACGGCGATTCCCGCGGCAAAATCCAGAAAGCAGTTTCCGTCCGGATCCTCCACGATGGCGCCGTAGCCGCGCTCCGCGACCAGCGGATAGTCGCGCGTCAGCGATGGCGACATGAACTTCTTGTCGTAAGCGATCACTCCCTGGCCCTTGGGGCCCGGCAGTACGGTCTGGATCCGGGGCAGTTTTGTTTTCGTTTCGGTCGCGGTGGTCATGATTCCTCCAAGAATCGGTTCGAGGGTTAGTGTCGCGAGAGAGAGGGAGATACAGTGCAGGCGCGTTATTATTTGAGAATTTTGTTCAGCCTGCGGTACTACGGAGACTTAATCGACGCTGTAGAGCCGCGGTCGAAGTGTGGCGGGGCGAAACTTACGCGGGACGCGTGGGCCGACGGCGACCTGGTCGTGCTTCAGAAATTGAAAGTGCGTCGTCATTTGCGTTTCCAGCGAACACTACCATCCTTGGTATCTTCAATCAGTATACCATGATCCGCCAGTTCTTGGCGGATACGATCTGAAGCCGCGAAGTCTTTTCGCTGCCGGGCAGCCTGCCGTTCGGCGACCTTCTTGTCGACGTCGGAGTCGCCCAAGCCGGACTGCTCCTGCGCAAACCCAAGGGCCGCCAACTTCTCGCCATCATTGTCTTCCAGCACCGCGAACACTTTATCGAACGTCGCCAACAGTTCCTGCGCGCCCGCTATACTTCCCTGCCCAAATTCTCCTTTGTCCATACTGATGTTTGTCTCGCGCACGTAATCAAAAATGGCCGCCAGCGCTTGCGCGGTGTTCAGATCGTCCGAAAGGCCGGCGTCAAAATCGTCCTTTGCCTGCTTGAGGCGCTTCTCGGCGTCGCCTTTGCCAACATCGGGAAATTTCTCATTCTTCAGCCGCAGCGCAAAATTGCGCAGACGTTCCACGGAGCTGGTAGCCTGTTGCAATCCATCGAACGTAAAATTAAGTTGCCGCCGGTACGGAACACTCGACAGTGCGAACCGCAACGCCGACGGTTTATAGCCCTTCTCAAAAAGGTCGCGGAGCGTGAAGAAGTTGCCCAACGACTTCGACATCTTCTCCCCTTCGACCAGCAGATGCTCCGCATGCAGCCAATAGCGCACAAATTTTTTGCCGGTGGCCGCTTCGCTCTGCGCAATTTCGTTTTCATGATGCGGGAACGCCAGGTCGATTCCGCCGGTATGGATATCCAGCGTCTCGCCCAGATATTTCATGGCCATCGCCGAACATTCGATATGCCAGCCCGGTCGCCCCGCGCCGATCGGCGTTTCCCAGAAATGTTCCCCGGGTTTCGGCGCCTTCCACAACGCAAAATCGCGGGCGCTTTCTTTTTCGTAGCGGTCGTTATCCACCCGCGCGCCGGCTTGAATTCCCGATAGATCGACCTTGGAGAGTTTCCCGTAATCTTTGAATTTCGCGATGCGGTAATAAATCGATCCTTCGCTCGGATACGTATACGTTTTCGTCTGCAGTTTTTCGATCAGTGCGACCATATCATCGATATGGTCGGTGGCGCGAATCCAATGCTCCGGCGATTCGATGCTCAATGTCTCGCAATCGTCGAAAAACGCCTGCACATATTTCTGCGTATATTCGCGAATTCCGACTCCCGCTTTCGCCGCGTTCGCAATAATGCGGTCATCCACGTCGGTCAGATTCATGACGTGATTCAACTTGAATCCACGCAGCTTCAGAAATCGCCGCAGAATATCCTGGAAAACAAACGTCCGGTAATTGCCGATGTGCGCGTAGTCATAGACCGTCGGGCCGCAGGTATACATACCTACGTGTCCCGGCTTTAGCGGCTGAAAGGCTTCTACTTTTCCGGAAAGGGTGTTGTGAAGCTGGATTTCGTGCATCGCTCGGCTGGTTCGCCTTTCGGGTACAGACTAAACGCTCGATTGTAGCCGAGGGATTGCAGGTGTCGCAACGCGGAGGTGCAG
>Ga0070765_100001537_pt1 | contig 14196 bp, 14 predicted proteins | sample HubBroMetageWFT5_FD_71516 | JGI IMG/M metagenome (GOLD analysis project Ga0070765, IMG submission 71516) | Warmed and freeze-thawed soil microbial communities from the Hubbard Brook experimental Forest, New Hampshire - Hubbard Brook CCASE Soil... | ecosystem: Environmental > Terrestrial > Soil... | reverse complement strand
AAAGCGCCTCGGCGGAAAATCCCCGGTCCCAGTGATCGTCGGCCTCTGGCCGCTGACGAGTTACAAACAGGCGCTGCGCCTGAACAACGAAGTCCCCGGCATAGTGATCCCGGAGCCCACCCTGAGGGAAATGGAGAAAGCTGGAGACGCCGCTCGCGAGCGCGGATTCGTTCTGGCCCGCAGAATGCTGGACTGGGCGCGCACAGCAAGAAGCGAGGGGATAGCCGGCGCCTACCTGATCCCCCCCTTCAAACGCTACGAAGAAATCCTGGAAATTTTCGACTGAGTTAGCCAGCGCGGGAATTCTCGACGTAGTTGTATCGTGGAAAAATCAGAAAATCCAAAACCTCTTTTTCTTTCGAACGGGCGTGGCGCCGGGACTGAGCCCGGCGCCTTCGGCCAGCTCCGGAACAAACGGCAGCGGCCGCCCCTCGAACGCCGCCAGCGGATTATCCACCAGCAGCGCCCGCGCCACTTCCAGGCCGTGCGTCGTCTCCAAATGAGTAAAGGCCTCGCTCAGTCTCGGCGGCCTGGACGTGATGTTGTGCGCATCACTCGCCAGGAAGTGCACTCCGCCGGAATCGAGCCACTCCTCGGCCGCCTCCTTCGCCGACTTTCCAAATTTCCCAAGCAGCGACTGCGCCGTCACCTGCACGTAGCAACCCTGGCGCACCCATCGAAATAACCGATCAGGCTTCGACCGGATCAGAGGATTGCGTTCAGGGTGCGTAATGATGGGGATAAGCCCCGCCAGCTGCAGTTCGTGCAGGGCCTGGTCCATGGAAGGGGGAATGGAGAAGTCGGCGAACTCAACGAGCAGGTAGTGCTTCTGGTTCAGGGTGTAGCGCTCGGGGTAGAGCCGAATCTCCTGGAGATTTTCGAAGCTGAGATGGAAGTCACACCCGGTGGCGACAGTGAGGCGGCCTTCGAAACGAGACTGGATTTCATCGCGGCGCATTCGTACCAATTCGGGGATGAAGTCGTGATTGGGATGGGCATGAGGCGTCCCGATAATGTGGGTGATACCGTCCTGGATAGCCATCTCCGCCATGGCGAGTGACATTTCGAGCGATTCGGCGCCGTCGTCAAGGCCAAAAAGTATGTGGGTATGAATGTCCACCATTGAAAACGAGGATAGCGCAGGCGAGAGAGGATAACAACGAAGTAGGACCAAGACGCTGCGAATGACTTAACGAGACCTTGGCCAGGCGCTTGCAATCCTCAGACTGAGGACGCAAAAAGCTAATTGCAGTCTTTGAACGCGCGGGCTCGCCAATCTTTGTGGTCATTGGGATTCTTGCTATAGTGTTTTGCACCCAAATTGCGGATCTTTTGACGCTGCAATGGCGTCGGTATCGCTCCCTAAGAGAGGAAACAGGATGGCCGTGGATCGCAAGCCGGAGTTTTTTGCGGGGAAAGGCATCAAGATTGGCATCATCGGGTGCGGCTATGTGGGCCTTCCGCTGGCGCTTCGATTCGCGGATGAGGGTCACCGGGTCACCGGATTCGACACCGATCAGGAGAAAATCAAGAAGCTCAATGCCGGACAGTCGTACATCCAGCACATACCGGCGGACAAGATCAATCATCACGTACGGGAAAAACGCTTTGATGCAACCACCGATTTCACGCGTCTGCGCGAAATGGATGCGGTGCTGATTTGCGTCCCGACCCCGCTGGACGAACGCCGTGAGCCGGATTTGAGCTACGTGGAAAAGACGGCGCAATCGATCGCGCCGAACCTGCAGCGCGACCAGCTCATCGTTCTCGAAAGCACCACCTACCCCGGCACCACAGAAGAGCTCGTGCTGCCCATTCTGGAAAAGAATGGCTTGCGTTGCCCGATTGCTAAGGGCCCCGGGTCCGAAAATGTCGCGACGGATTTTTATCTGGCGTTTTCGCCGGAACGGGAAGATCCAGGAAACAAACAGTACGGGTTGGCGCAGATTCCCAAGATAGTAGGCGGCATCAATCCTGCCAGCGGGCGCGCGGCTGCGGGGCTATACGCGCAAATTGTGTCGCGCGTAGTTCCGGTGAGTTCCACGCGCGCGGCGGAAATGGTGAAGCTGCTGGAAAACATATTTCGCTGCGTGAACATCGCACTGGTGAACGAGCTGAAACAGCTTTCTTTGCGAATGGATCTGGATATCTGGGAAGTGATTGACAGCGCGGCGACGAAGCCGTTTGGATTTATGCCGTTTTATCCGGGGCCGGGCCTAGGAGGGCATTGCATTCCGGTGGATCCTTACTATCTCTCCTGGAAAGCGCGCGAATACGATTTCGCGACGCGTTTCATCGAACTGGCGGGTGAAATCAATACCGCGATGCCGTATCACGTGGTGGACGCTCTGGTAAAAGCGTTGAACGAGCGTGAAAAGAGCCTAAAAGGATCAAAAGTTCTGTTATTGGGCATGGCTTACAAGAAGGATGTGGATGATTTGCGTGAATCTCCATCGCTAAAGCTACTCGAACTGTTGGCCGCCAGCGGGGCGGTGCTGGAGTACAACGATCCTTATTTCCCGGCGCTGCATAAAATGCGGCACTACGATTTTTCGAGCATGCGATCGGTGGAACTGACCCCGGAACGGCTGGCTAAATATGACTGCGTGCTCATTGCGACGGACCACACCAGCTATAATTTTGAGGAAATCGTCAAAAACGCGAAATTGGTGGTTGATACTCGGAATGCCACGCGGCACGTGAAGCAGCATCGCGAAAAGATCGTCAACTGCTGAGTCGCTATCGTTCTTTTGACCGCCTTTTGGCCGCGCAAGGTCCGGAACTCTTGCCAGGCCTTGCTATGAGGCCGTCCTGTTAACTGAATCACGCACCTGTCCCTAAGTCCCATTGCCCTGTGGCGGTTGCGCAGGCTATGGTGGATCATTATGGGTTCTTCGCAGACTTCTCAAAAAGAACGGCAGACTTGGGCCACCGATCCCGGGCGTCGCCGAAGCATGCGTGTGCTTTTAAGCGTGCCAATACAGGTTCGCGGAAAGACTCCGCAGAATCAGGATTTCACCGAGGAAACCCGGACGCTGGTGGTCAATGCTCACGGTGCATTAATTTCACTATCGGCGCAGGTGGTCGTAAACCAAACAGTATTTGTCTCAAATAACGCCACGCATCAATCCCAGGAATGCAGAGTGGTCTATTTTGGCAACATGCAAGCAGGAAAAGCGCAGATGGGAGTCGAGTTCTTAAATCCCTCGTCTTCGTTCTGGCAAATCGATTTCCCGCCGGAAGATTGGGTCGTTCCGGAAAACTGACTTTCGCAGAACGCCGAAAGCTTACGTTTTAGCGGGAACTGAGTTCGATACGCACGGTACCTAGCGGAATTTCGGCTTCCAGTAACACCGGCGTGTTAGATACATCGTTCGCGAAGAATATCGTGAGACTTTCCTGCTTTACCTCCACCCCGCTTTTGTACTCTCGGACGGAAACGCGCTTCACCGAAAAATTGCCGGCATTAACCGCTACCATTTCATTCGCTACTTCCAGGTGTGCTCGCATTTCGACGATGTCGTCCCCGTCGAACACTGGCGCACAAAATTCCGCCGATCGCTGCCAATCCACTCGGCGAAGCGCATACAAGGCTCCTAGCGGATCGAGCGTGCCAGGCGCTATCACCACTGCCGGCACACCGGCTCGGCGCGGCTGTCCCAGCACCGAAAAATGCAAGATTTGACTTTCTCTCTTCCCCATTTCATCGAGATACGTTTCGTACTGGCGGCTTTCGAAAGTTGCGATGTCGGCGTAGGAATCGATCTGATCGTCGACGGTGAGAAAAGATCTGAGCGGAGCCAGCGTATGGGCTGAGGCGCGGAAGTGCCAAGTTCTGGAACCGAGAATCTCGCGATGCTCTGGAATGCTCAATTGCACTGTTGCGGCGCCGGGGAAAGCGGCCCAAGCGACATCATATTTCAGCGTCTCGCCAATGCGGAAAGGCGTTGGCGTTTTACCAGCCGGTTCCGTGGTGGAAATTTTACTCGCAGCGATTTCCGCCAGCGGGACCTGCATTCTAAGGGCGTGAGCTGGGACTAATACAATGACTGCCATACATGCGACGGTAATCGAGAGGAAGACCCGGAATGTACGACGCTCAATTCTCATAGACCGAGGCAATTTAACCGTTGCCGAGCAGAAAGAATTATTATGCCCCGCTGCTACGCGGCAGGCTATAGTAAAGCATTCTAAAACACCATTTTTATAGCTGTTTGAACGCGCTAAGGAGATTTGCTGAATGCGCTATCTGATTACGGGCGGTGCCGGATTTATAGGCTCGAATATCGTGGACGAACTCGTCCGCCGCGGCCGTCAAGTCATTGTCCTGGATGATCTTTCCGCGGGGAAAGAGTCGAATCTCAGTGACGTGCGCAGTAAGATCGATCTCCGCGTAGGCAGCATTACGGATTTGGCGGCGGTGCAGTCGGCATGTCAGGGAGCCGACTATGTGATTCATTTGGCCGCGCGAACCTCGGTCCCGCGCTCGGTGCAGAACCCGATCGAGACAAATCACGTAAACATCGACGGCACCTTAAACCTGCTGGTAGCCGCCCGGGACGCAAAGGTGCGCCGAGTCGTTTTCGCCGCGTCCTCATCCGCCTATGGAGAGACGCCGACCCTTCCCAAGACGGAAGCGATGCCGGCAGATCCCATTTCTCCTTACGGGATTACGAAATATGTGGGCGAGCTTTACGCCAAGGTATTCGGCCGAGTTTACGGGCTCGAGAATGCGTGCGTTCGTTATTTTAATGTGTTTGGGCCGCGGCAGGACCCCAGTTCGCAGTACTCCGGAGTGCTCTCCCGGTTCATGCTGGCGGTGCTTGAAGGCCAGTCGCCGGTCGTGTACGGAGACGGAGAACAGTCGCGCGATTTCACCTATATTGAAAATATCGTGGACGAAACGTTGCGCGCCTGTGAGGCCCCAGGCGCATCCGGACTGGTTTTTAACGGCGGGACCGGCGCGCGTATCACGCTGAATCAAGTGCTAAAGATGCTTGAGAAGATCACCGGAAGAAACATTCAGGCAAAATATGATCCACCACGGACCGGAGATATTCGCGATTCTCAAGCGGATATCTCCCTGGCACAAAAGGTGTTGGGCTATAAACCACTGGTGCACTTCGAAGAAGGTTTACAGCGTACGTGGCAGTGGTACAAAAACGCCTACGGAAAGAAATAGCGTCATGTTTCATTTATTGTGGCCGTTCAGGTAGGCGGGAAGCTCCGCAAGGCTATCCAACATCAAGTCAGGCGGCGTGGTACGGAGGCCCTCCCGGCCTAGTCCATAGCTCACGCCACAAGCCCAGACACCGGAGTTCCGCGCAGTCTTGATATCGATTTCGGAGTCTCCCACGATCATCGCTTGCCCTGGCGTCACGCCAAGCTCGCGCAACAAGGTCTCCATGCCCATCGGATGCGGCTTCTTTTGTTCGAAGCTATTTCCGCCGTAAACAAACCGGAAGTACCGTGAGAGATTCAGTCCATCGAGGATCGCGCGGCTGAAGTTTACCGGCTTGTTGGTCAAAACTGCCATCGGACGATCCTTCAAGAGCGCCAAGCCTTCGCGAACTCCGGGATACGCCACGGTGTTATCAAGCATGTGAGTACGGTAGTAACTCAGGAAATACGCCAGGCCAGTCTGGACTTCGTCGTCGGTCACATTTTTCAATCCCAGCGCACGCTGCACAAGCACCGACGCGCCGCATCCCACCATGCCGAAAATTTCTTCATGCACTAAAAGCTCGCGGCCCATATGTTTGAGAGTCGCGTTGATCGATAGTGCCAGGTCCAGCTTTGAGTCAATCAAGGTGCCGTCGAGATCGAAGATCAGAGCTCGCACAGCAGAAAAGCGATTTTCGGCACCCGGCATTCCAGCCACACCTCATCGAAGATTCCGCGAGAAACCACAGAGATTTTATGTTGAGCGGAAGGAATTGTCACTTTGCGGGCACACAACCCGAGCTGGAGTTATGTCCGGGAGGCTACAACTAGACGGCGCTCGCTGCTACAATAGTCTGTTTCCGCGGCGCTCGTTCCGCTTCGAGAGCAACCATGGCTGAAATCCACCCCTTTCGCGCCCTACGTTACGACACGAACAAGGTCAAGCTGGGTGAGGTGCTGACTCAGCCCTACGACAAGATCACTCCGGCGATGCAGAAACGGTATTACGCGGCGAGTCCCTACAACCTGATTGCCATCGAAAAGGGTCTTTCCTTACCCGGCGATTCCCCCGAGAACAACGTCTATACTCGCGCTGAAAAGACGATTAAAGACTGGATCATGAAAGGAATTGTGATCCAGGACGAGCTTCCTTCCATTTACGTCTACGCGCAGGAATACCTGGTTCCCGGTACGCAAACGCGCAAAGTGCGAATGGGCTTCATAGCGTTAGGACGTTTGGAGGATTACAGCGCGAAGGTCGTCTTCCCGCACGAGCGAACATTGTCTGCTCCCAAAGCGGACCGCATGGAATTGCTTCGGTATACGCACGCGCAGACCGGACAGCTGTTTATGCTTTACGACGAGGCGGCAAGAAAAATTGACACTTATCTCGAAGGGATTGCGCGCAGGCCCGCGCCGCTTGAAATGCGCGATGAATTCGAGGTGACGCATCGGCTGTGGCCGGTCAACGATGTCGCGTTCATCCGGCGGATCCAATCTGCCATGGCGGAAAAGAAAATCATCATTGCGGACGGCCATCACCGCTATGAAACTGCTTTGAATTTTCGCAACGAACGCCGCAGCCAGCTCGGAGAAACAGATCCGCGGGCCGCTCATGAATTCGCGATGATGACGTTCATAAACTCGCACTCGCGAGGGTTAACCACCCTGCCGACGCACCGCTTGATTCGCAATGTCGCGAATTTTGATTTCGAACGGTTCCGCGAAACGGTTGCGCCTTTCTTTGACTGGTATTCGTATCCGTTTCTCACAGCCGAGGAACGAGCGACAAGCTATGTCGATTTTCTGAAGGACCTTGGGCGACAGAATCACGGGCGCCGGGCAATCGGAATTTATCCAGGACCTATGGACGGACAGGCCGGCGCATTCTATTTATTTTTGCTGCGGCGCGATGTGAATCTCGAAACGCTTTTACCGGATTTGACCGAAGCGCAGCGCGGGTTGGATGTTGTTCTTTTGCATCGCCTGATTCTGGAAAAAGGCTTGGGGATTACCGCCGAAGCGGTGACAGCAGAAAAAAATGTTATTTACGAGCGCGAAATGGAAAATGCAATCGCGGAGGCGGATCGAGGGGAAGCACAATTGGCATGTTTGCTGAACCCGGTGCGTGTGCAACAGGTCGTTGAAATCGCATTAAGCGGTGAGGTTCTACCCCAGAAATCGACCGATTTTTATCCGAAGCTCTTGAGCGGAGCGGCCATCTACCGTATCAGGGGCCAGGTGGATCAGTAGTGTATCCACACAACCGCAGCACAGCATAGGCTGAGCGGCGGCCTGAAATTTCCGGCGTGAATTACTTAGCGAAGCTTTGAACCGCCAGGGCTTCACTGTCGTAGGTGTCGAACACGGTCATCAGCTTGGTGACCTGCAACACTTCCTTAAACTTTGAACCGAGGTTGGCCAGTTTTAACGTAGCCCCTTGGGAGCGGGCACTGTGGAAAGTGGCTACCAGGGTACCGAGGCCGGCGCTGTCGATGTATCCCACGTTCGCGAGATTCAACACAATCTTTTTCTTCCCCGCAGCCAGCAGACTTTTTACCTTCTCGCGAAATGCATTGCTTTCTTCTCCCAGCACAATGCGTCCTTCGATTTCAAGGACGGTAACGCCATTCACTTCTTGGTCCGTCATCCTCAGTGCCACGTTCACGCCTCCTGGAAGTCTTAAACCCCTTTTTTAGAGTAACGATCCGAAGAAGCCGTACTCTGCTCTTCGGCAGTTTGGCCGCCTCTCAGTAAAAATCCGAGCAAGACATATAATAACCGCAAGCCGGGCAAATCAATTTGCAACTTCGCTGAGCCAGCCGAGCCGAACAGCCCGGGCAGAACTCGGACGCAACTTCCGGCTCCCGTTTTATCGAACCGGCACCGGTTTGCGATCCGGACTCGCCTTCCCGAAGATTGACTGCCGTTGGCTGTGTCATATCCGGGCGCTCTTTGAACGAATGTTTATAGCACATCCCGCGCCAAGGGAAAAGCAAACCTCGACATTCCTAGAGATAAGTGCGGAGGCTCGCAGCACGCAGTATTGACACCGGAAGTCGCCCCTTTGTTCCCGATTGATCGGCGGCTATTTATATCGATCGAACATCGAGTAAATCTAGTCCGCGCTGGTGTAGAATCCTGTGCAACCGCGCGGTAGAGAAGCGCGTCTTATCACTAGCGAGCGGAGCGACTTTGAAGCAGAACCTTCAATTCGCGCTAGGTATCAGCCTCCTTGTAGGATTCTGTGCTTACCCCCTGCACGCTCAGCGCGGCGCGCGCGCGTTTAGCGTTTCCTCCCCGCCCCAGACGCGGGCAGTCTCTTCCCAAGCGAGCGCCCCGCGTGCTCCGAGCCTTGCAGCGGTGAGAAATCGACAACCCCTCCAGCCTTCTGCCAGCCAGGCCAATCCGATTCTCGTTACCGCTTCCAAATTTCCGCCGGTCAATCGACGTCGCCCGGTGACTCCGGTTGCTCCGCTGAGAACAACGGGATCCTATTGGATTTTTGACGGCGGAACGTATTGGGTTCCTGCCGATAGCGAACAGGCTGCCGAGCAAGCAACCGTTGATCAAACCACGGCAGATCAGATGGGCGGCGGCCAGTCCGTCGATTCCGATCAGAATCAGTCGCTGAGAGCTGGCGTCGGAATTGAACAAGTTCCGGGCCCAGACTCGCAATCTTCCGCGGAGAATTCCTACTCGTCTCAGGGGGAAGCAGAGAAGGAATCGTCACCAGTTCTTGACGAAGGAGAGTTCACGTTGGTGCTAAATGACGGAAGGCAGATCGAAGCCGTGGCGTTCACCCACGCTAACGACTCGATCGTCTATATCACCACCGCGGGCAGCCGATACACAATCGCGGCCAATGAACTCGATGCAGAATCGACCGTAAGGGTCAATCAAGAACGCGGAACACCGTTGCAGTCGCCTCTCTAAATATCCGTCACTTCCATGGGAAGAGTTCTTGATTTCCTACAGATCCGAACGCTGAGCAGGCTCAGGCATGTAAGGACCCGCTTCGGCGGGAAGGCCTGCCCGTTCGAACTGAATCGTTGTGTGCGTGATCCTGAAGTCATGGGCCAGCACTTCGCGCACCTGATCGAGAATTTTTTCGCTGTCTTCCATATGCATGTCGGGTATGCGGACGTGGCAGGAGAGCGCTGTCAAATCAGTGCCCAGGGTCCAAATGTGGATATCGTGAACTTCTTGCACACCTGTGACGCGTAGCACGGCGGTCGCAACTGCGTCGAGGCGCATCTCTCTCGGCAGGCCTTCCAGAAGAATGTGGCTGCTTTCGCGAAGAATGCCGGTGCCAGACCACAGCACCATTGCGCCGATCCCGATACCAATCACCGGATCGATCCAAACCGCGCCGGTCCAGCGAATGCAAAGCGCGCCTGCGACGATGGCGACATTGGCAAGGGCGTCGCCCAGATTATGGATCCAAACGCCGCGGATGTTCAGATCGCGCCGGCCTCGGTGAACTGCCAGGGTAATGCCGCCGTTGATGACCAACGCAAATACTGACACCCATAGCATGATCCCCGTTTGGACTTCGACCGGGTTCCGCAGCCTTGCAACCGATTCATATATCAGGAACAGAGACAGGATGGTAAGCAGCATAGCGTTTACGAATGCCGCCAGGATGCCTCCTCGGTGATAGCCGTAGGTTTTTTCCGCGGTGGGCGGGCGTTTGGCCCAGTGCATAGCCAGCCAGGAGATTACCAGGGTCGGAACGTCCGTTAGGTTGTGAATGGCGTCGCTCATGAGAGCGATGGAATGGCCGGCGTAGCCTGCGATCACCTCAGCTGCGACAAGGACGAACGTTGCAACTACGGCCGCGCCTATGATGCCCGTCATGCCTTCCTGCGGCAAATGCACGTGCGAATGGCCGCCCAATCGCTGGCTGTGGCCGTCTTCGTGCGCATGGCCGTGGCTATGCTCTGAACCTTTGCGTGAATGGACGTGCATCGGATGAATTCTACTCGCTGGGCATGCTCAGGCACAGCCCGGAGCAGTAAAATGTGACTTAACTACACCGAAAGCCTCGGAAAAGCCCGGAATGAACTCTCTAAGTGAAACTGGATTGACTTCAATCGCCGCCAGCACCTACCATTGCAACAGATACTTTACCAAACCTATGAAAATGCACCGGAGCGCAGGCGGGGGGCCTCGAAATTCGCGCTGGCGATGACCCACCACGTTGCCAAGCTGGTCTTCTGGGGAGTGCGCGGCTCGACGCCGACGCTCGAGCGCGATACATGGCGCTACGGCGGCAACACGCCTTGCCTTGAGCTGACCGCGCCGGACGGCACACACTTTATTTTAGATTGCGGCACCGGCATGCGGATGTTGGGCAACCGGTGGACTCGAGCACACGGTAACAATGGCATCGAAGCCCACATTCTGGTCACTCATTATCATTGGGACCACATTCAGGGGATTCCATTTTTCAACCCATTTTTCCAAAGCCAGAACCGTTTCCACTTTTATAGTTTCCAATCGAAATACCTGGGGCCTGACAGCCTTCGTCAAGTGCTCGAAGCGCAGCTTGCCAGCCCGTACTTTCCCGTGGACGTCAACATGATGACGGCGGGGCGCGAATTTCACGAAATCAAAGGTGGAGAGAAATGGGCAGTTAATGGGACGCAGATTTCTTGCGCGTGGCTGAACCACCCTCAGGGCTGCTTGGGATACCGTATTGAAACAGCGGGTGGGTCGGTGGTCTATGCCACCGACAACGAACCCGGCGTTCCAGAACTTGACCAGAACCTGCGGCAACTCGCACAAGGCGCCGATGTACTGATATATGACTCGCAGTATTCACCCGAACAACTTGCGTCGGAACGGAAGGGCTGGGGCCATTCGAGCTGGCTGGAAGGCGTGAAGATTGCGCGCGACGCGAAAGTGAGAAACCTGGTTCTGTTCCACCACGACCCGGACTCTCTCGACAAAGTTGTGGATGGTTTTCTTTCCGCGGCGCGGCAGGAATTTCCGGCTACCTGGGCGGCCACCGAAGGCATGTCCATTACGATGAGCGAGCGTGGCGTGAATGTGGAGGGACGCGAGACACGAGTGGGACAGCGGCGGCGGTTGCGTTTCACGGCGATCGTCAGCGGGCAATCCGAAGACGGCAAGACCTTCGAAGAGAAAGCTACTGTCCGGGATATAAGCTTGCAGGGGGCATATCTGTGTCTAAACAACCGGCCGAAATTGCAGTCGGAAGTGCGCGTGGTGATAGAAGCGGCGGGGGACCCGGCGGCTGCCAGTATGCTTTCCTTGCGTGGGACTGTGGTTCATTTTGATGCCGGCCGTGAAAAAACCCAGAATGGCGTGGGGGTCGTTTTCATCGACGATGCGGATCCTGCACGACCCCACGACTAATTTAGCCAACGCAACGAAGGCACGCTCTAAATTCCCGCGAGATTCACTGTCCTAAATTATTGCTATGCTTTATCCATCGGTGTACATTTCACGTCCTAATTGGAGGCGTGCGATGAAGACACGGTACCGCATTTCGTTGGTGGCTGTGCTGGCTATTGCTGTCTTCCCATTCACGTCTCAGGTCAACGCGCAAAGACCAAGAAATCGCGCGCAAGTACGCTCCATGCAAGCAACCCGCGACTCGTCGGGCGTGCATGCAGATAAATTTGACAGTACCGGGCCGGTGACTTTCACTTGCCTGAATGCCGTTTCCGAAACACCGAATGCACAGCCCGAGCCGTCTTGCCATATCACCGCGCCCGGATTCAACGGGACGTTGAAAAAAGGAGAGGGTGGCAAAACGACGGGAGCTGGCGCTATAACTCTTACGTGCAATGGGCCAGGCAATTTGCGCTGTAGCGCTCGAGTAGACATCCCCGCCCCCAGCTAAATATTCATCGATCCGCTGAGTTTGACATCGCGAGCGAAACTATTCGCTACTGTTCAGTTTGGAGAGTTGTTCTTCGAGGTCGGCCAAGGCGCGAGTGAGCTGTTCGCGATAACGAGAATTCTGACTGGATTGTAATTCTTTTTCCACCCGGGCCCGCGATAGGAGAAGTGTCTCCGTCTTGCGGCGTACTTCAAGCTGATCCTGAGTTAGTTGTCTCTTATTTGCGCGGCTTTCTTTGGACTCAAATTCCTGGACTTGACCTTCAACGGCTTTGCTTTCCCACCCTCTCGCCATGTCTCAATTTTATGCCGCCGATGACCTAGAACCGCACGATATTTCAGGCAAATTTCTTCCACGAAGGATAGTTAGCCGAATACACGCCGTGCGCCTCTCAACATCGTCACATGGAATGACGATACAGTGACGCTTGCTGGAAACTCCGGTAATTCCCGTATGGCCGAAGCCCAGTTGGTCAGGCACGTTAACAAGTTGCGGATTCTCGCTGAAAGTGCGATATGTGACAGGTGACTATGCCACCAGAAGCGTCGCGCCGGCTAACGCAAGAGGCCTCGGCTCCGGTCGCTGCCAGCGGTTCAATCCCACTGCGGAAGTTCGGAAGGCACGATGTGGAGGTCTCCGCGCTGGGGCTCGGCGGACACCATCTTGGGGATGCGGAAGATGAGCAAACCGCTATCCGGATGATTCACGAAGCTGTCGGCAATGGAATCACATTTTTCGACAACTGCTGGGAATACCATCGCGGGAAGAGCGAAAACTGGATGGGTCAGGGTCTGAAAGGAAGGCGGGACAAGGTCTTCCTCATGACCAAAGTCTGCACCCATGGACGGGACGGTTCCTTAGCCCTGCAGATGCTCGAACAATCGCTCAACAGACTGCAAACCGACCATCTCGATCTTTGGCAAATTCACGGCGTAGCGTTCGACAATGACCCTGAACTGTTTATACGCCCGGGTGGCGCTGCCGAAGCTCTACAGAAGGCCAAGCAGCAAGGAAAAGTTCGGTTCGTTGGGTTCACCGGTCACAAGGACCCCACGATCCACTTGAAAATGCTCCAAACCGATTTTCCTTTCGACGCCGTACAAATGCCGCTGAATTCTTTCGACGCTAGTTTTCATAGTTTCGAGATTCAAGTTTTGCCTGAGCTAATTCGCCGAGGCATCGCGCCGCTTGGAATGAAGCCGTTAAATGGCCATGGTGAAGCGATCCAACAAGGCGCCATCAGCGCTGAAGAAGCTCTGCGTTATGCCATGAGCCTGCCGGTAGCCACCACCATCACCGGCATGGAGACACTAGATGTGCTTCACCAGAATTTGAGAGTCGCGCAAGGCTTCCGGCCTATGACCTCTGAAGAAATGCAGGCTTTGCGGGATCGTACAAGGTTGGCCTCTGCAGACGGGCGCTTCGAGCTATACAAAGTGTCGCTGAAATTCGATAACCCTGAAGCTCGCCTGGCGCACGGCTTCCCGCTCGATATGCAGTCCGAAGAGGTGAAAGAAATGGTCCAGGCGACTGCAAACACTGGACATCCTTTTCCTGTAATTCCGAAATAGCTTGTCTGGGCGGAGGATTTGCGTGTCCCATGAGAAGGCCGTCAGTCGCCGAACTTTTGTAAAGGGGGCAGCCGTGTTGACAGCTTCAGCCCTGGTAAACCCCGGCTTGGGACTAGCGGGACAATCACCTCAGACCGGCTCGCCTGATCAGATTCCGCAGCGGCAGCTCGGTAAGACCGGCGTACAAGTGTCCGCGCTCGGAGTGGGCGGGTATCATCTAGGTTCAACGAAAGATCAACAAGAAGCGAATGAGCTGGTTGCGCGCGCACTCGATTCTGGGATCAATTTCTTTGATAACTGCTGGGACTATCATGACGGGCTGAGCGAGGAGCGGCTCGGGGGTGCGCTGAAAGGCAAGCGCGATCAAGCCTTCGTCATGACAAAAGTCTGCACGCACGGACGCGGCAAGGACGTCGCCATGCAACAGCTCGAGGAATCCTTGCGGCGGCTGCAAACCGATCATTTGGACTTGTGGCAGATTCATGAAGTGATCTACTACAACGACCCAGACCTTATTTTTGCCCCGGGCGGCGCGGCCGAAGCGCTGTTGGCAGCGAAACAACAAGGAAAGGTCCGCTTTGTTGGATT
>Ga0070765_100001536_pt1 | contig 14196 bp, 12 predicted proteins | sample HubBroMetageWFT5_FD_71516 | JGI IMG/M metagenome (GOLD analysis project Ga0070765, IMG submission 71516) | Warmed and freeze-thawed soil microbial communities from the Hubbard Brook experimental Forest, New Hampshire - Hubbard Brook CCASE Soil... | ecosystem: Environmental > Terrestrial > Soil... | reverse complement strand
CTTCATCTTCCATGTGCGCGAGACCGCGGCGAAGCCGAGCGCCAGTGAACTGCTGAAGGGGCATGGCGATCAGATCGCGCAAATCGTCCGCGGCGAGACCCAGCAGCTTTCCGATAGCGAACGGCAGGAGATTTTGCAAGGGCGGGTTTCGTATTATCCGAACGATCTGACGGTAATCGGCTGGAATGCGGCATTTCTTTATGACACCGCGGCCGGTGCCGAGACGGCGATTCAACTGCTGGAATATGCGAATTCTCAGCTGCTGGAGTTCCGTCATTATGACGAGCTGCTGACTCGCGAGCTGGAGGGTGTGTACGACTTCCTGGAAAACGGAGGCACCAGCCTATGGTCCCGCTGGCGCACGGCCCGCGCCGCCACCAAGCTGCACACGGTGCTGCTCGATGTCGACGAACTGACCGAACACGCCGATAACGCCATCAAGTTCCTGAGCGACATGTTCTCGGCCCGCTTATACAAGCTGGCCGCCTCGAAGATCGGCGTACCCGACTACAAGGACCTCGTGCAACAGAAGCTGAAGACCGCCGAGGAGCTGTATCACTTCATGGTTGACCAGTTCAATCAGAGCCGCGCATTTGTGCTGGAGTTGATGGTCGTGGTGATCCTGGTGATCGAGCTGGTCATGCTGTTCCGTGGCAAGCCCGGGTTCTAAGAGCTTCCCTGTCCCTTTCTAAAATTGTCATCCTGAGCGGGGGAAAGCCCGGATTCCAAGACCTTCCCTGCCTCTTTTTAAATTGTCATCCTGAGCGCAGTGAGGCGTCCGCCGAACGCAGTCGAAGGACCGCGTACCGGCTTGCGATGCCGACAGCCTCAACAGGCATTTCCACCACGACAAGACCGTAACGAAAAACGTCCTCACCTCAGCGGGTTAACCTATCGCGTTACCCCGCTCGGGATGACAGGAGCGAGGGCGCATAGGAGAATTTGAAGCACTCACCTTCCTCCACCAACCTCCAAAATCGACCCCGTTACATACGACGACGCCGGCGACAGCAGCCACACCACGGCCTCAGCGATCTCTTCCGGCTTGCCGGGGCGTCCCATCGGGATGGTGCCCTTCAAGCGCTCCAGCCGACCGGGCTCTCCGTTGGCGGCGTGAATTCCCGTCTCGACCAGGCCAGGCGCCACCGCATTGACGCGGATGCCCTCGGTAGCAACTTCCCGAGCCAGGCCGATGGTGAACGTATCGATGGCACCCTTGCTGGCGGCGTAGTGAACCCACTCGCCGGCAGAGCCGGTGCGGGCGGCCAGCGAAGAAATGTTGACGATTGCGCCGCCGCGGCCGCCGTGGCGCGTCGACATGCGCTTGACAGCTTCGCGGGCGCAGAGAATCGCCCCGGTAACGTTGACGGCGAACAGGCGCTCGAGGGCTTCGGCAGAGACGGCCTCGACGCGCGCGAAACCTCCGGTAACGCCGGCGTTGTTGACGAGCCCGTGCAGAGGCCCGAGCTGCCGTTCAGCTTCCACGAAGAGGCGAAGCACGTCGGATTCGCGGGCGATGTCAGCTTGAATGGCAGCCGCTTTGCCTCCTTGCTCACGGATGCCCCTGGCGACCGCCTCGGCTTCGGATGCGCCGGCCGCGTAGTTCACGGCGACGGAGAAGCCTCGAGCTGCGGCCAACCTGGCGGTCGCCGCTCCGATGCCGCGACTGGCCCCAGTGATGATGACGGTGCCGGATTCGCTTTTGTTCATGTGTTCGGAAACCAAACCAAAATCTTAAACCGCAAAGCTCGCAAAGCATTCGCAAAGTTCGCGAAAAACACCAAAAGCAATTCACCGGTGAAATCGTTTGCTTAAGTTTTTCCTTTGCGCTCTTTGCGGCCTTTCTTTGCGCTCTTTGCGGTTAAAAGCTTCTACCCGCACACCAACCAAAATCTTAAACCGCAAAGCATTCGCAAAGATCGCGAAAACACCAAAAGCAATTCACCGGTGAAGTTGTGCGCGTAAGCTTTCCTTTTGCGTCCTTTGCGGCCTTTCTTGGCGCTCTTTGCGGTTAAAAGCTTCTACCCCTGCGCACATCGCGCTGTGCCGATCGTCACCAAGCGTCGCTCCACACACAGCATAGATTGAAACAAATGACAGCCCACGACCTGACTCCGGAAATCATCGGCGCCGCCATCATGATTCACCGCAAACTTGGCCCCGGCCTACTCGAATCGGCATATGAAGCCTGTCTCGCACACGAACTCATCAAGATCGGACTCCCGGTGGAACGGCAGAAAGCTGTGCCTCTCATCTACGACGGCATCAAGCTGGATTGCGGCTTCCGCGCTGACCTGGTAGTCGCGAACCGCGTCGTGCTCGAACTTAAGTGCAAAGAGTCAATTCACCCTGTCGACGAAGCCCAGCTACTCTCGCACCTTCGGCTGTTACACATACCCGGTTGGGCTGCTGATTAATTTCCACGTAGTGCTGTTGAAAGACGGTATCCGAAGGCTGGTGAACAATTACCGTGAGGACGGCTTCATCGACGAGAAGCTCTTAACCGCAAAGTCCGCAAAGTAAGCGCAAAGCTCGCAAAGAAGGCCACAGTCGCGTCCTTCCGGTTGCTCAATATGTCTTGAAGCAGTTGTTTCTTTGTTCTTTGTGTTCTTTGCGTACTTTGCGATTCCTTCGCGCTCTTTGCGGTTAAAAGCTTTTTCGTCGTGTTCCAGACCGATTTCCTTTTCACGGTTTCGCCCTGTATCCTCCTTGCTTTCCCCGGAGGCCCCACATGCGCGGACTGCAAGGTAAACGCGTTCTGATCACCGGAGGCGCCAGCGGAATTGGCGCGGCCACGGCAGCCCGTTTCCTCGAAGAAGGCGCGCAGGTCGTGGTGCTGGACCGTGACGACAAGGGCCGCGCCCAGATTCAACGGCAGCTTCCCAATCTAGCCGGCACCGTCGCTGCAGACGTTTCGAACTTGCAACAGGTTCAGTCTGCCTTCAACGAGGCCGTGCAGCGCATGGGTGGGGTCGACATCCTCATCAACAATGCCGGAATATCCATCCGTCATAAGTTTCTCGACATCACGCCCCAGGAATGGGATCGGATCCTGGCCGTGAATCTGACCGGCGTCTTCTATGTGGCCCAGACCGCGGCCCGCCATATGTGGGAGCGGGGCAGCGGAGTGATTCTGCAGACCGCGTCGACCAACGGCCTGGTAGGACAGCCCTTCTACGCCGACTACAACGCGACCAAAGCCGGGGTGATCGAGCTGACGAAGACCATGGCGCTCGAGCTGGCGCCAAAAATTCGTGTTTGCGCGGTGGCCCCCGGTTACGTTCTCACGCCCATGCAGCGCGCCGAGTACACCGACGAAATGCTGGACGAGGTCAACCGCAAGGTTCCAATGGGCCGCCACGCCAAGCCCGAGGAGATCGCCGCATTGTTCGCGTACCTGGCATCCGAAGATGCCGCCTACATCACGGGTCAGGTTTTCACCTGCGATGGAGCGGAGACTGCCGGGGGGCTAGCCAGCCGGTAGACCGTGGAACTCTTTCGCCCGAGCGACAGGCGACCTCGCCAGATCCGGTCGAGTCAAGCTCCGCAATCTTCAAGCCGCGTTACGTACGTCTCCGCCAAGCGCAATATGCCTCGCACATCAGTTCAAGTTTCCTAATCCATGCTTCTTTCCACATATCCGGCAGTATGTCGGCGGCTCGGTGTTGTCAACCCGATGCTTCACAGGCTTGAGGGTTCGTAGATAGGCGAACATCGCTTTCAAGTCATCATCCGTGAGGTTGCGAAAGTAGCTCCACGGCATGATAGTGGCTAGCGGTCGAGCGCTCACGCTGCCGCTCCGGATGACCTCAATGAACTTCTTTTCGTCAAAGTAGGAAATGCCGGAAGGATCGGGCGTGAGATTCAGAGATGCCACCTCGATCGTCTGGCCGCTCGGGCCGAAAGGGCCGGTGAACACTTGTCCGCCAGCGAACTCTAGTCCTGGAACCAGGTTGTCGAGAGTATCGTGCGGCGTGTGGCAGCCCACGCAATGCGCGCCGGTGACCAGATATTTTCCATAGCTGACGGGATCAGAGCGATCGGGCTCGGGTACGTGCTCAAGGGCTGGAAGCGGTTGGAGAACCCTGGTGACGCTTTCCGGCAGGACCGTTTTTGGCCGTTCAATGTGGACCGGCACGAGAAAACGCTCGTACACGATCACCGCAGCGAGATCTTCATCCGAGAGACTACGAAAGTATTTGTAAGGCATCATCGGGAACAATGTTCGCCCGTCGTGCCCAATGCCTTGTCGCAGGGCGCGCACAAAGTCGCCGTCGCTCCAATTGCCGGTGCCGTATTCAGGGTCCGAGGTGAGGTTCGAGGCAACGACCCGACTACCGGGTCCGAATACTTGCGACCGGTCAAAGACGCGTCCTGCGCCTCGCGTACCGGGCCGAGGTTCGGTGGGGCGCTTACTGAAATCGGTCTCGGAATGGCAAAGCGTACATTGCAGCAAGCCCTCTACCAGGTACTTCCCGCGTGTCAGGCGTTCGGGAGTGCGCGCAATCGACCGCGGTTCGGAAACGCCGAGGCGGCCAGGGTTACCGCTTGCGCTGCCGGGCCCGGTGAAGACTTCTTGTGACAGGCAGAACAGCGACGCCGTTGTGAGCATCAATGCAAGGAGGACGCAACGCGTGGACTTCATGACAGCAGACTCCTTTACTCATTTTTTTCCCCCTCGGAACTAATCTCAGGCGGCACCGCGCGGATCGAGGCGCGCAACGAATTTAGGCAGACGAGTGAGCTCCCACTGGCGCCGGCGGAGAAGTGCCAACGCTGCGTCTGGGGACAATCGCGAAGTACGGGCTGTGCTAGTCCCATAAGGAAGCCGGCCAGTTCAAGTCCGACCATGTCGACTTCGCTGGCACACTCCCGGCACCAGGCGCGAAAGGCATGACGCTGCCGGACGATCGTCACCGTGTGCGTTTCTACCGTGATCTGGATTCGTGTTCTTTCGCTCACCCGCGTCTCCGCCGCGTTGCCCGACTCTGGGCTCTGTGATAGATTGCGTTCCACATCGAGCTTCGCCGTCGGGCTCACCAATTGTTTGTGCGCAGCTTGCGCCGGGATAGGTTCAAGAGTCCTCAAGAGCGCCTTCAATCAATCTCAAGTCTTCTCAAGCGGTAGCTATGACGCAGCAAACGAAGCATTTGTACGAGTTCGGTCCCTACCGGATCGACCCGTCCAAACGTTTGCTGCTTCGGGGCGGCGAGTCGGTGCCCCTGCCTTCAAAAGCCTTCGACACCCTGTTGGTGCTGGTTCAACACAAGGAAACAGTGGTTTCGAAAGAGGAGCTGATGACATCCCTCTGGCCCGATACCTTTGTGGAGGAGTCGAATCTCAGCCAGAGCATCTTCCTGTTGCGCAAAGCGTTGGGCGAAACCGCTCAGGACCACCGCTACATCGTGACTATTCCGGGCCGGGGCTATCGATTTGCAGAGGCAGTCAGGGAGGTCGCCGAGGAGGGCGAGGATCTGGTCATGGAAAAACATTCCATGGCACAGGTCACCATTGAGGCGACTGATTCTGCCCACCATGCGGACAGCGCCGCTTCATTCCGACGACTCTGGCAGTTGCCGTGGAACTGGATGCTGCCTATAGCAGTCGGCGTCGCCCTGCTGTTCTGGGGTGTCATGCTGTTTCTTGACAAGCGCCGCGCCATCACACTGGGCGGGGCGGACTTGGTTCTGGTCTCCGATTTTGTGAATACCACGGGAGAACCCGTATTTGATGGAGCGCTAAAGCAGGCGTTGACCGTCAAGCTTGCAGAATCGCCGTACTTCAACATGGTCCCCGATGCTTCCACCCGGCAAACGCTGGCCCTGATGAGCCGATCGCCCGACGAGCGGGTCGTGCCACCCGTCAATCGCGAAGTCTGCCAGCGCCAGGGAGCCAAGGTTGTGGTCGGAGGATCGATCGTGGCACTCGGGAATAAGTACGTTCTCGATCTGGATGCGACGAATTGCCTCACGGGCGAGAACGTCGCCCATCAGGAGGTGGTGGCGCTCAATCGGGAACAAGTCTTGAGGAAGCTGGGCGAGGCGATCCCACCCCTGCGGAGTAAGTTGGGCGAGTCTGTCAGCTCCATCCAGAAGTTCGACACGCCCATCGAACAGGCCACCACCAAGTCACTGGCGGCTTTGAAGGCATACACGTCGGGGGATGAGAAGCGCGCCCAGGGGCAGGAAACCGAGAGTGTTCCTTCTTACAAGATGGCGGTTGAACTGGACCCCGACTTTGCCATGGCCTACGCAAGGCTCGGTGTTGTGTACGGCAACCTCGACCAAAGGGACCTTGCCGGCCAGTACATGCTGAAAGCCTTTGAGCGGCGAGAGCACGTGGGCGAGAAGGAAAAGTTCTATATTCAGGCACACTATTACGCCGACACCACCAGGGAAACTGAGCAGGCGATCGAAACGTGGAAACTGTGGAGCGAGGCCTACCCGTACGATTTCAGCCCCTTCAACAGTCTGAGCACTTCGTACGTTGAGATTGGCCAGTTCGAGAAGGCGATCGAGGCGGGCCAGCAGGCCTTGCGAGTGAACGCTAGCCATGCCCTCCCCTTCGCGTCTCTAGGCCGGGCCTATGAGCGAGCCACACGCTTCGCCGAGGCCAAGGCCATCTGCGAAAAAGCCATTACGGAAAAGGTGGATAGTTCCTGGACCCACCAACAGCTTTACAGAATCGCATTTGTCGAAGGCGACGAGCCGACCATGCAGCGGGAGATCGACTGGTTCAAGGGCAAGCCGCAGGAAACCTCACTTCTCTATTACCGGGCAAAGGCGGCTTTGAGCCTGGGGCAGCTTCGTCGGTCTCGGGAACTTTTCGAACGCGCCCGCGCGCTCTCCTTGGAGCAAGGACGCAAAGAGACGGCGGTCAGCATCATTAACGGCCAGGCACAATTCGACGCCGACACCGGGATTGAGAGAGAAGCACGCACCCTGGCGGCCCTGTCCCTCCGCATGATGCCAAATTCGCCGCGTCACAACGCCTTTGCTACGTTGGCGCTTGCCCGGGCTGGCGATTCAGCACAGGCCGAAGCACGGATGAGCGCACTGAGCAAGCTGCCATGGTTGGGTACCGACATAAACAACGTGATCCTTCCTTCCATCCGAGCTGCCATCCGACTAGATCGCAAGAATCCCGCCTCTGCCATCGAGGAACTCCAGCCTGTCCTTCCCTATGACCTCGGGCAGGCTTCGAGCGGCCTGACTCTTTATTATCGTGGTTTAGCGTATCTGGAATTGAAGTCAGGACGGGAGGCTGCAGCACAGTTCCAGAAGATTGTCGACAATCGAGGCGTGGTAACCACCGACGTCTACTGGCCGTTGGCCCACCTGGGACTCGCACGTGCCTATGCACAAACCAGTGCCACTGAGAAGAGTCTCGCTGAATATCGAGAATTCCTGACGCTCTGGAAGAACGCCGACCCGGACTTAAGGATACTTACGCAGGCCAAGGCCGAATACAAGAAGCTCGGCGGACGGTTGTCGCCCTCTCCTTAGCCGTTGGTGGCCGATAGAGGTCGTATCTGGCGGGCGGCAAGGCAGATGGAAGCAGGGAGAGGTGGCAATGTGATTTGAAGGGTCACCCTTTAACTGGTACTCAGTACGCTCAGCATCGTCCGCAGGTGATCCACCTGCTCGCTCTCGCGATCGCTTCCCGCCAGAAACTCGACGCCGTAGCGATATCCTTTGCGATTGCGCACCACACCCCGGATGCGAATCGGAAGTCCGGAGTACGGGGGAGTGAATTCGATTTCCGCCTCGTCCCCCAGCTTCATTTCGACCCCGGCCGTCACGGCCAGGCCGCCCTCGCTCAATTCGTTGCCCCGTCCCACGATCACGCGGGTTTTGTCCACGCGGTGCACGATGACCCGGATAGGCACGTCGAGATGGAGACGGGGCCAGCGACGGTTTCGTTTTTCCGTGGACGTCGTCATGACTGTGCGTGCGGTCTAGCGATCGCCTGCATGGGGTACACCAGCGAGTTCAGTTTCGTCTGGCAGAATTTCCTCCCATGGGCAGGACTGGCCACCAACCTTGCGGATCGCAACCTGCACCCTTTCTTCGGTTCGGGAGTCCATTACCCATACGACGCGAAAAACTGCCTGTCGGCCAGCATGGTCCACCGCAATCAAGTCGCCGCAGCGAGGTTCCGCCAAGACCCCAGTAAGCAGCGCCCCGCTTTGGCTCAGGTTGGTCGCGAGGGCAGATTCGTGAAAGACCTCTCCGTGCGCGTCCAAGCCTGACACTTCCACCAGCAGGCTGCCCCGGTCTCGCGGCTCTTTCCGGCGATCGGCCATTCGCACGACTCCTCCGTACTAATAAACTTCGGCGCTGGGCGACGGTACTTGAGCCAGCGCGACCGGATCGCTCCGCGCCGACACCGGCGAGTCTCCAAGTTATGTGCTTTCAAGAAGTTGGGAGGTTACTGCCGAATGACCCCCGGTGCGGTGCTGAAGCGGAAGAAAGCTTGCTGAGCACGGCGCTGTGGAAATGTCTCTTCGTGTAAGCTTAGTGTCCCGCGGGGAAGGTTTCCTTTCGAAAATGCGCCTTGCTCACCAGGTTGCACTCATCACCGGCGGAACCTCGGGCATTGGAGAAGCCACCGCGCTGCTGTTCGCGCGCGAAGGCGCAAAGGTCGCCATCACGGGACGCAATGAGACGCGTGGCCACGCGGTGACGGCGGCGATTCTCGAAGCGGGCGGCGCGGCGATTTTTCTCCGCACCGACGTGCGCCGGGCCGCCGAGTGCGAGCGCGCCGTCGGCGAAACCCTCGACCGATTCGGCCGCGTCGATATTCTCTTTAATAATGCCGGCATCTTCTACCCGCACGACACGCTGGAATGTTCTGAGCAGGAATGGGATGAGCAGATCGACATTAACCTGAAAGGCGCGTTCCTGATGTCGAAGTCAGCATTGCCCGGGATGATCGCTCGTGGCCGCGGCGTGATCATCAACAACAGTTCGGGTTGGGGCATTGTGGGCGGCGACAAGGCGGTTGCTTATTGCGCATCGAAAGGCGGAGTGGTGCTGATGACGAAGGCGATGGCCATCGATCATGGGCGCCAGGGGGTTCGCGTAAATTGCATCTGCCCGGGCGACGTCGAGACACCCATGCTGCCGCAGGATGCCAAGATGCGCGGCTTGAAGTGGCAGGATTACCTCGCCGGCTGCGCCAACCGTCCCATGGGACGAGTCGGCACCGCCGAGGAGATTGCACGGGCGGTGCTGTTCCTGGCTTCCGACGATTCGTCGTTTATGACGGGAGCGGCGCTGGTGGTGGATGGGGGAGGCACGGCAGACTAATAAGAACAATTCTCGATTTTAGATTCTCGATTTTAGATTTCAGATTTCAGATTTTGGATCTCAGATTCTCAAACCGGGGTACGACGCATCTGAAATCTTAAATCTGAAATCCGCCTACCGAAGCCTGTGCTGAACACGACCACAACCCGCACCCGCTCCCGCGAATACTTCGCCCGCGCCCAGCAATCGCTCATCGAAGGCGTCAACTCTCCCTCGCGCGGCGCTGCCGTCTACGCGCCCGGCCCCATCGTCCTTGAGCGCGGACGCGGCTCGCGCGTCTGGGATGTCGACGGCAACGAGTACGTTGACTTCATGATGTCGTTCGGCGCGCTGATCCAGGGCCACGCGCATCCCAAGATCGTCCAGGTCGTCTCGCGGGCCATCGCCGACGGCTCGCACTTCGCCGCCGCCACGCCTGCCGAATCCGAAGCCTCCGAGCGTTTTTGCAGCATGGTTCCGACTGCCGAGGCGGTGCGCTTTGCCAACACCGGGAGCGAAGCCACCATGCTTGCGTTGCGTCTCGCCCGCGCCCATACCGGCCGGACGAAATTCCTCAAGTTCGAGGGGCACTACCACGGCTGGTACGACCCGTATTGCCTGAACGGACACAGCCATCCCATTGAACAGCTCGGCCCGCCCGAGAACCCGGCGAAGATTCCAGACTCCGAAGGCATTCCCGCATCGGTGTTTGAAGACGTGGTCGTCGCCCCATGGAATGACCTGCCGAGGCTTGAGGCGATTCTGCGGAAGCACGGCGGCGAACTGGCCGCCATCATTACCGAGCCCATCATGGCGAACATGGGCTGCATTCTTCCGCGCGACGGCTATCTCCAGCAGGTATGCGATCTGGCACATCGGTATGGAGCGCTCTTCATACTCGACGAAGTGGTGACCGGGTTCCGCTATGCCCCCGGAGGATGCCAGCAGTTCTACAATCTCAGGCCCGACCTGTCGACGTTTGGCAAGGCAATGGGCGCGGGATTTCCGATCGGGGCCGTCGCCGGACCGCGCGCCATTCTCGACCGCATGCGCTGGTCCGAGCACATGGTGCTGCACTACGGCACCTTCAACGGGCATCGCCTGACGATGAGCGTGGTCGCGGCGAATCTGGATTTACTGAACGCGAAGGAAGCGCACCGAAAACTCTTCGCGATTGGCGATGCGGCGATCGCCGGGCTCCGAGAAGTATTTCGCCGCCATAACATTGCCGCGATCGTGCAGGGCTTTGGCCCGATGTTTCAAATCTATTTCACCGAGCGCGACGCGGTCCGCGATTACCGCGACTATTGCCAGTTCGTCGACACGAAGAAATACTCGCGCTTCGTGCATCAGCTACTCGAACATGGCATCTACATGACGCCTTCGAACGGCCTGCACTGGATCATCTCCAGCGCGCATCAAGAAAAAGATGTGGAGGCGCTGATAGCAGCCGCGGATCAAGCTTGCCGGAGTCTCTCCTGAATGGCGGCCGCCCGAAAAGCGATCGTGTTCCTGGGTGGTGGACGCATCACAGCGGCGCTGCTTGCGGGGCTTCGGCTCGCCCATTACCGTGGCCCGATTGTGGTGCATGACCGCAATCCGCACAAGCTGCGCGCGCTGCAAAAACAGTACGGAGTGTCGACCGAGCCGGACCTGACGCGTGCAGTTTCTCTGGCGGGCCTGTTAATCGTCGCCGTGCGGCCAAGCGATGTTCTCGGACTTCTTGAGCGCATCCGGCCAATGGTTGCGGGGCATGTGCCACACTCGCCGGGCAAGAAGCGGGTGGTGCTCGCATGCAGCCTGGCGGCGGGCATCCCGCTGGTGAATTTGCGGGCCGCGTTGGGTCCTCCGGTGCGCTGGTCGCGAGCTATGCCGAGCCCGGTCGCGCGCGCAGGGCGCGGGTTGACGGCGGTTGCATTTGAGCGGGTGTTTCCTCGTGCTGGTCGCAAGCTCGTAGAGCAATTCTTTGCGCGCGTGGGATCAGTGCTCGAAGTTCCAGAAAGCAAGTTCGATGCCTTCATGGTGACGTTCTCGCCAAGCCACGGCTATCATGCGCTCACCGCTTTGGCCCAAGCCGGTACGGAATTGGGTTTAACTCGGGAGGCAGCATCCCTCGCGGCGACACATGCACTCGCCGACGGGATCGTCGCGTGGCGCGAAGGAAAAGAATCGCTCGCAGAACTGCTGCGCGAAGCCGCAACTCCCGGTGGGATCGCCGCAGCCGTCATGAACGCCATGAATGCCGCGGGACATGCGCGCGTCATCCGACGCGGTCTCCAAGCCGGAGTCGTTCGCGCGAGAAAAAACGCTACCGCTTCTCGCCCCCGCTCGCCGTAAGTTTCGCCAGCAATCGGAACACGCGGACAACCCGATAAAGTGGGAACAGCGCAGCCGGCAAGCGCGCGGCATTCCATTCTCCAACGCCGGGCGTGACGGCCAGACGAAAGAGGAAACGCAGCTTGTCAGACGCGCGCTCGCGCAGGCGGATCATCAGGCGGAAGTAGGCGGGAGATTCCGCGTTGAATTCCTCGGCAGTCGGGAGGAGTCGTGCGATCGCGCCGCACAGGGATTCGATCTCGCGATCGTCTTCAAGTTTCTTGTGTAGGACTTCGGGAAGATCGGCTTCCAGCAGCCCGTGCGCGAGCACGAGGCTGACGCCCACCATACGCCAGATCCCGAGATCGTGCGCGCGCTGCTCCACCACTCCCCAATTGAGCTGCGGCGATTTGAGAACACCGGCGATGTCGCGCAACCAGCGCAAGCGAATCCAGGCATGCTTGGCGGCATGCACGCACAAGGTCAGGAGCAGGTCCTCCGGCGACAAGCTCCGCACGGCGCGTCCCGCAAGAGTGGCCGAACTTGCTCGCTCGAAAAAACCATCCATGGAGAAATCGACGGCGTAGAAGCGTGGGACGATGTTCCACTGAATCTCAAGCAGATTGCGTCCCGCGGAGCCGTCGAAGATGTACTCGTATCCGGTGGCAAGGTACGCGCCCTCCGTTGCCGGTGAAAAATCTGTGCTCGGTGTGTAGCCAAGTCTCTGCAAGGCAGACTTCGCGCGCCGCACGTCGCTGGGGCGCACCAGAACGTCGAGATCAGAGAAGTCGCGGAGTGCCAGATCGCCGTAGACGGTTTCCGCCAGGACCGGGCCTTTATACGGGATCGCGGGAATGCCGTTGGCTTCCAGACAATCCAGAATGCGGAAAAGTTCGGCGGTGAATTTCAAGTTCTTGCGGGCGTTGGCTTCGTAGCGAGCTTGGAGTTCGGCGCGCACCTCGGGTGGAAGCGAGTGCAAATGGTTACGCAGTGCCCGGTACATCAGCGGCAGAACACTGTGGTGTTCCGCTAGTTGAAGCACCCGCCGCCAGTCGACGCCAGTTTCCAGGCCCTTCAGTTCGGATTCGACAAATTCCCGCTCGCTTACCGAGCAGGATGCCAGCAAAAGGTCGAATTCCGGACTGAAGCCGCGGTCGATCCTACGGGGAATGCTGGGCGCCGGAGAGGAAGTGCCGAGAGACATAAGTTCGCGACGACCGGAAATCCCGTGGTGGCGCCCACTATAATACGAGACTTCCGCGGCCGCGGCCTGGCCACGTTCCACCCATGTCAGCGGTACGACTCGAATCCGTCAGCAAGATTTTTCGCCACCGCCCGGCGCTGTTCAACTGGCTCGGGCGCGAACGAACGGGCGAAACCCACGCGCTCGACCAGGTTTCGCTCGAGGTGCCATCGGGCAGCGTGCTGGTGCTGCTGGGACCGAATGGCAGCGGCAAGACCACCACGCTGAAACTGATCTCGACCATGTTGCTCCCGGATGCAGGTCGGGTTCTGGTATTGGATATGGATACGCAGCGTGAGTCGCGAGCCGTGCGGGAACGGGTCGGCTTCTCCGTGGCCACCGAGCGGTCGTTCTTTCCCCGCTTGTCGGCGCGCGAGAACCTCGATTTCTTTGCGGCGCTCGACGATATTCCGAGGAAACGACGGGCTGAGCGTGTCGACGAACTGCTGGCGCGAACCGGATTGCGTGATGCCGCCGACACCCTGGTCATGAAGTTCTCGAGCGGCATGTATCAGCGACTGGGCATCGCGCGCGCGCTCATCAAACGACCGTCGGTCGTGCTGCTCGATGAGCCGACCCGCAGCCTCGACCCGGGTTCGGCGGCGCAGTTCTGGAACCTGGTGCGCGAGTTGCCCGCGCAATCGACCACGGTGATTCTCGCGACCCACAATTTTAACGAGGCCGTGGCCGTCGGCAACCACGTCGCGGTCCTGTTCAAAGGGTCGCTCAAGGCCGAGCGGAAGCTTTCGGCGAGCATGCGGGTCGACGAATTGCGATCGTTTTATTTTCAGACCACGGGGGAACTGGAAGAAGTGGAACCCGTGGCCGCGCGAGAGCTGCTATGAGCCTGGGCTCGCTCCTCGACAAGACCATCGTCATTGCCCGGCGCGATCTGCTGACCGCTGTTCGCTATCGAACAGGCTTTCTTCTCGGCGCCACGGGCGCCATCACCGAACTCGCCGCCTTCTACTACCTCTCCCGTGCTGTCGGGCCCGGGTTCCGGCCCGATGGGCTCGAGTACTTTTCGTTTCTCCTCGTAAGTACCGGCTTCTACACGTTTCTTTTGATGGGCGTCCATGCTTTCCTGCAAACCGTCCAGGAAGCCCAGCAAACAGGGACGCTCGAGGTCCTGATGACTACGTCCACCTCGCCGCCGGTGCTGGTGTTTCTCAGCGCGATGTCGGCGTTCGCCGCGAATACCGTGACGTTGCTGTTTTATCTGGCGGCCGGATTGTTGTTCGGGGCGCCGTTGCATTTGAATCTTGCCGCGTCGGTGCCAGTGTTTCTGCTCTCGGTCATCATCGCGGTGGCGATCGGCCTGTTCGCCGCCGCCTTGCAGCTGGCGGT
>Ga0070765_100001534_pt1 | contig 14208 bp, 9 predicted proteins | sample HubBroMetageWFT5_FD_71516 | JGI IMG/M metagenome (GOLD analysis project Ga0070765, IMG submission 71516) | Warmed and freeze-thawed soil microbial communities from the Hubbard Brook experimental Forest, New Hampshire - Hubbard Brook CCASE Soil... | ecosystem: Environmental > Terrestrial > Soil... | reverse complement strand
TGAGCTTGTATCGCAGATACCAGCGCACGCAGAGCACGATGATCTCTTGGTCAAAGTGCCGGCCCTTGAAGAGTCCGTCCATTTTCGTCTGCGCTCGTCAGCTCTGTCGTTCGACCGATTCGCCAACGACTATGCTGTGTCCAAGCAGTTCGCACCAGAGCCTCCGGCAGTACAAAGTTCCGCTGGACCACAGGTGGCGCGGTCGTGAAGCGCCCCTCGCCTCGGCGCCCGCACTGCGGCGATCGGTGGTTCGGATCCCCTCCGCTCCGAAGTCCGCGAGAACGCCGGCGGTTTCCGCACCTCTAAAAATCATTTGACGCTATCGGCGGTTAGCGCGGCCGACTTCGCGCGGGTTTGACTTCAACACCGCAGCTAGGATCTCGAACCCCGCGCGATAAGCCGCTATTAGCGGCAAGTGGGTCAGAGAGGGATTGTTTCGCGTCCTATGCCTTCCAGCCTAGTGCAGACCGAGTCGTGAGAGCCGACGGGGAGTTACCCGCCAGGAAGACGATCGGCCAGAAGACCGTCGATTACGTTGGCGAGAATCGTCGCGGTGTCGCTCCGATTGTCATTGAAACAGAGCGTCGAGGCGTAGGAGATTGACCCGGTTGTGAAGACCGCGCCGCCGTTGGGTCCCGGCGTGATGGTCATGTCCGCACGCAATCCTGAACGTGGGTCGGATCCGCCATGCCATGGAGCGATTGCCGTCGCTCGCTCGATTGCTGTCTGGTAGGCGTCGGTAAATTCGTCGGCGCTCGCGAGGACCACTGTGTGTTCTGGCGTGCCGGCGGCGGTGTCGGTGCGGTCAATCTCAAAACCGGCCGCGCCGTGGCCAAGAACGAGCGCTGGACCTCCGCCAAAACGCTCGCCCTCCACTCCTGCGAAGATCCATGACCACATCGGGTCCGCAGCCGCCTTCATCTTCCGGTAGGGCGATCCGCGATCGAAGCCTTGGCCGCAAAACCCGACTCCCAACCGCGCCTGCGGGGGACAGCCGGACATGCGCCAGAGCCCACCGCGCTGTCGGGACAAGGCGAGACGGTCCTCGCCTGGCTCACCCTGCCATGTCCCAGTTCCGGCATAGCGACGGATCTCGATGATGTCCGGCTCGTCTTCGGCGACAGCGGTCACCCAATAGAAGCCGTTACCGCCGAGATAGATGAGCCGACCGCCCGCATCGAGCCAGCTGTCGCGCGCCTCCATCATGCGGGCAGTCCAATATTCGGGATGGGTGCCGGTCAGCACGGCGCGGTAGGGCAAAAGCAGCTCCGCCCCCTCCGCATGCAAGAGCTCGTCGCAGATAATGTCGACCTGATAGCCTCGCGCGTGTAGCCAGTGCACGAGGTGAAGGTCGGCGGCGAACTGATGTGGCGCATCGAACGTCCGGCAGCGTGCCTTTGGCCGGAAATCGATAATCGGGCGACGGCGCGCGCCTAGGCTGATGCCGCTCCCATCACGGTGCAGGTCGTACGTGCTCTTCAGCCCATTCGCAGCGACGTAGGCGTAGGCTTCCGGGTTGAGGTCCATGTTCTGGCGCGGCGCCAAGCGGAGCGAATCGGCGACGTTGAGTGACTCGTTGGCGTAGGCAAGGTAGCTGAAGGTCGGCATAAGCAGCGCGAGCCTCGAGCTGACCTGTCCGCGCGGCGGCGCGACGAGAAACGGGATGTGATCTTCGGCGCTCTCGGTGCGCAGCCGCATCGCGTAGACCCCGGAAGGCAGATCGCCCGGCGCATTGAAACGAAAGGTTTCGGGCCATTGGACGTCGGCTACGTCATCATCGTGGAAATGGATGGCATCGTGCGTCGGCTCGAGCGGCGTGACCGTGCGGACCCCGAAGGAAGGCCCGGTCATGGCGCGCGTCGGACGATTGTAACAGGTCGCAACAAGCTCGCGCTTCGCGTCGACGAGCCGTCGGCCTTGCGGCTGGAGAGAAAAGTCGAACGCGCTTCGCGTTTCGCCACTCGAGCCAAGGCGCAGCCTCGCCATCTTCCCGTTGAAGACCTGAAAAGGCCGCCGCCGACTTCCGATCGAATCCGCGTTGGCGGCGGCGATGATCAGGCGCCTTCCAAATAGTGGTCCTCCATCGTCAAACGTCGCCTCAGATACGTCTTTGGCCCCGTAGCGCGGGGAAAAATCCCGAGGCGCGACCGTCAGCTTGAAATGGGCGAGATTTCGCTGCAGCCGCACGTGGGTCCAAACTCGCGACGCGAGCGACTCGCGGCTCCGTATGATCTCGCGAGACCCGATGCATGCGGCGACACGGCCTACATCGTCTAACGCAACCAGGAGGCTGTTCCGGTTGGGCGCACACCAAGAAAGAAGACCCTGCGCGCCGAGGCCCGGACGCGTCGGCCAGATCCAGAGGTCGATCTCGAAGTTGTCGTCATCGAGCAGCGGCGTCGGCGTTTCCAGTTCCGCAAACGACCCGCGAAAAATTTCCTGCCGTCCAGCTGGATGGCGCCCGTCGACTGACGACGCGATTTCCCGCTCCTGGAAGCCAGGCCCCGCTGGATTCTCGTCTCCGTGGAGTAGCCTCACGAGCTGTGCGTCGACGTGGTCACCCTCGCAATGTATGTGAAACCCGAGGCTGCCTCCTGGCCGCACGCACACACTGTCAGTGTAGCCTGTGAGCTTCACGCCGCCACCTCCGGTCGTCGCAGGGAGGCCCCCTCGGCGTCGAAGAGGTGAAGAGCGGCGAGGGGAATGTATGCCTCGATCCGATCCCCGACGCCGACCGGTTTTTCTGGCGACGCGCGTAGGCGCAGCCGCTCGGCCTCGCTGAGAGCGAGGTCAACGAATACGTCCCCTCCTCCGTATTCCACTCGTGAGACCGATCCTGAGAGCGACACTGTGCCCGGACGCGCGGGACCGAAGAAGATGTCAGTCGGCCGCAGGCCGAGAACGACGTTCATTCCGTCTTGCACGAGAAACGCGAACACGGGCAATTCGAATATGGCGCCGTGGAGGCTAACGAATTTGGCTCCTTTGATATGACCCGACAACATGTTCATAGATGGAAGCCCGACGAAACCCGCTACAAAGCGATTGGCGGGACGTTCGAAGACCTCACGCGGCGTTCCCACCTGCTGAATTCGTCCGTGATCCATCACCACAATGCGGTTAGCCATCGTCATGGCCTCGAGCTGATCATGCGTCACATAAATGGTCGTGCGTCCGACACGGCGATGCAGGTCGATCAGCGACTGACGCATCTCGTGCCGCAACAGGGCGTCGAGGTTGGAGAGCGGTTCATCCATTAGGAAAGCGACGGGATGGCGCACGATCGACCGCGCGAGCGCGACACGCTGACGCTGACCTCCGGATAGTTGCGACGGCAGCCTATCGAGCTTGTCGCTCAGATCGACCAACTGTGCCACTTCGGCGACACGGTTGGCGGCGGTAGCACGGTCAAAATGCCTCCCGTGTCTCGTCGTCAGCGGGAAGGCGATGTTGTCGCGCACCGTCATATGTGGATAGAGCGCGTAGGATTGGAACACCATGGCGACGTTGCGCTCCGAGGGGCGCACGTAGTTCGCCACCCTGCCCTCGATAAGGATTTCGCCTTCGTCGCAGGATTCGATGCCCGCGACTAGGCGCAGGATCGTGCTCTTGCCGCAACCCGAAGGGCCAAGAAGGCACACGAACTCGCCCTCGCCCGCGGTCATTGAGACCCTATTGAGCGCCGTCGCGTCGCCGTAACTCTTGGAGACGTTGGCGAGCTTCAGACAGGGCGTCTTATCCGGGCGCGCGTCCATCACATGCTATTCCTTGAGCGCGCCGGCAAGGCTCTGTTGGAAGAAGGCCTGCTGAAACAGAATGAAAATGATGGTCAATGGCGCAGCGGCGACGAGGCTCGCCGCACTTATGAGCCCCCAGTCGACCGTGAAGATCGCGCGAAGACTCGAAATCCCTACGGTGATGACCTGCTTTTTCAGATCGTGCACCGCTACGAGCGGCCAGAGAAAGGTCGTATACTGAGTGGCGAAAATAAACGTTGCGTGCACGACGAGGCCCGGTCGGATTAGCGGCACAACCACCCGCCGCAAGATTTCAAATTCCCCGGCGCCATCCATTCGCGCGGAATGAATGAGCTCGTCAGGCAAGGCGGCAATGAAGGCGCGGATCATGAAGACGCCGAGCGGATTCGCGAGAGGAGGCAGGATTAGCGCAAGGCGGGTGTCGATGAGTCCCATCGAGCGCGTGATGAGAAAGAGGGGGATCAAGAGAGCCGCGAGGGGCACGGCGACAGAGATAAGGAGCGCGGTCACAATCGCGTGCTTCCCGCTAAAATCGAGCTTCGCCAACGCATAAGCCGCCATACCGTCGATAACGAGCTTGAGTCCGGTAACGATTGCCGAAATTGCGAGCGTGTTGCCGAGCCACCATCCAAACGGATGTTTTTCAAACAGAGCGAGGTAGTTCCCGAGATACACAGGATCCGGTATCCAGCGTGGCGGATAGCTGAAGAGCGACTTCGTCTCCTTGAGCGACGTGGAAACAACGTAGAAGAAAGGAGCGAGCGAGATCACAACCGTGATCGCGAGTACGAGCGTCGCAAGCATCCGCGCGGCTGGGGACGGCTCGAGGGCGAGACGTTGGCGCGCGGCCCTCACGGTGTTCGCTCCCGCATGAGCCAGGTCTGCAACGCCGTCAGCGCGAGGACGACGATGACCAGCAGGAACGACAGCGTCGCACCAAACCCCGGATCCGAAAATGTGAACAGGCTGCGGTAGATGTACCAGGCGATCGTCGCGGTGGAATTGACAGGGCCGCCGTCGGTCAGGACGAATACTGAATCAAAGAGCTGCAGGTTGACGATGGTCGCGAAAATGACCCCAAAATAAAAGGTCGGCTTCATCAGCGGCAGCGTGAGGCTGAAGAAGCGCCGGATCGATCCGGCCCCGTCCAATTCGGCGGCGTGGTAGAGATCGCTAGGCAGCGCGAGTAATCCCGACAAGAAGAGAATTGACCAAAATCCCAAGCCCTTCCAGACCTCGATCATCGCGATTGTCGGCATGGCGAAATGCGGATCGCCAAGGAAGTTGACCTTGACCCCGGTTAGCGCGCGGATGCTCAGAGCGAGTAGGCCGAAGTCCGGGTGGATCATGAATGTCCAGATCAATGCGACGATCAGCGACGCCTGCAGCGTCGGAAAGTAGATCAGGATTCGTAGGAGCGCCGCGCCGCGTCGTACACCCTGGAGCGATAGCGCAACGATCATGCCGAGAACGAACACGGTCGGTATCGCGAGCACGCAGTAATAAAGGGTGTTGCCGATGCACTTGACGACGAGACCATCGGAGAACGTGCGACGCCAATTGTCGAGGCCGGCGAACTGCGCCGGCGCAAGGATTCCGTCGTGTTGAAAGCTGAGGTAGAACAACCAGACGACGGGAAGCGCCATGAAGACGACGAAAAAGATGAGAATTGGCGCTAGGAAAATGTAGGCGGTGAGATTGTGGCGCGCAGCAGCCCAAAAGCGCTGCCTCCGGTGTTCCTCCTCTGTCATATGGGAGGGAGACGTCGCCGCTTCCATCAAAAGGCCTGCACGGAGGTAAGCGGGGTGAGAGTGTCCTCACACCGGGTCTGTGTCTCCCGACGTAAGCCGATCACGCCGCCAATTTGTTGATGATCTCGCCCATCTGCGCGATCGCTTCCTTACCCGTCACGCTGCCTAGATAGGCGCTCTCCGCGACAGGCCAAATCTGCTGCAGCATGGTCAGGATCTTCGGGTGCGGTTGCACGCCCTTCACCCGCGGCACGAAGTCCTTCTGAATTTTCTGCATCGGCGGCTTATCGAGGTAAAGCTTGTCGACAATATCGGTCCGCACCACCTGGAGGTTCACTTCGCCAGCGAACCGTCCGACTTCCGGGCCTGAGGCCCAATGTTTGATGAAAGCCCACGCGAGGTCCTTATTCTTGCTCGCCGCAGCTATAGACAGAATGCCGAAGTTGCCCATGACGGTTTGCGCCTTCGGCCCGGGCGGGGCATAGGCGACGTCCCATTTGAAGGGCGGAGGCGTCGTGAGCAGATCGTTAATCTCTGGCGTCTCTCCATGATAGATCGCGATCTTGCCCGCCTTGAAAAGATCGAACTGCCCCTGCCAATCGACGCTGCCAACCGGCGGCGTCACCCCCGCCTTGTGCAGGTCGATCAGGAACTGCATCGCGTCTTCAGCGCCCGCGAGACCGTTGGCCGTCCAGTCTTTGTTTAGGATATCGGCGCCGGCATTATGGATGTATGGGAACCAGTCCCAGAACGCATAGTCCGAGACGCGTGTACGCATCGAGAAGCCAAACGTGTCTCCCTTCGTCGTCGCTTTGGCGGCCGCCATCAAGTCCGGGTAGGACTTGTTCCAGGTGTTTGCGACGCCGGCCGCATTCAGGAGATCGAGATTGACGAAGATGTTGTAGACTGCGCCGAGCACCGGCACGCCCCAGGTTCCCTTCGAAGATTTGGCGAGCTCCCAGGCGAAGGGTTGAATGGCATCGTGCTCCGACTTCCATGAGGGGTCGTTGACCAAGGTCGTCATGTCCTGCAGGAGGCCACGTTCGGCGTAAGCGGGATAGACGAGGTCGACCAGATACTCCACGTCTGGGGGCGAGCCCGAAGCAAATCCCGCAGTGAGCTGGGCGTTCATGTTAGCCCAGTCGTATGTTGTGAAGTCAACATCGGCGTTTGGATTCGCTTTTTTGAAGTCGTCGATAATTTCGGCCTCGTACTTCGCCTCGTCCGCGGAATGCGGTCCCTTGATCATAGTGATCTTGCCGGACAGACCGGCCGCGCGCGTCGATTCGGCTCTGAAGAGGTAGGGAAAAGCCGTTGAGCCGGCGAGTGCGGACAAAAACCGACGCCGGTTGACGCCGCGCGTATTCGTCACTGACATGAGGACACCTCCGGTTATTTTTCGGGTGTCGCGCCGTTCGATTGTCTTCGTTCGATAGCCTGCCAAAAGATCTGACGCTGCGACAGCCCCGCTCAACGCGATGAAACATGCCGCAGGGTTCAGGAGGCCGTCAAGAAGAAATATGAAACGTTACAGAACGCGGCGTGATCAGGGGACGACGGAGAACAGCCGCCCCGAACTCGGCAGACGATGCCGAAGCGACAATCAACGTCGGGGCGGTTGATTTTGGATCGTGCTCACGTGATCAGAATCGAGGGGCCGCCAGGACCAACGCTTTTGCCGGCCGAAAGCTTGACAGTGGAATCTCCGCCTCTGTATCGTTACAGAACTATCTTTTCGGAGGACGCCTTCCGTGACCTCGTCCGACCTGCTCGCGACGCTCTACACAGCGGTGCTCTCCGACGTCATGGACGAGATGGGATATTTCAACCAGGCGCTGCGACCTTTCGTTAGGCCCCTCGACGAGGCGCTGTCGTTCATGGGCCGAGCTCGCACGGGTCTTTATGCCCAAACGCACTCGGTGCTGGATGGTGAGAACCCGTACGAGTTGGAGATCCGGCTGGTAGACGATCTGAAGCCCGGCGACGTGGCCGTCTTTGCCTGCGACGGTCCAACCGATCGCATCGCGCCGTGGGGCGAGTTGTTGACCACGGCGGCAAAGGCGCGCGGCGCTGCGGGGTGCGTGACCGACGGATTGGTGCGGGACGTGCGCCATATCCGTAAGATGCAATTTCCGGTGTTCCACGGCGGCATCGGACCTCTCGACAGCAAGGGCCGTGGCCGCATGATCGAGATGGATCGTCCCGTCGTCTGCGCCGGTGTGCGCATCTGCGCGGGGGACACTGTATTCGGCGACGTCGACGGCGTTGTGGTGGTTCCGCAGGCGATTTCGGACCAGGTTTTCGCAAAAGCGCTGGAAAAGGTGACCCACGAAAACCGCACTCGGGACGAACTACGCGAGGGCCGCTTGCTGTCGGAAGTCTATTCAAAGTACGGCGTTCTTTAGTTCGGGGGGCGGCCCGGCGAATGACGCCAAGGCGATCACAGTCGTCCGAGCGGAGCCCCAAACAGGTCGGCGGCAGTCGACTTCGCTTCGCCGTCGACACGGGCGGAACCTTCACCGACCTCATCGTTGCTGACGACAACGGCGACATCGAAATGTTCAAGGCTCCGACGCAGCCCTCCGATCCAGTGGCCGGCGTGCTCGAGGCGATGCGCATGGCGGCGTTCGCTGCTCGGACTTCGCTCTCGGAATACCTCGCTCGAGGAGACATCCTCATCCACGGCACGACGCATGCGATCAACGCCATTGTCACAGGTCGAACCGCGCGAACCGCCTTTCTGACGACGGCGGGACATCCGGACACGCTCGTCTTTCGAGAAGGGGGGCGGCAGGACGCCTTCAATTTCACTGTCCCCTATCCGGCGCCGTTTGTACCTAAGGCGCTAACTTTTGAGATACCTGAGCGCATTCTGAGCGACGGCTCGGTGCACGCGCCCCTCGACGAAAACGCCGCTATCGCCATTCTTCGCAAGACCGCCGCGCTGCGAGTGGAGGCAGTCGCTGTTTGTCTGTTGTGGTCGGTTGTGAATCCGGCGCACGAGCTTGCGCTCGGTGCGTTGATCGAGCGCCAACTCGCGGGCGTGCCGTTCACGCTCTCGCACCGAATCAACCCATCCATTCGTGAATATCGACGTGCGATGTCGACGGCGCTCGATGCGTCGCTGAAGCCGGTGATGAGCGCCTATATGAGCGGCCTTGAGTCTCGTATGAGAGACGCTGGTTTCGCTGGCCGGATTTTGGTTGTTACCTCCCAGGGCGGCGTAATGGACTCAGCGGACGTGGCGGCGGCACCGGTGCATCTTATCAACTCCGGTCCAAGTCTCGCGCCCTTCGGCGCCAAAGCGTATGCTCCGGCGGGCGCTGAGAAGACGCTGATTGTCGGCGACGCCGGTGGGACCACGTTCGACGTCTCCGTCGTCCGCAATGGACGCGTTCCCCGCACGCGAGAGACCTGGCTGGGCCGGCCGTTCATGAGCCACATGAGCGGGATGCCCTCGATCGACACGAAAAGCATCGGAGCCGGCGGCGGCTCAATCGCGTGGATTGACGAGGGAGGCCTGTTGCATGTGGGCCCCATTAGCGCCGGCGCTGATCCAGGCCCGGTCGCCTACGGCCGAGGGGGTTCACGTCCAACTGTTACGGACGCAGCCATCGTTCTAGGGTACATCGATCCCGAGCATTTTCTCGGCGGCACGATGCCGCTCGACCGCAAGGCTGCGGAGGCTGCGATCCTGCGTGAGATCGCCGCCCCCACAAGGCAGACCCTCGAAGCCGCCGCGGCCTCGATCCTTGAGCTTGCAAACGAGAACATGGTGCAGGCGATACTCGATGTCACACTGAGTCAGGGGATCGACCCGGCGTCGGCCGCTTTCGTCGCCGGAGGCGGCGCGGCCGGACTTGGCTGCGTCGCCATCGGCCGGCGTCTGGGTTGCCGGACGGTCTACGTCCCCGAAACCGGCGCAGCGCTTGCTGCGGCCGGCGCGCTGATTTCGGACCTTACCTCTCATAACCAAGCGATGCGTCATACGACGAGCGAAGCCTTCGATTTCGTGGGCGTCAACGAGATTCTCGATGAGCTTGAAGCGCGTTGCCGCGCGTTCCAGACCAGAGCCGGGCGATACGCCGAGTTCATCGGAATTGATTGGACCACCGAGTCTCGGTATCCGGATCAGGCGTGGGAGATTGAGGTGCCGCTGCGCCGTCCGCGGTTCTTGAGTCGCGACGACGTCGAAGCTCTGGTCACCGATTTTCATGGGGTTCATAAAGACATTTTCGCCGTCAACGATCCGCAGTCGCCGATCGAGATGATCGGTTGGAGCGCAACCATTCGCTGTCGGGTCGGCTCCCCGCGCGCTGGGCGCGTAGTCCTGAGCGGCGCATTGGAGCCTCTCGCCGATCGTCAGATTTACTTTCACCCGACCGGTTGGATGCGCGCGTCTGTCCATCGTTTCGAGACGCTCAAGCCGGACCTGGCCGTAACGGGGCCGGCCGTTGTCGAATCCGGATTCACGTCCGTCGTGATTGACCCCGGCGCCTGTGCACGCAAGGACCGAACGGGATGCATTGTTATTGAAGTGAAAATTTAGGAGGCGCGGGTGACCGAACTGCAAACTGTCCCGATGAGCGGCGCCGAGCTCGCCGTGCTGACGGCGCGCTTTGAGGGAGTTGCGCGCAAGATGGCGAACACCCTGCATCGAACGGGCCGCTCCGGTATCCTAACGATCGCCCGCGACTTCTCCTGCATCGTTCTAACGGCGCAGCACGAGCTGGTGACAGCGGCAGACAGCTTGCCAATCCATGTTCTGCGCGGACCGGAGGTCATGTCCCGGACAATGACGCAGAATCATCCAACGCTGCGACGAGGCGACGCCTTTCTGCACAACTCACCGTACCACGGGTGCACCCATCCCGCCGATCATAGCATCCTCATCCCAGTCATCGACGATGATGGCGTACATCGATTCACGGTGCTCGCGAAGGGGCATCAAGCCGATTGCGGCAACGCGTTGCCGACGACCTACATGGGGGCGGCCAAGGACGTGTACGCGGAGGGCGCGCTCATTTTCCCTGCCGTAAAGATCCAGTCGAATTATCAGCACGAGATGGACATTGTACGGATGTGCCAGATGCGCATTCGCGTGCCCGAGCAATGGTGGGGTGACTATCTCGCGACGCTCGGCGCTGCGCGCGTTGGCGAGCGCGAGATTTTGTCTCTTGGCCGCGAAATCGGCTGGGAAAGACTCGCAACCTACGTGTGTGAATGGTTCGACTACAGCGAAAAACGCATGTGTGCGGCAATTCGATCGATGCCCGCGAGGCGTCTCACGTGCTCCAGCCGCCACGATCCTTTTCCGGGCACCCCGCCGGACGGCGTGGAGATTAACGTCTCGGTCGACGTCGATCCCGATGCCGCTCTCGTTCATATCGACGTGACTCACAATCCGGATTCATTCGAGAACGGCCTCAATCTTTCCGAGGCTTGTGCGCGTTCTGCGCCCATGGTCGGCGTGTTCAATTCGATTGATCCAAGTGTTCCGAAGAACGAGGGCAGCTTCCGCCGCATTCGCGTCGATCTGCGAGAGAATTGCGCGGTCGGCATTCCTCGACATCCGACCTCATGCTCGGTCGCGACGACCAATCTCGCGGATCGGGTCGCCAATCCGGTGCAATGCGCCTTCGCCGAACTTGCGGATGGGCTCGGGCTTGCCGAGGCCGGAGCGTGCATTCCTGCTTCCTCAGGCGTAATCTCCGGGGTCCACGCTGGTCGCCCGTTCGTCAACGAAGTCTATCTCGGCTGCACCGGCGGCGCGGGCGCGCCAACCGCCGACGGATGGTTGACGATCATGCACGTTGGCAACGCTGGCATGTGCTACCAGGACTCGATCGAAGTGGACGAGTTGCGCCATCCGATCTTGGTTCATTCGCGGCGCCTTATCCCCGACAGCGAAGGGGCAGGTCGGTTTCGCGGCGCTCTCGGGGCCTATTCCGAATTCGCGCCGCGCGGGTGCGCCATGACGGTCGCCTACGTCAGCGACGGCAATCTCAATCCAGCGAAAGGCGTGCGCGGCGGGCACGCAGGCGCACCCTCCGCACAGTTTCTCAAACGGCGCTCCGGGGCCCTCGAGCCCACCCCCGGTTGCGCAGAGGTCCTGGTGCAGCCCGGCGAGGCGATGGTGTCGATCAGTTGCGGCGGGGGTGGCTATGGATCGCCAGGGGAACGGGCGCCGTCGCGGGTCGCGGAGGACGTGCGCGAGGGCTGGGTCAGCCGGGCCCGTGCCGAATCCATTTATCGCGTCTCACTTACCGACGAGCTTCAGGTCGACGAGGCCGCAACACGACGTTTGCGCGGACGTTGAGGTACGTCGGCTCTCAACTGGCACTATCGGCAGTCGCGTCGATTTCGATTCCAATGCTTTTGAGAGGGGCCTACGCCGTTTGTTTTAGAGGAGCGTGGGTCTGCGAAGACCTCACGGTAGACGGTGTCGAATTCAGCGAAGGCGCCTAGGTCTGCAAGATAGCAGGTGCACTTGACGATATGGTCCATGCGTCCGCGTGCCGTCTCAATCAAGCGGCGCACACGGTCAGCGTCAGGCGAGTTTACGCCAAGCTCGAGGGGGACGGCGAGCCCTTCGCTATCGATGGGTCCTTGGCCAGAAACGAACACAAAGGCGCCTATCTTGAACGGTGGCGACTACACGTCGGTGCTCGGCGCGGGCGGCTGGGTCCATGATCTTGATTTTGCCTGTGATCTAATCACTCCCGTCCACGGGCCGCAAAGGGGACCCGGGTACACAGCGCGAGAACTAATGCAAGGGCAATTCCACGCCGCTTTGGCTGTTAGGAGTATCGGTTGAGCAAGGCGGCAAGTGGAGGTTCGCAAAGGGCAAGCGCTAAACGCCGCGTGACGCTGACTGACGTCGCCGTCGCCGCTGGCGTATCCGTGACCACGGCTTCGAATGTCGTCAATGGCCGCCTCCAAATGATGTCAGCCGCGACCCGTGCGCGCGTCGAAAACGCCATGCGCGTGCTCAAATATCGTCCGGACGAAGGCGCGCGGAGCCTGCGTCTCGCTCAGAAAAGGACGATTGGGCTCATCGTCGTAGACGACTCGCCGCGCTTTCTTACCGACGCGATGAATACGAATATCATCGCAGGCCTTTCGAACTACCTCAGCGCAAGTGGCGTCGGGCTGCTGCTGACAGGCCTAAAGCTCGCGGCCCTCGAGGACACCCACCTCATTCGACGAGATCAGACAGACGCGCTTTGCGTCATCCCCTCCGGATCGGGCGCTGACCGACGGCGTCTTTATGTTCGGTTAAAGGAGACCCGGCAGCCAATTCTTATCTTTCAGGACCGGGCACCCGGATTCATGGCGGATGCGGCCGCGGTGCGGCAAGATGATCGAAAGGCTGGCGCGCTCATCGCTGAACGCGTGATAGCTCGCGGCGCTCGCGACCTCGCGCTCCTGGCTCCTTCGCAGCAATGGCCGGCAATGATTGAGAGAGAGGCGGGCATCCGATCGGTTGTCAAGGCGTCAGGTCAACGGATACGGTGCGAGGCGGTGGTTTGCGGCAGCGAGAGCGTCGCCGACACACAGCAAGCGATCGCGCGCTACGTGGACCGAGAGGGCCTGCCGGACGCCTTTATCGGTGGCAACGATCAGATGGCGATCGCGGCCCTTGTCTGGGCGTTTGACCGTCATTTGTCCGTGCCTGCCGACCTCCGCGTCACAGGTTTCAACGGCTTCGACTTCGCTGAGTACGTTCGACCCCGCCTGACGACGGTCGTCTCGCGGGCCTACGAAATGGGGAAGCGAGGTGCGGCGCTCTTGCTCAAGCGCCTCTCGGACAACACCTTCGATGAGACCGACGTGCTTTTCGACGTTGCGCTACGGGTTGGCGAGTCGGACTGAGAGTGTCGGGCGCGCCGTATATCGGCTCACGACGTTGCCACGCAGGCAATTGGCCGGGCGTAGGTCAAGCGAAAGCTGCGCCGATTTAAGTCCCAGGGGCTGTTTTGCATTGTTCGGAGGGGGCTCGGGGCCATTGACCGGCACCCGGGTAGTGTCAGGCGCTCTCGCGCTCGACCACCCGGAATGAGGTCAAAATGATTTCATCATGGCGACTTCTGCCGCCGGCCTGCAACAACTCTATGAGCCGCCGCGCCGCAAGTCTGCCAATGCCGTAACAGTCGACGTTTACGGTTGTTATTCGGGGATGAGAGAAGGCGCCTACCTCATAATCGCCGAACCCGGCGATCGCGACCTGTTCAGGCACCTGAATGTTGCGCCGCTTGCACTCCATAAGGGCGCCAAACGCCGGCAAATCGGACACGAAAGCGACGACTTCCGTATCGGGCCACCGCTCGAGCAGGGTCACGATAGCAGGGCCTCCATGCTCTATCGAGATAGGCGGCACGCCCCACGAGACGATACGGCCAGGAGCAAAGCCAAGTTCGTCGAGCGCGCGTGTAAAGCCCTTGCGACGTTGTTCGCCGCGAGAGTCTCGTGTCGTCGTCCCGCCGACATAACCGAACCTGCGGTAGCCCTTCGCGGCAAGCGTCGCAATGAGCAGGCGCATCGCCTCCTCATTCGAGAATCCGACGACCTGATCGATCGGTTCCGGCGGAAGATCCCAAGTCTCGATCACCGGAATGCCAGCCGAACTTAGCATGCGGCGCGTATGCGGCGTGTGGACGCCCCCTGCAAGGATGACTCCTTCGGGCCTACGCCGCAGC
>Ga0070765_100001533_pt1 | contig 14215 bp, 18 predicted proteins | sample HubBroMetageWFT5_FD_71516 | JGI IMG/M metagenome (GOLD analysis project Ga0070765, IMG submission 71516) | Warmed and freeze-thawed soil microbial communities from the Hubbard Brook experimental Forest, New Hampshire - Hubbard Brook CCASE Soil... | ecosystem: Environmental > Terrestrial > Soil... | reverse complement strand
GCCTGGAACCAGAACGGATCGCTCAATCGCGAGAGGAAGGCGCCCTGTCCGTAGTGCAGGAGAATACTTTCAACGATTGCCGTGCCCGGCCGGGTCATACGCTCGGCGAGCCACCCGGGGACATGGCCGCCATGCAGTGGCGTATCGGCAAATCCGGAGCGCTTCACGCTCCATTATCCCATTCGTTCGCTAGGAGTCCGCCTGCAAACGCAGATGGCTGATCATTTCCTTGAGCCTGGGCGCTGACAGGCGTAGAGCCGTCGCCGGAGAGTCAGTGGGGAGTAGAAAGGGTTGATGCGTGAAAGCGTCTCGTTCAGATAGATTCCCCGGTGTTTTCGCTAAAGCCACCATGGAGCGCATCTTCTGGCAATGTGTCCCGGTGGTACTGGCAAATACCGCTGAGTGCCGGAAAATCGCGAAACATCTCTTCAAGGCCGCATTCATACTCCATGAGCTTGCCGAAATTCTTCTCGCTTCCGAGTTCCCACGTCATGTCGCCGGTAGCCCAGAGCCCTGCGTAGCCGTGGGCGAGCGCGTCATTGACGGCATCGGCCAACATCGCGAGCATTCGCGCTACGTCGAATACCCCGTTCACCAGATGACCGGAGTCCGACGAGAGGACCAGCGACCCATCGTTTACTTCCTGCGCTACGTCGAGGCCCTCGGCCGCGAGATAGGATCTGATGCCGGCAACCATAGGCGGACTGTTGAGGTAAAGACAACGGTTGTTCGCCCGAAGTTTCTCTCTTATGACCTGCGCGAGACCGGGCAAATGTTTCGCCGGGGATCCCTCGTAGATCATGCACTGATGCCGGGCCGTATCCATGGTTGCAGTGTAGGGCGCGCAGCTGATGAGCCGCAACTATGCCGGCGGCGTCCAAGAGGGCGCAGATAAAAGAAACACGTACAATCGTAGGGTGACAGAGAAAGATGCGTGCGCAGAGTGGTTGCTGTTATCTGAAGCGGTAGTCAAAGCGGTAAACAAGGTTTACGCCGCCAAGAGTCCCGCGGAAAAAATGACTGCACGCGAGAGCGAACGCGCGGCAGTAGCCGCTCTGGATTCGCACCGCAAGCAACACGGCTGTTAGGACGCTGCCACTCCGCCTTTATTCGATGCCAGGCATGAACACGCGCGAGACGGTGAGAACTCCTTACTGTTCAGCGCGGGTCAGGTGATCTCTGGCTGCATTCTCCACTTCGGAGCTATCAAGGGCATCGAGCATCTGGGCGATCGTCCACTCGTGCCCGAACGGGTCTTTCAATCTCCCGTAGATTTCGCCCCAGAATTGCTTCGCGAGCGGAATGACAGGATGAGCGCCGGCATCGAGTGCCTGTCGCCAAACTGATTCCGCATCCGCGACCTGAAGATGCAATGTGACCGATGTTCCGCTCAACCTGTCCGGGCTGTGGAACCCACTTTGAGCCGCCGCCAATTCCGGGATCTCATCCATGAACACAAAGACCGTTCCAAATACCAGCATTCTTACATGCATAAGACGGCTGGTCCCGGGTGCGGCGATGCGCGCCAGTTCCGTTGCTTCAAAAGCCCGGGCGTAGAAGGCGATGGCGGCATGGGCATCCGAGACCGCCAGTATAGGCGTCAATCCGAGGGGTGGCCCTTCGGGGATGAGATCCTCATTCATCGAATAATCTCTATAGATCAGGACGTCTCCGGGGCGACGATTGTTCCGCCCGCGAGTCGCAGGGGCGTGTCTACCCCGGCAAGACAGGGTCGGGGCGGCTGGTCTCGGATCTGCAATGACCGGAGGTTGGAGCATTGGCGCGGATCTGCAAGAAACGGAGGCTGGGGCCTGGACGCGGATTTGCAATGGTTTCTGAGAAAAAGATAAGGGCGGCAGGGGCTTGAAGAAGTGGGCATCAATAGCGGTTTGTATGTCGATGCGCGTATTCCCCATCAACTTGCGCTCTCAAGGAGTCGTTTGACCTTTGCGTCCAGATCGCGCGCGATTTCCAACGCCTCGGCATTTTCGTACGGGGCCAAAAGGCCCGCCATCTCGTCATAGGTCAGATGCACACCGTCCGGACGCTGATCAATCAGCACCGTCACGGGCGCATAGGATCCCGCATCCGGGACAAGCCGGGCCATCGATTGCATGATGAGCGGATTGCCCATGATCAGGCGCACGCTCTTCGGGTTTCCGTCGACTCCGGCTTTGGAAAGCACCGCACCATGGTCAAGCCGCATGAACTCCATGAGGCCGATCTCGCTGACGCTGTCATGCACCACTTTCTGCATTTCCTCGTAGCTCGCGGCGGCGGCCATTCGGGCAACGAATTCGGCCATATTGGGTCTGCCGATCTTAGCTTCCACGGCCACCACGACGGCGTCGAAGGGCTTTTGCGAGGTGATGCTCCATCGCTGCATGTTGACTTGTCGAGTTTTCATAAGATCATGGCTTTCGATTGGGCACTTTACTAGAATTTCGCTTCAGTTTCGGTCTCGAACCTTCTTCCGAAGCGAATCCCGTGTTTTTGCATTTTGTACATCAAGGTCGTCCGTGGCATGCCGAGACGAGCCGCGGCGCCGAATGGGCCACCGACAACCCCGTTCGTCGCCTCCAGGGCTTTCAAGACGTGATGTCGCTCGGATTCTCTTAGTGTTACCGGCACGCTTTTCGTCAGCAAGACAGCGGGATGCGGCGGTAATTCAAGTACATCGCCCCTGGTCAGAACCACCGCGCGTTCAATGAAATTCTGCAACTCGCGAATGTTGCCAGGCCATGGGCATTTCTTGAGAGCGTCCATCGAATCGTCAGAAATTTTCGATATCTGCTTCGACATCCGCTCGCGGTACTTTTCCACAAAGTGCCAGACGAGCAGCGGGATATCAGACACGCGCTCGCGGAGGGGCGGAAGGATGATCGGAAACACGTTCAAACGGTAATACAGATCCGGCCGGAACTGCTTATTCGCGATCAACGCGCCAAGGTCCTGATTTGTCGCCGAGACTATCCGGACGTCGGCGCGCCGCGTGATCGTACTACCCAGGCGTTCGAACTCCTGTTCCTGCAACACGCGCATCAGCTTGGCTTGCAATGTGAAGGGCATGTCGCCAATTTCGTCCAGGAACAAGGTGCCCCGGTTGGCTGCCTCGAAGCGGCCCAGTCTCTGCGCCACCGCGCCGGTGAACGCGCCACGCTCGTGACCGAAGAGTTCGCTTTCGAGTAGTTCCGCCGGAATTGCGGCGCAGTTTAGCTTGAGGAACGGGCGCCCGGAGCGGCGGCTGACGCTGTGAATCGCGCCTGCAATCAGCTCCTTGCCCGTACCCGTTTCTCCCAGGATCAATACCGTCGAATCCGTTGGCCCGACTAGTTGAACCTGTTCGAGCACCAATTCCAGAGCCGGGCTGCTCCCGACGATCTGCTGGAACTGCATCCTTTCAGAGGCCCGTTTGGCACAGCGAACCGCTGCCAGTGCTGCCATATAACCCTCCCCGATGGCGTGTCATTTCGCTCTCTTGACTAGGCCGGGCGCCGTGTCGACGAAATTCAGGAAGGCATCGGCATACCAGTGACGGTGCTCGGTAACAAACTCCCTGACAACATGACTCGCTGAATAGTGATCACGGACATAACGCATCCATGCCTCTTGCGATGCAACTGGTATACTCGGCCGCTGGAGAAAGATGTGCTCCAGAAAATTAGCCATGATTTCTGCACAGCAGAGGACTTTAGTGCGTGTCGGAGTTTCCACTACCAGCGGCTTGTTCTTATAGAAATATTCGTACAGTTGTGGATCATCGGCTATATACTTTAGGATCTCAATGCTCTGCGATGCCAGGCGCTCGCTGACGCTTGCCTGATTTGCGAGTGACATCTCCTTCAAGGTGCGCCAAATCGAATAGGCACTGATGGAGCCCAATAGAATGACGATGCCCTGAAGTTCGAGGCCGACAATCACGAGACTATTCGATGTCACTGTATAGCTGCCTCCGGAGCGTCCGGCGGTCATCGCAGTTGGCGATTCAGAAAGGCGTATGTCCGCTCGTGGGCGAGTGCTGCAGCCTCAGCGTTGTAATGCGCCCCATCGTGCCGGGAGAAGGCGTGACGCTGCCCCGGATAGCTGTAGACCGTCGCGTTTGGTTTGCCGGCAAGCGCCGTCTTGATCTGTGCTTGTGCAGGCTTGGAAATGAACTCGTCCTCCTCGCCCAGGTGCATTAGCAGCGGCGTGTTAAGCCCATCGGCCTCGCCCAGATACTTCTCAGTGTCACCACCGTGATAAGCGACCGCGGCGTCGACGCCACGGAAGCGTACGGCTGTAAGGAAGACCATCAGCGCGCCGAGGCAATACCCGAGGACGGCAACCTTACCCGTGCACTCAGGTAGTTTGGCCACAGCGTCCAGGGTGTCCTTGATATCTCTGACGCCGGCGTCGCGGTCGTACGCCTGATAAAGGCGAAGCCCATGCTGCCAGTCAGCCTCCGACGCGACGCCAAGGTCAACGCCCGGCTCCTGACGCCAGAATAGATCGGGCGCGACCGCGACAAAGCCTTGCTGTGCGATTTCGTCACAGGTCTTGCGGATGTCGGCGTTGACCCCGAACAGCTCCTGCAGAACGACCACCGCGGGAGCCGGCAAAACATTCGGTCGTGCGACATAAGCGCCAAACGCGCCATCCCGGCCTTGTATAGTGATGCGATCGTTCATTTGTGTTCTCCTCAGGTGACGTTTATTCGAGCCTCCGCCGATGTCGTCAGGATCGGCGGAGGTGTACCTTAGAGCCGGCCGGGCTCAGCCGGCGGCCAAGAACTGCGCTAGCGAAGCCCTCGATCAGGGCTCCCAGCTATCGATTGGCTGCTATCGATTGGCTGGCCGCAGAGGTTGCAGCCTCTTCAATGAGCTTGGCTGCTTCCTTCGGGTGAGACATGTAGGCTACATGGCTCGATTTCACTTCGACCGTCTTGGCGTTGGCGCGCTTTGCCATCATGCGCTCCTGATCCGGATTGATCGATCGGTCTTCGCTGGCCACCATGTAAAAGGTCGGCTTATGCTTCCAGGCGGGATTCTTAACCTTGTGGGTGAAGGCGTCGGTAGAGATCGGGACCTGCGATATAGCCATGAACTCCGCCTCATCCCGTGGAATGTCCGCTGCAAAGTCGGCGACGAAATGCGCCTGGTCAATCCACCAGAGCCCGTTGCTGTCCGGTGTGAATGCCTTGGATGCTTGCGGCACTGCCTGTTCGATATCTGCGCAGCCTTCACCTTCATCGAGGGCAAAGGCGGCAATGTAGACAAGTGCTTTAACGTTCGGATGATTGCCGGCCTCGGTTATGACGGAGCCGCCGTAGCTGTGACCGACCAGAACGACCGGGCCGCCCATCGCGTCGATGGCCGCCTTCGTGTACTTTTGGTCATCGGCGTAAGAAGTCTCGGGGTGTTGTACCACCGACACCTTGTAGCCATCACTCTTGAGGATATCTGCCACCCTCTTCCAGCCGGAGCCATCCGCGAAAGCTCCATGTACCAGGACGATGTTCTTAATGTGCTGTGTCATGATTGTTCTCCTTTAGTTTTAGGTTCGATGAACCATCCACGGTTGACGTCTGTTGTCGTCGGATGCGTCGAAATAGAGCAACATCCTACATGGAAAGCTTAGAGCCTCCGCGTGTCAGGGTCTTGTGCGATCGTGCGCTATTTGTCGATTCTTACCTCAAAGAGAAAAGCTTCGGGCGCTAGTGACCAAGTCATCTTTTCCAGGAGAAGGCGTCAAAAACGCTCAGTCTACAAAGTTTTAAACCCGCGCGGGGCCATCTTTGTCAGGCCGGCGAGATAGACAGGATGGTCGTTACGAACAAGAACCCAACGATGGCTCGGCGATATCAGGCGGTAAGTAGATCGGTAGTCCGGCCAGATTGCGGCCATCTCGTGAATATGGTCCCGATTCGGGGCAATTCGTGCCGCCGTGCCTAGCCTCCGTTCACGCGCCGCCAGTTCGATGGGGTGTTGTGCTCAATCCGCCGAAAAGTGCGGGCGAAGGCAGCCTGATCGCAGAAGCCCGAGAGCAGGGCGATTTCGGAAAGGGGCTTGTCAGTTTTCGAGAGAAGCTCCTTGGAGCGTTCGATGCGGAGCTTGATTAAACGTTGATGGACCGATATTTCGAAGCTCCGCCGGAAGCAGCGGGCGTAGTGGCTCGGTGAAAGAGTGCACGCGCTGGCGAGCTCCCTGACGGTTATGTTTCCGTTTAAATGCGCACGCAACATTTCTTCGGTGCGAAGCTTCTGCCACGCTTCGAGTCCATGTTTTGGGACAACGGCCAACCTGTCGATCCCGCAGCGTGTTTGTAGCGTGTGGGCACCCAGCACCATGGCTACGTGATCGAGCGCGAGGCGGTCGAGCGGCTCGTTATATGCAACAGGCATGAGAATACTTTTCGTCATTTCCGCAGCGACCAGATCTTCGATGAAGAAGGCCTCGCGAAGCCGAAAAGACGGGGCGATGCCATTGTCGAGCAAAATCCGATTGAGAAGTTTTGCAGAAAGGTAATAGTGAAGATAGTCAAATGGGCCGCGCACCCACATTTCCATGCGGCAGTTAAGGTCGATAAACGCCGTGGCGAATGGAATGGTCTGAGTCACACCCACGCTGCGGCCATTGTAAACGGCACGCCACTGATCGAGCCTCGCGGGCGTCAGGGAGACGCAAATCAGGATGGCGTTGTCGCGTGGGTATTCAGGAGCCTTTTCTTCTATACTCGATGCCGACCGCAGGCGCGTCACTCCAAATTCCGGCTCACGGTCGGTTCCGATCACCCGGCAGTCGTAATCGGGTGTCCGGAAGACCTCCGCCAGCGATCGCCCGTATAACGGTGAGCCAGGCTTGGTTCGCATTCCTACCGGGCTTTCGTTGGACCTTCGAAGGACATCGTGCTCATCAGCCTGCTTCGGATGCGGCGTACAGCAAGCTCAGTAAATGTTTTCGCGATCATCGCTCCCTTTTTGGTGTGAGCTTCAGGGATTCGTGTATTAAGCCTAGAACGTCCTGTAGATCATACTCAGGAAAGAGCACGACAATATTGCAGAGATAGACCACTTTTGGTAATTCACGCCTCAAATGTGGAGCGAGCCGGGAGAAAAGTCGGCTTACGGCTTAGGGTTCAACGCGAAGGCTCCAAGTCAAATGTCAATCCGCGAGATTGCAACTGCGAATACGCAGGGCATATCGTCGCCGGGAGGTGGAGTTCAAGCTGAGACTATCCCAGTCGTTGAAGGGGTCAGGGTTTGGACATGTCGACAAACATCCTGCGGTGTGAGTGTTCACGCCTCCACTTTCCCGGAGTCGCGCCAGCGACGTTTGCAAAAGTCCGGGTAAGGGCGGCTTGATCGAAAAATCCGGTCTGCGCCGCAATTTCCACAAGCGAGTTGTTCGTTTCGGACAAAAGGACCTTCGCGATCTCCACGCGCCGGAGAGTCAGGTAACGATGTGGAGAGGTCCCAAACGATCTCCGGAACGCTCGCGCAAAATGGCTCACCGAAAGCCGGCACTCCTCGGCAAGTGTTTCCAGCTTTAAATCGCCGTCGGGATGCTCTTGGAGCAACTCCACAGCGCGCCGCATTTGCCAAGGGGCCAGACCGCCTTTGAGTTGCAGGGTAGGTTCGCGAAGCTGACCATACCGCCCGACAAGGTGCGAACAAACCGTCATGGTGAAGGAATCCATGAACAACTGAGAGAACATCTCCGGCCTGTTCAGACATGGCAGAATCGATTGCGTCAGGTGGTGAAGAACGGGGTCGGGCGTTCCATAAACACAGTGGAGGCGTTTGACCTGGCGCATTCCGGCATCGTCCGTAACGGCATCGAGAGTGGCCCGGGGAACATGGAAATGGACCCAGTCTATGGGACCCGGGTTTCGAATACTCGAATTCGACTCGAGGTCGCACATGGCGACTCCGCCGACAGGCCATGCCCCCGTTTTTGTGTACTTTTCGTCGGTCCAGAGTTCCCATTCGCCGGAGTTCGCATGATTCAGATGAACCGAAACAACATAGGCCTTTTCCGCGGGAATGGACGCGGTTCGCTCCGGGATGCCGCTGCGGGCAATCAGCCGGGTAAGCGCCAGTTGCGGGCGGACGACGGAAACCGCGGAATCGATGGCAACATGGGGCGGCTGGTTCAGCGTGAAATACTTCGCCATCTGTGCACCGTAGGCGCTTGCTGCGTTGGACGGAGCCGTCATGGATGGCCCTGTTCCGGCGCGTGATTCTGGCTGATGGTCTCGGACCACACTTCAGGCAATCGTGCGGAATCCCGATTCTGTTCGGCGTGAGTTTTATTCACGGCAACCTCTAGCTGGAGACCGCCAGCTTAGTGAAGAATACACCTCTTCCCGTACCGTTTTCAACAAGTCCCGAGAAAGCTCCGGACTTGTGGATCGGAATTGACAAATCCAGTCCTTTTCGACAAAGCCCGCGGACGTGTCATGGTTGCAGACCCGGGCACCAGCGGGATCTGGTCACGGATCGAGTCTGGCCGGTTCCGCCGTCGCCCTGCTGGCTTCCGCCTTCGCAAAAGCTACGGCGGACAAGATGGCGGACGGGCGCAAATATGCAAGAAGCGGTCGATGCGGGCCGGCTCGGATTTGCAAGGGCGAGCGCCCGGATGGTCGCGGATATGCAACATAGGGTCGAGCGGGCCGGGCTCAGAATTGCAAAGACCAGTCCTTGTGATGCACAGCGAAGACGACTGCAGCGTTCGGGGACAAGCAGTCTTTGTTTCGCGCCGCTTTCGAGCGCTATGCAGCCGGACCTGCAGGTGCTACGGAATAGCATGGTCAAAAGCTATGCTATAAGGACTTTCCGCACGGCATGCCCACGACGGAGGCCGCCACGATTAACGCCGACCTGCTGGCGTTTCTGAAGGCGCCGCAAGCGGCGCGTCATCATGATATCGCGCGACTTCAAACAGCTCGGGGTTAACTTCGAGATTAGAGTGACAACCCACCGGAGACTTCGATCCTCTGAGCGTTCACCCAGCGATTCTCGTCAGAGAGAAGAGCTGCGATCATCGGTCCGACGTCGTCTGGTACTCCCGGACGCCCCAGCGCGGTCATGGACGAGATCGTTTTGTTGACTTCGGGATTGTCCCGCACCATGCCGCCGCTGAAGTCGGTCTGGACTGGGCCCGGCGCCACCACGTTGGCGGTGATCCGGCGCGGCCCCAGCTCTTTTGCGAGATAGCGCGTGAGAACTTCAATCGCTCCCTTGGCGGCGGCATAAGCAGAGCTGCCGGGGCCAGAGACACGGGTAAGGCCCGACGAGATATTTACGATCCGGCCGCCATCGTTGATCAGGGGAAGCAGCTTTTGCGTCAGGAAGTAGACGCCCTTGAAGTGAACATTGACCACGGCATCAAAGTCCGCCTCGGTCACTTTGTCGAAATCGATGTGCTGAGAGTTGCCCGCATTGTTGACGAGGTAGTCGAACCGTTCGCGGCCCCAGCTTTCAAGCGTTTTGCGGACATCCGCTACGAAGCCGTCGAATGCGCGCAACTCGCCGGTGTCGAGGCGAAATCCCGCCGCCTTTCCCCCCGTTGCTTCGATTTCGCGCATAAGGGATTCGGCCTCGGGTTGATTCGAATGATACGTAAAGATCACGTCGACACCGCGCTTCGCGAGGTTGGCGGCGGTGTTGCGGCCCATGCCACGGCTCCCGCCTGTAACAATCGCCGTTTTCTTCGTCATGGTTCCCACTGTCCGGCTTGTCATATCAGTGCTCCTTCCTTTAACGATGTTGAGGTAATTTCCCTGTCAGACGGCCCGTGCGGTCCAACAGCTTATCTCCATGCCGTCGTCCACGGGAAACGCAACCGTTGCGTAACCGTTGACAGGATTTCGAACATATTCGAGATAGCTGCTCATGGACGGCAGTTTGATGTCATCTGCGACGATCAACGCACCCGCCGAGAGGCGGGATTCGAGGGCGCGGAGGACGGGGAGGCACATGTCTTTCCACCCGTCGAGCAGGATGAGATCGATCGGCCCGTGGATGTCATTCAGTGTTGTCATCGCGTCACCGGTCAGAATCGCAACGTGATGGGAAAGGCGGGCTTCGACCAAATTGGCGCGAGCGGCGGCCGCCTTGGCGCGGTTTAATTCAGTGCTGACCACGCCCCCCATGCCGTTGTCCGCAACCGCCGCGGCCAGATAGAGAGTTGATATCCCGTAGGAGGTGCCGAACTCAACTATGGTGGTCGGGCGCTTGGCCCGAACGAGAATGTAGAGCAGGTCGCCGCCCGGCGCGGATATCGGCAGGTAGGCAGACTGTAAGGCGTCGGCCCGTTCCTGGGGCGTAGCGGATTCCCATGAGACGTCCGGATTCGTCCATCGAGGCGCTTCATCATCGTGGGACGCCGCAGCGAATAATCGGTCAAGAACCGTTCGAACGTGATCCCTGTGTAGAGTGTTTGTCATGTCGTTATCTACTGTCTACAATACGAGTAAATGCTCGCAAATAAAACTCGCATTCGTGACGGCAGGGGCAGGCCGCGCAAGAGAACGCTTGAAGCGCGCAAAGCACCAGGACAGGCAAGATCGAAGGAGACTGTAAACGTCATCCTCGAAGCCAGTGCTCGCATTTTGGAGGCGGATGGGTTGCATGGGTTCAACACCAATGCGGTAGCCGCCAAGGCCGGGGTGAGCGTCGGCTCCCTCTACCAATATTTCCCGAATAAAGACGCCATTCTCCTGGCCCTAATCAACAGTTTTGAAGACGCGACCCAGGAGGCAATCCTGCAAGCCTTGCAGTCTGGGAAGGGGTGGCCGCTGAAAACCTCCTTGAAGTTGTTCGTGCGTGCGCTGGTCGGCATGCACTACCGCCGCCCGAAGCTAAATCGCGTGCTGGAGGCTGAAGAGGAACGGCTTGGGGGCGGTGCCGATGATTTCGCCTTCCGTCCAGGCCTGCGTGATCTTTTGCAAGAACACAAGAACGAAATCGCAACGCCAGTATCCAGAACGACAGAGCGCGTCGCCATGGCGATTCTGCGGGCGGTGGTCGATCAAGGCCTCGCGTTTGGCGCGAGCCAACCGTCTGTTGAGCGGCAAGCCATGCGTGCCGTGAGCGCATTCCTCCTATAAGGAGTAAATGCCTTGCGACTGCGCTTTCAGCCGGTCGTTACCTTCCGTAGGCGCGGGCGACCTGGCCCACCAGCTTGGCCCAGGGCATGTCCATGGCTCCGTAAACATCGCCGGCCTCCGGTCGCGCATTGTCCCTCGTGTTCGCCGTGGCTCAGGCCGACGGTCGCGGACATGCAAGGGACGGTCGGGGCGGCCCGGGCGCGGTTTTGCAATGACTGACGGCGCGATGGTGCGGGCGCGGATATGCAAGGGCTGTGGGAAAAAGACGAGGGCGGGCCGGGGCTTAAAGACCCGGCCATCAAGAGCGGTTGTAAGGGCCGGGCGACGAGGCTGGCGCGACGAATCCACTCGCGGCTAACAAACCAACCGAGTGGTTTCCGGAGTGACGTGTTACAGGCTTCCCGATCCGCATTAAGCTCATTTGTCGACGCAACTTATGGCCTGCGGCGCGCAATTTCGAGCAGATTCCGGATTGCGTGTAATGCGCCCGGCCTTGGAAGCACGGAGCGTGGGACAGCCGGCTTTGGGCGCTCCAATCGTAAGATGAGATGATACGGGGGGAACCAACCCCACTTTTCCTGCCACTATGCCTGCGGATCGACCTGCCAAACGACGAGACAAGCGCGAAAGCCATACGAATATCACGCTTCCCAAGGTGAGACACGTCGCGATCATCGCGGTGCCTCCTGCCCGAATGCTCGACGTAGTCGGGCCGGCCGAAGTGTTTGCTGACGCCAACAAATTACATGGCGGCGAACCGGTATATGAGATCGAGATCATCGCGGCTGCCGAAGATCGCGCCGTCCCGACCCAAATCGGGGTGCCGATTCTGGCTCACCGGACATACCGGGAGTTGCACGGTCCGGTCGACACGCTTCTTGTCGCCGGCGGTGAATGGCCTCCCGACAAACGGCATTCGCCCGACTTTCTGAGCTGGCTCAGAGAACAGAGCAGAAAGGTCAGACGTTTGGGTTCAGTCTGCACCGGTGCTCTTGTTCTGGCCGATGCAGATTTACTCAACGGACGGCCAGCAACCACCCATTGGAACTGGTGCAATGAGCTTGTTCAAAAGCATCCTCTGGTGAAGGTCGACCCAGACCCGATCTATGTTCGAGACAAGAATGTTTACACTTCGGCTGGCGTCACGGCGGGTATTGATCTTGCCCTCGCCCTCGTGGAAGAGGATCTGGGGGCGTCGGTTGCGCTCCAAATCGCGCGCATGATGGTTGTATTTCTGCGGCGCTCCGGCGGCCAATCGCAGTTCAGCGCAACTCTGGCGGCTCAAACCTGCGAAAGCCGACCGCTCAGGGATTTGCTCGCCTGGATGGCTGACAATGTGACGCGAGACCTGTCCGTTGCGTCCCTTGCGCAGCGCGCCGCCATGAGCCCCCGCAACTTTGCCCGCGTGTTCAAGCAGCAGGTCGGTGAAACGCCTGCGCAACACATCGAAAATCTCCGGCTCGAAGCGGCCCGGAGACAGCTCGAAACCAGCTCATTGAGCTCGGAGCAAGTAGCCGAGGCCAGCGGATTCAGCAGCGCGGAGATTCTGCGCCGGACGTTCGCTCGCCGCCTGGGGATCACTCCAGGGCAGTATCGGGCCTCTTTCGGCCAAGCAAGAATCCAGTAGTTTCTGCGCGCAAATTGGCAGTAATCGTTGGTTTCTTGTCTCGTAACGCTCTTATCGAATCGATGTTGGCATCCTAGACTGACAAACGTAAGGAGGACCGCAGCATGATGTCCTAGATTAGCGTCACGGCGATGAAACCGTGACGCCCGAATGGCCAGCGACTATCGCGCAACATCTCTCAGGAGAATCGATATGAACAATCTCGACTCGATGTTGGAACGCAATAAAGACTTTGCTGCCCAGCAGTCTGCTGCGGGCACACTCATGCCCTCTCTTCCGCAGTCGCTGCCGAATGTAAAGGCCGTCATCATCGGTTGCGCTGATATGCGCGTAGATCCTTCTCATGTACTTGGAATCAAACCGGGCGAGGCCGTCGTGATGCGTAACATCGGCGGTCGAATCACCCCCGGGCTGTTGGAGCAGTTGGGTCTACTCGGACGAATCGGTCAGGTTGCCGGAGCGATTCCCGGGGGCGGCGGGGAGTTCCATGTCGTTGTACTTCACCACACCGATTGCGGCATCACGCGCCTCGTCAACGACATAGCCCTGTTGACGCGCTATTTTCAAATACAGGAGGAGGAACTCAAGACCAAAGCGGTCTCCGATCCCCGCGCGGCCGTCGCCGTGGACGTTGCTGCGCTTAGGGCGATTCCTGCATTGCCGGGCGCGTGGCTTATTTCCGGCCTCGTCTATGACGTCACGACCGGACTCGTAGAGATCGTCGTACCGCCAGCGCCGATTCGTACCGCATAATCGTCGCTCTATCCGAGCGCAAAACTCATTTTACGCTTTGCCCGACATCTGCAAGGTGTGCTCCGTGATAGCACGGACGAGAGCCGGTCAAAAGGAGATTGTCCATGAAAGTAGGGTTTATAGGCGCCGGTAAGGTTACGGGCACGTTTGGCCGTCATTTGTTAAGCGCTGGTCACACCATAGTCGTATCGAACTCCAGAGGTCCGGAGACACTGACTGATTTTGTCGCTGATCTCGGTCCGAACGCGATCGCTGGGACAAAGCAACAGGCTGCCGAATGCGACGTCGTCATTCTTGCCACGCATTGGGTCAGTGTAGCTGACGCTCTCAAGGGTATTGATTGGCGCGGCCGCATCCTGATCGATGCAACGAACGCACATCTGGAGCCCCCAGACATTAGTCTGGCTGGCGTGACCAGATCGCGGGCCGCATTGAAGGGGCGCACATCCAGCGAAATCGTCGCTGAGATGGCGGTTGGCGCGCGGCTTGTAAAATCGATCAGCAACATCCCGATGGCCTGGATACAGGACTTTTCGCCCGACAAACCCCGTACCGTCATCTTTACATCGGGCGACGACATTGAGGCCAAACAGCGCGTGATCGAGTTGATCAACAGCACCGGATTTGCCGCCATCGACCTCGGATCCCTCATAACAGGTGGTGCAATGCATGAAGTCGGCGCTCCCCTATCGGGCCTCGAACTCCACTTCGTCCGGCGGCTTCGCTGAGGCTGCCCGAACGGCGGGA
>Ga0070765_100001532_pt1 | contig 14221 bp, 17 predicted proteins | sample HubBroMetageWFT5_FD_71516 | JGI IMG/M metagenome (GOLD analysis project Ga0070765, IMG submission 71516) | Warmed and freeze-thawed soil microbial communities from the Hubbard Brook experimental Forest, New Hampshire - Hubbard Brook CCASE Soil... | ecosystem: Environmental > Terrestrial > Soil... | reverse complement strand
ACGCTCAACATCGGATACCTGTTCAACGATGAGCGGAACCAGCACATACCAGGCGCGGCTCCCGGCCAGGGGTTGCCCTCCTTTTACCGCAACAATCCCGTGCGGGATCAGACGGTATACGTCAACTTGCTACACGTATTCGGCAGTCACTGGACTTCGGAGAACGTCCTCAACTTCGGGCGCAGAACGTTTCACCTCGACCCGGTGGGAGCTGGCTTTGAACCGGCCCTCCTGGTTGCCGACCTTTTTGATTCCGGCGGTATCCAGGGCGGCGTCCACTACTACAGCGAGCAGCATTTCCAGGCTTCAGAAACCCTTACCTACATACGAGGCAAGCATTCATTCAAGTTCGGCGGGGATATCGAACCTATTTGGATTAGCGCGCAAACCACGTTCTTCACCCCTGGCGCAGGCATTTTCAGTCCGCAGAGTTTCTTCGGTGTAGCACCTTTCAACGCCCCGCCGTTCGGTCCTGGCACTCCAGTAGAGTTTCTTTTCTTGCAGCCGCGATCCTATTTTGGGCAGCAAATTCCGCCGAGGACACTGCCCTTTGATACCGGTCTTTTCGTCGGACCGGCGGCTGCGGCGTTCAACGATAGCGTCGGCCTGCACTTTCTGCACAACCTTACTGGATTTTATGCCCAAGACCAATGGAAGCCGAAATCAAACCTCACCCTCACGGTTGGCCTTCGTTACGACATCGATTTCTTTCCGTCTGCCGCCGACATACGGCTGAACGGCAGCATGCATCCCACGAACTACGGAAACGTCCAGCCGAGGACAGGCTTGGCGTATTCCTTCCGGCAAGGAAAAGGAGTAGTGCGAGCGGGATTCGGCTTGTTTACCGGTCCATTCGACTACAGCGACATCATGGTGTCCTGGCAAGGCGCATCGGCCTTTACCTACATGAATCAGCCGCTACTGCCGCAGTTTTCCGATCCCACGAACGGCTTGATTGGATTGGGGCCCTCCGGGATTGTCGGAGTTGACGGCCCCGTACAAGCAAGCCAAGCATTCGCCGCTTTCGCGCATAACGGTGTCTATCCAAGCCCTGGTTCCCTGCTGCAATTTCCCTTGGGTTACGCACAGAGAAAGTTTCCGAATGCCTACGCTGAACAAGCTAGTCTCGAAATCGAAAATGAGGTTGTCAAAAATCTCTTTGTTTCAGTGGGCTACCAATTCGCGCACGGACTAAAGCTCCCTCTCTATCTCAGCATCAATGGCCTGCCCAGCGGTACGCTCCCGACCGGTGGCCAAGCATTCACGCCCGCTGACGGAGACTTCGGATTCTCGCTCATGGCCACTCCAAGCGGCTTTTCGATCTACCATGCCGGAATTCTTAGCGTGCGAAAATCTTTTGCTCATCACTACAGCATTCTGGGAAATTACACTTTCTCGAAGTCCATCGATCTTGCGACCGACGTGCAACTCACTGATAGCCCATTGGACTATCTGCGTCCACAACTCGACCGTGCCCTGGGAGACAATGATGTCCGCCAGCGGTTCGTACTGACTATGTTGGCGGAGTCTCCCGAGAGTTGGGCTCCCGCACTGCGCAACTTCACGTTTTCCATGTTGAATACTCTGCAAAGTCCGCGCCATTACACAATTTTCGCCGGTTTCGACGTGAACGGCGACGGATACCCCTTCTCCGATCGCGTGGGCAATATCGGCCGTAACACCTATCAAGGCGATCCGTCCTACACGACCGATGTCCGCCTCCAAAGAGCTTTCCGTCTGGACGAGCGATTCAAATTGCAAGCCAGTACCGAAGTCTTCAATTTGTTTAATCGCCCCAACGTCAATGCAATCGACACCGTTTATGGAGCGGCAGCGTTCCTGGGGCCGGTCCCGCAGAAGTTTGGCGACGGAGTCAGCAGTCCGGCGAATCCCACCTTCGGCTCGCCAAGCTTTGCGGCTCCAGCACGGCAAATCCAGCTCGCGTTGCGGTTGGTGTTCTAATCGCCTTGACTGTAGCAAAGTACTTTACATTGCAGAGCCGCTGATGATAACGTTCTTCCTAGGCTCCCGGCCAGATTCTTTGGGAAAGGAAACTCAACCCGTGGAAACCATTGGGTCGATCAAACCCGTAACTGCTGCGCGATTGGGTATAGCTCTTCTGTTCATCCCTGTCTACTTCTTGGGAGCCTCAGCTCTTAGGCAAGACGCACCGGGACTTAGGTTCCTCGGGAATCCTATGATTTTGCTCGGTGCTCTGCTCGTCGCGTTCATTCTCAACGCTCTCTCGATCCTCTCAATAGGCTTTCACAGCGACACCCCTTCTGTTCTAAGCATTTACCTCTCGCTGCGATTCTGGAATCTGACAGTGATCGTAATCGGCTTCCTGCTGCTGGGCGCGCTCCTCGGTTACGCCTTTGTTGAGAATTTTCAGGCTCGTCCGGGCAGTTAGTTGCAAGGAGGGATTGAGGGCCACTGAGGGTGAAGCGAATGTGGGAACAACGCGTATAGCCATTCACTGCTACGGCAGAATCAGGAAGACGAAATAAAGAAAGTGACCCGATGAGTGGACAACAAATCAACCGTGCCAGCAGCAAAATCCTGATCGTCTTGTCTCTTATAGCGTTGATTGCGGTATTTAGCGGGTACACGCAACCGCCCCAACGCGACGAAGGCACGGCGGCACATATCTTTCAGCTATCAATTGTGGCTCTGATGCCGATGACCTTACTTTTCTTCGCAACGGCGAATTGGAAACAACCTTTGCGAGGCGTGCGGCCACTGGCGTTTCCGGTCGCAGTGCTGCTTCTCGCATTCGGAGCGTTGTATTACCTGGAACACTACCGGTGATCTGCGACAAACCCTGGACGAAGGTGAACGCTTGAAAAAGAAACACTAAGTCCCGATTAGTTTATCCAAGTCGCCATGAGAAGCAAAAGAATCTAGTTGCGCGAGATCCTGAGAAAGCTCGGTGCTTACGACTTTTCTGGGAAGGGGATGACTCACCCAAAGCAGAGTGTCACGCGCGTCAGCAGTGACCGGTAGCAAAATTGCAAGAAAGCCCACAAGCGAATTACGTATAAGAGACCGCCCGGAAACTATCGGATGCAGGGTCAAGTTCATAGGTTTGTCTTTTCTGACATCTCTTCAAACCCTAGAAAGTGGATGTCGGACCACTCGCGTTTTTCGACCGGGTTCGAATCCTTGAACACATCATGAACCAGATCTTTGCCACAATTAGAAAAACGCCGGAGGCCATGTAGCTCACCTCGATGACAACTAGGGCCTTCCTATTGTTGTGGGGGACATGCGGCGCCGTTGGAGATCCATAACTCTACCTGCATCTGGAATTGCTTCGAAGACATGGGCACCGGAGCCCGCCCTTCACCGGGATTCCAGCCCCACAGTACGAGTGGCGTTTGCATGTGTTCGACAATCTGTGTGAGAGAACGATTGCCATTTTGTTTGGGGTCCAGAATCACTTCGCATAGCTGTCGATCTGTCAAATCTTCCCAAATCATCGGTTCGCCAGGAGAAGGCAAATGCCAACCCGGTGCCCCCGGAGGCATGTGTGGACCTGCGAGATTGTGGTCCTGATGGCAGGTGCTGCATTTCACTGTGTTGGCTCCGGTCCCGTCCGGACCGCGGCGAATGTCCATGGAGTGCCGATGACTGTCGTCGCCTTGCCTGGGAAAGTCCCCGCTGGAGTGGCAATTCATGCAGCGCGGGTGATGCAAGACGGGAAGGATGGATTTAAAGGCGGCGGCTGAAATCTCAGGATCACGAACCGGATTCTGGTACACCACAACCTTTTCGCCACTCTTACTCCCCGGAACTCCGAAACGCACAATCGGAGTGAACCCATTCAAATTCGATAAACACAAACAAACCAACGAGAAAAATCCGATGGCCAGGATTGGTTCCGCGTGCCTCACGCGGTTGCTTCCTTCCGAGCTATTTCGAGCGCAGACATCACACGTTCGGGTGTGAATGGCACATCGCGCAGTCTGGCTCCCGTGGCGTCAAAGACCGCGTTTCCAATTGCAGCGGGAACCACGGTAATGGAAGTCTCCCCCGCGCCCAGGGCAGGCACGCCTTCGGGCGCCACAAAGACGCACTCGATCGATGGCATTTCGTAATCCAGGTACAGGCTCTTGTACGTTTGCCAATCGACCGAAGTCACCCGCGATTCGTCCCACGTCACTTCTTCCACGAGCGAACGGCTCATACCTTGTAAGATGCCGCCGTCGGTCTGGTTCCTCAGGCCATCCGGATTTGAAATTGGTCCACAATCGAGGGCGACGACGAAGCGCTTCGGTTGCACTACGCCGCTTTCGAGATCTACATCGACATACGCAATGAGCGCCGCGTACCCGTTGGCGCCTTCGTAAGCCACGCAAGCGACTCCGCGTCCGCTGGCGATTCCCGATCGTTGCAGATTTGCTTTCGGTGAAGGGCGGGGGTCCCACTTGGCGAGTTCCGCCGCCGCTTTTAAAACGCCGATGACGCGTGAATTTTTCAGATGCAGCAGACGATAAGCGACGGGATCGGCTTTGGCTCGCGCGCAAATCTCGTCCATGAAGCATTCGTTGGCAAATGTGTTTTGAATTCTCAGGGGAGAACGAAGCGGGCCGGTAAAGAAAGGAGACCGTACGGTGTGGGTTAGCGCGCGTTCCGCGACGACCGTTCCTTCGGATCCGCAGTTGCCATCGATACAGCCTGCGAAATATGCGGGTACAATGTTGCTCTGATTGCGAAGCTTTCCTTTTGGAGGTTTCGCCGGGCCCGGCTGAAATGGTTCGGCTTCGTAACCCAATAACATGCCGGTGATCACATTTCCTGGCCGATCGTAGCCTGGCCTGTTTCCCAAAGCCGAAACCCATGCTTCGCGATCCCAGACGGCGACTCGTCCATCTTCGCCGAGTGCGGCCCTCTGTTCCACAACGCAGGCGGCGCCGTAATTTTCCCAGGCCATTTCGTCCTGTCGCGAAAATTGCAGTCGAACAGGTTTGCCTACGGCTTGGGAAAGAATCGCCGCTTCAAAGGAAACGGCGTCTGCTCCGTTGAGTCCGTAACACCCGGCTCCCCGAACAAAGACGACGCGCACATCGTCGGGCTTTAAACCCAAGAGCATCGCTGTAACGCTACGCGTCGGGTATGCCGATTGGGTCGCGGACCATATAGTCGCCTGCTTGGGCTTGACGTCAGCCACAGCGCACGAGGCACCCACGGATCCATGCATTTGATACGGATACGTGTATGTGGCACTGATGATGCTCTTCACTGCGGCAAGCCGTGCGTCAACGTTTCTCGAGTCCACACTCAGCGTGTCTTGCGAAGGCTGTCTGCGCATGGATTCGAAAAAGTCTTGCTGCCTGGGAAGCTTAGGACCGGGACTCCACCGCACGGCTAGCTGCCGGGCAGCTAGGACTGCTTGGTGCTGCTTCATTGCCACAATACCGACAAGATCTTTCCGAACCACGACCTTAACAATTCCGGGAATATTTCGGATCGACGCCTCGTCCACGTTTTCGACGGTGGCACCCATCGCCGGTGGTCGGACCACGCGCGCGTGCAGCATTTCGGGAACTCGGACATGATGGACAAACTCGAACGCTCCCGTCATGAGCGCAGCTCGGTCAAGCGACGGAACCGGTTTGCCGAGAGTCGTCCACTGCGCGGGCGACCGACGTCTCGCGGATTTGTCGACAGGCAGATTGAAGTATTTTCCCTGCACCAGTTCCGCGTAACTCACGGCGCGCCCGGATTTGCTCGTCACGACACCATCCACGACGTGGAGCACATCCACAGACTCTCCGAATCGATCTCCCGCGAACTTGAGTAACGTTTCCCTTGCCGTAGCCGCAGCGAGCGCCAAACTTTCCTCGTTGAAATTCGTTGGTGTCGATTGGCTTCCCGAAGTGGTTCCCTGATCAGGACAGACGGCCGTGTCGCACTGCACTAATTTCACGCGAGGGATGGGAACACACAGTTCTTCGGCCACCAGCTGGGTTTGAGCCGTGAAAATCCCCTGACCGAAGTCGCATTTTCCCGTGTAGGCGGTGATCGAACCGTCAGCGTCTATGGCCAGCCACGAACCGATGCGATTCGGGTCTATATGCGAAGGATGCGTCGCAAATGGCCCTTGCGCACCCATAAATCCGGGCAGGACGGAAGTCGCGCTGAATCCCACGATCAGGCTTCCGGAGCTCTTTAAAAACTCACGACGAGACTGAATCATGCTTTTTCTTCTCGGCATACTTTCGAATAGCACGCAACATGCGGGTATGTGTGAAACAGCGGCACAGAACGCCGCCAAGGGCTTCCCGAATCTCGGAGTCGGATGCTCCTGGGTTCGAATCGAGAACGGCCTTAGCTGTTAAAATTACGCCACTCAAACAGAATCCGCACTGTGCCGCTCCTTCGTCGATGAACACTTGTTGCAGCGGATGCGGTTTCTCCGGTGTTCCGAGACCTTCGAGCGTCGTCACCTCGTCAGACGCCACCGCCCGGACGGGCATGACGCACGAACGAACGACTTGCCCACGCAATAGGACCGTACATGAACCGCATTGCGCCATGCCGCAGCCAAAGCGCGGACCGCGAAGGCCAAGTTCGTCGTTTAGGACGAATAGCAGCGGTGTCTCCGGATCAACCGAAAGATCATGCTCTTTTCCATTAACCAGTAACGAGATGTGCTGCATGATTTCGCTCTTTTGAGCTCGTTATTCGCGCTTCGATACGGCGTCACCTGGCCGTGTCCTTGGTTCTGCAACCTTAGCTTCCCATACGCTGCGCGGGCAAGCCATACAGAAAGCTGTCTAGGCGTCTTCGCGGTTTTCCAAACTCCATGTCTGTGAGTTGCAGGCAGTCACTTCGTGATCGCAAGCAAGAAATTTATTTCCGGCTTCGGCAGCATCCAGTTATCGGACAACCGGCTGGATCGGTTGCCGTTGCGCCGCAAGACAGCCGCGTCGAAACCGGCGGGAATGGACTCAACGGCCATCCTCAACTAACCTCCTCACTCTGCGGATCGATCGGCGAAATCGCGACCAGAGGATGTTCCGATTGCACCAAGTCATTCGCGCGCTGATTTCGCACTCCCAACATCCCGATCGTCAGACTCGCTGCAGGCACCAGATAAATGATCATTACGCAGGTGCACATAAGCGCACCGGCGCACTGTTGATCCTCCAGAACAGACATGCCGAAACTGTGCGCTGACGAGAAATACAACCTCATCTATGTTGGGCAGAAGCTTACCCTTTCCGCTCCGTGACACTAAATCGTGTTGCTACCAATGTTCGAGACCGAGCCAAGTACCGGCGGGCTAAAGTGTAGTTGCTTATTCCCTGGTCTCCGGCACCTAGGATCTCGCAAATCTGAGAAGTGGATTGATGTCGTTTTCGTCTGTATCGAGAGCGCGTAGCGCTGCCAGATAAGCCGCGCGCGCGCTTCCTTCCGCTACAAGATTCTGTCCCGCTCCCCAAGTGAGTTCCTTTTGTCCGTATTTGGCGGCGATCACGTCCGTAATCATGCGCGCATGCCGGCCGTTTCCGTTTGCGAATGGATGGATTTTCACAAGCTGGTAATGGAATCGAATCAGGCATTCGTCGATGGGGAATGTCTTACGCTCCAGCCAATGCTCCGCGTTGGCGACAAGTTGGGGAATACGCTGTACGATTTCCGCGGGATCACACCCGACGCTCACTTCATGCTTGCGATAGGTGCCCGCCCATTTCCAAACCTGGTCGAACATTTTGCTGTGAAGCATGCGGACGTAGGGCTCCTCCAGCGGGTCGTTCGATGTCATGGTTCTGCTGCCGAACGCCCACTCCCGAGCCTCCAAAATGTTCAGCGCTTCGTACTCGTTCAACTCTCGCATCGTGCTGATTCGAGGAATCAATTGCTCCGCGTCCTCTTGTCGAATGGGGGTGTTTCCATCTGCCCATTTGTGATTGAGGATGAAGTTCATCGTATTTTGGTTCGATTCAGCCGCCGCTGAGCCTCATCCTCGATCAGTTGCTCTGCATTTTCGGGCTTTTGGTCTTCGAGCATCATCGTATGCATGACGCTCTTTACATCGCGCGCTGCGCGGTCGCGTACCGACCGTTCGGCAAGCTCCGCAAACGTGCCCGATTTCGGAACCAGTGCATACAGCAGCTCACAGCCCATCGCCTCTGCAGCTCGCCGGAGAGCGCCCAGCGTGATCCGATCAGTGGCCTCGGCCTTTTCCAGTTGCTGCACCGCCTGCCGGCTCGACCCGATTCTCTTGCCGACCTCGCCAAGCGTGATTCCCAGCGCTTCGCGGGCGGACGCGATCCATCCACTCGCCGGCCGCGGGGGAAGCGCCCGCATATCCCGCAGGCTGCGGTCAAGTTGCGACAGTCGAAGTTGTCGGAATTTGTTGTTCATAAGCTTGCCCTGTCAGCTTATAGCTTGACAGAATGACATGAAAAGTCAAGCTTTACGTTGACTTCAATCTGATAACTGACAACCTATACCTTGACGTTGACGTCTTTATGTCAACGTATCAACCGCGATCGACACCGCATACTCAATTTCAGATAGATCGTTCGAGAACTGCGTCGCTGTTGCCCACCGCGAATTCGATGAGACTATTCCTTGAACGCCGAACGCATCGGTATAGAACCTGTTTGATCAGTTGGTTCGTGACACTTGGACCATAGAAATCGCTCGTGTCGATGTGATTCACGCCCGCCGCAACGGCATCGCGTAGCACCGCCACTGCTTCGTCAATATTCGGAGGAAGACCCCACACGCCCGGGCCGGCAAGTTGCATCGCGCCGTAGCCCATCCTATATAGGTTGAAGGACGTTCCGGGAAGCGTGAACGTACCCCCTAGCTTCGATTGTCTATTCATCGATTCCTCTCTAACGTTACTTCCGCAACCGAACGGTGAGGCGGTCTTGCGACGCCTGTCGTTCACGGTCGCAGCACCAACTTGCCGCGTGTGTGGCGCAATTCGACCTGTCGGAACGCGTCGCGCACGTCGTCGAGGGCGAAGACTCCGGCAATCGGCACTTCCAGCTCACCCCGTGCGATGAGGTAGGCTAACTCGGCGAGTACCGCTGCGGTCGCAGCATCCGCGCCGCCTTTTGACTGGACCCCGAACCTTTTAACGGCTTCGAAATCGGCGATGGTGTCGATCTTGCCGGGCGGCAGTTTGAAGTCTTCGACCGCCATGGCGACATATCCACCACCGAAGAAATCCAGGAGTGCGTCGATGTGTCCTGACTTTGCTGCGGCGCGGAGCCGGGCCGGCAGATTGTCGCCATAGTTGACCGGAACCGCGCCATGGTCTGCAAGCCAGGCATCGTTGGACGGCCCGGCGATGCCGAGGACCGTGGCGCCGGCGCGTCGTGCGAGCTGAACCGCAATCGAACCGACACCGCCAGCCGCTCCTGCGATCACTACCGTGTCTCCGGTTACGAGCTGCACCGATCGCACAGCGGCGTACGCAGTAACCCCCGCGACAAACAGCGAACCGGCCACCTCCCACGGCACCTTGGCTGGCCGCGGTGTCAGCTGATTCGCCGGCACGGTCACGTACTCGGCGTGGCTGGAGCGCCGCATGGAGAACCCGATCACCTCGTCGCCGACAGTGAAACCGCTAACGCCGGGACCGAGTTCAGCAACCTCTCCCGCCAAGTCGCTACCCTGACCGGACGGAAACGTCGCCGGAAATAAGTGGTGCAACGCGCCACTACGGATTACCGCCTCGCTCGGATTAATGCCAGCTGCCTTGACCTCAACCAAGACCTCGCCTTCTCCCGGGACGGGCCGAGGCACGTTACGTACCTCGAGGACGTCGATGCCGCCGTACGAATCGAACTGCACCGCTTTAGACATGAAGAGCGCTCCAATTCTGCGTCTTGGCCCAAGACTCTAAGTCGTGGAAGGCCGCGACGACGACGGTGAGCTTCTGTGCCACATTCATTTCATTCTCCAATATTTCTCTAATGAACGAATTCCTCGTTGAGATGACCGAGCAAAACAAACATGTGGTGCCACTTGCGTCTACCGCGAGCGTCGTGCGTCCAGACTGAACGGCCCCGCGCCGAAGTGAGAAATCAGCAAAGCGCCGCCGAGCATGGAGACATTCTTCATAAACATAATCATTTGGATCTGCGCCGTCATAGGATCGGTTACGGTCCAGAACTTATGCATCATCAGCGTGACTGGAATCAGGAACAGAACGATGAACCATGCTCCAAGTTTTGCGCGATAGCCCAGCAAAATGCTGAGTCCGCCTAGGATCGCCAGCACACCGGAAAGGGGAACCGCGATCGAAGCTAAAGGCACTCCTTGCGAAGCCGCATAGCCGATGGTTTGCTTGCTAAAATGATTGGCTCCTGCCATCACGAAAATCACCGCGAACAAGAGCCGCCCTAAGACAACCACTGCACCTTGCCCAAGGCTTGTTGCCTCCGCATTTTTGGAAATTGCGATCGAATCCGTTGCCATGTACTTCCTCCTTTTATTTGTTGAACCCGCGCAGTAAGAACCGCGCACACTTGGTGCGCCTGCACCGGTCAACATAGATTTCTTTCTTTTTCAATCAACGTGCTGCTGGGTTGGCGTTCTCTGAAGCCGGGAAATTTAATCGACTCCACGCCGAAAACTTGGTTGCCTGCCTGCCGGCTACTTTGTTGGCGAGCGCGATTTGGTCGCGTGAATCAGAACCTAAGTACGTGTGCGCCTGAAAATAACCGAACATTTCCGCGATTTCGACAGCTCCAGGAAAGAAACCCGCGAAGACATCCTTTGGTACTTGATGAAAAGAGAAATTCTGATCTTGTCGATTCAGCGTATCGATAATTTCATTGAAACTCAGGAAATCGCCGACTAGAGGCAGATACTCGCCATGGCCTGCCTGATCGGGGTGAGCGAACGCTCCCGCGACGAGACCGCCAAGTTCAGCAATGTCGCCCATGTGAATGCATCGCACAGCTGGATCAAGTGGGAGAGTCCATCCCGCGGATCCGTTAGGCTGTTTTTGCGGGCCAAGTACGCCGATAAGGTTCTGATAGTAGAAAGGCGCGACGACGAACGTATGATTCGCAAACCCGGCTTCTTTCACTATCCGATCAACCTTGGCCTTACCAGTAAAGTGGGGAACGTGAAACTTGCCTTTGCTGATCGCCTCGACGTCTGGCAGCGTGGACCAGACAAAGTGCCTGACGCCGGCATCCTTGGCGGCGCCTACGGCAGCGGTTGCCTGCTTCAGTTCGTCCGCTCCGTGCTCCTGGAAGTTGGTTACCAGAAATACGCCATACGCCCCATTAAATGCGGGTGGAAGGGTTTCGGGACGATTCAGGTCGGCTTCGACGACTTCGTCGGCGAGTTCGCGATGCTTGGCCGCATTGCGAGTCAGGACGCGTACCTTGAATTGATTGCCTGCTCGAAGAGCCCGTACTACAGCGCCTCCCTGCTGCCCCGTTGCGCCGACTACCGCGATGAGCTTCTTGTCTGTAGTTCCCATATGTAGTGTGCCTCTCTTTCCCATTATCCATTGATGCAGATTCTATTGATATAGATATATTCTGCTGGACATCGGTTACACAAAGGAGCAAAATAGTTTTCGTGATGGATAAGAACTCGCGAGACCCGGTCCACTGTTGGCTGGTATGGGGGAAGGCCTTCCACGCAGCCGCCAAATATCTTTATGCGGGACTTGAGGAGACGGGAATCGACGATACCGACTTCCGGATACTGGAAGTGCTCCTAAATAGAGGACCTTTGCCGGTGAATACCATCGGCCCAAAGGTCCACCTTACGCCGGGGTCCATCAGTACGGCCGTTGACCGCCTCGTCGAAAGAAGCCTGGTAAGCCGAGTCGAGAGTCCCGAGGATCGGCGCGTCCGGCTCGTATCGCTAACCCCAAAAGGGAAAGAGTTGATCGCGCCGATTTTTCGCAAGCACGCAACCGAAATTAGGAAGGTCTTTGCCGATGTGAACCCGAAAGAGTTGCGAGCTCTTGAAACGACATTGAAAAAAATCGGCAAGCGTGCAGAGACGTTGGGGGCGGGGATCAATCCAAAGTATTCAAAGCCAACGATGACATAGCGGCGCAGTGGTGACGTTTCCTCCGGAGAGGAAAGGGCGGTTTTCCAAACCGCCGGACCCGTCAGTTGCAGACGCTTCCTCGACGCTTGTCTGTACTCCGACCTTTCGGGTAAGAACCGAATACTCAGTTCACACTTCAGTCTCACTGTGGGATTTTTGAAGCAGCGGTTCATTCCGTTCTGATTCATCGGCGCCGTAACAATTGCCACAATGCTACCAATTACCCGCGACCGGGCGATGATCGGCACCGTCACGTCGCCAATGTGTTGCGCGGCCCCGATGGCGTTTCAGCCCTCCAGTGCGGAACCTGTTATCAGACTGCCAACGCCGACAGCACCGGAGTTCCCGGTGCGCAAAAATGCCCGGACGTTAGATCGGACCGGCTCAGAGCGGGAGTTGTTCCGGCGGCGGATAACCATGCTGCTCTCGCCCAACTCCGCCGTCGTATTTCTTTGTTGTTTGAACAGCTCGAGATGGCCATCACCCGAAGAAGGCCTGCATCTATAAACACACATAGATTGAGGTGGAACTTGGCGTGAGTTGCCTGCGAACTACCTGCCCTCTAAAATCGATGGGTGACCTCGGCGGCGATCGGAATCGACTTTGGCACAACGAATAGCTCGATTGCTCTCGCCAAGGACACAGGCGAGGTCGAGCTTGCCCACTTCCCCTACCTGGGCGACCTCACCACCTCCTACCGGTCGCTTCTCTACCTCGAGCAAATCAAAGAGCGTGGTGTCAACGCACTCAAGTCGTGGAGCGGACCGGAAGGAATTGAACACTACCTCGCGGCAGACCATAAAGGCCGGCTGATTCAATCGCTGAAGTCCTTTCTAAGTAATCGCAATCTCCATAGTACGGACGTTTTCGGCCGGAAATACACGCTTGAGGAACTGATCGCGCGCATCCTGCGAGACCTGCGGGAAAAAGCCGCTTCGCAGTTTGGCGCCCCCATTTTGAAAGCAGTGGTTGGCAGACCGGTCCGATTTGTCGGAGCCGAGGCTAAGGATGAGGACGCGTATGCGGAAACGCGGCTCCGAAAGGCATTCGAGATTGCGGGATATGCGTCTGTGCATTTCGAATTTGAGCCCATCGCGGCGGCGCACTACTACGAGTCGACTCTCGATCACGATGAACTCATCCTGATTGGAGACTTCGGAGGCGGCACGAGCGATTTTTCCTTGGTGCGGGTTGGCCCGAGCGTCCGTCGTAGGGGTCGAAGCGCGGCGGACCTTCTGGGTAACGCGGGCGTCGGCGTGGCCGGCGATTCGTTCGATGCCAAGCTCATTCGGCATCTGATGTCTCCCGCGCTGGGTGCTGGAACCGACATGCGTTCCATGAAGAGGCTTTTGCCGGTACCTTCCTGGATTTATGGCAAGCTCGAGCGTTGGCATCATCTCTCCTTTCTGAAGGCCAAAGACGTGATGGACTTGCTCACCCGGGTCAAGACCGATGCCGTTGAGCCCCAGAAAATCGCCGCCTTGCTCCATCTCATCAAAGAGGACCTTGGGTATCAATTGCATCAGTCTGTCCAGGCGGTGAAGTACGATTTATCGAACGAGTTGGCGGCGGTCTTTCGTTTTCATGATGGAACGGTTGATGTCACAGTCAAGGTAAAGCGTTCTTCGTTTGAGGCGTGGATCGCCGAGGAACTGAAACAGATTGAGTCCTGTTTGGACTCCCTGCTCAAAGCCAGTGGGGTGGACCCGAGAAACGTGGATGCGGTGTTTCTGACCGGCGGATCGTCCTTCGTGCCCGCCGTAAGAAGAATCTTTGCGAGCCGCTTCGGAGACGAACGGATCCGGACCGGAAATCAATTTACTTCCGTAGCATGGGGTTTGGCTCTCCGAGCGTCTACCCTGGACGCACTATCGACTCCCCAATTCACACCTTGGCCCCGGTAAAAATTTCCCGGTAACTGATAATGCTGCTTTAGACCGCGATTCCGGACTCGCGCCAACGCTCTAGCGCGGCCATCCAGTTCACTTGGTTGGGTCCCGGCCCACCTCCGCAATGCTCCATGCCGGGTACCGTGAAGAGCCGCAGCCAATCCTGCTGCTGCGATCCCATTCTTGCCAACACACTTGCATAATAATTGACCGTGTTGCGCGGCGAGATCGCCCCGACGGATCCGCCATCATTCCAGCCATGATAGATGAGAAGTTTTCCACCA
>Ga0070765_100001531_pt1 | contig 14223 bp, 9 predicted proteins | sample HubBroMetageWFT5_FD_71516 | JGI IMG/M metagenome (GOLD analysis project Ga0070765, IMG submission 71516) | Warmed and freeze-thawed soil microbial communities from the Hubbard Brook experimental Forest, New Hampshire - Hubbard Brook CCASE Soil... | ecosystem: Environmental > Terrestrial > Soil... | reverse complement strand
ACCATTCGTGGAGGAGCCGGCGTCAAAGAGTTTCACTACGAAGTTTTGAACAATGCGCAGTTGAGTCCCGTGGCCATCATGGCAACCGTCTTCAATGCCCTGCATGGTGTAAACGAGTACGGAGAAGAAATAACGTACCGGCTGAATGGCACCATTGGCGTCAAGGGATTCCCTGAAGTTGGCCTCAAGAATATGTTCGCTCCCTCCGAGAGTGGGCAACCCGCGGCCATGACCGCGGCGCTTTCTTTGGGCGAGCGTTTCGGGCGCATCTACGACAATCCCTACAACGCTCCGGCGGTAAAAAGCGTAAAGCTCGACTTCGAGCTGGTCCGCGAACGGCGCTGGGCGCGCCTCGAAAGCGCTCGCACCGATGTTACAGAAGCCCGCCCCGGCGACGAAATTATGGTTGAAACCGTGCTCGCTCCGTATCGCGGCGAGCGCAGCGTTCGCCAGATTCCGGTGAAGATTCCGACTTCGGCCAGCAAAGGGACACTACGCATTCTGGTGAGCGATGGCGAGACGCTCGACCGTGTGGGCCGCGCCAATCCGGCATTCGGCCGCAAGCTCGATCTGGCTTCTACGATCGCGCTGCTCAACAAGGAGCACGCCAACAACCGCCTCTACGTCTCTTTACTGGAAGCGGATCCCGAGGCCCGCGTGGCGGACAAGGTGATGCCCACGCTGCCGATTTCAATCATGAACGTGATGGATGGAATGCGCGGCAACCAGGAAATGATCGTCAGCGCTGAATCGAATGTCGACGAGACCGCAACGCAACCGCTCGACTACGTAGTCAGCGGCGCCCAACTGCTGACCATCACCGTGAAGTAAATCTGCTCAAAGGGTCGAGTGTCCTATTTCTCGCGTCCTTTGCGAGAAGTGGCGCTTTTGAATCTCTAAATCTCTGACTATCCCTCTTCGTTCTCGCCCATCTGCTGACTCAGATACCGCTCGTAGCCGAGTTCTTTGATCAGGTGCATCTGGGCTTCGAGAAAGTCGACGTGCTCCTCTTCGTCCTTGAGCAGGGTGACCAGCAGGTCACGCGACCCGTTGTCGCCTTCCTTGGTGGCGACCGCGACGGCATCGTTGTATTGCTTCACGGCGCCGATCTCCAGCGCCAGATCACTTTCGATCATCGCCTTCACCGTGCCGCCAACGGTCAACTGCAGAGGTTGCATCGATGGGCTGCCATCCAGAAACAGAATCCTTTCGATCAGCACTTCGGCGTGCTTCATTTCGCCGATGGATTGTTTCTTGATGAATCCGGAGAGCTTGTGATATCCCCAGTTCTCGCACATTTCGGCGTGCAGAAAATACTGGTTGATCGCGGTCAGCTCTTCCCGCAGCGCCTTGTTGAGTTCAGAAATTACTTTAGGATTTCCCTTCATCGCGCCTCAGAGTATGCAAGAAAAGTTGTCGGAGAGCAACGGCAAAGCAGGCGTCGAAGTAAGAACACCGCCGAATTGGGATCAGGCCCCGGGTGCCCCATTTCTCGCGTCCTTTGCGAGAACTGGGGCTTTTCGAATTCTATGGCTTGCCGAGCTCCGCGTTCAGTTCGTCCAGTAGCCGGGTGTTGTTGGCTAGCGCGTGCTGCAAAATTTCCGCTTGCTGCTTCGCAGTCGCCCAGTCCTTCGCTTCCACGGCTTCGGTGAGTCCCGGCAATTCGAGGTGAGCATAAGTGAAGCGCGCGCCGTAGAGGATGTGCTTGAACCAGGGACGGCCGGGGATGCCATCAGGATTCAGCCAGTTGCGCTCGACCTGCATCATGCCGTGATTCAGAGTGAGGGCGAGTTTCGGATCGATCGCGCCGGATGCGAGTTTGCGGCGCAGCGAATCGTTCAAGCGATTGCCGGCTGCTTCGAAGGCATCGATATCTTTTCTCACGTCGCTCAGGTCGAGCCGGCTCATATCTTTATTGTTGCCCTTGATCAACTCGTCCACAAACTGTCTGACGTTGCTGGCATAGCTCGCGAAGTCAAACGGCAGCAGATCAGCGTTCGCGAGACGCAGCGCGGTCACTCCCCACAATTGCGACATCAGCGTGTGGTAGCGATAGCCGGGATCGCCGAAGTGATTCATCCAGTAAAAATCATCGTAGGCGGAGTGATAAACGCCGTAGTCTCCTTCGAACCCCAGGCCGATTACCGGCATACCGACGAAATTCAGGAACACAGTGTGATCGGAGCCGCTGCCGATGCGCGTGTCGGCCAGGTTTGCGTCGGTAATATGTATTCCAGTTACGTCGCCCGGCTCCTCCGCAGCTTTCTGCAGTTCCACAGTCCGCTTCCACGCGTCGTAAAGACTTTTTCCCGAGGGATCCTGCAGGCTATGGCTCGCTTCGACCAGCATGGGTGCGAGCGAGGCCACAGCCTCCCCATGAAAATTCGGCCCCGAGGTGGCCTCATCGACATTGATATACGCAACGGCCTTGGCACGAAGATCGTCGACGAACTGTTCTCCCCATTCGGTGGAGCCGGTGAGGCCGACTTCCTCGCCGTCCCAGCTGCACACGACGATCGTGCGGCGCGGACGCATTCCCTGTTTCGCAAGCTGTCCGAGCGCTCGAGTGAGCTCCATCATCGACGCCGTGCCGCTCGAAGGATCGACGCCGCCGAAGACCCACGCATCGCGGTGATTGCCGAGCACAACCCATTCGTCAGGCAATTCGGCCCCGCGAATTCGGCCTTCGACGACATAGTAGGGTTGCGTGCCGTTCTCCATCTCGATTTTCAGATGAACCTTCACGCGTTCGCCGCCGAGATGATATTGGATCGGCAATCCACCTTGCCAGTCGGCCGGAGCCAAGCCGCCGTCCATGTTTTCGAGCAATGGCTTGGCGTCGTGCCACGACAGCGGCAGGGCCATGATTTTCGGCGCAGACGTCGCCTGCTCGATCGGAATGCGCTTCGCGCCCGGCACGGACGCCCATCCGGGCGTGAGCGGATCGCCCGGGACCATGAAATCATACGTGATCGCGCCGCGCTGAATGTGATACTCCGGTCCCCAGGGCCCGTCGGGATCGACCTTGCCTTTCTTATATCCGTCTTCCTGCGGGTCGCTGTAGATCAGAATCGCGGCTGCGCCTTCGCGCTGCGCTGTGAGCGCCTTGAACCCGCGATAGCTGTAGGGATTGGAATAGCGCACGAGCACGATCTTGCCGTTGACGTCGATGCCGTTTTTGCGCAGCAGATCGTAGTCTTCCGGATTGCCGCTATGCGCGTAGACCACCGGCGCGGTGACGTCGCCCGAGATCGACATGCCGCTCCAGGCGCCGCTGATCGCAGGATTTTTCGAATCGGCGTCAGCATCGAGCGGAGCTTCGCGCAGAACCGCCTGATAGTGAACCGGAGCGATCATTTCAAGCGATGCGGACTTTGGATTGGTGCCGTAAACGTCGTAGCGGCGGATGACAACATCATCGAATCCCTGCTTGCGCCACTCGCCGGCGATGTAGTCGGCGAGTTCGTTGTTGCGCTTCGATCCGGCGACATGAGGTTCGGCGGTGAAGATGCGATGCTGGCGGCGTTCTTCATCGGGTGTGGGGATGGATTTGTATTTCGTCTCGATCTCAGTTTCGTGGGCGGCGGACGTGGGGGTGAAGCCGAGGATGGCGGTCTGGGCGCGTACGGAGTTAAGAAGCGAGAGCGCGACGAGAGAAAACAATGCTAAATATTTTCCAAGCATAGTTGTTTGCGGAAGTCGGCCGCAGACATGCTAACAGGAGACGGCTTTCGAAGCGTGTCATCCTGAACGGCGGCGAAGCCGGCGTGAGGGACCTTGCGTGGGCTGAAGGCTTCTGCAGAGTGGACGGGACCGCTTGCGATGCATGCTGTGGATATATTCCCCGTCCACGCTATTGCCGCTGCATGCGGCTCGTAAGGTCCTTCGGAGGGCTGGCACCCTCCTCAGGATGACAATGTGAGGATGACAATGTGCGGGTGATAACAGTGTGCGCGTGGGGTTTTTATCCTGACTTTCGATCGGGTTGGTAGCGATGCCGCTGATACCATCCGTAGCTCAGGTCTTTCCATTTCGGATTGGTACTCTCGATGAGCGCGATTTTCTCTTCCCTCCGCCAGGCTTTCATTTCTTTCTCCCGCCGGATCGCGGTTATCACTGACCCATGATGCTCGAAATAAACGAGGCTGGTCACGTTGTACTTTGAGGTGAATCCGCCGAAGACGTGCGTCTTGTGCTGGAATACCCGCTGTTCGATGTTGCTGGTCATTCCGATGTAGAGAACCCTGCGATTGCTGCTCAGAATATAGACGTAGTACATCTTTGGCATGAGTTAAGAGTGCATGCTCGCGCAGCGGCAGTCCAGGATGTTTCTCGCATTCGAGCGCGGTCCGTGCCGAATCAGGAAATGGACCTGTCATCCTGAACGGCGGCGAAGCCGGCGTGAGGGACCGTAGGTGAGCCGAGAGCCTCTCGGACGTGGACGGAACCGCTAGAATGCGTTCGGCGCGCGTGTTCCCGCCGGCGCTGCCGCAGATGCACGCGCATCGTAAGGTCCTTCGGAGGGCTGGCGCCCTCCTCAGGATGACAACAGAGCTGCTTACTTTGCTTTCAGGATGTCGTTCAGAAGATCGGGTTTCGAATCGTCGCGCACCAGGTGCGGATATTTTTCTCCGCCGTGGTAGTCGATTTTGTATGTCTTGTAGTACTCGGTATTCTCGATCAGCAACTCCAGCGGCGCGGAGCTGTTCTTGCTCGCCTTGAGCGCGTCGCGAAGCACGTCGGAAGAAAACTGGCGGCCGTTCACGGCAATCAGTTTCATTCCTGGCCCGATGCCGGCTTTCGCGGCGGGCATGCCTTCCACGGTATCGCCGACAACGCCGTCGCCGTGGAGATTGAGGCCGATCGAGTAAACCGCATCGACGTTGTGGTATGCGCTCGCCGCGCCGTTCTCCATATCAGAAGGCGTTTCGTCGTACACCACTTTCCATCCGCTGCCCTCGACGCCGCCGAGCGGAGCGCCGGGCCCGTGATTGGTGAGGCGCTCGGTCCAAAAGCCGCGCCAGTCGTAGACAACCACCTGGTTCAGAGTGTTGACCACATCGTCGAAGGTGTAGGGCTTGACCATTGGGCCGGTGCTGGGCGCGCCGTGAAACAGATGGCAGAAATCGTCGAGCGTTTTCTTGCCGTGGCTCTGTTGCCGGATGATGACGTCGGCCCACAGCCAGTTCAAAGTATCTTCGTTATAAAAGTCGGTGCCGCGGCGCCACGATTGCCAGCCCTCGCCGGTGAAGTAAAGTTGCGGAGCCGCGTCCGCGGTGTCCTGCAGGTTACGCCATTCGCGGCCGGGCGTGTGATCGAGCATGGCTGCGGTCATCGCCAGATCGTCGCGGTCCTGTTCCACCGTGAGCAGTCCGCTGCGCGCCGTCAGCACGAATCCAAGATAATTGGTCAGCCCCTCGTAAACCCAAAGCAGGTCGTCCTGCATGGGTTGCTCGTAGTCGGGCGTCGCGAGGTCCGCGGGACGGCGGAACTTTCCGTTCCACGAGTGCACATACTCATGCGGCAAGAGGCTGGCCGCCATTTTTCGCATAGTGTCATCGACCATGCCGCGCTCTTCGACGCGGCTGTCGTCAGACTCGTGATGCTCCAGTCCGAAGTGCGCCACGTGATCGCTCAAGGTGTAAAGAAAGTGATAGTCGCGATAGTGATGCGCGCCAAAGAGTTTCTGCGCCTGGTCGACCAGACTCTTGTAGTGATCCCAGACTTCGGCGGGCGGTTCGAGCGCGGCGGCACTGTCAGCGGCGATGTCCATCTCGGTGAGCGGGTCCTGCGCGAGCGGCACAACTTTCAGAAATTCTCCAGAGATCACGGGCGAGTCGACCAGCGTCGTGAGCGAAACGGTCGCGAAGTGAATTTCATTTCCACTCTGGCTGGTGACGGGCAGAGGAGTGCCGAACTTCCAGCCCTCCGGAAGTTTCAGGCTGGCGCTGTAATTAATATCGTCGGTCTTATAGCCCTTGGGATAAAGCAAAACCTGGTTCCAGCTGATGATGGTCAGTTTGTCGGTGGCCGAGGAACCAGCGGAGAATCCGCCTTCGAAGGTCGGCGGAGAAAGAAAATCCAATTCGGCCGCGATTTCCGTTACACCTGCTGGAACATCGACATGAATCGTGAAGCCGTCGAGGGTGTCGCGGCGCCATTTCAGCGTCTGGCCGACGGCGCTGAATTTCAGGCCGGCCAAATCGGTGACCGGTCCGTCAGGCGCGTGCTCGCCGGGGATCCACTTGGGGTAATAGAGCGTCAAGTCACCGGCCGCGGCGGGGATTTTCAGTGAAGCGTGGAAGATTTTGCGGGGCGCATTAGTGGCGTCCACTGCGATGGTGACGGTGGGCGGGTTTGCGCCCCACGCGGAAACTGCCAGGAACGCAACGCAAATTAATCCCAGTGTTGTGGCTCGTTTCATTTTTTCCCCAGTTCTTTTCCAGTTCCAATGATGAAGAAGATGCGCAGTTGAGTTCGCAGAATTTACGACTATAACAGCCTGCGTGCGCTGCGGTACAGTGCGTCGCAATGCGCTGGGACGGAGCGCTGATATGATTCCTCAGATGTCGCGACGGGGAAAGTTCATCAGCTTCGAAGGACTCGACGGGACGGGCAAGAGCACGCAGATGCGCAAGCTCGCGGCGGTGCTGCGCGAAGCGGGACAGAAGGTGGTCGAGACGCGCGAGCCAGGCGGGACCGCAACAGGAGAAAAAATCCGGAAAGTGCTGCTCGACTCAGGCACTGCCGGACTATCTCCATACGCCGAGATGGCGCTGATGTTCGCCTCGCGGGCGCAGCACATCACGGAAGTGATCGAGCCGGCGCTGGCGGCGGGAAGTATCGTGCTCTGCGATCGCTTCACGGATTCGACTGAAGCCTACCAGGGCAATGGACGCCGACTTGGCAGCGACGCGGTGCGCGAACTGCATTGCGTCCTGTGTGGAAATCTGCAGCCGGATTTAACCATCCTGCTCGACTCCAACGCGCACGCCAGCGTGAACCGCGCGCGGCGGCGAAATAGGCGCAATTCGAAGTCGGCGAGCCGCGGGCACGACGAGAATCGCTTCGAGCAGGAAACACGAGCGTTTTTCTCACGGGTGCGCGAAGGCTATCTGGCGATCGCGCGGCGCGAACCGGCGCGGGTCATGCTGGTGGACGCGAGCGGCACCCCAGCGCAGACGCACGCAAAGGTCGTCGAAGTTGTTGTTCGTAAAATAGGTCTTCCGGGGGCTTCGAAGCGTGTGCAGCATGTCCGTTAGCCGGCGCACTTTTCTGGCGAATTCGGCGTTGACCCTCACGGCGGCAAAAATCATGCCGCGCGAGTGGAAGCTTACGCCGCAAACTCCCGCGATTTCGGCTTCGAATCGCAACAAACCCTACGGTTCGGGATATTTCGGCGAATGGATTCAAGATGAATTCGATCTGCCGGCGTTTCGCTACACGTGCAATCAACTCAAAGACCCGAAAGCTGCGACCGACGTCAATCCTGGAGTACTGGCGTCGACCGAGCACATTCACCAGATCGGTAATGACCGCCTCACGGCCATTGCCTCGAATTACGGCCACGTTCGCGTGCGCCAGGACGAAGGAGCCCCGAAGTTTCTGAACGATTACGCGCCCGAGCGGGGCTGTTTCGCCGGCGGCTTCGGATATCTCACCGACGGAACCTCGGTGTTGAGCACGCTTTATCCGGGGAATGGCGATACATTCGAACGGCTGTTTGGGGTCGGATATTTTCGCAAGAAAGTTTCTGGCCGCGGGTACACGGTTGATCAGGTTATTTTCGCGCCGTTCGGCGACGACCCAGCGCTGGTCTCACAAGTCACGATCGCCAACAACGGTTCGGCCGAAGCCAACCTGCGCTGGATTGAGTATTGGGGATGCCAGATGTATCAGTTTTCGTTCCGGGCGTTCATGGAACTTTATGCCGGCAAGAACGTGCACGAGGCGAGGCGCGACTTTGCGACGCGTTTCCAGCACCACTTCCGCCCTGCCTCAGGCGGATCGGGCCTGCGCGAGAGCAAGGAGTTTCTGGGACGCGATCCCGCCGAAGACCGTGTGTTTCAAGGGGTAGTCGCGCTTTTTGGGAAGAGTCCGGACGTGTTTCTCACGCCGCCGGACCCGAAAGCCCCCAAGGACGCAAATTTCGATGACCTCAATCCTCCGGCAACTTTCCTGGTGTCGCTGGATGCTCCCGCGAGCGGGATGACCACCAATGGCAAAGGATTCTTCGGATCGGGCGGCGCCGACCATCCTGCAGGACTTGCGCGCGAACTGGATGGGGATCTCGGACAGACCGGTCCGGAGAGCGCGCTGCTGCTCGAACGAAAGCTAAGGCTCAAACCCGGGGAAAGCCGAACGCTAACTTTTCTTTATGGATATGAGGTAGCGGGCACCGATCTGGAGTCTCTGATAACGAAGTATCGTCGGCGTGCGTCGAGTGCGCTGCGGGAGTCCAGCGATCAGTGGAAACGGCATGGCCTGCGATTCAGTACGCCAGAGGAGCCGTGGGTGGAACGGGAAGTCACCTGGAACCACTACTACCTGAGGAGCGGCTTTACCTACGACGACTTCTTCCATCAACACATTATTTCGCAGGCCAGCATCTACCAGTACGTCATGGGATTTCAGGGAGCGGCGCGCGACCCGCTGCAACACGCGTTGCCGTTTCTGTTTAGCGATCCCGATCTGGTGAAGGAAGTTCTGCGCTACACACTGAGCGAAGTGCGGCCAAATGGATCGCTTCCTTACGGAATTGTGGGGCACGGCATGCCGATGCCGACCTCCAGCGACAATTCCAGCGACATGCCGCTGTGGCTGATCTGGGCCGTCAGTGAATATGTTTTCGCTACTCGTGACGTTCACTTTCTGGACTCGGAAACTCTGACGCGCTACGGCGAGAGCGCGGGCCGTGCATCGGTGCGCAATCTTCTGGCTCGCTGCTACCGCCACCTGACCGAAGATGTGAGCACTGGAGAACACGGCCTGATGCGGATGCTCCAGGACGATTGGAACGACGCGCTGGTCAACGCGTGGACGACGAAGGCTGAGGCAAAGGAAGTTGTAGAGAAGAGCGAAAGCGTACTGAATTCGGCAATGGCGGCATACGTTTTCGATCGCTACGCACGCATGCTGACCTATGCCGGCGCCGATGACAGTCTGACGGCACCGATCCGGCAGAAAGTGGAAGATCACCGCCGCGCGGTGCGGGCACAGTGGACCGGTCAGTGGTTTCGTCGAACCTGGCTGGGGCCGACGAACGGCTGGCTGGGCGAAAAATGCATTTGGATCGAGCCCCAGCCCTGGGCGATTCTCGGGGGAAGCGCCGACGAACAGCAGACGCGCACATTGATCTCGAACATCGATCGCGAGCTGCGCCAGGTTTCGCCGATTGGCGCGATCCAGCTCAGCCAGGGTTCCGATCAGGTGCAGCGCGGAGCATGGCACTCCGAGCCGGGAATGCAGTCGAATGGCGGCGTCTGGCCTTCGCTGAACCAAACTCTCATCTGGGCGCTGGCCGGCATCGACGGCGCAATGGCCTGGGACGAATGGAAGAAGAATTCTTTTGCCCGTCACGCGGAAGTCTATCCCGAGGTCTGGTACGGCACCTGGAGTGGTCCGGACGTGCTGAATTCGGCGTTGAGCAAGCAGCCGGGCGCCACCACCGGAGGCACCCCCTTCGGCTGGACCGACTTTCCTGTGCTGAACATGCACACGCACGCGTGTCCGCTGTTCGCGCTGTCGAAACTGATCGGCTTGGATTTCATCGAATCGGGCGTCAGCCTTGCACCGAAGCTGCCGCTCGCTTCCTTCCGCTTTGAAACGCCCTTGCTGGGGCTGATTAAGTCCTCTGACGGTTATGAGGGGTGGTACGACCCCATGATTTCGAACACGCACAGCATTCGCCTGAAGCTTCCGGCTGAGGAGGCGAAGAACTTCTCGCGAATTGAAATAAACGGGAAGAGAATGCCTGCGCGGATGGTGGATGGGGCATTGGAAATGCGAGGGCAAGGCGGCGCGGGAACGGCACTGCGCTGGTCGGTTCGAAAGTAAGGTCATGCCATTTTCTGATTTTTACGGCAACGCCGAAATTGTTCATCGCCTGCGCGATATGCTCGGGCGCGAGCGCTTTCCGCATGCGGTCATGCTGGCAGGCGGCGCGGGAGCGGGCAAGTACACGCTGGCTCTGATGCTGGCGCAGGCGCTGAATTGTCTTACACCCACCACGACTGACGGCTTGCCAGACTTCTGCGGGAAATGCGCCAACTGCACGCGCATCGCACAGGCCGCCGATCTGGACGCGCGTTTCGCTGAGGCTGTCGAGGCGCGGGAAAATCTTCGCGAGACTGATAAGAAAGAAACGCGGCTGTTCGTGCAGACCCATCCCGATGTGCTCGTCATTCCACCCGACCCTCCGCAAATGATGATCAAGGTCGATCAGGTGCGGCGGGTGATCGAGACGATTTATTACCGGCCAGCCGAGGGGCGCGAGCGGGTTTATATCTTCACCGACTCGGCGTTTATGAAGGAAGCCGCGAACTCGCTGCTCAAGGTTCTCGAAGAGCCTCCGGAGTTTGCCACGATCTTTCTGCTGACAGAGAATCCGGGCGAATTGCTACCGACGATTCGCTCGCGGTCGGCGGTATTTACACTTGGAGCGCTGCCGCCGGAGGAGATCGAGCACTATCTCGCCGAGCAGCGGCCGGAGTGGAAGGAGCCGCAGCGGGCGCTGGTGGCGCGGCTTTCCGAGGGCGCGGTCGGGCGCGCACGCAGCTTCGATGTGGCGGCGTACACGGCGGCGCGCGAACACGCGCTCGCGATTTTGAATTCTGCGCTGCGCGCCGGAGAACATAGCGAGCTGTTCAAGATCACCGAGTCGTATCGCGCCGGCGCCGAGGGGCGCGAAAAAACCGAGCAGCTGATCCGCACGCTGTATTCGCTGTTGCGCGATTTACTGTTGATCGACTCGGGGCGGGCAGCAGACGTGCACAACAGCGACATCGTCCCGGCCCTGACCCGACTGGCCGAGTCGGCGGATTTCGAGTGGATCACGACGGCCTCCGACCGCCTGGCTGAGGTCGAGCGCGGCATGCGGCGGAATCTGCTGCGGTCGCTGTCGCTGGACGCGTTCGCGGCCGCGCTGGAGAAGTGAGCCGGAGCAAGGCTGTCCGGGGACCGGCTTCTTTCTGAGTCAGTGAGTGAGTGCTATTCGATTTTCAGTGCTGGCAAAGGTTAGCGGCGATGCTCTATCTGTTGGCGTCGTGCAGTTCCCGTTCCAGCACTTTGGTCTCGATGGGCCACGAGGAGAACGCGAAGATCACAATCGCCACCATGTTCAAGATTGGAATAAGCATTACGAAACTATGCCAGCGAGGATAGCCCGCTTTCGATGAAATATTTCCGAAAACGACATACGCAAACAGACTTGAGACGACGAGTTCAATCCAGTCTTTAGCGAGGAAAGCCATACCCACCCCTTTTCGCCAGTATTCTCTCTCTACCAGTGCGCTTTGTCGAGAACGGGCCTACGCTCATTGACCTCGCGGCCGCTGGGAAGAGCGGGGTTCCGCTCCGCCGACGACCGGGATACCGCTCTCCCCATCCTCCCATCCTCGCCGAACCGCCTGGTAACCTGCCCTCTGGTTACCTCCGACACCCCCGCCGCCTCCTCCGAAATGCTCTAATCTGCATGGCTTTCAATCACTTGCGCTGCATTACTCCGGTGGTTCTACGCCCTTCGGAAACGTTGCCGCGCTATCCGGCCACGCCTATAATTGTTCTACTCTGGTTCACGATTCTCCGTCAGGTTCCGGGCAGCACAATGCGAGGGCGAAGTTTGTCTGTAGGCTCCTCGCGAGCGAAGGTTCGGTGAAAGGAAGCACCCGGATTATGCGAAAGCGCCTGCAAATTGCATTGATGCTGACGGCCAGCGCGGCAATTGCGACCTCCTACTCTCTTCGCCCGCAGTGTGCGTGGGCGGCGGAAAATGACGCCGCGTCTCGCCTCGTCACCACGACCGACGAGCACGGACACACGATCTATGTCAACGAAGACGCTCCAGCCGCAAGCCACACGATTGCCACTTCCCAGCCCAAGCGCCCGACCCTGATGTACTGGAGCGCAAAAGAAAATCGCTGGAAGCCGGTTCCTTCGAACAACACGCCTTCGATGCAGGCGGCGCGCTCGGCCGCCGCGGAGATCAGCCAGTATTTCGTGCGCGAATCTTCGCGGTCCGCTAACGCGCGAATCCAGGCGGCAAACTTTCGCGGCCACCAGGCTTCTGCGGAAGAGATCGACTCCGCCATCGTGATGTCGGCGGCTCGGCACAATGTGGATCCGAACCTGGTGCGCGCGGTGGTGAAGGTCGAATCGAATTTCAATTCCAACGCGGTGTCGCGCAAGGGTGCGATGGGACTGATGCAACTCATGCCGCAGACGGCACGGAGTTTGAACGTGAAGAATCCGTTCGACCCGGAGCAGAATGTCGATGCCGGGGTACGGCATCTCAAGCAGCTTCTGGAAAGCTACGGCGGTGACGTGAATCTGACCCTGGCCGCCTATAACGCGGGTTCGGGCGCGGTGGCGCGCAGCGCGGGCATTCCGCGCTATGCCGAAACCCAGAACTACGTGCGGCGCATCACCAACCTCTACTACGGAGGTTTCGATTTTAATCCGTCGGGCGCTTCCCACAGTCCAGTTAAAGTAGAACGGGACGCGCGCGGCGTGCTTTATATCAGCAACACCGAATAGCCCAGCGGCATCTGTCTTACTAAGCAGTCTTTTACTAGCATTCTCTCAGGTACCACCAGCGGTTCAACCGAAAACGGCGAACGAGACAGTTAACGGGCCGAAGATATTTTGAACACCACATTGAGCCAGCGCGGCTTGCGCTGGGCAGCGCTGCTGTTGCTGGCAGCCCTGCCCGGAATGCCGGCTTATGCCCGCCCGCATCACGGTGAATCTCATCACAGCGAAGCATGGGCCCGCGATCATTTCGCCGCCGCTGACCGCATGCGCGAAGCGCTCAACGGACGCCCTCTGGCGGACCGCACCCGGCACGATTACCAGCGCGTCCTCAACGCCTATCGCAACGTTTATTTCGGTGCGCCCGCTTCCACCAAGGCCGATCCCAGCGTCGTGGCCGTGGCCGAAACGCTGGTCGAGATGGGCCGCCGCTTCGACGACGACAAAATCCTGAACGAAGCCATCGCGCAGTACAAATTCCTCCGCAAGGAATATCCGGGCAGCAAGTATCGCTGCGACGCGCTGTTTACGATTGGCGAAATCTACAAAGACGACCTCAACGATCCCGAGCAGGCCCGCGCCGTCTTTCAGGAATTTCTGCATCGCTATCCGCACAACCGGTTGGTGGACGATGCGCAGCAGGCTGTCGCTGAACTTGATCGCCAAGCCGCAGCGGAAAAAAAGGCCGGCGCTGAGAAGAATCAGGGCAAGCAGGCTTCGGCCAAAGACGGAGAGGCGAAGAATTCTCCGAAAAAAGATGGCAAGGAATCGGACAAGGCAGCCGAAGCTTCGGCAAACGACGAATCCGCCGAGCATGCTTCGGACCAGCATATTGCGCGCCTGCCGCGCGTAACCGGAATTCGCCACTGGTCCACGCCCGACTACACCCGCGTGGCCATCGACTTGGAAAATGAAGTGAAGTTCGGGTCGCAGCGCATCGCCGATCCCGACCGCATTTTCTTCGACCTGCGCGGCACCAAGCTGGCTTCCACGCTGGTCGGCAAAAGTTTCGACGTGGATGACGGCTTCCTGAAAAAAATTCGCGTAGCGCAATTTCAGCCAGGCCGGACACGCGTCGTGCTCGAAGTGGACAACCTTTCAGACTACGATGCGTTCCTCCTTCCGAATCCCTACCGGCTGATCATCGACATTCACGGCAAAGACCAAAAAACGGCGCGGGCGAGGGCAAAAGACAGCGTGGTGAAAGAGGCTCAGTCCGACATGGAAGCCGCGCCCAAGGCGGGATCGAGGAATAGCGCTTCGCCGAATGATGGGAGCACGAGTGATGGAAATTCGAATGATGTCGATTCGAATGATTCGCGCTTGGAAGCAAGCAAGGCCGCAAGCGCGGGAGATAAAGTCACCGGCGACGCAAAGATTGTCGATGCGAAGGCCGGCGAATCGAAGGTCGGCGAATCGAAGGTCGACGAGGCGAGGAACGAGGCTGCAAAGATCGGCGGGGCAAAGATCGGCGGC
>Ga0070765_100001530_pt1 | contig 14228 bp, 10 predicted proteins | sample HubBroMetageWFT5_FD_71516 | JGI IMG/M metagenome (GOLD analysis project Ga0070765, IMG submission 71516) | Warmed and freeze-thawed soil microbial communities from the Hubbard Brook experimental Forest, New Hampshire - Hubbard Brook CCASE Soil... | ecosystem: Environmental > Terrestrial > Soil... | reverse complement strand
ATTCTGCCAGGAACGATGCACAAGATCGTGATTCCAACCTTGGAGGAGGCCTCTGGGAAGAAGGCAGGAGTAGATTTCGGCGTCTGCCATAATCCGGAGTTTCTGCGCGAGGGTTCCGCCGTAAAGGATTTTCACGCTCCTCCGAAAACCGTGATTGGAGAGTTGGACGAGGCTAGTGGCAGCAAATTGGCGGCGCTTTACGGAAAACTCAATGCGCCACTGATCCGAACCGACCTGGAGACCGCGGAGATGGTCAAGTATGTCGATAATAGCTGGCATGCCCTCAAGATCGGCTTCGCTAACGAGATCGGCAATCTTTGCAAAGCTTTCTCCATCGACGCACATCGAGTCATGAACATCTTCTGTCAAGATAAAAAGCTTAATATCTCCCCCGCCTACCTACTGCCAGGCTTTGCGTTCGGAGGATCCTGCCTGCCCAAAGATCTGCGAGCATTGGCCTATCAAGCGAAAATACACGACTTAGCACTGCCGATTCTTATGTCCATACTGCCGAGTAACGAACTGCAGGTTGCCCGGGGTCTGCAGCTGATCATGGAGAAGGGACATAAACGTGTCGGCGTGCTCGGCTTTAGCTTCAAAGCGGGAACGGACGACTTGCGTGAGAGCCCCATCATCGAAGTCATTGAGCGGCTGCTCGGCAAGGGTTATGACCTACGCATTTACGACAAAAACGTAAACATTGCCAGCCTCGTGGGCGCCAACCGCGACTTCATCCTGAACCGAATTCCCCACATTTCAAAGCTGATGGTTAGCGGTATCGACGCAGTTCTGGAGCACGCCCAAACTATAGTCATTGGCAACAAAGACCCCGAGTTTCAAACCGTACCGGAGAGATTAGGCGCGGAACAGCTTCTAGTGGATTTCGTCCGCATAAGTGATCGAAGGAGCGACAATGGCAAGTACGACGGCATATGCTGGTGAGCAACTTCGGATTTCAGGCAAGGACCAGGTCTCGAAAGATCAGATTTACTGGTCGATTTGTCGGCTGTCCAGTTGGCTCGAGAAGAATGACTACCGCGGCTATGACACATTTGACGGCCTGAACGCGCGCTTTTTACGCCCCTTTGCCTTTAAGAACAAGTTCCTGCTCACGGCGCTCCAGCAGGGGGTGCGGCGGTTTCCGCTGAATGTCCGCCCGTTCGTAGGAATTAGAAAGAGTCACTCGACGAAGGGTATGGGGTTTCTGGCCAGGGGCTTCCTTCGCATGCACAAGGCGACTGGCGACCCCGTTTGGCAAGACAAAGCAGAGTATGCGCTGCAATGGCTAGTCGAAAACCAGTCCAATGGCTATAGCGGATCATGCTGGGGAAATCACTTCGATTATCAGTCACGGACTTTCTACCTCCCTAAGGGCGTCCCAACCGTTGTGTGGACAGCTCTCATTGGACACGCGTTCCTGGACGCGTACGAGCACATCCAAAAAGAAAGCTACCTGAAGGTTGCCGACAGTTGCTGCAAGCATATTTTGCGCGACCTGGAAACTCACGCTGACGGAGACTCACTCTGCATAAGCTACATCCCTATCAAGAACTCACAGGTCCACAACGCCAATACGCTTGGCGCAAGCTTGCTGGCACGCACGTATTCTTTCACGCGGACCGAGTCTTACCGAGCTTTGGCACAGAGCGCCATGCAATACACTGCCAAGTACCAGAGGCCAGATTCTTCTTGGTATTACGGGGAAGCCGAAAACTTGCATTGGGTCGACAACTTTCATACGGCCTACCTGCTGGACTGCTTTAAACACTATGCCGAAGGCACTGGCGATGACCGTTTCGATAAGATAGTTCAGAACGGATACGATTACTGGAAGCAAACATTTTTCCTGTTAGACGGAACTCCAAGATATTACAATCACAAAACGCTGCCGCTCGATATTCAGTGCTGTTCTCAGGCAATCGACACCCTTGTGTTTTTTCGCGACCGCGATCCAGAAGCCTTATCGCTTGCCCTGAAGGTGGCACGCTGGACCATCGAGAACATGCAGGATGATTCTGGCTATTTCTACTATCGTCGCTACTCCCCGTTGCTGGTCAACAAGACACCCACACTGCATTGGGGACAAGCGACAATGATGTGTGCTCTTGCCGGACTCTATAGACTCTTGTAGTCGGCGGGACCTCCAAGCCAGGCATACTCAATCGACGGTGAGCGTATGACTTTTTCCAATGGGACGAATGATCGGCTGCAATCGGCCGGCATCTTAAAAGAAGTCCGGAAGCCCCGCATCTGCATGCCATCCGGCAGAAACTTCAAGAAGAAGACATTTCTATGCGGTCATTACGAAGCTCAAGACGTTCTCTGTGAAATCGACCGGGTCGATCTTGTCTGCCTGGACGCGGAGCCGGGCTATCAGTTCAAAGAAAGCTGGCAGAGGCGTCTTCTTTATCGGGACGTTTCTCGGAGACTGATCTTCCAGAGTCCTGGGCTCCGGAAAGTACAGCTGACAAACGAATACGATTTGTTTCTGGCTCTATGTCAAACACACCATGATTTTCTGCACATCAATGCCATTCGGGGATGGAAAGACCGCTGCAAGACAAGCGTTTGTTGGATCGACGAAATGTGGGCGGCGGAGATCCCGCAATACAAATATTGGATTCATGCGCTGAAACAGTTCGACCACGTGTTTGTTGGTTGCAAGGGGACGGTCGACACGCTGGCGAACGCGATTGGCAAACCTGTCCATTGGCTCTCAGGCGGGGTCGATGCGCTCCGCTTCAGCCCCTACCCCAACCCCCCAGCCCGCGCGGTTGATCTGTATAGCATCGGGAGGAGAAGCGAGGGGATTCACCGGAACTTGCTCCGGATGGCCGAGGAGAAGTCGATGTTTTATGTGCATGACACTTTCGGAGGCTCTCTCTCGGATGTGTATGACTATAAACAACACCGAGATCTTTTTTCGAACATGACAAAGCGATCCCGGTATTTTATGGTAGCTCCGGGAAAAGTCGATGTTTCCGATGAGACAAAAGGGCAAGTCGAAATCGGACATCGCTACTATGAGGGAGCAGCGGCAGGCGCCGTGATGATCGGTCAAGCTCCTCATTGCGACGCATTTAGTGAAATGTTCCCCTGGCCTGACGCAGTCGTCGAAGTGAAGCCGAATGGTTCTGACGTCATCGAGGTCGTATCCAGGCTCGAATCTTTGCCGGAGCTCGCTCTTGCAATCAGCCAGCGGAACGCAGCGGAAGCCTTGTTGCGGCATGATTGGGGATATCGCTGGAAGCGAATTTTTCAGGTCGCCGGCCTGGAGCCCTTGCCGGCCATGGACGCTCGCGAGCAACGCTTGAAACAATTGGCAGCGATTCCCCTCAGTTCCGTTGAGAGCAAAAACGTCACCAGATCGGTTCGATGAGGAATCGCTCGGAATTCTAGGAAAATCAAAAGAGCGCGGGACTCGAAAAGACATAGGTCCAAACGTCCACGGACTAAGATTCTAGTTTGGTAGAACACGTTTCGCGGCTGTAAAGCCTAAATGCTTTTATCTATTTGTAGCCCAAAAAGGACGGACGCATGATCATTACTCGAACACCTCTTCGCATCTCATTCTTTGGGGGAGGCACGGATTATCCCGTCTGGTACCGCGAGCACAGCGGCGCCGTGTTGTCGACCGCGATCGACAAATGCTGCTACATTACCTCACGATGGCTACCGCCCTTTTTTGAGTATCAAAGCCGCGTTTCCTATTCCCGAATTGAAAACGTCAACGACAATGGCGCAATCGAACATCCTTCCGTGCGTGAGTGCCTGCAATTCCTAAACATCAATGAAGGAGTCGAGATCCATCACGTAGCCGACCTACCTGCTCGAACTGGATTGGGTACGAGTTCAGCGTTTACCGTGGGGCTCCTGCTCGGTTTGTACGCCCTCAAGAACCAGATGCGCGACAAACACACACTTGCCGCCGACGCAATACACGTGGAGCAAAACTTGATCGGGGAAGCCGTGGGATCTCAGGATCAGGTCAGCGCCGCGTATGGCGGTTTCAATCGCATTAACTTCAATCAAGATGACTCTTTCGAAGTGAAGCGAATACTGGCCGCGCCCTCCAGACTTGCAGAGCTCGAGCAGAACCTCGCGCTCTACTTTACCGGCTTCTCCAGAATCGCCTCGGAAATCGCTCAGGAGCAACTTAGAGTGACTCCTCAAAAGACGAAGGAGCTGGAGACTATGTTCCAGATGGTGGACGAAGCGGAGAACATTCTGACCACCCCCCATCGCTCTCTGGATGAATTCGGACGCTTGCTTCACGAGGGATGGAAGGTAAAGCGATCCCTAACGCAAAAGATCACCAACTCAAACATAAACGAGATTTACGAGGCAGGGCTCGAAGCTGGCGCCCTCGGCGGCAAGCTTTTGGGAGCTGGCGGCGGCGGATTCATGTTGCTCTACGTGCCCCCCGAGCGCCGGGAGGCACTTCGACTCCGGTTGAAAAAGCTCTTGTGTGTACCGTTCGCGTTTTCCAATCGAGGGAGTCAGGTCAGCGTTTATGAGCCAGAGGGTGAATACGACGAAGGCCTAATGCGTGAACGACGCGAGGTCTACGCTCAGAGTGAGCGTTCCTAGGCCATAAGGACCTTGCTCCATACTGAGGTGGTCCGTTTGCTTGAGTCTTCTTGCACGAGCTCTGACCGAGCCAAGTCAAACCGAATTAAACTCTTGGGATGCTTGGCGCAGACCTAACCTAGGTAAAAGTCCCTTTTCAGCACCTACTGGTAGCGGTTCTAAGTGACCATTTGCCTTTAGGGTTGGAAACGCCTGAACGATGGGTTGGCAGAAAACCTGTCCTTTTTCTGGCCCAGAGAACAGTAGTGAATATACGCGCCAAGTGCGAAAAAGGAGTGGACTAGATGACCCCTAAGCTTCGTTCTTCGAAGCCAAGGCGAGGGGCGTGATTGGTCTGGATACGTCGCGAATGGGGCCGAGATGGCCGGGACACTTTTGAGTTTTGTTTGTACCCGGTGGGCCGGACCTTTCCACGAGTCATCAGCACATCACTGAGGTGATTATGAGATCCGCTCGGTCGTTTCGATTTTTTCTTGCGCTGATACTGGCCTCCTTGGTTTCAACGGCAGCGCATGCTCAAGCCTGGACGGGGATTATTGATCCCAGCCGAGCTGTCGATTGGTCAATTGCGGGAGTGCCCGGAGGCATTCCGAATCGCACGACTATCTGCTCGACGCTTGGGACTGCTGGGCAATCTTCGACATTCGTGCAAAGCGTGACAGCGGCACAGATTAACTCTGCCTTGTCTGCCTGCCCTGCAAATCAAGTAGTATTTCTGAATCCCGGAACCTACAATCTGTCCGCTTCCATCGTCACTACCGGCGTCAATAACGTGACGCTGCGCGGATCGGGCGCCGATCAAACTCTGCTGGTGTTTTCCGGTTCATCGAACTGTTGGGGCCAGAACGCCGACATTTGTTTCAAGGCCACAAATGGCAACTGGAGTGGCGGACCGGACAATACAGCCACTTTCACGGGTGCTGGTCCATGGCCCAAAGGAACCACATCCATCACGTTAAGTAGCGTCGCGAATCTGGCGGTAGGCAATCCGCTGATTCTCGACCAAGTTGACGACCTTTCGGACAACGGGGTTATCTACAACTGCGAACAGTCAGCTACTGTCAGCCCGAATCAGAAACCTCCCTGCAATGACGATTCAGGCGGAACAGGCGGCGACTCCGGAGCCCAACGGGGGACCGGAACGCCCTCGAGTCGAGGCCAGCAGCAAATCGTCACTGTGACGAACATCGCGGGAAACGTGGTGACGTTCTCTCCCGGACTCTACATGCCAAATTGGAGAGTCTTCAGCGATTCACGCGGGACCAACACTCCCGGTGCGTGGTGGGTGGCATCACCGGCAAGGGGAATGGGCGTTGAGAACCTCTCGGCCAATCACACCAATTCCTCTGCTTTTCTCGGTACCCAGTTCTACAACTGCATTGGATGCTGGGCGAAAGGCATTCGCAGCATTGGTTCAGACCGTGACCACTTTGCGATTTATTTTAGTTCTCGAATTACAATTCGAGACAGCTATATGTTCGGCACGAAGAACTCTGTCAGCCAGAGCTACGGCATCGAAGCCTTCGGATCCTCGGATGATCTCTTTGAAAACAATGTCGGCCAGCAAGTAGCCGTGCCCTTTATGATTAACTCAGACTGCGAAGGTTGCGTGGTTTCTTATAACTTCTCGATTAACGATTACTACTCGGCTTCGTCGAATTGGATGATGCAAGGCATTTTCTTGCACTCCTTGACTAGCAATATTCTTTTGGAAGGAAACGTGGGCAGCGGCACGATTGGTGATTTATTTCACGGAACGCATAACTTCATCACCATGTTTAGGAATCGCTTTGACGGCCATGAAGCCAACAACGGGACCGTTACGAGCGGCAACACAAACCCAATCAAGATCTATCCATTCTCCCGGTATTTTAACATCGTGGGAAATGTGCTCGGGACGTCGGGTTACCACACGTCCTATCAATACACAACTTCGCCAGAGCAAGGCGCTGGAGATACGTCTGTTATGGTTCTCGGTACCGGCCCTGACACATGCTGCCAGTCCGGAGATCCTCTCGTCGCTTCGACGTTAATGCGCTGGGGGAACTTCGACACGGTAAGCAATGCCGTTCGCTTTGTTACTAGCGAAGTGCCCAGCGCTCTTACCCAGTTCCTGAATCTTGTGCCTCTTACTCAGGCGCTGCCCTCCTCGTTTTACCTATCGGCCAAGCCGGCTTGGTTCGGATCGGTGGCTTGGCCTCCCATCGGCCCGGATGTCGCGGGGGGGAACATGCCGAATGTCGCCGGCCATGCAAATTTGAATCCGGCCGGCGCGTGCTATACAAACATCATGAAGGGGTCTGCCAACGGGACCGGGGCGCCGCTGACATTCAATGCGGCCACTTGCTATGCATCAGGTTCGGTGCAGCTTCCTGCACCGCCGACGAACCTCAAAGCGGTGGTCCAATAAAGGGGTCTGACAAGTTTTGACGCCCACCGTGACGCCGGACTCTGCTCTAGAGGCAAGCTCCGCCTCGGTATCCGAAGGTTCAGAAAACACATCACAATAAAATTCTTCCTGCCGAGGAAAGAGCGTGGCAAGATTTCCTCCAGACGCGTTTGCAGTCTTCCCTGCGACGCGTCGAGTCAAGATGACGATTTTCAATAACGAACAAGACGCGGCTTAAGCATAGAGAGCGATGCGCCGGGTACCCCCCGGAGAGGCTGGATCATTTCCAGCGGGCCGCTCCAAATTTAGTGTCCCCGAGTTGAGGTAGAACTCTGCGGTTCGAGTTCGCTCTTTCCTAAGTCGCATAAGACGCGGGATTACCTGCAGTTCATTTCCGGGTGACCATCAGCTACACATTACAAGCACGGTTCTGCACAACCTCACGAAGACTAGGATAAGAAGAATGCGAAAGAGAATCGCACTCGTAACTGGCGCTGAGGGCTTCATCGGATCTCACTTGGTGAGGTTCCTCCAGGCAAAGCAATGGAAAGTCATAGGGAGTTATTGCCTGCAAGGCAGAAACTCTTTTCCGGAATTGCCCAACCTGGCCTTCGTCCAATGTGATCTGAGAAATGGCCAAAGGGTCGCCCAAGTTCTTAATGAGTACGAACCAACCTATGTCTTCCACCTCGGCGCCCAGAGCCTTCCCACCGTGTCCTGGGCAGATCCAGTCGGTACCTTTGAATCGAACATCATGGGCTCCCTACACTTGTTTGAGGCGTTGCGTTATATGAAGCGGCCACCCGTTATAGTGTCGGCGTGTTCAAGCGCGGAGTATGGCCATGTCCCGCCCGCCGCCATCCCGGTTTCCGAGGACCAAACGCTCAAGCCACTACACCCTTACGGCATTAGCAAAGTCTGTCTCGATCTGTTGGCACACGAGTACTTCCTGGACTACAAAATACCCGCCACCAACATCCGGCTGTTCAACACCACGGGCCCAGGCAAAACCAATGATGCACCTTCGGATTTTGTGCGCCAGCTCGCTCGGATTAAAAAACGCCTCCAACCGCCTGTCTTAGAAGTCGGCAACCTTACCCCTCATCGGGCTTTTCTCGACGTCCATGATACGGTCCGAGGATTTTATCTTGCTGCCCTCAAGGGCAAACGCGGGGAAGCTTATAACCTGTGTGCGAGCCGAACTTTTCGGATCCACGAATTGTTGCACACTGCGATCCGACTCGCGGACGTAAAGGTGGAGGTCAGGCCCGTCTCCCGCTTGATGCGGCCTTCCGATGAAAAAATCATCTTCGGACGAACAGAGAAGATCCGCAGAGACACTGGCTGGAAGCCCGTGATGTCCATTGAACAGACTTTGTCGTCCATGCTTAAGTTCTGGGAACAGACGCTGGATTCAGATAGATAGGTTGGTTGGGAGATTGCAAAATCTGCGGAACGTGGAGCAACAATATCTCTAGGGCAAACGACTCTGGTTCAACAATGAAACCATTCGACGACAGTATAAAAGCAGTGCTGCTGGTCGGCGGGATGGGAACGCGACTGCGCTCAGTGGTGCCGTCTACACCCAAGCCCATGGCCTCCGTCGGCGATCGGCCGTTCCTCGAATTGCTTGTGCGCCAGCTTTGCTTCCAAGGCATTCGACGAATTGTGATGTGTACTGGTTATCGGGCTCACGAGATCGAGCAGGAACTGGGCGATGGACATGCTTGGGATGTAAAGATTGAGTATTCGAGGGAACTTCAGCCACTTGGTACAGCGGGCGCCGTGAAATACGCCGAACCACTTCTCAGGGATGTTTCCGATTTTCTGGTAATGAACGGCGATTCATTCATGGAAACGGATTTCCGCCAGCTGATTTGTTTCCATCGAGAGTCCGGCGGCATCGCAAGTATGGTTGCATTTCGAACCAGGAATGAGAAGCGCTACGGCACAATCCAGGTGAAACCCGACGGGCAGGTGAGCGGTTTCACGGAAAAGACAGATGCAAACCCCGACGGGCTTGTTAATGCCGGCGTCTATGTCTTCAACCGACGAATTCTTGACCGCATTCCGGAAGGGCCTTCTAGTCTTGAGAGGGACGTTTTTCCAAAGTTACTGCATCAGGGAATTTTTGCTTTGGAGCAGCAAGGGGTATTTATTGACATTGGCACTCCCGAAGACTACGCGCGAGCGCAAGGGTTATGTGATCGTCTTTACGAAGCGGCCCGCGTAAAGCAATCTCCGCCCCTCGGAGACGAGAAGCCGCGCTGATTCGAGCCTGCGTTATACCAGGGATTCAGCAGCAATAGCTTGCAACTCTAAAGAACGCACTCGACACAAATGACGGAGAATGCAGTTGGGCTCCCACGAGACTTCCATGCGGAGGGCAAATGAAAGAAACAGCTGATTATGAACATCGGGTAACCGAGTTGATGGCAGCGTCGATTTTCACGAAACAGAGCATGCTGAGCAATTCTGATCTGGTGACTACGATCGCCAAGGTCAGCGAAATCCTGGTTGCTTCATTGCGGCAAGGGAATAAGGTGGTTCTGTTTGGCAACGGGGGTAGCGCCGCTGACGCACAGCACATCGCGGCGGAATTTGTTGGACGCTTTGCGTTCGACCGGCCGGCCTTGCCCGCATTGGCGTTTTCTGTAAACACCTCCTGTGTCACGGCAATAGGAAACGATTACGGATTTGATCAAGTCTTTTCCCGCCAAGTGGAGGCTCTGGCGCGCGCTGGTGACGTGGCCATTGGCATCTCCACCAGTGGCAATTCCCCAAATGTACTCAACGCAGTTCTGGCTGCTCGCAAAATGGGTTTGAGAACCATTGGGTTGACAGGAGCAGGCGGGGGAGCTCTCGCAAAAAGCGCGGAGTTTTGCATCTGCGTGCCGTCAAAAGAAACTCCGCGAATTCAGGAGTGTCATATTCTCATCGGCCACATCATCTCAGAACTAGTGGAGCGAGAAATCTTCCATGAAGAAAGCCGTGTTTCTCGATCGTGACGGCGTTATAAACCGCAAACCTCCCGAAGGGGAGTATGTGACCCGTTGGGAAGAGCTGGAACTTCTTCCTGGAGTGCCTGAAGCGATCGCCGCACTCATCAAGGCGCGCTTTCTCGTTATCGTCGTCAGTAACCAGAGGTGTGTTGCTAAAGGACTGTTGACCGTGCGCGAGCTAGACTCTATTCACCAACGCATGCGCGATAAGCTCGCAGGGGCCGGTGCTGTGATCACGGAAGTGTATTACTGCCCGCACGATACACAACCACCGTGTGTCTGCCGCAAGCCCGCTCCAGGCATGCTTTTCACCGCAGCTCGCAACCACGAAGTAGATCTGGCGGGATCCTGGATGGTTGGTGACTCTGACACGGATGTTGAGGCGGGCAAGAAAGCAGGCTGTCGCACGGCTCGGATTCTGAAGATCGGCGAATTGACGCGCGGCGGCGCCGATGTGTTTGCGCAGTCTCTGTTTGACGCCGTCCGTCAAATCCTGCCCATGACAACGCCTCTTGAGCAAGTAAAGCACTAAATGAATAATCTAAAAGAAAAAGCAATCCGCGGAGGCTTTGCCCGCGTCTGCGCCCAAATTGTATTCTTCGCACTGAGGATTGGCGCTCTGATGGTTTTGGCCCGCTTGCTCGATCCAAAGGACTTCGGATTGGTGGGCATGGTGACCGCGTTCACCAGCGTCTTGAATTTGTTCAGGGACTTTGGTCTCTCGACGGCGACGGTTCAGCGCGCGGATATTTCCGACGAGCAAATTTCCACGCTATTTTGGATCAATGTTCTTGTTGGGGCAATTCTAACGTTCTCCTTGGCCGTGATGGCGCCGGCGGTGGCTCGCTTTTACCATGAACCGCGTCTGTTCTGGGTGACGATTGCGTTGTCGACTGGGTTCTTAATCAATGCGGCGGGAGTGCAACACTCCGCGCTGCTGCAGAGGGAACTGCGTTTCACGGCCTTGGCAGTAATCCAAATCGTCGCTCTGGTTGTAAGCACCGTGTTGGGAATTGGAGCGGCCCTGTTGGGCTATGGATACTGGTCTCTGGTCGTCCTCTCTATCACGCTCCCGCTAATCTCCACGATAGCGTTTTGGTTGGCGAAGTCTTGGATTCCGGGGAGGCCACGCAAAGGAATAGAAATTTTGCCGATGATTCACTTCGGCGGTTCGGTTACCCTGATTAGCATCATCATCTACATCGCCTATAACTTGGATAAGGTGCTGCTGGGTAGATTCTGGGGAGCGGAAGCACTGGGCATCTATGGCAGGTCCTATCAAATCATCAACATTCCGACCGACAACTTGAATTCAGCTGTCGGAGAAGTTGCTTTTGCAGCCCTGTCTAGATTGCAAGACGATCCAGTGCGGCTGAGAAACTATTTCTTGAAGGGTTATTCGCTTGTGCTTGCGCTGACGGTTCCAATTACGTGCATCATAGGCATCTTCCCACATGACCTGATTATGGTAATTCTTGGGTCGAAATGGAATGCAGCCGTAAGAATTCTTCAACTGCTGGCTCCAACGATTTTGATATTCGCCATCATCAACCCCCTGGGATGGTTGCTTTTCGCGATGGGGATGATCAAACGAAGTTTGCAAATTGCGCTTGTCCTTACGCCCGTGGTGATCGCGGGCTATTGCCTGGGATTGCGCTACGGTCCTAACGGAGTCGCGTTCGGTTTTTCTGCGGCGATAACGTTATGGGCTCTGCCCCACATAGCCTGGGGTGTTTACGGGACTCCGATTTCGTTTGGCGACATCATGAAGGTCATGACCAAGCCCTTGTCTTCTGGTGTTGTTGCGGTTGTTCTCGCCGCGGGATTCCTATTCCTTTGCCCTCACTGGTCGCCTTTCCCGAGGCTTTTGGTCGGCGTTTCCGTTCTTCTTGCCGCGTATACGGGCATGCTGCTTTATGCGATGGGCCAGAAGGCGTTTTACGTTGATCTCCTACAGCAATTGTTGAAGCGTTCTTCCGTCGCAGCGGATCCGCCGGCCGTGATTCAGGGGGCTTGACGGAAGGGTGGAATACTATTCGTCCGCCTGATGCTTGGCCAATGATCTGGGATTCTTCAAGCAGCTACTTCTTCTCATTTGGACACGTTGCGTAGTTTAAGGCCCTGATCATTATAAACTGAGAGAGGCAACGTCGGGATTTGGATGAAAAGTAGTCTTAGACTATTTGCAATTTCTTCGAGCTTCCAACAATGACAGAAAACGCTCTCGACCAACTGCTCCGTTTGAGAATATTTGGGAAATCTCCTGTCGGAGGTTTTTTGCGCGCGAACGGTTGGCTTTGGAATCATCTCAGCCCTTCATTAACGGATCTCTCTTTCGTTCGCTCATACGGCCGTTTTCTCAACGCACTCGTTCGCCGCTACGCCGATCGGACCCAGTATTTTGGCACTTTTTTTCTGCGCAACCGGCCGCAGTTGGAGCTGATCCGCCAGCTCTCTTATCAGGTGGAGCATTCGTCCGCCATCTCCATTGCCGTGTTGGGATGCAGCAATGGCGCGGAAGTCTACTCGATTCTGGCGACTCTCAGGCAAGTGCGTCCAGAATTGAAAGTCACCTTGCATGCCGTGGATATTTCGGCCGAGGTACTCGCCCTTGCCCAGCAGGGAACGTACTCGATTACGTCTCCTGAATTGGTGGGGGAAGTTATTTTTCAGCGCCTAACGGCAGCGGAAATGCAAGTCATGTTTGACAGAGACGCCGATAAAGCGACCATCCAACCGTGGATCAAGGAAGGGATAGTCTGGCACCTCGGCGATGTTCGTGACCCGGAGATTCTGAAACGTTTGGGTCCCCAGGATATCGTGGTCGCAAACAACTTCCTTTGTCACATGAAGCCACCGCAGGCCGAAGAATGTCTGCGCGGGATCGCGCGTCTGGTAAGACCGGGAGGATATCTTGTCGTATCAGGGGTTGATTTGGATGTTCGCAAGGAGACCGCTTTGGACCAGAATTGGAAGCCAGTCACCGATTTACTGGAAGAGATCCACGATGGCGACTCTGCCTTGAGAAAAGATTGGCCCTTGAGCTACTGGGGATTGGAATCCTTGGACAAAAGCCGCGAAAATTGGGTTTACCGTTACGCCGCGGTTTTTCAAATCGGCGAAGGAACGACATCAGAGCGCCAACATTCCCATACAGGAAACGAGCAACTCGCCGGATCTATTTCGCCTAACTCTCCACTCGTGGTTGGCCAATAGGAATGAGTCTAAGTTTTGTTCGCAACGCGGTCGTGATTCATACCGAAAACATACAGATATCGAGGATCCGGGCCATCTCTAGTGTGGCGTACGGGTACAGCGAAGACTATTTCATGACCGCATTTCTTGAGAACCGTCTCGACTCTGTTACCGCTACATGAAACGAATTGCAGGAAAAGGAAGCTGCATATCTATGTCCGTGTATGAGAGACCGTAGCAGTATGGAACAAATAAAAAGTAACTCAACTCGCCCCAAGATCTGTTTTTTCGGGATTTTCGGGTCTGGCAACCTGGGCAACGAGGCGACATTTTTCGCGATTCTATCCAGTCTTCGAAGGCTCGCGCCAAACACTGAGGTCGCTTGCATCTGTTCGGGACCTCAAGAGGCCGCTGCGGAGTACAACATCTCCGCGTTTCCGATGAAAGCGAGCCCCCTCCCTCATGTGAAGAACCGGCTAGTGAGAGTCCTGAGGCGTATCTTCGTTGGAATTCCGATGGAATTTTACCGGTGGTATAGAGCAATCTTGATCTTGAAAGATGCCACCATGCTTGTTATGACAGGGACCGGCATGCTTGGAGATTTCGGCATTCTTCCTACCAGCTTGCATTATGAAATTGTGAAGTGGTCCCTGATTGCGAAACTCTGCCGGTGCAAGCTTCTTTTTGTGAGTGTAGGAGTCGGCCCGATTCGTCAACGGCTTAGCCGCGTTCTGGTTAAGACCGCATTGAGGTTGGCCGACTACAGGTCATATCGCGATGACTTTTCGAGGGATTATCTGGGAACCATACACTTTGATACCAAAAACGATTTCGTATGTCCGGACTTGGCGTTCAGTTTGCCAAAAACCATGATTCCCTCGGATCCTGCCAAAGATCGCGGTGCAACGGTGGTCGGCGTCGGTATCATGACGTATCACAGTAAGAGCAATACAGGGGAAGCCGACGACAACGTTTATCAGACTTATATATCGAAACTGTCGTCGCTAGTGTCTTGGCTGCTCACTCAGGGATATGCTGTCCGCTTGCTTATT
>Ga0070765_100001529_pt1 | contig 14252 bp, 12 predicted proteins | sample HubBroMetageWFT5_FD_71516 | JGI IMG/M metagenome (GOLD analysis project Ga0070765, IMG submission 71516) | Warmed and freeze-thawed soil microbial communities from the Hubbard Brook experimental Forest, New Hampshire - Hubbard Brook CCASE Soil... | ecosystem: Environmental > Terrestrial > Soil... | reverse complement strand
GCTTGCGCGAAATTTGCAGGAAGCATAGTGTTGCGCGTATCCTCGTGGGCCATCCTTTGCACATGACCGGTGAAGCAAGTCCCATGGCGGAGGAAGCGGGTCTCTTCGCCGCACGATTGCAGAAGGATCTCGGCATCGAAGTTGAACTGGTAGATGAACGGCTGACCACCTGGGAGGCGGCCCAAACCATGGCGGAAGTAAATTCCTCGTCGAGACGGAAACGAACCCCTCTCGACAACGTCGCTGCCGCAATCCTCTTGCGCGATTATCTCGAGCACAAGCTCCAATACAAAAAAGTGGTCGAGCCTTCCTCAGTCCCCACCGCGGAGAGGTCCTAATACCGAATGCGCCGGCTTGGCCTCATTGCTCTTCTGCTGATCGCCGCCCTCGGCGCCGGTGCCGGCTGGCTCGATTCGCAGATTAGCCGCCCGTATCGCGGGCACCGCCCTGAAAAGGTTTTTGTGGATATCCCGCACGGCACTTCCCGTCTCGCAGTGGCTCACATCCTCAGAAAGAATGACGTAATTCGCAGCGAACTAGCGTTTCAATTCTTCAGCATGTGGCATTTTCGGAAGCCTCTTCAGGCTGGTGAGTATTACTTCGACCGTCCGCTTGATTCGCGCGAAGTCTTTTGGCAAATTGCGGGAGGCAAGATCTACACTCGCACCGTAACGATTCCCGAAGGCTGGAATATGTTTGAAATGGCCGCGGAACTCGATCGCCAGGGAGTCTGCACGCGCGAAGGTTTTCTGGAGGCCGCAAGAAACGCCGCTCTTATTGCTGATATTGCGCCAAACTCACCCAACCTCGAAGGTTTTCTTTTCCCTTCAACCTACCAATTTAATCGCCGAACCACTTGCGATTCAATTGCGAAGCGCATGGTCCAGAATTTCCGTGCTGAACTCGAGTCATTGGATCCTTCTGGAGCCACTAATTTTCCCCAAGGCCTGACGCTCTATCAGGTGGTCACCCTCGCCTCATTGGTCGAACGCGAAACTCCCAAGCCGGAAGAACGTCCCATGGTCGCCGGAGTTTTTTATAACCGTCTTCGCAAAGGTCTGCCGCTGCAGTGCGATCCCACTGTGCAATATGCATTAGAGCTGGAAGGCCACCATACTAAAAATGTCCGTCCCGCGGACCTGCACGTCGATTCTTTGTACAACACCTACGAACATCCCGGTCTGCCTCCCGGCCCCATCGCAAATCCCGGAGAAGCCTCTATCCGCGCCGCGATGGAGCCAACGCAAACCGAGTACATGTATTTTGTCGCCAACGATCAGGGCGGCCATTTTTTCGCGAAAACTCTCGCCGAACACAATCGTAACGTCGCGCGCTACCGCCATCTGCTAGCTGGTGAGACCGTAACCGCCGACCCCGCCAAGCCTAAACATAGAGGTCCCTCTTGACCGAAAATAATCCCAGCCCGAATGTCGAGAGCGGCTCTCCCACCAAGAAGAAATTAATTCTTGAAGTGGCTGCGGAATTGGCGAAGCCTCGTTACACTCCCGCTGAAATCGAGCAGATCAGGCGCAAGCTCATCGTGCACCTCGGTGAAAAAGGGAAAACCTCGGCTGACTACATTGTCAGTGTGCTCGAAGAAGCGGGCATGCGTGTAGTGTGGTCCACACGCTCGGATACCGAAGGCCGCTATGAGGAGGAATTCAGCGACCTGCTTCATTTTTCCACTCTCGACGAAGCGGAAATGTGCCTGGTTCGTCTCGACGAGCTCCTTCGTAAATTCGTGCTTGAAGCAGACAGTCAGGCCGCGGAGCGCGTTCGCGAAGTCGCGCGCCTAGGCCGCCGTCGCGCCGAGATGATCTCGCGCAATCACAAAGTGGACGCCAACAAGCGCGCTGAAAAAGAGGAAATTGCACACTGGTTTGGAATTTGGTTGGAAACTCCCGATGCGTTTTTCGATTGGCTGGAAGTGCGCAAGGGGTCTTCCGACTTTCAAAAGCGTTTTCCGCGTCCATCTGACGAGGAAGTTTAGATGTACCTTCTCGATGTCGAGCCTCTCGACTTGGGCTCAGATGTTCGCGCCATCGGTCTGGAACTCACCGAAGCCGACGAAAATCGTGAACCCGTGCGCGGGCTCGAGGCGTCGAAAATCTGGAGCCGCGTTCTGCGCGCCACAGCGGCTGACGAAGTCTGGGCCCTCGATTTTTTCAGCCACCTCGACCGTGTCCGCGACTACTGCAAGCTTCACCAAATCAAATATCGCGAACCCAACAATCACTCCCTCGTAATCCCCGCGCCCGAACTCTCCGTGCTGCAAGCTCTCCTCGACCGTTTTCAGAATGAGACTTTCGGCGCTCGCGCTGGAGCCCTCGTCGCTGAAGGCGACTCTGGGCTTGAGGGAGAGCTTGCCCGTCGCGGCGTGGACGCTTATCACACCACCTTCTCAAAGTATTTTTTCTGTGCCATCTGCGCATTCGAAGACGGCTCGCTTGTCTTTCTAAGTGAAAAGCTCTGGGCTAGCGAAGTGATTCGCCGCGCGCGCCCCGCTCTTGAGGGCCAGGACGTCGAAATCCGCCTGCCTTCCTGAAAAAAAGTTTCAAAGGATTTCGCCAAGCCGCCGGACACCTTCCCGAATTTCATTTTCCCTCATGCGAGAATATCCAAGCATGAATCCTGCCCGCGAAGGCGGTGTTAAAAAGTATCTGGATATTCCGTAAATTCCAACTTCACGCGAGGCCGCGCTGGAAATTACCTTCTCTTCAGAGACGCGTTCTTTCGGCCACAGAACAACGTGGGCCCCCGCACCGTCGCCTGTCACCTCCACCCGTTCACCCAGGAATCTCTGGATGGCCTCCAGTAAGGCCGCACGTCGTGCCGTATTCCTGCGGCGAACCCGGCGCAAATGCCGTTCGTAACCTCCGGTGGCTATGAACTCGGCAAGAGTTTGCTGTTCAAGCGTGGCGGAGTGCTGGTCATTCAGCCACTTGGCCGCTGTAAACGCCGCTGTCAGCGACTTCGGCACGATCAAGTAACCCACGCGAAGCGCCGGAAAGACGGTGCGAGAAAATGTCCCCACATAAACAATTCGGCCTTCGGCGTCGAGCCCTTGCAAAGACTCCAGCGGTTGACCCTGGTAGCGGAACTCTCCATCGTAGTCGTCCTCCACGATCACCGCATTCTTGCGTTTGGCCCATTCCAGCAGAGCAAGACGCCGTGCTAGCGTAAGGATCGCGCCGATTGGAAATTGGTGAGAAGGCGTAACGAAACATATTCGCGCATCGTTGGGAAGCTTGGCCGGATTCAAGCCGTCGCGATCGACCGGCACTGGCAGCAGACGAGCGCCCGCCGCTAAAAGAATCTCTCGCGTCCCCTGGTAGGACGGATTTTCGATGGCTACTCGGTCGCCGCGTTCCAGTAACACGCGCGCAACCAAGTCCAGCCCCTGCTGCGATCCGTTTACCACAATCATATCCGCGGGCTCGCATGCCACCGCGCGGGATCGCCGCAGGTGCGAGCAGATCGCCTCACGCAGAGCCAAACTCCCTGCCGCCGGACCGTAATCAAGCTCAAATACCGGCGCCTTTCGCGCACGCCGCGTAAGAATCCGACGCCAGGTTTCGAATGGGAAAGTTTCGATATCGCTTTCGCTGCGTCCAAACGCAAAGTCGTAGCGGTAGCGTGAGCGGCGACTCGAAAAATTTAGATTTCCGGACCTGACGGCCGCCGCGGAACCAAACTTCGACAACTGGAATTTTATTTCTTTTTTCGCAGTTGGCGGGCGATTGGACGAAAAATCGTTAGCGACATACGTTCCCGAGCCGCCCCGGCCCGTCACAAAGCCCTCCGCCAACAACTGATCGTAAGCCATCAAGGCCACCGTCCGCGAAATCCCCAACTGGTCGGCTAGGTCCCGCGTCGACGGCAGTCGATTTCCGGCATGAAACGTGCCCGCCAGAATCGCTTTCCGCAGCCCGAGATAAACCTGACGGAAGAGCGGCCCGCGTCCTTCTGAAAGTGGTATCGCCAATTGCATAAAAAGTGGCTATTCAAAATTACCACAATTTAGGCCAACTTGAATCGCGTAAAGCTGTCGCGTAGAGCGAGCATTGAAAGAAATAGAACAAGGCAAAGGGAGAATAGAAAATGAACGCAGCGCGGACGTTTCGGATTTACTTCATCTTGGGCATTGCGATTCTGGTTTTGACCTGCCGCCCTGCCGCGGCTCATTCGGTCACAAAGCAACCCCACACTTGTTCTGCAAAAGCAAATTCGGTCGCGGTTCCCGCTGCGATGATTCAGAGCTCAGCTTACGAACGCGATGGCCAACACGATTTTGATTTCAACATCGGTACTTGGCACACGCAAATAAGACGTCTTGTGCATCCGCTGACGGGTTCCACCACCTGGGTCGAAATGAACGGCACCGTCGTCGTCCGCAAGGTTTGGGATGGACGTGCTCAGCTAGAGGAAATTGAAGCCGACGGCTCCGCCGGCCACTTCGAAGGCTTAACTTTGTTTCTTTACAACCCCCAATCACATCAGTGGAGCCAATATTTTTCCAAGAGCGATGACGGCACCATAGCCCAACCCGCGATTGGTGAGTTCAAGAATGGGCGTGGCGAGTTTTACGATCAAGAACCATTCAATGGAAGGAGCATTCTCGTTCGCATTGTGTGGTCCGAGATCACTCCCGATTCGCACCACTTTGAGCAGTCGTTTTCGGACGATGGGGGAAAGACGTGGGAGCCAAACTTCGCCGCAACGTTGACAAGGATAAAACAATGAGCCCACTTCGACGCATCACGATTTATTTCATCTTTAGCGCGCTAGCCTATTTCGCTCACCCACTCGCATCTTTTTCGCAAACTTCTCCTGCTTCATCCGCGTCAGCAGCTCAACAACCCTCCACACGGCGAGACGGCCAGCACGATTTTGATTGGCAACTCGGAACCTGGAAGATTCACATGCATCGCCTGCAGCATCCCTTGACTGGCTCAACTCAGTGGACCGATTTAGATGGCATAGTCGTGGTTCGCAAGATTTGGGACGGCCGCGCGAATCTGGCGGAGATCGTCAGCGATGGTCCATCAGGCCATCTCGAATTTTTGTCTCTGCGTCTCTACAATCCCGAGGCTCACCAGTGGAGCCTGAGTTTTGCGAGCAGCAACAGCGGGACTCTGGGTGTGCCTATAGTCGGCGAATTCAAAAATGGCCGTGGCGAGTTCTACGATCAGGAGCCATTGGATGGCCAGATGATCTTGGTCCGTTTTGTATTTATTGCGGATTCCTCGAATTCTATGCGCGACGAACAATCCTTCTCAGACGATGGAGGTAAAACTTGGGAAGTGAACTGGATCAACACCGCCACGCGCATGCCCGATGAATCGGCCAAGACGCAGTGACTGCTTTTGAATATCGCGTACCGTTTTTTCGAACGAATTTTGAATGACTTCCCGTCGAAGTTGGCCAAAAAGTAGATGCCGTCACCCAGAGGCATGAAAAAATCAGTACCTATCCTTGTGGCCGGTGTTCGTCACCTGTACTCCTATAGGCTATTCGTACCATTTCCCTAGACAATCGTCCTAGTACACTGTCTGTAGAACAGCCTATGTCCACCCTGCCCCATGTGCCGTCCGTATCCACCGAACCCCGAATCCCGAACGCTCGCGCGTTCATCCGCAGCCTGAATATCCTGCTTAAGTACGCTCGGCTCTATGGTTTGGAGCACTCCCGCTCGTCTCGGCAATTCGATTGCGCCTGGACTGAACTCCAGGACGCGGTGGAAGCCGCCGGACCGGGTGGCCTCCTACTGGGCGCCTCCGGCGCTCAACTTTTGCTCGACGGCGTGCCTCTGGATTCCTCGCCAGCCGAGCGCAGCTTTGCCAATCTGCTCACCAGCTCGGGTGTGGCCAGTATCGGTTTCACCTCCGGCGTGAGCCAGGCCGAATTTTTGAATCTGGTGAGAGCCTTCATGGAAGCCGGTCCCAACGCCGGCACGCTTGCGGAGCGCCTCGAGGCGCATTTCGGAAAGAAAATACCCTCCGGAATTCGCGTGAATGAAATTCGTTTCGTCGCGGAAGACGCCGGGTTTTCCGAAGCGCGCGTGGCCGCCACTCTTACTGCGAAAACGCTCGGCGCCGACGCCGACATGATCCAGGAATGGTTCCGCAGTCCCGAAAAAATGATTCAGCTCATTGCCGCAGCCGAAGGCGCTTCGCGTGGAACGGGAGGAGGCTCCGCTAACCCGGGCACCGGCACCGAAGGAAGCGGCGGCCCCCCTTACCCCAGTGGCGGTTCTCCTTACCAACGATCATACGTCGGAAGCGCCGAATCGCTCGTAATCCCGGGTTCCGGCACAGTCGCGGGATTGAACGAGGACGCCGCAGCCGCTTCGACCATCTCGGCCGAAATTCCCGGAGCCGCCAGCGCATTTTCGCGCCTCGAAGAATCCCAGCTTCAAAGCTTGCTCAAGCTTCTCGTCCAGTTCGGCGAAGCGCAGAGTTCAAAAAATCCTCAGCTCGATAAAAACTCCCTGCAGCTGAAGCTCGCGGGCCTTCCGCAGGATGCGCAAATAACTTTGCGACAGGCTCTGGCGCAGGTTGCCGCGAAATCGCCTTCTGCAAAAATAGACGAAGCCATGTTGCTTCGCCTGGCCGAAGATCTCGCCATTAAGTTCGCCATCGATCGCTACCAGCGTGGCGAAGTCCAGGTCAACGCCGTGCGTCAGATGCTCGACCGCATGGGCAGCGAGCTCAACACTCTGCGCAAACTTCTGCGCTCGCGCGAAGACAAAATGGCCAACGCCGGTATCGCTATCGAGTCACACGCCGACGTTCTTGATCGCCAGTTCTGGGCCGCCGTTCCTGAGTCCGGAAAAAAGCACGTGCTGTTGTCCACTGAAGCATGGTGCATTCCACCGCGCAACGTTCAGCAATATGTTGAAGAGCTTCTAGGTCGCGGTGAAGCGAACACCGCGGGAGATATTCTTCTGCACTACGCGACTTGCGTTCGCAATAAAGATTCCGAAGCCCGCAAGAAAGCCGCCATAGGACTTGGCCAGCTCGCTGAACTGTTCAGCAAAGCCGCCAGCCAGCGTTTGCAGGACGCTCTGGTGCAAATTGGCCAGCAGATGGCCGCCGAAAAAGATACCGAACTTCAAACTTTACTGAGCGCCGCCTTCGTGCGTCTCAGTCAGGAATCTGCCACCCGCCGTTACTATCGCGCAATGCAGCAATCTCTCGATTCACTTGCTGACCTCGAAGAATCGCGACCTAGCTGGGTACAAAGTTTGCGACCGCGTGTCGGCATCGATAATCGCGTTCCGGAATTTATCGAAGAAGCGCTTACCGCCGAGCATATGCCCGAGGGCCTTGTCGGCGTCCTGATGCGCGTGCCGCAATCTGCTTCTGAGTATCTGGCCGTTCGTCTCGCGCGCTCTGCCCGCCGCACGGAACGGGAAGCTATCGTCTCGCTGGCAAAAGCAGTGGGTTCCCCTTGCGTTCGCCATTTGAAAGAAATTCTGAAGAACGAGGTTCCCGCGAAGGCGGCCACGGTCGTTGGCCTCCTGGGCCGCATGGATCCTCTGGCACTCGAAGACATGCTTCCGGCGCGCCTAAAAGAAAATGTTCGAAGCTTCCAAGACGCCGTCGTGCGTCAGCTCTCCATCGCCGGAGCGCCCGAGCGCGGAAAGCTGCTGGCCGAATCGCTCGAACTCTTCGACCCCATGATTGTTCCGCTAGCGCTTGACGAAATCGGAATGTGCGGCGACACCGAAACCGCGCCGAAACTTCTTCGTATCGCGGAAGGAGAAATCCTGGCGCAAGGTTCTGAATATTTTCGCGTGAAAGCGATTGAAGCTCTCGGACGCATGCGCGCTCCTGCAGCCGCCGGCCACCTGCGCCGCTTCGTCGAATCGCGAAAAACTTTTGGCTGGGCGTATCCCGACGAGATCCGCATGGCCGCCGCTCAAGCTCTAATGAAACTGGACCCTGAATGGATGCAGGCCTTCCTGTCAAATTCGGGCTTGGACGCGAAAGTAATCGCTCTCGCGCCTCTCGATCCCATCCCGGAGCGGGATTTCGTGCGCCATCGCCGCTATCGCCGCGTGCGTCTCCCGCGCGCCGTGCCCGCCACGATCACCTCTGCGCGCGGGAAATTCACCTCCGCTATCAGCGTGCTCAGCCTCGACGGCGGCTTACTCAGCGGCGACATACAAATTCCGGTTGGCACCGAAGCCACCCTGAAAATTCCGGCCGGCTTGCGCTCCATCAGCATGCAAGCCGTCGTGCGCTTCGTGCGCTCCCAACAAGCCGGCTTCGAAATGATGGGCATCAACCTGGAAGATCGCGCAAAACTTCGCCGCCTCCTCGTTTCTTTAGGCGGCCCGGAACCCGCCGTCCGCCCCACCATCATCACGCACGACGACTGAGCTTCTATTCCTCGCGGTCGCTAATCGGTTCGCCGTTAGATTTAAATGTGGAGCCGGGGCCTTCCTCCCGGCATCTTTCACAGTAACGCCATCAACACAGTTGTGCAGCGCCGGCCGGGGTTCTTGTGCCGGTTGACGTGGTGTACGATGGTCGCGCATATTTTGCAGCTGATTTTGAGGGGTTACACGTCCCGCCCATGATTGTCCAAGGCTATTTCCGAATCCTCAGCTTCTATGATGTTGCAGAAGCGATCGAACTGGAAAGCTTGCGTAGCGTTCTCGGCCCGGAAGCGGCTCCGCAGCCTCCCAGCTTCGCTCACCGCAGTCCGGAATATGCACAGGCACAACGCGCGCCGATCGTTGAATCAGCAGGACCGGTTGCGCTCCCCACCGGCGAGAAGCTGGACGCACGAATTAAGTATTACTGGTTCGGCGTCATAAGCGTCGAACTGACTACTGGCTTCGACTGTGACTTCGAGGGTTTGTCCCCGCAATCCTATCGCTGGATGAACGCACCGGAAGTGGAGGAAGCCGCGGAAGCGTTGCTGCGGAGCCGCTTGGATCGTTGTCGCCCGGCCTTGATCAAGCGGTCACCAAAATGGCTGGATGAAGATTACCTCGTCATCGATATTGAATCGGCGCGGAACACGGACGGCTGCCCAGCGACTGCAGGCGGAATGCTCCAACGCCACGCCGATCTGATCACGCAACTGGTGCGCGGCGAACTTGTTCCGCTATCGGCTGCCGAGCGCGAAGAGATCGTGCGCTCCGCCTTGTCTTACTATCCAAACGACCTGGTAGTGGTTGGCTGGGCCGCAGCGCTTGTTTACGACAAACCCGAAGCTACGCCGGCCGTGATCGATCTTCTGGAGTACGCCAACACCCAATTGCTCGAGTTTCGTTACTACGACGAGCTGCTCACCAACTTGCTATCCAACGTCTATAGCTCGCTCGAAGGGCACGAAAGCTTTTGGTCTCGTTGGCGATTGGCTCGGCGTGCGGGGCGTTTGAATCGACTCCGCCTCGACATCATGGATCTCGCGGAACGAACTGAATACGCGGTCAAATTTATCAGCGACACGTACTACGCGCGGGTTTACGGTGTCAGCTCGGCCAAAATCGGAGTCAATGATTACAAAACCTTGGTAGCCGAAAAATTAAAAACGGCAGGTGAGCTTTACGAATTCATGGTCGCTCAATTCAACGAGCGCCGCATGTTCGCTCTGGAAGTGGTCGTGGCTGTCCTTGTCCTGCTCGACGTGATCCTTTTATTGCGCGGCCGATAAGCGCTATTCCGGACAGTCGCGAATACTAGGGCCCTTCCCGAAGGGGTACAAACCGCCTGGTGGTACTAGACTGTCCGCAGCACGCACATCCTTGAATTTCCTGCTAGCGCATGCTAGCGTTCCCCGTGGCTAAATTAGAGAGCGTCGGGATAAGTCACCGAGGGGCAACTACCCTGCTCGTCTCCCCACAGGCCGCTCCCGGCAGGTTGCCGGTTAGGCCGGCCCAGCGGCATCTTGCATCGCCTTTCAATCGTGCAGTTTTGAACCTCCAGCCGGCAGAATTTAATCTCCGAATCCATGAGTCAGAACATTCTGCAACTTACAGAAAACACACGGCGACGATTCGCTCAAATCGTCAAAAATTCCAGAAATCTTTCGGGTTTTCTGCTCGGCTTTGTCCTTCCGAACCCGGCGGTCCCGTTCACTCGCCTCGAGGACAAAGCTAAATTGTTGCTCCAATATTCGTGGGGACACACCAAATCAAAACTTCCTAGCCTCGCCGTCCGCGTAGCTACCGCATCACTGGCCACTTTAATCTGCGGCTGCGCCGTCAGCCATAAGACGGTCGTCAATCCAGCCGATACTCCTGCCAAGCTCCTTACGGCAAGCAAGGACGACCTGCTCGGGCGCTATAATCAGCAGGCTCAATCCATCACTTCCCTAAATGCGGGCGTCAGCATGAAACTGACCGCGGGGTCTGCTTACTCAGGCGTGATCGAGCAATATCACGAGGTCAACGGATTCATCCTGGCTGTCAAGCCCGCCAACATACGGGTGATCGGACAGGCTCCGGTTGTAGCCAAGAATATTTTTGACATGGTCAGCAATGGTGAAAAGTTTGATATATACGTCCCGTCGAAGAATGAATTTATCGAAGGTCCAGACAATTTGACGAGGCAAGCATCCAAGCCCATCGAGAATCTCCGCCCGCAACATCTGGTTGACGCGCTGCTGTGGGAGTCGGTTCCCGCCGGAGTGCCGGTATTGTTCGAGGAAGCCAGCGACGGGGGTGGTCATTTTTACATCCTTACAGCGATTCGCGCTGCATCTAGCGGGAACGCAACAAATGGCAGTGCGACGGGTTCTTCTGACTGGGAAATATCGCGAAAAATCTGGTTCGACCGAACCAATTTGCATATAGCTCGAGTCGAAAATTTTAGCTCCGGCGGAAAAGTGGCTTCAGACGTCCATTACTCGAACTGGCTCGCAGTCGGCGCGCCGCCCAATGCTTCGCAACCGTTCGATATCGCGTCGTCCGCGGACCCGGCAATGGCCGCCCTGTCTTATCCGCACCAAATTGCAATTAGCCGGCCTAGCGATGATTATCAACTTCAGATTGAAATCAAAAAGCTCACGCTAGACGAAGCCATTCCCGCCGATCGCTTCGTACTCGCTCAACCGGCGGGAACTCAACTGATACATCCGGACGAAAATACTCCGGAGGCGCCCAAGCCATGATCCGCTACATGATCGTGCAAAACGTGCTGCACCGCCCTCTCCGTACGTTGATCACCGCGATCGCGGTAGCGGTGGAAGTAGCCATGGTCATCATGGTGGTCGGCCTAACCAGTGGCCTGCTTTTAGAGAATGCCAAGCGGGTTGAAGGCGTCGGCGCCGACATCATGGTTCAGCCGCCTTCCGCCTCGGTATTTTTGGCCTTTAGCGGCGCGCCGATGCCCATCGCCATCGGCGATAAATTAAAACAGCTCGATTATGTGCAAGCCGTCGCGCCGGTTCTGGTTCAGTTCAATTCCGTCAACGGTCTCGACGTGGTTTTCGGCATTGATCCATTAACCTTCGACCAGGTCTCAAATGGATTTGTATTTCACTCCGGGCACGACCTGCAAAACCCAAACGACATCCTGGTCGACGATATCTACGCGAAAGCGAAAAAGATTAAAACTGGCCAGAACATGCACATTCTGGACCATGATTTTCATGTAGCTGGAATCGTAGAGCACGGCAAAGGCGCTCGGCTTTTTGTTTTTATTTCGACTCTGCAAGAAATGGCTGGGGCGCATGACAAAGCCTCAATCTTTTACATTAAGTGCGACCGCACCGACCACACTCCTGCCGTAATGGACGAGGTGCGCCAGCTTCTCCCTCGCTACGAAGTTCGTCCGCTGAAGGACTTCATTTCGCTGATGACCTCCTCGAACTTGCCAGGCCTCGGAGCGTTTATCAGCGTGATGATTGGCATCGCCGTGGTCATCGGATTTCTCGTAATTTTTCTTTCCATGTACACCACCGTTATCGAGCGCACGCGCGAGATCGGCGTTTTGAAATCCCTGGGCGCGTCCAAAGGCTATATCGTCCGGGTAATCCTCAGCGAAACCACCCTGCTCTGCCTGACCGGCGCTGTTTTTGGGATCGGGTTGAGCTTTTTGCTGAAATCTGCGTTCACCCATGCCTTTCCGGCGCTGACCATTCAAATTACGACAGACTGGGTTCTGCGTGCTTCCGCTATTGCAATTCTCGGCGGACTCCTGGGTGCCTGCTACCCAGCTTGGATCGCCAGCCGTAAAGATCCGGTCGAAGCTCTCGCCTACGAATAAGGCGCTCCTGACACATGACATTTGCCCCATCGACATACTTGCTAGGAAGAAATGGCGAACGCGACTAGAATATTTGCGTCCCCAGAGGTGTTGCCACTCGCACGGGAGCGAGCGTTGGAACCGATTCTCAAAACAGAAGATTTGTGGAAAGTTTATCGTTCGGGCAAGGTCGAAGTTCCCGCTCTCCGTGGCGTCAACATGGAAGTTTATCCCGGGGAATTCGTCTCCATCATGGGCCCTTCCGGCTGCGGGAAGTCCACCATGTTGCACGTAATCGGCGGCCTTGCGCAGGCCACCCGGGGGCGCGTGCTACTCGATGGAAATGACCTGACAACCATGACCGACGCTGCCCGCACGCTCCTGCGGCGGCACAAAGTTGGATTTGTCTTCCAGAAATTTAATCTTCTTCCCACGCTCGATGCTTACCACAATATTGCCCTCGCCCAACACATTCACGGAAACGGCTTTGACCCGCACCGTTTTGAAGTGGTGGCCAAACTTCTCGGCCTCAGCGAGCGGCTAACACACAAGCCCTCCGAGCTTTCCGGAGGAGAGCAGCAACGCGTGGCGCTAGCGCGCGCAATCGTGAGCGAGCCGAAGATTGTTTTGGCCGATGAACCCACTGGCAATCTCGATACTAAAAGTTCGGACGCCGTCCTGGGCTTGCTGCGCGAACTGAACAAGGATTTGGGACAGACCATCGTGATGATCACGCACAACCCGGATGCCGCCGCCTACGGAAATCGCGTGCTGCACATGCGCGACGGCCAGGTTGTCGACGGCTCCACAGTTCACTAACATGCGCAGAGTGTGGCAAGGAATCGTTCGGACGATTTTCTGGTCCTTCGAGCGCGGAAGTTGGCCCTACGACTTGATGGTCATCGCCATCGTTCTTTTTGTTTTGCTAACACCGCGTAACCTCTTTCACGATCAGCCGCAAACAACCGCACAGGCCAGCTCGGACGTTCAGCTTCTCTCCGAAGACAGCGCTACGCAAACCCGCACCTACCGCTTGGACGCCACAATGTTGCAACCACAGAAGCGCGCCAAGGAACCTAGCCCCGAACTGGAGCGCGAAACCCATGACATTCTTAGCCGCACCGTTGGCGATTTGAAGGAACGCACTTTCCAAGTGAGGCGCATCGACCCTGTGCGCGCCGGCAACGGCTCGATCGCCTATTACGACATCACCGTTCAGCCCGATTTCAGGTAACCAATCCAGCTACGTCATTTTTGAGCACGGGAACTTCTCCAATCGCGGGCGCATCTAAATCAATGTGTTATTATGGCGCGGATTTGCTGGGAATACGCGGCGTAGTGGGGGACCTTTGAAGGCTAATCGGATCAGAATTTTTGCGCGCGCTTTACTAGCCATGGGCATGGTGTGCACAGGAGTTTGCGCTCAGAGCCATGGGCCGTGGACGCTGGAATCTGTGTTACATCAGCTCGACATGCAAGAGAAAACATTTCGCAGCCTATCGGCAGATGTGGAGCGCACGAAAGTTACCGTGGTTGTGAACGACCACTCTACGGAAACCGGCAGTTTGCTTGTGCGCGGGGACAAGATGTTGCTGCAAATGAAAGCTCCTGACGTCCGCACGATTCTGCGCACTGGTGACAATCTGTATGTATATACGCCGGGTTTGAATCGAGTGGAGGAATACAACCTGGGCAAGAACCGCACAATGGTCGATCAGTTTCTACTACTCGGATTCGGCACATCCGGAAAAGAACTTCAAAAAAGCTATCTCATCACCTTGCTCGGCGAACCCTTGTTGGACGATAAGAAAACCATCGAACTGGAGCTAACTCCGAAGTCCAGCGAAGTCCGCAATCAAATTTCGAAAATTCAGATCTGGTTCGATGAATCGTCCTGGCTTCCGGTTCAGCAGCAATTCTATGAAACGGGTTCCGGAGATTATTTCACCGTGCGCTACTCGAAGATGGTTCGCAATCCTTCGATTGGAGAATCCGAGTTTAAGCCTCACTGGCCCAAGAATACGGAAAAGGCCCGCCCTCAGGGTT
>Ga0070765_100001528_pt1 | contig 14256 bp, 10 predicted proteins | sample HubBroMetageWFT5_FD_71516 | JGI IMG/M metagenome (GOLD analysis project Ga0070765, IMG submission 71516) | Warmed and freeze-thawed soil microbial communities from the Hubbard Brook experimental Forest, New Hampshire - Hubbard Brook CCASE Soil... | ecosystem: Environmental > Terrestrial > Soil... | reverse complement strand
CGAAAGAAGAGACCAAAGAGCATACCGGATGCTCCGCCCATCGAGGTCATCATGGCCCGTCCAAGCGTACCAAAGACCTGGTTCACCGAAGAGAAGCTGCCCGTTTGCAAAGCATCAATGGCCGCTTGCGCACCGCGAGCAATGGTCGACCCGTGGTCCCCATCTCCCAGAGCACGATCCAAATCGTTGAGGTGGTCGCGCTCGGTAATCCAGGCCAAAAGCGTCTTCAAGACTAGTTCCTTAACCTGTAGCGGACTCAATGACTGTGGAGTCGTTTCCATGATTAGCGTCAGATCCTCTGCGACAGTCAGGCTAAGCTGCGCTCCGTGGAATAAGCGAACGAACGAGCCTCGGCGTGAAGCAGCTCTTCTAACTCGTCATCCAACTTAGTCAGAGTGATCGAGAACCCGGCCATGTCCAATGACGTCGCGAATTGCCCGGTCCGGAACAGCTCGCTGCGGAGCCCATTCTTTTCCAGGCTGACCTTTGCTTGACCAGCCACAGCCAGCAGCTCCAAGACCGTCGTACTGCCTAGCCCATTCACCATCACCGCGACGCGATCCAAGCTAAGACCAGTGCGTTGGAAATCGGCTAAGATTAAATCTAGCATTCGCGGTACCAAGGTCTCGACCGGTTCGAACGTGGAACGCTGGACGCCCATTTCTCCGTGCAAACCCATCCCGATCTCGATTTGGCCGGCCGGCAATTCGAACATGGGTTGCCCGGTGTCGATCGAAGCTGCCGCCCTTAGAGCGACCCCTAACGAACGAGTCCAGGTTGAAGCCTTCTCACCCAAGGCGAGAACCTCAGAGAGGGTGTCTCCTCGGTCTGCGGCAGCAGCAGTACATTTAAGAACAAAAATGTCGCCGGCGATCCCGCGGCGTTCGGTGGCAACTTCTGAGCCCGCAGACGCCACATCGTCATGGACTCGGATCTCGTCCACTTGGATCCCTTTGGCGCGGGCTTCTTCGACTGCGAACCCGAAATTCAAAACATCGCCTGAATAGTTACCGTAGAGGTAAATTACTCCTTCGCTGGGCTGGAGCGCTTCGGTGACTGCGAGAATCGAATCCGGATTTGGTGCCGCAAAGATCTCGCCGGCGATAGCGCCATCCGCCATTCCCGGCCCAACCGCGCCTAAGAACAACGGTTCATGCCCGCTACCGCCACCGGTTAGCACTTTAACCTTACGCGCAATATTACCGCGGTAGATAACTCCGGTGTGAGAACCGACTCGTTCGATCGGAAATGGGCTGGTGGCCTGTAGACCCCGAATCACAGCCTCAACCGCATTGCTGGTCCTAATTAGATATTCTCTCATTTTTATCTCCATCAAATGCGCCGGTCCCGCCTTCGCAAAGCGACTCGACTGAGCTCGTCGAAGTCCTTCGGCGCGGCAGGCCCGCCTTGCCGAGCGACTCGACTCTGAGCTCGTCAAAGTCCTACCGCGCGGCAAGTCTTCTACTGACGCCTATTGGCTTGCGTAATCGCGGGAAGCCATGTTCTTCTTTATCAACTCCGGAAGCGTCTTTAGGAAGTCTTGGGGCTTAACGTAGAGTTGCGAATAGTCATAGTCTACTTCGTCCTTTTTGATCACAGACGTGGCAAGCTTCGACCTTGATAACGACCTCGCTAGCGGCAGCGGTAGGGATCGGAATGGTCTCAAGCTTCAACTGGCCGGGACCATACTCGACGACAGCGGTCACAGAAGTTTCGGACATAAGCGAGGAGCGAATAAATGGTTGGGGGGTGGACAAGGCGCACATAACTGTAAGGTTCTAGGCGCTGTCAAGCTAGAACGTTATAGAGAATGAATTCGTCCCGAGCGATTTCCGCGCAAATCCGTCATTTCGATCTTTTTTTCTGTGCCAATCTGCTGCACACTGGTTCCGCTGTTCCGGGCTATTTACTCCCGGACTCGGACACCATGGCTATACGCCTGAAGGACCTTGCCCATCATCTCAATCTGTCGGTATCAACGATCAGCGCTGCTCTGCAAAACCGAGGCGATATCAGCGAAGCGACCCGGCTAAGAGTTTTTGCCGCAGTTAAAAAGTTTGGTTATCACCCCAATTCCTTAGCGCGGAGCCTCGTAACCAGAAAAACCAACGTCTTGGGTGTTCTAGTCCCAGACCTGTCCCGGTCATTCTTCGCCGAAGTTATCAAAGGCATCGATTCGGTGACCAGTCCAGCGGGTTATAACTTGTTGGTTTGCAATACCGAGGAGAATGCGACTCGGGAAGAGGAGATGTTGAGAATGCTATTATCTAACCAGGTCGATGGCGTTCTGCTAGCTTCCGCCCACGAGCCGACCGACACGGCTTGGCGCAAAACTTTAGTCGGATTGTCTGTCCCGATCGTATTGATCGACCGGCGCCTACCCGGGTTAAATTTCGTAGGCGGTGACGACACTGGGATCGGGTTTGAAGCGACCCACCACTTGTACGATCAGGGATATCGGCGGATTGCCCATATTTCCGGGCCGCGAACCGTGACCACAGCGGTAGGTAGATTGAGTGGATACCGTCGGGCTCTAGTCGCTTTGGCGCTTCCGGCTGACGATGCGCTGGTGATTGAGTCCCACTACCACGAAGAGTCCGGAGGATACGAGGCCATGCAACGGCTCTTGAAACTCCCCAAGCCTCCAGACGCCGTGTTTGCCGCTAGCGATCCCATCGCGATCGGTGCACTCCAGGCAGCACTGGAAGCAAACCTGAATCTACCCGCCGACTTCGGACTGATTGGTGTCGGCAATCACAGGTACGGTCGGTTTCTAAGAGTACCCCTCAGTACGATGGACCAGCAGCGTTCGCAGATCGGTCACCTGGCAGCCAACCTCTTGTTCGAGTTGATGGAGAAGAAGCCCTCGCGCTCAAAATCGATTTTGACCGAACCAAAACTGGTGGTTCGCGACTCGACCAATCGAGGCGGTCTTTCGGAACGGCCGACGGCAGTGGGCGATAATAAGAGAAGCGTCAAGCACGCGGCTCGGCGTTAGCCGCCTGTTTATGGAACGGATCTCCCGCCGGCACCTCCCTCTGTTGTCCGGGCCGCTTTTGGCCTGGCTCAGTTTCCTATGGTGTGCGGCGGCCAGCGGACAAGATATAAAAGATCCGATCGCTGATTATCTGGCGATGAAAGTTCCCGACCGCGCCGAGAACACAGGCGGTCTATTGATCATCAAGAGAGTTGTAGTCGATATCGATGGGAAGGGTACGCCCGATGTTTTTGTCGGCACCTGGTATCGCAAGTCTGGCCCGAATACCTGGCTCTGGGTGGGCTATCAACGGGATAGCGCCGGCTATCGCCGGATTACACCGGCGGACTCGGATGTTCTCATCGACTTTGACAATATTTACGTCGGCGAAATACCGGACCTCCAGCGGCAAGGGCTAGTTCAAGGGTATAGCCTGGAACTTGATAACAAGGACAGAGATCAATCGAACCTGTTAAGCGACCTAGAGTACTACTACGTCGATAACGGCAGCTTGGTCCAACAGAGCGCCGGGCCGCTGGACCGAGATGACCCGGACCAAAAGCAGACGTACGACTTCTTTTTCGGGCCGAACCGGAAAGTGCGGGAGACGCCCCGGGTGGAATCGTTGACCATTATTGATTTGATCCATCGAGGATACGTGATGCCGGATTGGGCTAAGCGACGGTGAATACAGGCGTTTTCGTTCTCCCGACTTCGCTAGCCATCGGAGTTTGAAGCCTACAATCCACAAGCTTCGTCGGGCAGGCTGTCGTCGTCCTCGTCCTCGAATCCGGCCACGCGGAGTGATGGCCCGCCCGCATCGCTACGCGAAGCGTTGCGGGCGGGAGTATTGGAGTTTGGAGTGTTGCGCCAATTTGGAATTGCACCCCGCAGGCGCGGGGTAGGGAATGCCTTCAGAGCGCATCTTCCGACATTCAATCACCCAGGGTTGAAACCCTAGAGGCTATGGTCTTTAGCCGCTTCGCGGCAGACTCGAGAGCCGACCCTACCTCTTTCGAGCGAGCACCCGATCACACTTAAGCTCCACGCATTGTACTAGTAAATCCTCGAAGACCGGCTTATTTTGTAACGCAGGTTACGGCAAAACCGTACAAATATAGAGAGAGTCGCATATGAAAAAAGGATTGCTGCTAGGGCTGGTTCTCTTTTGTCTTTCTGCCGGCGGGGCGTTCGCCCAGGAGTTCACCACCACTCCTAAAGTCAGACCTCAACCGGTTCCGCCACGGCCGGCGGTAGAGGAGGGGTCAAACTCAAGCATTTTGCACAAGGTTTTTACTGCCCCGCGAAAATATCAACTTCTGAACCCAGGTGCTCCCGAGAGCTACGGTAGCGGCCAACAAGTGATCTTGGCTAATCCGATGGATCCACGCGAGAAGCCAAATGTTTGGAAGCTTTTTTCTTTTACGTTCTAAGCAGATCGTTGACGAGTTGAACCAGATGAGAAGGCCGGCGAAAGCCGGCTTTTTTATTTCGGGATTTGTAGGTGCAGTCAGCTGACCGCCAGATACCGTGCACCTAGCATACCTTCATGCAATCGGATGTCCCGGCTATCGGCGTTTTTTGCCCAACTTTCCTGAAACCGGAAATGTGGCACGTCTATCGCCAGATCGTCGGGCCGAAGCGGGTACGGATTGAGGCTTTCGCCTTCAAACAAGAGAATCCGGATCGGTTTCCTTTTGCCAGAATCCACCTAACGCCCCGGTCCAACTTTCGTTGGGCTCGACGGATCTGGTATCAACAAATCCTGCATAGTCCACAGGTGGCGTTGCCCTCCGAATGTGCGGCCTTGGGAAAATTGGCTCGGGGCTGCCAGATTCGCCTTCTACACATTTATTTCGGCAATAACGGAGTATTTTGGCTGCCGCTGCTTCGGAACCGGGAGTTCCCTATCATCGTCTCCTTTCATGGGGCCGATGTCGCGGTCGGATTCAACACTCCTGGCGGCCAGCGCCGTTTGCGACAGGTTTTTACTGAGGCCGACCTGTTGTTGGCAAGATCAGATTCGATTCGAGCGTCGATGATCGCGACCGGTTGCAGTCCGGATAAGATCCGGATACAAAGGACCGGGATCCCGACTTCCGAGTTCCGGTATCGGCCTAGAACAGTTCCCGACGATGGAAAGTTCCGCTTGTTGCAGGCTTGCCGTTTGATTGAGAAGAAAGGGGTCGAAACAACGCTCAGAGCCTTCGCCAAATTTGTTCAACGATGGCCGCATTCCCGTTTAGTAATTGCCGGCGACGGACCGTTGCGGGAACCCTTGGAGCAACTGACCGAGCAGCTCGGAATAGGCAGCAGCGTAGAATTTATCGGGTTTTTGGGAAAAGAGCAGCTGCTCGAACGGTACTATCAGAGCCATCTTTTTATCCACCCCAGTGAGACCACCTCCGTCGGCGACAACGAGGGGATTCCAAACAGCCTGTTAGAGGCCATGGCGACCGGTATGTGCTGTATTGCCACCCGACACGGTGGTATCCCGGAAGCGGTCGAACATCTACGCAACGGTATTCTCGTGGACGAGCGCGACGCGGAAGGTGTTTGTCGTTGGATGAACGAGTTGGCCGAAAATTGGCCGTTAGCAGTCGATCTGGGACGGCAAGCCGCTGAAACGATATCTCAAGAATTTGATTCAGAAACGCAGATCCGGAAATTGGAGTCGACGTATCTGGAGCTGATTGAGCGTATGTCGGCCGGGAAAGAGTAAACGATTTTTGGATTTGCCACGAAGCGGCTACAGATTCATAGCCGAAGGCCTCAGCCGTGGAGCGTTTCCTTTGAGACGCCCCTGAAGGTACCTTCAAGCGAGCTGCCCCGATGTAACTCAGGCAAACACGGAACTCCAATACTCCGGCGCTCCAATACTCCGCTCGCCAGGAATCGAGGACGACGACGAGAACGACAGCCCCTTAGTTCCACTCGATCCCGATCGGCAACAATGAGTAGATCCCCATCGGGTCATTGAAACATTTGAACTCGCGTAAAGTCTTTTCCAGCACCTGCAACTCACGGTTAACCGGATCAACTTTCGATACCGGTGGACGTTCGGTACCGCTTAAGGCCTTTTGAATCGCTTCACCGAAGTCTTGTTTGGTGGGATATTCCGCCAGCCTCGGATGTGTCCCTTGATGAGTGAGTTCAGCCGCGTAGTCGATAGCGGTCCGAAGACCCCCAATTTCATCCACCAGATGGAGCTTTATCGCCCGCTCACCAGACCAGACCCGCCCTTGAGCGATCTCATTTACTTGATCAACAGGAATATTTCGGGCCTGCGAAACGCGTTCTAGAAATTGTTGATAGAATTCGTCGATATACTTCTGAATCACCCCCATCTCCTCGGGCGACTTCTCTCGAAACGGCGTTAGCAGATCGGAATAGGGCGTGGTCGCAACAGAATCCCAAGTGATACCGATATTGCTGAAAAGCTTCTGAACGTTCGGGAACAATCCGAACACCCCAATGCTTCCGGTAATCGTGGTGGGCTCCACAAAAATCCGGTCCGCCGCCGTCGCAATATAGTAACCACCGGAAGCGGCAACCGTTCCCATGGAAACCACCACTGGCTTAGCCTTGCGCGCGGCGGCTAACTCGCGCCAAATAACTTCTGAGGCCGATCCGCTACCTCCGGGGCTATTGATCCTTAGAACGATGGCTTTAATGTCCGGATCCAGCCTGAACTTCCGGATCGCTCGAGCCAGTTTGTCACCGCCGAAATTGGATCCACTACCCTCTCCATCAACGATTTCTCCTTCCGCGTACACGATCGCGACCTTAGAACCACTGGACCCGGTCGTACCCTTTCGATCCATTGAGTCGACGTATTTTGAAACTGAGACCTGGCGAAACGTATTGCTCACGCTATCCGCGCCATACTCGTTCTTGAGCTCCTCCATCAAATCGGTGAGCGATTTCAAACCGGTAACCAACTTTTCCTGCAGCGCCGTTTTTGGGTCAATGAGCCCGACTTGCGACAAGACTTTTTGCAACGACCCGGGCTCTAAATGGCGGGCTTCCTCGATCTCGCGGGTGATCTGGCCCCAGAGATCGCCTAGCAGAGCCTCAGTCTGTTCCCGGCTTTCCGGGCTCATTTTATCGAGGATGTAAGGTTCTACAGCTGACTTGTATTTACCAACCCTCGAGACCTGTACTTCGATCCCATATTTCTGGAAGGCGTCGGCAAAATAGAGGCGCCCGGAGGACAGCCCATGGAAAAAGATGGGGTCTTCCGGATCGAGATAGAGCTTATCTGCGACTGAGGCGACGTAGAACGCGCGGGTGCTCGGCGCAATCAGGTAGGCATAAATCGGCTTCTTCGATGCTTTAAAAGCGATTAAGGCTTCGCGGACTTCTCGCAATGCGGCGTAGCCGGAAGAGTAATCAACAGGAAACGAATTGCCGCTGATCAGTACGCCGGAGATTCGGTTGTCGGTCGCGCCCGACGCAATAGCTCGCAGCGTATCCCGGAGGGTAACCCGCTTTTCTTCTCCGCTGGAAACAGCGTCAATCAGATTGGAGACATCAAAGTGGGACGGCGAATCGGTAATCGCCGTCGAGAGATCGAGCACGAGAAGACTTCGGTTTGGGATCGCGATGGTTTTATCTGAAGAGCCAATGGCAATGAGGAGAAAAACCAAGAGTACCAGACCGAAGCCTATCAATACGCAAATACCGGCGATCGTACCGAAGAACGATGCGAAGAAGCTTTTCATGGAAGTGACCTTTCAACGAGTTCACTATTGAACGCGCTCCTAAGGCTTCTTCCAGTCTGAGATCGGTTTCAAGCTGATCGGTTGGATTTGGTGAAATCGGAGAGCGGCGGGAGTTAGGCAAATTTATTCCGCAGGGAGTACAGGACTTAGCCCGCGGTTTCAACCCCGGGAGAGATGCACCTCATGAAACCGCCCTGAAGGGGCGGCAGATAATTCCTTCCAGATTTTGTTCGGCGCCTGATTGTATGACACCGACTCTACCGCCCCTTTAGGGCGGGCCCTTTTGCGTCGATAACCCGGGGTTAAAACCCCGGGCTTAGTCCTGGTCCCTTCGGGACAAAAAACCGATGGAGTGTGGCAACCTACAAAGCGGCTCCCTTAAGGAATATTGTCCGGTTTAGCTAATTCTTTTCCCTATTGCAGCGCGAAGACTAGATAGTCGAGGCCCACCAAATAGTTGGCTGAGGACGGATTTTTGCCGGTGACCGTCCACGTTAATTGGTGCGATCCGGCGGATAAGGCAACAGTGCCAAAATTCACCAAAAAATCAATCGTAACGCCATTGGCATGGTATCCATCAAACGGTTGGCCGAGCGCGGTTCCATCGACCGCCAGCCCCGCAATGCCGTAGTCGGGTGCTTGGGTCATCGCGGCGGAGAGATTGTAATTACCGGCTTGCGGCACGTTGACGGTCAAAACCATGTAGTTGCCTACTTGAGACGCCTTAAACCACAATTGCGCATTGCCGGCCCAGGTCACTCCACAACAGTTGCCTTGGACGACCACCGGCGCGTTTCCGGTCGCCGTGGCAACCAGACTTTGCCCCTCGATAAAGAGGGAGTTCCCGGATACCGCTCCGACGACGGACGAGATAGGCCCTAGATGGCCCGCTCCATCCACAGCTTCCACCCGGTAATACCATTGTTGTTTGAGTCCAAGACCGGTGTGCTGAAAGCCCGGTACCGGCGTTTGACCAAGGAAAGTTGTCGAATCGACCGGCACCGATGGATCCATTGAACCGTAGACTCGATAACCGACAACACCGACACCGTCGAAAGTAGGAGCCCAGGATAAGGTGATAAAGTTGTATTGGCCCCCAGTTGCCGCTAAGCCGCTCACCAAGCTCGGATTCTGAGTATCGATGAATGGGGCGGTAAGCGCAGTGGCTTGATACTGAGCGGCGGTCCAGACAGACGTACCGGTTTCGCCAGTCGAAGGGACCAGTTGGACAGTGATCGCTTTTCTTCCTTTTGTTAGTGTTCCGGGAATCTCGAACACATCATTGAGCCAGCGAAAGTCGGGGTTGTACCAGGGCTCCACCCAGGTGCCTGCCATGGTGCCATTAATGTAAACTGCGGCGGTTTGATAAGAGAGATTTTGATCCGAGATCCGCGTTAGCCGCACTCCATCGTTGGCCGGATTGATCGCCAACTGGAAACTGATGGAACTGGACGCAGTGTCGAGACCCAACGTCACCGGTATGGAAGCGAACTCTCCGGGGAAACCCGAGCTCAGCGAGTTCGTAGTATCGCCAATCACGTTGTATTTATGGCTCTTTCGGCTGGCGGGATCAGTTGTATTCAAGGAGTCCGTGACCTGGGTGGAATAGGTCGGTTGGCCATACCAGAAAGCAACTGAACTATAGTTCGACGCGACATCGTCGACCGGCCCGTGTTGGATCGTAAAACGTAAACGTTGCCCGAAGGAGATCGCCTCTGCCGGGAATAACCGGTAGACACCTGTCGTGTCATTGGCGAAACCGTCCGCGCCGGGGTTATACGCCGGGTTACCGGTCAGCGGCATGGAGTAAGGTGTGCCACCCCGGAAATACCAGCCTGATTCGTAGAAATCTTCGGTACCGGTTCCATTCCAAGCCGGGCTAAGCAGGTTATCGTTAAGGACTCGCTCATTGCCCTCGAGATACCCCCGTTGATTCCCGTTTTCTCCTCGCATCGTGTGGGTAAGACCGCAAAACAGACCACGACCCTGGGTATCAAGAAATACGTAGTCTTGTCCGTTAGCATTCTCGGTTTGATTAAACGTCGCATGGAAGTAACCCAGTGACCCTCTGGGACTGAGCTGAGCGGCGACCGCTGTGCTCGAGGCACTGGTCACTTCGATCGTACCGCCTTGAATCGGGACACCGCTATTGTTGACGATTTGCACGACTGCACTTTGCGCGAATGGCATCGGCCACCACGTTGTGTACCAGCCGTTAGGTGAACTGTTGTCGACCGAGAACATCAGTGTCCGGACATCATACTTGCCAAGTCCGGAGCCAAAAAACTCGCCGATCGGCGCATCGACGGTGGTTTGCCCATCAAACACGATTTGCAGCCTCGCGCCTTCGAGCACAGCCATCGAATTCGCCGCTGTTTGCGAGCCCACGGGGTAGCTAAAACCGCGCACTCCCTGCCAAGTTGGCCCTGCTATGGTGTAGCTGTGCGCGGATTCTTCTCCCGGATGGTTTGGACCGACGTCCACCGTGTCGGTTCGAGTCCATTCACCATTTACCAGGCAGGACACGTCATATCGAAATTCATTGAAATCGACATTGGAAGAGACGAATCGGTTAGTGATCGTGATCTGACTTTTACCGGCGGTGAGCGAACTGGGTAACGTGACCGTCACGTCTGCCCACGGTCCGGCCGGAACGCCTGCCCCGGTGGTCCACTGCCCGGCAAGAGTACCGTCGACGTAGATATCGGCGACTTGATTGCCAATTTCAGGATCGTAACGGCGCGTAAGCGTGACTCCCTGGTTTGCAGGATTGATAGCGACCGTGAACTGACTGCTTCCTCCTGCTCCAAAGGCTCGCCCATCGTCAACCACATAAGGCGCATGCTGTACCTGAGGAAGTTGTAATCGGAGCTGCGTGATCTCGGCCGGTCCGTTGAGCTGGACCAACTGCGCTTGGGATGCGGTCGGGATATTGATGGCGGCGCTAGTGGTGGTGGCGCCGGAAGCAGTGGGTTTTGGGTCACTCACTCCGAACGCTCGGAGTTTCGCAATTACGTCGAGGGCTTTATCCTTGGGATTGAAGGTTTGGACCCCATTTGCATCGTTGAACTGCCGATAGATGACATGGAAATAGTCGGGATTCCCTTGCACCGTTACCAGCATCGACTTGGTGTAAGGCATAGGAACCTTGATCTGGGCGCCGCCGGAAGTGTCATACAGATTCCCTACCAACGGCCATACAAAGGGAGCCCCATAGTTGCCGCTAACCAGTGACTCATAGTTCGTCGAAAGAACAGTTTGTCCGTCGAGTTGGATGGTGATAGCGCCGTCATTGGTCACGTCGCCGCCATTAATGGTGGACCAGATCGACACGATCTCTCCTGGCCCGTAAGCTTCGGCAATCACGTACTGACCATCAGACGTAACCCGCAGAGGATGATTGAAATCCCCGTTTTGTTGGGCGGGATCAGTACTAGAAAAATCCCGGGACTCCGTGCCTGACCGAAGTGAAGGCAAGAGATCCAGGCGCCGATAACTGTCCCAGCCGACTGGTCCTTTCCCGATCGAGCCGGGGGGATTGGCACCCTCGCCTGGGGTAGGGTTAGAGAATGCGAGGACGAAACCGGTCATGGCAATGGCCGCCGTAGAAGAAAAACGGGAGGGAACCCGTCTATAGAGGAGGCGAAAACGCCTGGGGGGAATAGACCCGTCCATGGTATGAGGAGGTTAGAGTTGGATGTAAATCTTTACAGTAAACATTTACATGACGTCGCAGCCCGAATGTCAAGACAGCTTCCTCAATTTTTTTTCGCTCCGGATCAGCGGAGCCCATCCCTTACCAGGGCGACTTTTTCGTCGCGCAACGCTAAATTCACGTTAGCTTACGGACTTTCGCGATCTCTAATGGCCAGGATCTATATCAAAACTTACGGATGCCAGATGAATGAGCGCGACTCCGAACAAGTCGCTCAGATGCTGGTAGCCCGTGGCCATGTTTTGACCTCGCAAGAGGAAGAGGCCGATGTGGTCTTGCTGAATACATGCAGTGTCCGGGATTTGGCGGAACAAAAGGCTCTCGGGAAGATGGGTATGCTAGGCTCTCTTTCCCGGCAGCGACCAATCGTTTTCGGATTTCTCGGGTGTATGGCGCAGAGCCGGGGAGAATCGCTTCTCCGAAGTGCGCCCCATCTGAATCTGGTGGTGGGAACCCAGAAGTTTCATCGAGTGGCTGACTATGTTGACCAGGCCCTCGCACATCAGGCCGAACGGCGTCAGAACTTCGGTGAGACTTCGATGAGCTCAGTCGAGTCTTTCAGTCGAACCGACGATCTTCGGTTTTCAATTGTTGATATCGACGACGAAGCCGGGTCACAGAACTCAATTCGCGATCATTCCCTTACCTCGACCCAGGTCACGAGTTTCGTATCCATCATGCAGGGCTGTAACATGCACTGCACTTTTTGTATCGTGCCCTATACCCGAGGAGCGGAACGCAGCCGTCCCATCCCAGAAATCGTCGAAGAAGTCCGCTGGTTGGTGAGTCGGGGGGTCAAGGAGGTCACGCTTCTCGGGCAAATCGTTAACCTGTACGGACGGCACGAGTTTCCTAAGCAAGAAGACAAATCTCCGTTCGTTCAGCTCTTGGAAGCGGTGCATGGGATTGCCGGTGTGGAACGGATCCGATTTACGTCGCCCCACCCAATTGGTTTCAGAAGAGATTTGATCGAGGCGTTCAAGCGATTACCCAAGCTCGTAGAACACATTCATCTGCCGCTCCAGTCGGGCTCAAACCAGGTGTTGAAACGGATGCATCGGACTTATACGTCGGAAAAATATCTGGCCTTGGTCGATTCGATTCGTGGCCGCTGCCCGGAAATGGCGATTACCACCGACATCATTGTGGGCTTCCCTGGTGAAACTGAAGAGGACTATTTACAGACCCGCCAATTAGTTGACCAGGTTGGATTCGATAACGCATTTGTCTTCAAGTATTCGACGAGAAAAAACACACCGGCAGCCGAAATGGTGGATCAAGTACCAGAGCCCGTTAAGGAAGAGCGTAACCATGATCTATTGAACGTGGTCAACTCTTGGGCAAAACGCCGCGGCGAAGCGTTCGTGGGACGCGAGACTGAAATTCTTTGCGAAGGCCCCAGTAAGACCAACCCAGACCGGCTGATGGGACGGACCCGAGGAAATAAGATCGTCGTTTTTGAAGGATCAGAACGACATCTCGGGCAGCTGCTCCCGGTCCGGATAAATCGTTCAACCGGTTACACTCTGTACGGTGACCCCGCTATCTTTTCCTGAACCATAAATGGACTACCCTCCTCGGATTTATTACCTGAGTCTCCACCTCGTCGGCCTCACCATCGGAGCGGCCGTATTGCTGGCACATCTTTTTGGGCTGCTGCGTCCCGCAGATACTCAAAAGTTCCTATTGAAGCTTCCCCGATCTAGAATGGCGGGCATTGTTCTTCTCGCCGTCGATGCGGTTTGGTGTTTCTGGCTGATCTCAACCATGGACTTGGAAGAGTTCGCCTGGCTGAAGCCTTACGTCCAACTCGCGATCCCAGTGCTATTTTTTCTCACGGTAATTTTTGTCGATGAATTACTGGCCGCAAGAGCGCTCGGGATTTTTGCGATGCTGATCGCAGAACCGATGATTTCTTCTGCCTTTCTTCGTCCGGAACTATGGAGACTCTTAATCGTACTGCTCGCCTATGTCTGGTTAACGCTTGGCATGTTCTGGGTCGGAAAACCTTACTTGTTACGGGACCAGATTACCTGGGTCACAAAATCGATCTTGCGTTGGCGGGTCGCCACGGCGCTCGGCGTGGCCTGGGGGGCGTTGATTCTGGGCTTTGCGTTGAAGGGGTGAAGCGTTGGCGGTTTGCCGTTAGCAGTTTGCGGTTAGCGGTTAGCGGTTTGCAGTTAGCCGTTTGCAGTTAGCGGTTGCGGTTTTAGCGTTAGCCGCGGTGTTTGTGAGACTGGCACACCGGTCCCCGACTCTCGGATGGGACCTGCGGCTAATGCGACTTATATGCATCGAGCGGGCCCGAACCGTCAATCGTCAACTGTAAACGGCTAACTGCAAACTGCAAACTGCAAACTGCAAACCGCTAACCGTTTACCGTTAACTGCCAACCTTCTGGGCTAGCTCGACAAATTCCTGCAGGACTTGTGGGTTGCTGACTGCCTCCCTGCTCACGGCTTTGGCTAGGGGCACACCTTGAAATATTCGCTTAACGGGCACCTCGAGCTTCTTGCCATTCAACGTGTGCGGGATCTCGCGCACTAGACAGACATCGTCCGGCACGTATCGCGGCGAAAGTTGGGTTCGGATTCGGTCGCAGATGCCGGTTTGTAGTTCCGGGGTGAACTGTACGTCCGGGGCTAGAACCACAAATAAAATCAGTTTGCCGCTGAACTCTTCAGTCCCAGGTTTCAGGCCGGTGGTGTCGATCACGAGGGCTTCTTGGATTTCCCCGAACGCCTCAACCACGCGATAGAATTCGCTAGTACCCATGCGCACGCCGCCGCGGTTAAGGGTGGAATCGGACCGGCCATAGATGACGCATTGGCCGTCCTCTG
>Ga0070765_100001527_pt1 | contig 14258 bp, 12 predicted proteins | sample HubBroMetageWFT5_FD_71516 | JGI IMG/M metagenome (GOLD analysis project Ga0070765, IMG submission 71516) | Warmed and freeze-thawed soil microbial communities from the Hubbard Brook experimental Forest, New Hampshire - Hubbard Brook CCASE Soil... | ecosystem: Environmental > Terrestrial > Soil... | reverse complement strand
GCCTGCATGTGCGCATAGACAATGGTCGAACCAACGAAGCCGAATCCGCGGTGTTTGAGGTCCTTGCTAAACGCGTCCGACTCATGCGAGATCGCCGGAATCTCGCGCATTGCCTTCCACCGGTTGAGTTTGGGACGTCCATCGACGAACCGCCAGCAATAAGCATCAAAACTGCCGAACTCTTCCTGAATTGCGAGAAACGCTCGCGCGTTGCGTACGGCCGCTTCGATTTTCATCCGGTTTCGAATGATCGCCGGATCCAAGATGAGCTTCTGAATTCGTTTCGCGGTATACCTCGCCACCTTCTCGGGATCGAACTCGCTGAAGGCGCGGCGATAACCTTCTCGTTTCTTGAGCACGATCGACCAGCTGAGCCCGGCCTGCGCCGCTTCGAGCACAAGGAACTCAAAGTGTTTGCGGTCATCGTGGACAGGCACACCCCATTCGCGATCGTGATACTGGAGCATAAGCGAATCGTCCAGGGAGACCCAGGTACATCGTTTGGTGTTCATACACGAGACTCAGGGCAACGCTTCGCTGATGGCGCGGGCCAGCGTCTCCAGCTCGAAGTCCGCATCGTGTCGCTGGCCATTGATAAAGAATGTTGGTGTTCCATTCACTCCACTGCGAACGCCACCAGAAAAATCCTTCTGCACGCGTTCGGCGAATTCGCCGGTTTCTAGCGCCCTTGCCAGGTCTGTCGCGTCGAGCTTCAAGCGTTTTGCCAGATCGGACAGCAGTTCATCACTGAGGTCCTGCTGGTTCTCATAAATAAGGTCGTGCATCTCCCAGAATTTGTCCTGAGTGGCCGCAAACTCAGCTGTTTCGGCGGCAGCTTCGGCATGGTGGTGAGTCTCGCGTAACGGAAAATTTCGAAAAACAAAACGCAACTGCTTTCCGAGCCTCTTCTGCAGCGCCTTTACGACTGGGTAGGCTCGTCCACAATACGGACATTCGTAATCGCCATACTCGACAAGCGTCACCGGAGCGTCGGCGGGACCTTGGGCGTGGTCGGCTGGACTGACCGGGACCTTCAACTTGGCCATGATCGCCTCACTTGGGAAGATTCTCGAGCGCTTCGAGGATTCCATCAGCACCCGGATTGACCGCCACCGGGGAAAGGTAGCTCCAGGAAATCGTCCCGCTCTTGTCAACGACGAAGAGCGCGCGCTCGGAGACTCCCTCGCCGTCGCGGTAAACTCCGTAAAGCTTCGCCACCGCACCTTTAGGTTCAAAGTCAGCGAGCAGCGGGAAATGAAGATTGTGGTCATGTGAAAATGCGGCGTGGCACCAGACGCCATCCACAGAAATTCCCAGCAGTTCGGCGTTAAATCGGTGAAACTCGGGCAGCACCTCGTTGTAGAGCGCCATCTGGTCCCCGCACACCGGGCTCCAGTCGGCCGGATAAAAGGCCAGGATCACCGGTCTGCCGCGCAGTTCCTTGAGCGATAGCGTTTGGTCCGGCGTAACGCGCAAAGTGAAATCAGGCGCCGGCGTGCCCGCCGGCAAGATCTTCGACATGTGACCTCCCTCTCCGCAGCATCCAGATTATTGCAACATTCTCAGGAATTTCACACTCACATTACGATCCATTCATTCACCTTCACGCTTTCAATAAAGTGCTTTCTGCACTTGAATGGACTTGGCGCTTAGAAGCCAAGGTTGCTTAATCCCGGATGATCATCCGGACGGCGCCCTGGTACCCAGTGGTACTTGCGCTCCGTCTCCTTGATTGGCAGATCGTTGATGGAAGCAAACCTCAACTGCATCAGCCCGTTCTCATCGAACTCCCAATTTTCATTGCCATACGAGCGAAACCAATTCCCGGAGTCATCATGCGATTCATAGGCAAAGCGCACGGCGATTCGGTTTTCCCCGAACGTCCAAAGCTCTTTGATCAACCGATAGTCCAGCTCTTTCGTCCATTTGCGCCTGAGAAACGCAGCGATTTCTTGTCTGCCATTCACAAATTCCGAGCGGTTTCTCCAGCGTGATTCAACTGTGTAAGCCAGAGCCACTTTTTCCGGATCACGAGAGTTCCAAGCATCTTCTGCAAGTCGAACCTTCTGAATAGCCGTTTCGCGTGTAAATGGCGGCAACGGAGGACGCTGAGGTGAGGCGGTGGAGGTGGACATCACATTGCTCCTTTCTTAGGTTCCATTGCATAAGATGCTCTTTCGCAAGAGTCTGTAGCGTTAATCTCGCAATCGCGAGGGTGAAGCGAACCAAGAACTATGCAAATTATCAATTCTCCGAGAATTATCGCGTTACCGTGCCAACCCAATTCATTGAATCGGCGGAGCTCGCAGGGCGGGAAATTGCTGAATTGTCAGGAATCCTGATCTTTCAGAAAAATTGCACAAAATGATGTGTCGAGCTTTGACCAAGTGAGCGCAATCCAGGAATCAGGATGCCTTGCGGAGGTTTCCGGACTCGACGAACAGTTCCAGCACCCTGCACAAGCCCTCGACATCTGCAACGACAAATGAAGCGCGGGTCGGTCCCGGACCGACGTGGACCGTCCAGGCATCGGATCGTAAACGTTCAAATACGTCTTCATCCGTGCGATCGTCACCGGCTGCAAAAATGAAATCAGCATCGGAGCACGCCACCAGGATACGCTCGACCACTTCTCCTTTGTTGGCCCAGACCGGTTTCACTTCGACGATCTTCTCTCCGCGGAACGCCCTCAATTCTGTCTCGGCTAGCATCGCTTCCAGCATCGATACCAGTTCATTTGCCAGCCACTCGCCGAATTCCGGGTCGGCCATGCGATAGTGCCAAACCAGCGCATATTTCTTTTCTTCAACAAAGCTCCCGGGTGTGCGATCGACGAAGTGTTCCAAAATCGGCATGACGGTGGACTTCCACTCTGTCGGTACCTGTGGGCGCAAGGACTCCCATGCGGGCGCGGACGGAGGCTTCAACTCGGCACCGTGTTCTGCCACGAGCCATATTCCTCGAATCATCCCGAACCAACGATCCAGATTTTCCGCCGACCGGCCGGACATCAGCGCGAGGCAATTCTTCGGTTCAGACGCCAAGGCGCTCAGCAGATCGAGTATCCGAGCAGGAGGAGTAGCTTGCTGTGGCCATCTCGCAAATGGAACCAGGGTTCCGTCGTAATCAAGAAGCAGCGCGCGGCGGCTGGCACGCGCATAAGCATCGCGAACTTCCGTCGGGCGCAATCGCTTTGGTTGGGTGTCAATGTAACGCCCGCGCTCGGACGCAGCTTCTTGCAGTGCACTTAGAAACCTCTCTCCCCAGCGGAAGACATTATTCCGGAGGACGCGACGGTGAAGTGTCATCATGCGTTGGCGCCGTTCCTGGTCGTCGAGAGCAAGCGCACGCTGAATCGTGGCCGCTGTGCGCTCCTCATCAAAAGGATTGATCAGAAGGGCCTCGCCCATTTCAGCAGCGGCACCTGCAAATTCGCTTAGCACCAACACCCCGTCTCCTTCGGGCTTGCAGGCGACATATTCTTTTGCCACAAGATTCATACCATCGCGCAGGGGTCCCACCCAACACACATCAGCCAATTTGTAGAGACCAACGAGCTCCGTTCGCTCAATTGAGCGGTTGATATAGACAAGAGGCGTCCATTCAGGCGTGCCGAGCTTGCCGTTGATCTCGCCCACAAGCCGATTCACCTCGGTTCGCAAGTCCTGGTATGTGTCGATTCCCTCCCTGGTAGGCACCGCGATCTGGATGAGCACAACCTTCTCTTTGAGCTCTGGCGAAGACCGAAGCAAATCAGCGTAGGCACGCAGGCGCTCGATAACCCCCTTCGTATAATCCAGCCGGTCGACGGCAAGCAGTACCTTTCGTCCGCGGTAGCGCGCAACCCACTCGGCATATTGATCGGCAGTAGTTTTGTCGCCCGCCAGCAGGTCGGTGTATTCCTCCGGCGCGATGCCGATGGGAGGGCTTCTAGACGGACAGGACGGCTTCCCACTGCAACCTGCTGGATTTTGCTTTCCATGCCGAGCACGCGAAGCAGTGCAGCGCGGAATTGCTGCAAATGTCCATGGGTCTGAAAGGCAAGCAAGTCGGCCCCAAGAAGACCATCAAGAAGCTCTTCACGCCTGGGGAGGACCGGAAAGATTTCGGAAGAAGAAAAGGGAATGTGGAGGAAGAAACCGATGGCTGCATCGGGCAGCCTGTCCCGCAACATTTGGGGAAGCAGCATCAGGTGGTAGTCGTGTACCCAGATTAAGTCGTTCCGCCTATAGCGATCGACAACTGCTTCGGAAAAGATACGATTTGCTTCGACATACGCCTCCCAACTCTTCGCATCAAATTTCAAGTGAGAAGGGAAGTTGTGAAAGACTGGCCAGAGAGTTTGATTGGCGTAGCCCTCGTAGAATCCTGTCGCCACTTGTTCTGGCAGCTCTACTGCAAAACACCGTTCATTTTCCGCCCACTGGGCAAGAATAGCCCTTCGGCTTTCGTCATGTTCTTCTCCGCCACCACCAGCCCAACCGATCCAGTCCCCACCGCCCTTTCGGAGCAAAGGATCCATCGCGCTCGCGAGGCCTCCGGAGCTATACTCGGTAGACCAGCCATCCTCGGTTTTCCGCAAAGTAAGCGGGAGGCGGTTTGACACCACGATGAGCCGAGTGTCCGCGCTAGACTGCGCCGCAGATAACCTGGAGGGTGGTTGTAAGCCCATTTCGCCTTCCCTTTCCTGCCAAGCTCGAATCTATACGCGCGTAAGTCCGTTCAGGTCATCCGAATGAACGGCAGCGATCCAGCCCCAATCACGCGCCTGTTCGGCCGAAAGGCCGGTATAGTCGAGCCAGCGTTGATTGAAGAGGTCAGCGGAGCCGTCCGAGCGAATGGACCACGCGAGCGTGAGGATCGTGTCAACTACAAGGCGAACGTCCTGTGCCTGCAGAGCCTGTTCGGAGCCGTTCGCTACTGATACCATCGCGCCATTAGATGCCATCGCGCAATTATCGGTCGCTAGTGAGTGGACCACTATGCCATTAGCGGTCCCGACCGGCAACAGGCGGATCAGTAACCGGAAGTCGGCTAACGGATACAAATTCTGCGACTGCTCGATTCTGGTGGCGTCTGGAAGACCGGGGCAGGATTTGACCTTTTACGAAATCGTCTAGAGTGGCCGAGACGACCTTTTGAATACGGCCTGTATGTGATTGAAGAATTTGGTGAGCGCGGAAGGAATCGAATCTTCAACCTACTGATTAAGAGCCAGATTTCGGCGCTTATTGCATCCGGTTGTCAGGCGTTCTGTGCTGGTCTCCGGCGCAACCCGTTCACGATTGATTCGCTGCCCAACCGGCTCCGGCTCACGGTCTGCGAGAATTCGCTTCGTCATCTCGGCGATTAACATGGGATGATCTTCAGCGCAGTTTAAGTGCGACTTTCGCATTAGAATGGCATCAATGACGTTTATGCAGTTCAGGCACGTACTTGTCTTCTGTCTGTCAGCACTGCTGCTATGCGTGCCGGCATCGGCGTCTGTGTGTGAACTGTCTTGCTCGTTGTCCCATGTGCGTTCCGTCGCCAACCCGACGGTAAGTGCCTCGGCTACGCAGGCACATGAATCCGGTATGTCCGAAACGAATGCGCCTCCTTCGCATTGTGGCCACGTACACAAGGCCAGACAGGGCAACGCGGCCAATCGCAATGTTGAAGACATATCCCAGTGCAGCGATCGGTCTTGTGCGCAAGCGCATACTTTTTCGCGGGTGAACAGGCTGGATGCTGCCCAGTGTGGAAGTGCGCGCCTCGCGGTTCTGGCGTCAGTTCCTACGGTCGCACCCGATGTCCAGTTTGGTACTGCCAAACACGAATATGCTCTCACCAAGTTCCTTCCGCTCGGCCCCCTCTCTGTAAGTCTTCGAATCTAGTCGGCCATGGCCGAAAGTCGATCGGCCCACCCTGCGTCAGCAGTACTCCATCCCCGTAAATGAGCTGTGCTCATCTGCGGGAAACAAGCACATGTAATTACCTAATTTTGTGAGTGATCTATGAATACAAGGCGTTCTTTCTTGCATCGTGCACTGGCCATCGGTGCCGGCATACTCTCTCTGCCTACTCTTGCGGGCGCCGAGTCGGCAGAAGATTCTTCCGGCTCGCGCTCGACCCCTCATGTGGACAAAAACAGCGGACATATCTCTGAGCCGCCGGTCGCCATCGTAACTCCGGACATACCTAGCCTGGCTTACACGATGGATGGCGGCGTCAAAGTGTTTCACCTGGTCGCGGAGCCGGTGAAGCAGCAGATTCTTCCTGGCAAGGTGCTGGACCTGTGGGGCTACAACGGCAGTGCGCCGGGACCGACGATCCAGGTGAACCAGGGCGACCGCGTCCGGATTGTGGTGGATAACCACCTTCCAGAGGCGACCGCGATGCATTGGCACGGGTTCGAGATCCCAATCAACATGGACGGGATGCCCGGCGTGAGCCAGGAACCGATAAAACCCGGCGGACGGTTCACCTATGAGTTCACGCTCCACCAGGAAGGCACGTACTTCTATCACTCGCACTTGGCAATGCAGGAAATGATGGGGATGCTGGGTGGGTTCATCATGCACCCGAAGCAGGCGTACCGGCCAGCAGTGGACAAGGACTTTCTGATCGCCTTGCAAGAGTATGCCGTGCTACCCAGCAACACGGTGCCGAATTCGATGAACATGGAATTCAATTGGCTGGTGATCAACGGGAAGACCGGTCCCGCGATCACCCCATTGGTTGTGCGACTAGGCGATCGTGTCCGCATTCGCATCATCAACCTCGGCATGGATCATCACCCGATCCATCTGCATGGACATACTTTCCAGGTGACCGGCACGGAAGCCGGCCGAATCCCCGAGTCGGCACGGTTCCCTGGCAACACCGTTCTGGTGGGAGTCGCCCAATCGCGTGACGTTGAGTTTGTGGCCAACAACCCCGGCGCCTGGATGCTGCATTGTCATTTGCCGCACCACATGATGAACCAGATGTCGTCCAACGTCGGCCTCCCTACGCGCACTGGCAAAGGCACACCTGCAGGGGTCTCCATGGAAAACGGTATGGGCATGCTGACGGGGGAGCCCGGAGTTCCGATGGGCGACGATTACGGTCCCAGCCTCGGGAGAGGTCTGGGTGTCGGATCAACCAGCGACCAGCCGATGAGCAACAGCCCACTTTCGCAGACGAGCAAGTCACAGGAGATGCAAGACATGCCCGACATGAATATGAGCCCGCAGAGCGGCGATATTGCGCCGAATGCAAACAGCGTTCCTGGGTTTCCCCAGGATGCGTTCATGGAAGGACCAATGATGGCCATGGACAAAATGGTGGCGAAGCCTGAAAACTACGGCCTCACCGCGGGATGGAGCGGATTCATGCAAGGAATGATGACCTTCCTGCGCGTTCTGCCGCCTGACGAATACGACGAGGTTATGCGGCGGGTGGAGCGTGGAGAGAAATCTCAAACACCAGACATGCCGGGCATGAAGATGGACTCAATGCCCAATATGAAGCACGGGATGTAAGGGGAAGGGCAATGAACAGAGAACTCTATCTAGCAAGTCTTGCGCTGTTCTTGACATTCGGAGCGATCGGTTGTGAGGGACAACAAAACAAGATGCCGGGTATGCAACTGCCTCAAGCTGCGCAGCCAATGACCGGAAAGACCGCTTCAGACGTCGAGGGTTTGCAAGAGCCGGATCTGCTCGTCGAAGCAAAGACTACTCCGGCGCTGAAACTTGAAGAGCTGGAAAGCATGGCGGTAAAGAACAATCCCACACTCCGACAGGCGCAGGCCGTTGCGCGTACTTCGGCGGGGCTTGCGCATCAAGCAGGACTATGGCCAAACCCTGCGGTTGGGTATCTGGGCGAGCAGGTCCGCGGTGGCTCCTTCCACGGCGGCGAGCAAGGCGGTTTCGTCCAGCAGAACATTGTGCTGGGAGGAAAGCTTCATCTACGGCAACGGGTCTACGAGCAGCAGCGCATGGTTGATGAAATCGGTATCGACGAGCGAAGGCTAAGCATTGAGGGAGCGGTTCGCGTTCAGTTCTATGCAGCACTGGCACAACTGCGGACAGTTGAGATTCGTCGCCAACTTATGCAGGTTGCGACGGATGCTGCCATGACCGCTCACCAGCTTGCGAATGTCGGGCAGGCGGATGCGCCTGATGTTTTGCAATCGGAAGTCGAGGCTGAACAGGCGAAACTCAGCTTTGCTGCTGCACAGCGGCAATATATTCAGGCCTTCCGGCTATTGGCTGCATTGGCAGGGAGTCCGGACTTGCCCCTGACACTGCTGGACGGCGACCTGGAGAAGACTCCGGAAATCGACGCCGATCATCTTCTCCAAACGCTGGCCGAGCAGAGCCCTACTGTAAAGCGGGCGCAGCAGGAGGTCAGCCAGGCCGAGGCAGTGCTGAAGCGGAACAAGCGCGAGGCAGTGCCCGATCTGAGCTTGCGCGCAGGCGAGCAGCAGAACTTCGAGGAACTTCCAGGGACTCCCAAATCGGTTGGCGCACAGAGTTTTGCTACAGTGACAATTCAGATACCCCTGTTCAACCGCAACCAGGGGAATGTTGAGGCCGCAAAAGCGGAGCTAGAGCGCGATCAACAGGAAGTGGTCCGAATCAAGCTCGCCTTGGCGCAATCAGCGCAACCACTGCTGCAGCAATATTTAACCAGCAAACTGGAGGCCGAGCGCTATCGCACCCAGATGCTACCTCGGGCGCGGCGCGCCTATGAGCTGTATTTGCACAAGTACCAAAGCATGGCAGCAGCCTACCCCGAGGTCATCATTTCTCAGCGAACTCTATTTCAATTGCAAGAAAGCTACGTGCGTTCGCTGGGTGAACTCTGGACAAGCGCTATGCAGCTACAGAACTACTTGTTGGCCGATGGTGTCTCTGCCCCTGGCGCTGGAGGGGGCCGAAGCACGGAGATCAACCTGCCGACCGGGGCAGCGGGGAGTTCCGAATGACGATGAAACGAGCCATCGTGGTGCTGTCGATTGCTGTGGGTGCAATTGTGACCGCGGGATGGTTGCCACGCTCGACCCCGCCCTGCGGCTGCTGTTCACCCACATGCAGAACTTCAATATCCGTCCCCGCTGGTTCGGCAAAGTCGGACCCCAGCCCACCTCAACGCAAGACGATTTCAACACAATCATATTCGCGATTCCGGTCGCACAACGGTGAAGTAGAGGCCAATATCGCTGATCGGAAAGACGATGAGATCGATCCCGAATAGCACTACTCGTCAATGGCCATTCTTCTTGCCTTGCGAGCCGCCAAGTGGTCTCGGCCATTCTTCACAAAACCCACGAACCGGCGCGCCAATTCGCCAATCCGATCCGGCTGGCGGAGGCGTATCGCTTCCGCAGGGATCAATTCCCGGCCCACGCCAAGTGCCATCGCCCCCGCGAGGATAAACTTCGATGCGTTCTGTTGATTCACTCCACCAGAGGCAATCAGCGGAATGTGCGGGTACATTCTACTCAGGGATCCGATGTAGGTTTCACCGCCAATCTGGGCGCATGGAACCACCTTGACGAAATCCGAACTCGCCCCCCACGCGGTGATAACCTCCGTAGGGGTCAGCGCTCCCGGAATCACGACGACACCCTGCTTTGCGGCGAGCTCAATCACATCTAGATGAAGTCCGTCACTGGTCAAAAACTGGGCTCCCGCATCGAGGCACTGAAGCGCAAGTGCGGCGTGCGTCACGCCGCCCGCTCCAACGACAATCCCAGGCATGGTCTTCAGGAGTTGCGAGATCACCTTGGTGGCTTGGGGCACGGTTAATGTGATTTCGATGACCGGGATTCCACTTGCCGCGACCGCAGCGGCGGCGAAAAGAGCATCTTCCGCCGAGTAAACTCGAATCGCGGCAATGATACCGGTCTCCTCAATCCAGCCCCGCACCTCCTGTTTCGTCACCTAGTCATCTCCTTCTTATTCGAAGAAACGAGTCAAAAGCGCACGGCGGAAACGAGACCATCAATAGATGGCCCCGTCTGTTCGGCGTTCTTTCTTGCCTCCAAGGTCTGCGTACCGAAGTCCCTTTGGTTCTGGCAATGGCGTCGAATTCTTCGCAACTTGTTGGCCATCCGGCATCCGCATATCTGCCGCAATCAGATCCCTTGACTCCACCTGTATTAGGGAAGGCTCCTCGTGCCCACGGCCTCGCGCAGTTGCTCTTCGGCGAGGAGGCCGGAGGCAATGGCCTGGCGATAGCCGAGTTGCGTAGCGCGATAGCTGCGCTCGGCATCCAGGAAATCGAGCAGGCTGACAGCTCCTCGCTGGTAAGCGTATTCGCTGATATCGCGGTCTTTCTTCGCCCGTTCGAGATATCCCGAACGATAGAGTTGCAGGATTCGGTCGCTCGTCTGGAGGCCTTCGTAGGCGTCTCGTACGTCGGTTAGGACTTGATTGTTTGCCGCTTGCTCCTGTTGCTGAGACTGCGCAATGGCGAACTGAGTGCGTGCGATCTCGCCCTGGTTACGATTGTGAATGGCGAGTGGGACACTTACATAGAAAGACGCGGCATTAATGGCGTTTACGTGCGAGTAGTTGGCCTGAACGGTGACGTCTTGCTTTCCATTCGCCTTAGCCAGCAAGTACTGACTGTTTGCACCTGTAACGCCCTGCTGCGCCGCGCGATAATCGGGACGAGTTTGCAGGGCTTTCCCCTGGAAGTCCTCAAGTTTGCCCTGCACTGGGCTGTAGTCGAATACTCCAGCAACATCGTAGGTGGCCGGCACCGACTCGTATCCAAGCATATTCCTCAGGTCCGAGAGAGCCTGGACTGTCGCCAGTTCCGCCTGCGCTTCGTCATTTTGGAACTGCAGCAGTTGCAAGTCGATCTTTAGGTAGTCATCCTCACTAATAGCGCCCTTTTTGTAGCGCAAGTCGCTAAGATCAACGGTCTTCTGGTAACTCTTCAGGTCCTCGCGGGCGAGGTCCAACGTTGATTCAGCAAGCTGCACATTGATGAACAAGGTAGCGACCTGAAATGTTAAGGTGCGCTCATTGTCGGCTACCAGCGAGCGCGTCACGGCTGTCACGTCCTTCGCGGCCTGATAACGGCGCTCCCGCTTCCGGCCACGCTCAAACAAATAACTCAGGCCCGCATCGGCTTCCGTCGAGTCGTGGATGTAGGTGGTGTTCCACGAATCGGGAGTGAAGAACGGTAGGTATTCCCAGTCGGTGAAGAACACAGGGTTTGGTTTCAGGTTCGCCGTAATCTCCTGTGCCTCGCTTTGCTGGATGGTCGTCCGCGCAGCCAGCAGGTTGTGGTTGTGCTCAAGCGCTAGTCGAATGGCGTCGTCCAAGGTGATCTTAATGGGGCCCTGGCCGAGCGCCGTAGCCGAAAGCATGGCGATGGTCGCCCATCCCAATACAAAGGAACAGGCCTTCCGTGCAGGGAAACTCATAAACTTATGTTTCAAGAGATATCTCCGGCTCCGGGAGAGCATCCGAGGGTTTTGCTACCCAAACGTAGAAGGTCGGCAAAATGAAAATGCTCAGGGCCAGGTCGGCAATCAGGCCGCCTACGATGACGATCGCAAATGGGCGCTGCGAGTCAGATCCGATTGAGTGCGACAGCGCTGCCGGCAGTAACCCAAGAGTGGCTACCAGCATTGTCATCATGATGGGGCGAAGTCTCAGGACGGCTCCCTCCACCGCAGCGTCCGCGATGGTATAGCCACGGGCCCGAAGTTGATTGATGTATTCGAGCATGATGACTCCCGTCTGCACCGACACGCCAAAGAGCGCCAGCATGCCGACGCCCGAGGACACGCTGAAGTAAGTTCCGGTAAGCAGTAGCGCCAGGAAGCCTCCAACTCGGGCCAGTAGGACGTTTACGAGAATCAGCAAGGACCATTTGTACGAGCGAAACATGGTGTAAAGAATGATGAAGATGACGAGCACGGTCAGCGGGACGATGACCGCCAGCCGAGCTTCAGCCCGCTTTTCGCTTTCGTACTCACCCGACCAACCGATGCTGTAGCCCGGTGGCATCTTCACTTTTTCTTTGATCTTTCTGATCGCTTCCTCAACTGTGCTCCCCAGGTCACGGCCTCTGACGCTGAAGGTTACCGCCACGAAGCGAGTGCTGCCTTCGCGGTAAATGTCGTACGCGCCGTCCTTGACCTCGACATGAGTTAACTGCGCCAGAGATACCCGCTCTCCGCTGGGGGAAAGCAGGCGAGTCCTGGCAATCGCCTCGGCCGTATTCCGATAAGGTGATTGGTAGCGCACCACTACGTCGTAGCGCGCCTCACCCTGGAGTACCTGACTGACAGCGTTTCCGCCGATCGCCGTCTGAACTGCATCTTGTATATCCGCCACGTTGATCCCGAAACGTGCCGCTTGGGCGCGGTCAACGGTTAAGTCAAGATTTGGCTGACCGAAATCGCGGAGGAGCTTCACGTCATGCATGCCCGGAATGCCCGATATGACGGCCTCCACCTCTTCGCCCTTCTGCTCGAGCGTCTTCAGGTCGTCCCCGAAAATCTTCAGCGCAAGGGAGCCCTTGGTGCCGGTCAGCGTTTCTCCGACGTTGTCCTCAATCGGCTGCGAGAAGTTCCAAATCGCGCCCGGATATCGTCCCAGCGCCCGGTTCATCGCGGCGATCAACTCCTCTTTGTTTTGGTGGAAAACCGGGCGCCACTGGTCCTTCGGCTTCAAGTCAACGAAATACTCGGTGTTACCGAATCCTCCGGTGTCTGTTCCGTCGTCAGGCCTTCCGACCTGCGACACCACTTTGCTCACCTCCGGGAAGGACGCGAAGACATAGCGGCAGTTGTTGGTGAATTTCTCACCTTCCGAAAGACTTGTGCTATTGGCCAGGGTGCCACGCGCCCAGATTGCGCCTTCATCCAGATGCGGCAGGAATTCCGCTCCGATGACTCCGCTAAAGCCGAGATAAATCGTCCCAGCCAACGCTGCCATGGCAACACTTGCAACGACCCAGCGGTGCCCAATGGCCCAGCGCAACTGTTTACGGTAGAGATCCGTCAAGGAGTCCATCACCGGATTGCGCCGTTCCTTGACTCCCTTGCGGAAAAACACGCTTGCCAGAACAGGCACGACGATAATCGAGAACATCAAAGCGCCGAGCAGGGCAAAGGCAACTGTCCACGCCATAGGCCTGAATAATCTGCCCTCGACCCGCTGCAGCGTGAAAATCGGCAAATAGGCGGTAATGATGATGGCAATGGCGTAGAACACCGGGCGTTGGACTTCGTGGGCGGCCTCTCGGATGGTTTCCCCGATGGTTTTCACTCCATTGCCGTTTTTGCGGTGACTCATGTGGCGAACAATGTTTTCCATCATGACCACGGCGCCGTCCACCACCATTCCGAAATCCAGAGCTCCCAGCGACAGGAGGTTGGCAGGAATTTTGCTTAAATCGAGGCAGATGGATGCAAACAGCAGCGAGAACGGAATCGTTAGCGCGACGATGAGGGCGGCACGTGCATTGAGAAGAAACAGGAAGAGAATAACGCTGACCAGGATCATTCCTTCCGTCAGGTTATGCATCACCGTGTGCAGCGTTAAGTGCAGGAGATCGCTACGGTCGAGCATGGGAACGATCTTTACGCCCGGGGGCAGGATGCCATTGTTGAGTTCGTCCACCTTTTTGTGAATGGCCTCGAGCGCGGGTTCCTCTTCTGCACCCTTTCGCAGCAGCACTGCGGCCTCGATCACGTCAGGCTCGTCGATGATCCGCCCGTCGTCCATGTGGTTGGCTCTCGCCATGTGGCCCAGTCGGATTTTCGGGCCCTGCGTCACTTCCGCGATGTCCTTGACCCGAAGGGCCGTCCCGGTTTGCGTCTTTAAGACCGTCTGTTCGATGTCGGACACACTGCTGTAGAGCCCGAGTGCGCGGACGTTCAACTGCTGCATGCCGAGTTCTACAAAACTGCCGCCGGCATTGATATTGTTATTGGCGAGTTGCTGCTCCACTTGGCCAATGCTTAATCCGTATGACACGAGCTTGTTGGGATCGACGCGCACCTGATACTCGCGCACCGTGCCCCCGAAATCGGAAACATCCACCACATTCGGAATGGACTTAAACTGCTTGATCAGAACCCAGTCTTCGATCGAGCGTAGCTCCATTAAGTCGTAGCGGGGATTTGTGCTTCGCAGCGTGTACCAATAGATCTGGCCAACCGTGCTCCAGTCCGTGCCCATCTGAGGCTGCAGATTTTCCGGCAGCGAGACCTGCGACAGTCTTTCAAGGACTTTCTGACGATTCCAATCGTTGTCCGA
>Ga0070765_100001525_pt1 | contig 14263 bp, 16 predicted proteins | sample HubBroMetageWFT5_FD_71516 | JGI IMG/M metagenome (GOLD analysis project Ga0070765, IMG submission 71516) | Warmed and freeze-thawed soil microbial communities from the Hubbard Brook experimental Forest, New Hampshire - Hubbard Brook CCASE Soil... | ecosystem: Environmental > Terrestrial > Soil... | reverse complement strand
TAAATAAATAATCGTGTGAAGAGAAAACCGCGCCGGCCGGCACATCGTAGTTCGGTTCAACCGACTTGCAAGCAGCGCTGGTCTGTTCCGCGCCGCCCGCGAGCAGGCTGGCAACCGAAACGCCGTAACCGGCCACGTTTTGCCGGATTTCATCGAACGCTGCCTCCGGCGTTCGCAGCCCAATGGGCGCTCCCACTCCGAGCATCCCGAGTTGATGCGACAAAATTCTCAGCAAATCGAAATCGCTGCGCGGACCTTGCGAGTCGATCGAGCGATGCGTCCTCTGCACTTCGCCGGACGTACTGGTCAACGTGCCATCCTTCTCATAGGACGATGCGGCAGGCAGCATCACATCGGCGCGCTGCGCAGTCTCGGTCAAAAACAGGTCGTGCACCACAAGAAGTTCCAGGCCGCCCAGACGGTCGTGTTGCGCGACTTCAAAAGTCTTCACCGGGTTCGCACCGACCACATACATTGCCTTCAGCTTTCCGGAAACCGCGGCTTCCATCATCGCGCGAGCGGAAAGCCCCGGCGCCCCGGCAATCTCGCATCCCCAAATCCTCCCAAATCGCGCTCGCTCGGATGCGTCCGAGAGAGGCGCGTAACCCGGCAGCCGGTCCGGCAGAATTCCCATGTCCGCAGCGCCACGCGAATTCGAATAATCGCCCAACGCCATGTAGCGCGTCTGCCCGCCGAGCCGCGAGCCGAACGAAACCAAATCGGTTATCGCACGCCCTTGAATATCGGCCCCAAAAAGAATCACAACGTCCGATTCTTTCCCCAGCGCTGCCTTCATCCGCCCGAGCGAGTCCAAAACGCTCTGCTCAAGCTGCCCTTCGCCCTTCGCCAGCCAGCCAACCGCGGCGGCTTCTCCGCCCGGGGAGGTTTCTACGCGGTGCGCCGCTTGCCGATGAATTTTGCTCGGCCGGCCGTTGATGGCATACAACCGCGCCTGATGATGCCGCACGCCGGTCCGAATCTGCCAAGCCACCAGCGGATTCTGATTCGTTACATCGTTGCCAATCAGCAAAACTGCGTTCGCTTTGTAAATATCCGCCATGGTAGCCTGCGCGTTTTTAGCGTTGGGCCCCAAGGCGGCAGCCAGGCCCGCGTAATCAGCAGTCCGGTGATGATCGATATTGTTGGTTCCCAAAGTTCCGCGCGCAAACCGGTTCAGCAAATAATTTTCTTCGTCGGTCGTATGATTCGAACCGATCACGCCCAGCGCATTCGCGCCATGCTTATCGTGCACCTGCTTTAGCCGCCGCGCGATCGCTTCCAGCGCCTCTTCCCAGCTGGCAGGCTCGAGTTTGCCATTGCGCCGGACGAGTGGCTGCCGCACACGCTCGGGGTTGTGCGTGAAGTCAAATCCAAATCGCCCCTTCGCGCACAAAAACTCGCCGTTCATACCGGATTGGTCTCGATTATTCGCGCGAAGAATTTCGTTGTTGCGAACCCCCAGCGTCGTCTTGCACCCATTCGAGCAATGCGCGCAGGGGTCCGGGACATATTTCATCTCCCACGGTCGCGTTTGATAACGATACGTCCCGCTCGTCAGCGCGCCCACCGGGCATATATCGATACACATGCCGCACTCTTCGCAGGCCAGTTCACCCGGCTGATTTGGCAGGATCACCGAGTTCACGCCGCGCGCGCCCACGCCGAGCGCCTTCACGTCCATGCCTTCATCGCAAACGCGCACGCAGCGGAAACACAGAATGCATCGTGGCGCGTCGTAATAAACCAGCGGAGACCACTTTTCCTCCGGGTAATGCAATTTTTCTTCGTTGAAACGGCTATGGTCGAGCCCATAGCGAAAAGTCATGTCCTGCAATTCACACTCGCCGCCCTTGTCGCATACCGGACAATCCAGCGGGTGATTCGAAAGCAGAAACTCGATCATGTCCTTGCGTGCTTTGTGTACTTGCGGCGTGTCGGTCTTTACCACCATGCCTTCCACTGCCACCAGCGTGCAGGCCGTTTGCAGCTTCGGAGTCTTCTCCACTTCCACCAGGCACATGCGGCAAGCCGCTTGCAGGGAAAGCCCCGGGTAGTAGCAGAACGACGGGACCTCAATGCCTTTGCGTTTGGCCGCCTCGATCACAAGGGTGCCCGCAGGCGCAGTCAATTTCTCGTCGTTAATGGTGAACGTAATTTGTTTTACTTCAGGCATGGAGTCCTAGGAAGATCCCACAACCATCTCCGCCGGCTTGAAAGAGCACTTGCCGCGAAGGTGGTCCTCAAATTCGTGCCGCCACTTCTTAACGATACTGATCGTCGGCAATGCCGCGGCGTCACCCAGCGGGCAAAATGTCCGCCCCAACATGTTTTTCGACAACTCGTCAATCAGGGGAATGTCGTCAGCGCGGCCTCCGCCATCGTGAAAACGGTCGAGCAATTTCCGCAGCCAGGTTGTTCCTTCGCGACACGGTATGCACCAGCCGCAAGATTCGTGCGCGTAGAAATGCATAATCCGCCGGGCGAGATCGACCATGCAGGTCTCTTCGTCGATGATCACCGTGCCGCCCGAGCCCAGCATCGATCCGATCTTTGCCACCGAGTCATAATCCAGCGCCACATCGATTTCATCCGCTGAAAGCAGCGGACAAGAACTTCCGCCCGGTATCACTGCCTTCAGTTTCTTGCCGTCCTTCATCCCCCCTGCAACATCTTCAATCAACCGCCTCAGATTAAATCCCAGGGGCAATTCATAAATCCCAGGCTTATTGATGTGCCCGGAAATGGAATACAAACGAGTTCCGCCGTTCTTCGGCGTGCCCAGCGCAGCGTACCAATCGCCGCCTTGCCGAATCACCGCCGGCACCGTGCTCAGCGTTTCAACGTTGTTGATAACGGTCGGGCAACCGTAGAGTCCCACGACGGCAGGGAAGGGAGGCTTAATTCGCGGATAGCCGCGCTTGCCTTCCAGCGATTCCATGAGTGCCGATTCTTCGCCGCATTCATAGGCGCCCGCGCCCGTATGCGCGGCAAGCTCAAAATTAAATCCACTGCCTAAAATATTCTTGCCCAGGTAGCCGCGTTGGTACGCTTCCTTGATCGCGCCATCGACAATATCGAGCACGTAGCGATATTCCCCGCGTATGTAAACGTATCCCTGCTGCGACCCGATCGCGCGCCCGGCGATAATCATGCCCTCGATCAATTGATGCGGATCCAGCTCCATCAGCGGGCGGTCTTTCGAAGTCCCCGGCTCGCTCTCATCGCCGTTGGCCAGAATGTATTTCGGTTTGTTGATGTCCTTAGGAACAAAGCTCCATTTCATCCCGGCAGGGAAGCCCGCGCCGCCGCGCCCGCGCAGATTCGACTTCTTCATTTCGTCGATAATCTGGTCGGGAGTCATCTGCTTCAACGCCTTTTCGAGCGCCTGATACCCTTCGTTTTTCAGATAGACATCGATCTTGGTTGAATGGGGAATTCCAAATCGCTTGCTGATCACCGGAATTTCAGCAGGATTGCGCGGATGCAGCGCTCCGGAAATCACCGGGACCGGCGTCGGTTTCTTCCCATCCTGGAGCTGCTCGAAAATCGCGTCCACTTTGTCCGGATCGAGGTTTTCGTAGTAGTCGTAATTCACCTGCATCGCCGGAGCGCCGGTGCACGCCCCGATGCACTCCACTTCTTCTAGCGAAAATGTTCCGGACGGCGAAACTTCCTTATTCCCGATGCCCAGTCGTTTCTGCACGTGCTTGAAAAGTTCATTGCCGCCGCGCAGCATGCAGGAAATGTTCGTGCAAACTTGAATGTGATAGCGCCCGCCGGGCTTGCGCCGCAGCATCGAATAGTACGCCATGGTCTCGGTGACCTGCAGGACGTTCAGGTCAACTCGCTTGGCAATTTCTTCCAGCACTTCATCGCTCAGAAATCCAAACTGATCCTGCGCGTACATCATCATGGGAATCAGCGCCGACCGTTTCACCGGATAGCGCCCCAGCAGTTGCGCGAATGTTTCTTCCAGCGCGGCGGGCAGTTGCATTAGCGGTCCACTTCTCCCAGCACGATGTCGGTCGTCCCGATGCAGGCCACCACATCGGCGATCAAGCGGCCCGCGGCCAGTTTCGGCAGCGATTGCAAGTTTACGAAAGAAGGCGCGCGCACTTTTACACGATACGGCTTTGCCGAACCATCGCTGGCCACAAAAAATCCCAACTCGCCGCGCGGCGATTCAATCGCTTGATACACTTCGCCCGGCGGCGGCGCAAACCCTTCCGTGTAAATTTTGAAGTGATAGATAAGCCCTTCAATCGAAGTCTTCATTTCCTCGCGCGAGGGAGGAATGATGCCGGGCGCCTCGGTCCGGATCGGGCCGTCTGTCTTGGCCACTCTTTCCATCGCTTGCTGCACGATTTTTATGCTTTCGCGAATCTCCGCTACGCGCACTTGATAACGCGCAAAGCAATCGCCCGCGGTTTGCGTTTGTACGTCAAAGTAAAAGTCTTGATAGCTCGAATACGGAAACGCTTTGCGAACGTCGTAAGCGACGCCGCTCCCGCGCAGCATCGGCCCGGAACATCCCATGGCGATTGCGTCGTCCGCGCTGATAATTCCGACGCCCTGCGTGCGTCCCAACCAGATGCGGTTGTTCGTCAGCAAATCTTCATACTCGTCAACGTGACCGGGCAGCGCGTCGATTACGCGGCGCACTTTCTCCAAAAAACCAGGAGGCGGTTCGAGCGCCAGGCCGCCCACGCGAAAATAACTGGTCATCATCCGCTGTCCGGAAACGTACTCAAAAATCTTCATGATTTCTTCGCGCTCGCGGAAGGTGTAGAGGAAAACCGACATCGCGCCCAGATCAATCGCGTGCGTTCCCAGCCATACCAGATGCGAAGTGATGCGGGTGAGCTCCGTCAGCAGCACGCGAATGTATTGCGCGCGCTTGGGAGCCTCGATTCCAAGCAATTTTTCAACCGCGAGGCAGTACCCCAAATTATTCGACAACGGCGCGAGATAATCGATCCGATCCGTAAGCGTGATCGTTTGCGAATAAGTTTTCGCCTCGCAGGACTTCTCGATCCCGGTATGCAGATACCCTATAACGGGCTCCGCCTTCACTACGATTTCTCCATTCAGCTCCAAAATCACGCGCAGCACTCCGTGCGTGGAGGGGTGCTGCGGCCCCATGTTCAGAACCATCGTTTGGGCGGCGCCGGTCGGCGTTTCGATCGTTGTGGGCGTCATTGCTTCAAGTCTCTCAAAATCTAACGGTACCCCTCGGTCGGATAATCCTTCCGCAGCGGATAACCCTCCCAATCGTCCGGCATCAAAATTCGGCGCAGGTCCGGATGCCCCTCAAAGCGAATTCCAAAAAGGTCGTAGTTTTCGCGCTCGTGCCAGTTCGCTGTAGGCCACACGGAAGTGACCGACGGCAGCACCGGATCGTTTCCCGCCAGCTTCACCTTCAGCCGCAAACGGTCGCTGCGAGCAATGGAAAGCAGGTGGTAATTCACTTCAAAGCGCGGCTCCAGAGGGAAGCGGTCAACCGTAGTGATGTCAGACAGGAAAGCAAAGTACAAAAATGGCTCGGTGGCGAGTACTCCGGAAACACGAAGCAATTGCTCGCGCGCCAAGACCACCGTCGTCTCGCCGCGGAACTCAATCGCTTCCAAGACTGCTCCGGCGTCCCACGCTCGCAGTCTTTGCACTACCGGATTTTTATCAGCTTCCTGCGATTCCATTATGAGTTCGTTCCCGGGAGACGTCGCTCAACGATTCCAATCGAGCGCGCCCTTCTTCCAGAGGAATATGTATCCGGCCAGCAAAATTATAATGTACAGCAACATCTCCACAAAGCCGAACACTCCCAAGCCATTGCGATAGACCAGCGCCCACGGATACAAAAATATCGCCTCGATATCGAACAAAATAAAGAGCAAGGCCACCATATAGTATTGAACAGAAATCGGATCGCGCGCGTCGCCGGTCGGGTGGATCCCGCATTCATACGGCTCATCTTTTTCGCGCGATCTTTTGTGGCGCCCCACTAGAGCCGACACCACCACAAGCGCCCCGGCCAGGCCCATGGCCAATATAAACATCAGTAACAATGAGCCATACGAGTCTAGGTAATTGCTGTTCATTTTCAGCGCGCTGTTATAATAACGACCCGAGTGCACCCGGTCAAATGAACTCTCTATCAATCGGATTCTCGCAACCTTCGCGCGCGCGTGTCGCCAAGGGGCGTTGCGTTCGATGAGCTCCGGGTTTAACACCGACATCAAGGTCGGCGAGCAGGTTTTTCACGTGCAGACCGAAGACCGAGGCCCTGCCCATCCCATCATCGACACCGCCGTGTATCAGAATGGCCGAATTCTGCATCGCCGCGCCTTCAACTACAGCGAGCTGTCCCGTTCGGATTCTTTTACTGTTGAGGATCTTCGCTTCCGAGTGGAAGAACAGCATCGCGCCGTGATCGAAGACATTCGCTCCGGCGTTCTCGATACGGAAATTGCGTCGGCCTCCGCCGCCACGCAGGCTACTCGCCCGGGCGGGATTCAATTGCAGCTTCTGAATCCGGGTTCGTGGCTGTCGGCAGGGAAAGTCTCGCTGGAAGTCGAGGTCTCCCGTCGCGCCGACCGCCAGCCGCAAGTTGGTGCGAACGTCGAAGCGCTCATCGAAGGATCGCTCGACGGCACTCGCCACTCGGCCACCACCGACGACCAAGGGCGCGTCCGCATTCAGTTTCCGCTGCCGCCGCTGGGCAAAGGCGACTTAGCGCTGGTGATCCAAGCCAAGGCCGACACCTGGAATGACGAGATTCGCTTCACCATGAGGTCGCGGCCAAAGGAATCCCCGGCGAGCACCAGTCCATGATGGTCGAAATTAACGGAGATCCGCGTGAGGTCCCGGACGGCTTAACGGTAAGCACCCTGCTGGATTTTCTCGAAATGCGCAATGACCGCGTGGCGATCGAGTACAACCGGAATATTCTTCCCCGCGCTCGATGGAACGAAACATCAGTTCAGCCCAACGACGCCTTCGAAATTGTCCACTTTGTCGGGGGCGGTTAGCTTTTCAGCTTCGCCGGATTGGCCGCCATGATCTTGCGGGCCGGCTCGTTATCGCAGTAGACGCGCCATTCCGCCACGCGGCCATCCTCCACCACAGCCTTCCAGGCCGCCGGAATTTCCCAGAAATTCTCTCTCGGCAACACGCCGTTCACGGCAAAGGTTCCCCGCGCGGTTCCAAACATGGCGATAACCTTGCCCCGCTCTAGCTCATCCCTTACTTCGATGGCATAGTCTGGAAACATTGCGAAGTAGCCTTTCCATCCCTGACGCATTTTTTCCGCGCCTTGAAATGTATTGTTCAACGCATCGGTGAAGACGTGATCCAGTGTCATGAGCGCCACCAACCCATCCACATCGTGTTCGTTGATCCTGGCTACGAACGCCATCGCCACATCCACTGCACTCCCCAGATTCATCGCTTCAACTCCTTGGCCTCACTGGCGGGGCCCCGCGCCAGGTATAGTATCGAATCCTTCGAAAATATCGAGGCCAAGAGCGAAGCAATACGGCTTAGGCCCCTGGTGGCACTAAGCCTTCTTCCGAGTGAAATGAAACGTCTCGTTCTGCTGTTTTCCATTCATGTGCATGGTCCAGGTTTCAGTGAAGTGATCGGCGTCTTCAATCTTGAGCGTCATCTGATGCATGTGCATGGCGTCCGCGCTCGCCAGATTGGTTGCGCTCACAAAGGCAAATGCAAACTCGTTTGCACTCGAGTTCACCGCCTGGGTTTCCATATGGGGCTGATTTCCAATGGAGCAGTAATGCGTCAACGCAAGGCGGTCGCCGTCCGCCGTATAAAGCGTGACCATTTGACGATCCTTCTCATTCTGGAACGTCTCCTCCAGCGCTGTGTCATTGGAGACCAGCCGGAAACTTGACACAAATGGCCTTGCGTCCGGAGCCGTCACATCCCACTCTCCCACCAGTGTCTTCAAACGATCGAATCCTCCCGCAGGCTTCGCCTCCGACCCAGCTTTGGCCGCGAAGATTCCCCATGCTAAAGCTGCCACCGCAAACATGCTGACGGTCTTCTTCATTTGTACTCCCTCCTTGAGAACGTTTTAATTTGAATTGCTATCTTTCTCCACAACTCGTTGCAGTGAATCCAAACAGAAAGCCCAGCCCATATTGTGCTTATCGCGCGCCACGGAGTTCGCGAAGCGCTCGTGCGTCATGATCAGTTCGCTTTTCTCGCCGAGGTCCACAAATTCCAGCTGCACGAGTGTATTGCCGTACTCCGGCTCCGTTTCCCAAAACCAGGTAAACACCAATTTCTCCGGCACCTTGATCTCCACATACTCTCCGCGCACCCTGAAAACCTTCCCATCGGCCCCGGAGATATCAAATCCATAGCGTCCGCCCGGCCGCACATCCATAGCCACCAACTGCCCGACCAGCTCCGGCTTGGCGTGGCAAAACCATTCCGTCATCTTCTTGGGATCAGTCCACGCTTGAAAAAGTCTTTCGCGCGGCGCATTAAACACACGCCGGATATACAGTGTCGTTGCCGGACTGGCGACTGGACTAGCCATCAACTTCCTCCTTCAATTTCCTTATCGATGAAGTCGAAAACGATTTCTTGATCAATTCCGGTCAGGCGATTTGCCGATCGAGATGAGCTAGCACCTTGGGCCACGCATCTTCATGACGTTTTCTTGACTCTTCATTTGGAAAACCCGCATGCGTCAAACGGAGCCTCGTTCCGTCGCCGCTGGGTGATAGCTCGACAGCGACCACAGTCTCGGCCCCATTGGTTGCGCCAGTAACCCAGGTCATCTCCACAAGCCGATCCGGTTCCAGCCTCAGAAACCGCCCGTAGTGCGGATGCCGCTCTCCCTCAAATTGCGTCTCGAAATAAAACGGCGCATTCACCTCGTTCTTCATCAGCACAGTTCCCGGCACTGCAAACCACCGGTCGAACTGCTCGGTCCATGCTCGGAACAGCGCGCCCGGTTGCGCATTCATCCCGCGCTCCACGGCCAGTCGAAGCGGCCTGGAGGAAAGATCCGGCGGTGCAATCACTCCCGTCATGAAAACGCTCCCATCCTTATAGTCCGCAGGCTCTCACGCTCTCTCATTAACCGTCCGCTGTTATTTCTTTAAATATTCCGCCAGCTTCTCGAAGCAGCCTTCCCAACCCTTCTTATGGCTCTTTCGGGATTCCTCGGTCTGCAGCATTTCGTGCTTCAACACCACTTCGGTCTGGTCTCCACGCTCGAAAAATTCCACGGTGCCCAGCGAATCCCCGGCCGGAAGACTCGCGTCCGGCTTTTCCGGCATCCTTTTCCAACGCCAGGTAAAGGACAGCTTTTCAGGAGCCTTTACCTCGCGATAGATCCCGCCGCCGATATAGGTAACGCCTTCCGGCGCCTTCACTTCAATTTCGTAGCGCCCATTCGGCCGCACATCCAGTTGCAGGTAACGCACCTGGTGCGACCTGACGTCGCGGCACATCCAATGATTCAGCGTCGCGAGCTCGGTCCACGCGCGGAATACTTTTTCTCGCGACGCCGAGAAAGTCCGCCGCACCTGAATCGCCGTTCCCGAGCTCGTCGCTTGCGTCGCCATCTGGTTGCCTCTCTCGCAAGTTTGCCGCGCTACGCTTCCAGTGTTTTTTCGAGCGCGTCGAAGCAGCCGTTCCAGCCCTTGTTGTGGTCCGCTCGCGCTTCGGCGCTGGTGAAGCCTTCATGCGTTAGAAACACTTCGGTAAAGGTCCCGCGCGGCTGAAATACCACGGTCACCAGCGTCTCGACCTGCTCGTTGATCTTTTGCCCCGTCGGCGAAAATTTCTCCCAGGCCCAGGTGAACACCAGCTTCTCCGGAGGCTGGATCTCCCGAAACGTGACTCGCTGTTTGTAAGTAGTGCCGTCCTGGCTGGTAACCTCCATCAAGTTTGTCCCGCCCGGACGCGCATCGAAGGCCGTGTAGCGCGTTTCGTTCCGAGGAAAGCGGCACATCCATTTCTCTAGCTTTTCCCGTTGCGTCCAGGCTTCGAAAACTTTTTCGCGCGGGGCCGCGAACATCCGTCGGATTTCGACCTTGGTTTCGGGGCCAGTGATGGAGCTTGCCATTTTGAAGTCTCCTCTTTTTGTGATTCTTCAAGGTATCGCGCCAGGGAATCAAACTGACTTTCCCAGAATTGACGGTAATGCTCGATCCATGCCGCCGCATCTTTCATCGGTTCAGCGACCAGCCGGCACCGATGCACGCGCCCGTCCTTGTGCCGCTTGACCAGGCCTGCGCTTTCCAGCACACGCAAATGTTTTGACACGGCTGGCAATGACATTTCATACGGCGCGGCAAGCTCGCTGACCGAATTCTCCCCGTGCGCCAGTCGCGCAAGAATCCCGCGACGCGTGCCGTCGGAAAGCGCGGCAAAGGTGCTGTCCAGCGCTCCTTCTGAATAGTTAACCATATGGTTTAGTATCCGCACAAGCCGGTTCCTTGTCAAGCGAAACTTCGGGGGGGCAACAAACTCACTACAGTCCGGCGAGAATATGCCCGAGCTTGTCTTTCTTCGTGCGCAAATAAAACTTGGAGTGATGACTGGTCGGCGGCCGGCAGGGAACGCGCTCCACCACGCGAAGTCCAGCGCTTTCAAGTTGCTCAACTTTGTCCGGATTATTCGAGAGCAATCGCAGCTTGCGAACGCCCAACGCCTTCAGCGCCTCGGCCGCAAACTCATAATCCCGCGAATCCGCGGCGAATCCGAGTTTGCTGTTGGCTTGTACCGTATCGAGCCCGGCATCTTGCAACTCGTACGCCTTCAGTTTATTGATCAACCCGATCCCGCGCCCTTCCTGCGGCAAATAAAGGACAACTCCGGCCGGCTCTTTGGCGATCTGCCGCAGCGAAAACTCAAGCTGCGCACGGCAATCGCAGCGCTCTGAAGCGAACACATCCCCGGTCAGGCATTGCGAATGCACGCGCACCAAGGGCGCTTTCCCGCGCTGCGAACCGCCGTTCAATCTCCCGTGTTGAATGGCGACGGCCTCTTCGATCGCGTTGCGCCCGGAAATGCCCAGTACGGTAAACGGTCCAAAGCTCGTAGGCAGTTTTGCTCGCGCCACCACCTGAGCCCTCCGTCTTGCGCCAGACTGTTTTCGCCGCTTCATAGGAATCAAACATTATACCAGCCCGCACAACATCGCTGCCCCGCTCCGGGAGTCTCTCGCTATTCGGTACAACCCAGCACTGCATCTCTTTACATCCCCGGCCGCTTTGGCTAACGTAACTCGCAGCAATCACGGTTCCCTGCGAGCGAAATGGGCGCCCTTTTTGGCGGACAAGATTTGTTATTCGTGCTGGTGCTGAAGGTCGGCTTCGCAGCATCGCTAGCTGCATTGCTCGTCCGCTTCCGCTCGTTCCGCAGCATGTTATTCACAGAAATCCGCGATTCCGACCAAAAAGTAATGCTGCTGCTTTTCCTCACCCCGCCGCTCGCCATCGGAGTCGTGCTGCGCCTCCTCGCCGGCTACCGCTTCTTCGACCTCACCTTCGAAGGCTCCTTCCTCATGGGCCTGATCGGCGGACGCATTGTCGGCTTGCTGGGCGGCTCGCTAATCAGTCTTCCGGCCTTCGGCAATCACGAATGGCTCGCCAGCCCCACCGCCGCGCTCGTAGGACTCGTCGCCGGGATGGTCCGCGATCTGATGCCCGAAAAAGAGGACATCTGGCATTTCGGCCCGTTTCTTTTCCTTAGCATTCCGGAATGGATCTGGCGGCTGGTGCGCCACGGCAAAGCAAACTGGGCCATGCTTCCTCTTTTCACCTGTGCCGCACTGGCAGTAGGAAAAATGGAACTGGCCGAAGCCGTTCCACCACGCTGGCTGTTCGATTTCCGCCCTCAAAATTGGGGCTACGAACTGTTGGTCGTGCTTTCCTCGGTAATGTGCGTGGCCATGGCCATCAAAATTTGGAACAACACGCGCATCGAGATGAACCTCGAAGCCAACCAGCAGCTCTTGCTGAAAGCGCGCATGGACGCCCTCACCAGCCAAATCAATCCGCACTTCCTTTTCAACACGCTCAACACCGTCTCCTCGCTCATCCGTTTCGATCCCGACATGGCCCGCGGCGTGGTCCTGAAGCTCTCTAACATCCTTCGCCGCCTCCTGCGCAAGCACGAAACCTTCGTCCCTCTTCGCGAGGAGCTCGAATTCATCGACGATTATCTCGACATCGAAGTCATCCGTTTCGGTCGCGACAAGCTGCAAATCTTCAAAGACATCGAAGAGGAAAGCCTGGACACTTTCGTCCCCAGCATGCTGCTTCAACCGATGGTGGAAAATTCCATCAAGCATGGGCTCTCTCCGCGCTTGGAAGGAGGAGAAATCCACCTTCGCACTCGCCGCGTCGACGGCCGCCTGCTCATCGAAATCTCCGACAACGGCATGGGCATCTCCACCCAGCGTCTGGCCGAAGTCTACGGCGGCGGCATCGGCATCAGTAACGTGCACGAACGCCTGCGCCTGCTCTACGGCGACCAATTCAAGATGGATATCCGCAGCCAGGAAGGCCAGGGCACCCAAATCCACATCGAAATCCCCGAACTGGTCACCGCCGAGCCTTTTGCCTTCTAGTGTTTGCAAACCGCGTGGTTTGGTTCGTCCGACACGAAACTTATCCGCGGTCCAGGGTTTTTACGTCCGCAGCAAAATGGGGAACGATGCTTGCGTTCCTACAGGAGTGATCATGTTGCACCAAATCTTCCAGATATTTCTAGCCTCTGCACTCGCCGCAGCCTTTGTATTCACCGCGGCGCCGGCGGGGAATTCTGTGGTCGGCGTGAATGTGGTCAACCCCCTGCGCGCCAGCCTAGCCGATCAAGACGCCATCATCGCCCAGCTGAAAGCAGCGCACGTGCGCGTTATCCGCTCGCCTCTAACGCCCGACGATAAAGCTATTGATTTTGTCAAACGTGTTTACGCGCAAGGAATCAAGATCGAATTCCAATTGAGTCCCCAGTTTCCTCCGACCGCGCCCTCGCGCCCGTATCAGCCGAGAGCATTCCCCAACATGTGGGGCGGCCACCCGTTATCTTCCGCTGCCCCTCAACTTTCCAAAGTCTATTTTCAATCTGTAATGGACAAGCTGGACGCAAACGATATCGTCCCGGCTGGATTGGAACTCGGCAACGAAATCAATTGGACCGCGTTTAATCCAGAATTTCCCTTGCCCGGCAAAGGCATGAACTTCGGCCTCGACGACCTGTATCACGACCCGGAAGCGAAGCAGGTTGCCAAGGGCTACCTCCAATATCTGAAAATTCTGGCGCAGTTAAAAGATGTCCGAGATCGTTCCAAATTGAATCAGCACACGCCCATCCTGTTGGCTGGCCTTGCAGACGACGGCGCCGAGGGCGCTCGCCCCAAATCCAAAACAGACAGCGTCAGCATCAACGCCACCATCCAGTTCCTTCGCGCCAATGGCCTCGACCAACTCGTCGACGCCTACGCGATCCACACCTATCCGTGGGAATCGACGCCCGCGCGCCGCGAAATGCATTTGGAAAAATATGCAGTGACGGAATGCCGCCCGGCGAATTCCGCAGCCGGCAAACCCTGCTGGATCACGGAGTGGGGTATCCCGAACAAAGATACCTCCTGCCCGCTGAACGACACAGCCCGCGCAGCTCTGGTAAAGGAAATAATGGGTGATTTTCGCGCGCTCGAAAAACAGGGCCGTTTGGTCGGCCTTATCTACTTCGCCTGGAACACCGATCCTTGGGCCAAGCAAGTGGACCCGCTAAGCATCTACCGCTGCGGCAGTGTGACCGAAAGCGGAAAACTCGCCATAGAATGACGCGGTTGTTGGGCACCATGCGGTTCCGGCTGCAAGCGAAGTCTGATAGAGTCTCACTTCCCTACTTTTTCGACCTGGTAGCGGTGGTGGCCGCATGCATGACAGCTTAAAGCAGGTAATGTCGCTTTCGCTGCTGGGAAAGTGTGTCGCTGCGGTTGTCGGAATCGTTCTTATTTACGCCGCGTTTCGCGTCCTCGAACAAACCCTGCCCCGCCGCTTCGGCCGCGCCGACGCACGCTACAAAGTTCGCAAGTTCGTAGCCTTTGCTGGATACATTTCCATCATCCTGTTCCTCGGCCTCTTGTTTGAAGATCGCTTGGGTCGTCTCACCTTTGCCATCGGCGTTGTCGGCGCAGGTGTGGCGGTAGCTCTGCAAGACGTGCTCGCCAGCATTGCCGGCGCTTTCTCCATTGGCTTTTCAAAGCTGTACG
>Ga0070765_100001524_pt1 | contig 14264 bp, 15 predicted proteins | sample HubBroMetageWFT5_FD_71516 | JGI IMG/M metagenome (GOLD analysis project Ga0070765, IMG submission 71516) | Warmed and freeze-thawed soil microbial communities from the Hubbard Brook experimental Forest, New Hampshire - Hubbard Brook CCASE Soil... | ecosystem: Environmental > Terrestrial > Soil... | reverse complement strand
TGTTGGACGGCTCGGGCAGCGATGGTCATGGCTCGAGCAGCTGGGACTTGGATCGTGGTGACGAAGCCTGGCCGAGGAACAGATTCAGCCTGGCGCCGGATCGCGGGTCAGACTGAATGTCTCATGAGCCGTCCGGACACCAAGTACGTCGCCGTCGGGGATGCTGACGTTGCCTACCAGGTGCTCGGAGAGGGACCCTCCGACCTCCTCTTCTTCAACGGGCTTGGCAGCCACGTCGAGATGGCGTGGGAGAACCCCGACATTGCCGACTTCCTCGAACAGCTGGCGTCGCTGCGCCGCTTGATACTTCTAGATCGCCGAGGCACGGGGGCATCTGACGGGGTGCCGCTAAGCGCCATCCCAACCTGGGAGGAGTGGACGGAAGATATCGAGAGCGTGCTCAACGCGGTCGGGTCCGAGCGGTCATCCATTCTCGCGACTGTCGATGGTGGCCCGATTGCGGTCCTCTACGCCGCCGCACATCCCGAACGGGTCGATTCTTTGGTGCTTTGCAATACCAGTGCCCGCTACCTGGTTGCTGACGACTATCCGATCGGTTTCACACCTGAAGCGCTCGATTTCATCGTCGAATTCATCCGAGCGCAATGGGGTACCACTGAGTTCCTCTCGATTGCCGGTTCGGCCAACGGGGAAGAGACCGCTCGTCGCGATGCCCTGGCTCCGCTCTTTCGGGCGTCGGTCACCCCGAGAACCGCGGCGGCACAATACGACTACCTCCTTCGGAACCTCGATGTTCGACAGGTGCTCCCGCTTATCCGAACGCCGACACTTGTCCTGAGCGCCGACAATCCAAGCTTCCTGCCGGCCGCAATGGGGCGATACATCTCAGAGCACATAGAGGGATCCAAGTTCGTCGCCCTGCCGGGCCAGGACATGATGATCTTCGGCCAGCGGAGGATCATTTTCGACGAAGTGGCCGAATTCTTGACGGGTACGAGACCGCCAACCGATATCGACCGGGTGCTGGTCTCCGTCCTCTTTACCGACATTGTCGGATCAACTGAGCGTGCAGCATCTTTGGGTGATCAACGATGGCGGTCACTGTTGGACCGCCATGATCAAATCGTCCGCGAACAAGTGCGGATGTTCCGAGGGCGGGAAATCAATACAACTGGAGACGGCTTCGTCGTTTCTTTCGACGGTCCGGCTCGTGCTATCCGCTGCGGCAAGGCGATCATCGATGCCACCCGAAGTCTCGGCATCGAGTTACGCGTCGGTCTCCACACCGGTGAGTGCGAGGTAAGAGGCAACGATCTCGGCGGCCTTGCCGTGCACATTGCCGCTCGACTCGGGTCGCTGGCGGCGCCGGGCGAAGTGCTCGTCTCGAGCACCGTGAAGGATCTCGTGGTTGGCTCGGGCATTGAGTTTCAGGATTGCGGCGAACACCAGCTGAAAGGTGTCCCCGGGCGTTGGCGACTGTTCCGGGTCGACAGCTGACGAGATCGCTCTCAAGAGCGGCGAAAAATGGAGCATGGGCGCCCGGTCGAGAGAATCGGCCTACGTTCACTGACGTCTCCCACTTCAATCCTTGCTGCGAGGAAGGGGCCGTTGCCTGCCGAGCCGGATTGCCGTTCCACGATGATGCGGAACCGTGGTCAGCTGGATAGCAGCGTGGCCTCGATGCCGCGGACGTCGCCGTCCTCGTCGGCCCAGACCTCGATCTGTCCGTAGCTGAGCTCGCTCATCTGCGAAGCCACCACCTCGGCCTGCTCGCCCCCGAGCTCGAGCAGCAAGGCGCCGCCCGCTCGCAGGAACCTCGGTGCGCCCGCGACGACTCGCCGCAGCACGTCGGTACCATCGCGCCCCCCGTGGTAGTGCGAGGGCACTTCGAACGAGCGGGCGTCGTGGGGAAGGTACTGGAGCGCCGACGTCGGCACGTAGGGGACGACCGCCACGACGACGTCCGTGGTGCCGTCGAACTCGCTCGGGACGGGGTCGAAGAGGTCGCCGCGCCGGGCGTCGACGCCGTTGTCCCGGGCGCAGGCAACCGCGCCGGAGTCGATGTCGGTGGCCATGACGCGGGCCGAGCGCCGACGCAGCTGGAGGGCGGCCGCGATCGCGCCCGAGCCCGTACACAGGTCGATGGCCCTGCCGCCCTCGGGTAAGCGAGCCGCCGCGCGCGCTGCGAGCTCGAGACTCTGCCACCTCGGGACGTAGGTGCCGGGTTCGATCGTGACGACAAGCTCGCCGAAGGCGGCCTGCCCGGTCACCCAGGCCAGGGGCTCGCCGCGCAGGCGTCGGTGCACGAGCGAGATGAGCCTCGATCGATCACCGCCGGCCGCCGCGAGCAACTCGGCAGCCTCCTCGTCGGCGGCCACGCACCCCGCCCGGGCGAGCATGTCAGTGAGCCGGGTCAGCACCGACGCGCGCAACGAGCGGGCCCCGGTCCTCAGTCCAACATCGCCCCGGCGACACGAGGCCCCGGCCCGGTGTCGTCGTCTCCACCCGTGTCGGACGCGTCGGCGCCACCAGCCGGCGCCGTCAGCACCGGCGCGTGGTTCGGCAGGAACAGCGTCGGAACGAAGGCCAGGAGGATCGCGAAGAAAGACCACCAGAACGTGTGGGCGAACGCCGCCGCCACCGGGTCGGCGACCGCAGGCGGGAGCTTCCCAGTGGCCCCGACGATGCCGGCCGAGCCACCCGGAGCCCTGATCCCCGCCGCGGCCAGGTTGCTCACGATCTGGCGCTCGAGCACGACCGCAAACAGCGCGGTGGCGACCGAGCCGCCGATTGTACGAACGATGTTCATGACGGTGGACGCCTTGGGGATCTCGGCGTGGCTCAGGTCGAAGTAGGCGGCCGCGGTCACCGGCATCATCGTGAGACCCAGACCGAGGCCGCGCACGAACAAAGTGGCAGCGAGGAGGATTTCGCTGGTCGAGGTGGTGACGAACGCAAGCGGCAGGGTTGCGGCCGCCATAAGGAGGATGCCGAAGGGCACCACGCGGCGTGGGCCCACGCGGTCGGTCGCCGCGCCGGCCCAGCGCATGATGCACGCGGCGCCGATGCCCTGCGGCGCCATCAGGAGCCCGGCCTGCCAGGCCTCCTGGCCGCGGGCGACCTGATAGTAGATCGGCAGCAGGAACATCGAGCCGAACAGCGTCGCGCCGATGACGAAGATGCAGATGTTCCCGATGGTGAAGTTGCGGTTCTTGAACGGATGCAGGTCCAGCAACGGATGCTTCGCGTTGATGGCGCGCAGGATGAAGCCGGCCATCAACAGGACGCCGAGGACGAAGCTCACGAGCACCGACGTGCTCGTGAAGGAGCTGGTCGTCCCGACCTCGGAGAGGGAGTAGAGCAGGAGCGCGAGGCCGGGGGACAAGAGGCAGAAGCCGAGCGCGTCGAACGGCGTGGTGAGCCGCTCCTCGGTGTCGAACTTCGGCAGCCACCGTGCGGAGAGGATCAGCGTGATGATTCCGATCGGGACGTTGATGTAGAAGATCCAGCGCCAGCTGTAGTTGGAGACGATGAGGCCGCCGATGACCGGGCCCATGATCGGGCCCAGGACCATCGGCACGCCGATGATGCTCATCACGCGGCCCATGCGCTGGGGTCCGGCGGCGCGGGCGAGAATCGACTGGCCGACCGGCAGCAGCATGCCGCCGCCGAAGCCCTGGAGCACGCGGAAGAAGATGAGCGAGTTGGCTGACCAGGCGAGGCCGCAGAGGCTGGAGCCGATGACGAAGAGGGCGGTGGACATCATCCAGATCCGTTTGGCCCCGAAGCGATCGACGGCCCACCCGCTTATCGGTGTCACCAAGGCGAGGGCGAGCAGATAGCCGGTCGACACCCACTGGATCGTGGTGACCGGGACGCGGAAGTCGCGGGCCAGGGAGGGGAGCGCCACGGCCACGATCGTCGTGTCGAGGATCGACATGATCGCGCCCAGTACGACGATGGTCGAGGTGCGCCTGAGCTCGGGCGAGAGGGTGAACGCAGGGGTGGCGGCCTTCGAGCGCGTGCGTGGCATCGGAATACTTAATATTACTCAAAGGTATGGGGTTGTCAAAGAGTTTCGGCGATGCGACAATCGGGGCATGGGCCTGGCCGAGGACGCATTCGAGCGCCTGCGCCGAGTGGCGTTCGAGGGCGAACACGTCGAACGCATGGCCGCGCTTGGCACCCGCACGAAGCTGTCGCCCGGGGTGATCAAGACGTTGATGCGCCTCTCCCAGTCGGACGGGGTGTCGATGGGCGAGATGGCCCGGGGCATCGGCGTCGACCCGTCCTACATCACGGCGCTGGTGGACGACTTGGACTCCCGTGGATTGGCCCGCCGGGAGCCCGCGCCGTACGACCGGCGGGTGAAGATCATCGTGATCACGGCAGCGGGCCGGAAGCTCGCTGCTGAGATCGACTCGATCTTGTCCGTGCCGCCTGCCGCGTTTGCGTCGTTGACGTCGGCAGAGTTGCGCCAGCTGCGGGACCTGCTCGAGAAGGTGCTGGCGGCTCGTGAGGCGGAGCGGGCGGCCAAGGAACAGGTGGCAGCCGCTTCTTAGGGAAGCGACCGCCAAGCCGTCAGCATTTCGCCTCTAGGCAGCCGTCCCGGGTTACTGGCCCTCAAGGAGGGCGGGATTTCTACAGCTTTGCAAGCGTTCCGGACGTAGGTGGTGGTCGAGATCGGGAACTCTCGGACGTCATCGGGCAATATCGCCTTATGAGCGACACGGGGGTTACGGGGACTCCCAGCACCGACGCTGCTCTGATCGGTCGATCAGTCGACGATCCCCAGTCCTTCTCGATCATCGTCGAACGCCACGCAACCTCAGTCTTTCGGTACCTGGTGAGCCGGGTGGGCCGGTCAGTCGCCGAAGATCTATTGGCAGACGTCTTCGAAACAGCGTTTGGAGCGCGAAGCCGTTACGACTCACGCTACGAGAACGCCCTTCCCTGGCTACTTGGCATTGCGACGAACGAGATCCGGCACTACCGCCGGTCCGAGATGCGACACGCCTCAATGCTGCGGCGGATAACACCACACTCCCCACGCAGCAATCGGACTATCGAAGCGATAGACCCGGTCGCCACCGATGCAGAGCTGCACGAGGAAATGGAATCGGTGCGGCGGGCGCTTGCGGCCCTCAACGACAGGTCCCGCGAGGTCCTGGTGCTCTGTGCCGGCCTTGGGCTCAGTTATGAGGAGATCGCTCATACCCTCGGCATCAGGATCGGCACCGTCCGTTCCCGCCTGTCTCGGGCACGACAAAAGCTGAGGGAACTCCTAGAGGCTGACGGGCAATACAGGGCCTATGACGATTCTTCTCGGCGAGACTCTGTTGCAGAGGAGCACACCAAATGAATGACGAGTTGGACCAGGTCCGACGGTATGTCAACGGCATCGACCCTCCCGATACCGAGACGCTTGCAGCGGTCAGGACTCGGCTGAGCGGTCCGGGGGCCGTCGTCGGACCTCGTCGCATCGATCACTCCAAGCGACTACAGATTGTTCGTTGGGCCGCCGCCCTCTTCGTCGTATTCGCCGTGGGTGCGGCACTGCTGGTGCCGACGCTCGGCCACCGTACCCTCCACTCCACCAGCAAGGGTCATCTGCAAGATCGCCTCACGCGTCTCGTCGTCGACGACGTCAACGTCACGGTCGCGACTGGAAACTACGACATGACGTTCAATGACACGACGACGCCGTCAACGCAGTGTGCACAGAGTTCGGATGGCGCAGAGTCAGGTGGGTCGGGTCAGCAGACGACGGCCACAACGGTCGAACCGTGCGTGACCCAGAACCAGTTTCCGCCTGGCGTGAGCATCGAGAACACGTTGTCGTCGATCAGCGGACACGGCACGGTTGACACCAATCCCTACGCCATGGTGACGGTAAGTGATGTTGGAAGTCTCGGACAGATCACGCTCTACGACGACGGCACGAAGGTTTGGGAGATCGGCGGAGGAGACTACGGGCTGTCCGCACCTGGTCAGGCTGGCCCCGGAGCGGCACTGTCCGGCTACGCCTCTTCGGTTGAAGGGACGGTCGGCCAAGTGCAAGGAGCTCTGGACATGGAGGGTCTGGCCAGTGGGACTGGCTACCTCAATCTCCAAGCCCGAGAGATCCAAGCAGCACAGCCAGCAGGGACGGGCAACGTAGATGGCGTGCCCGTCACCATCTACAAACTCTCCGAGAGCGGACTCTTGGATCCCAACGTCCCCGGTCAGACGCCAGAGCAGATCACGACGATCCAAGCGGCCGACGCCATAATCAAAAACAGCGGCTTCGCCGGAAAGACCACCTGGGTTTCTGTCGATAGCGAGGGCTATATCCGAGAACAGAAGACCGAATACACCCTTCCCGATGGTTCGGCGGTGACAGAAGACACGATCTTGTCCAACTTCGGATGCGCAGGAACAGTCGTTATGCCCGGTCAATCCGGGACGTCCAGTCCGCCTGCCGGTTGCATCAGTCCCGACACCGCCGGCAGTTCCGCCAATGCCATAGCCCCATCGACCGGTTCTGCTCAGGGGTCCACCCCCACCACGACGGTAGTTCCATCGACGTCAACGTCATCGGCGCCGCCACCGTCAACGACGACTCTCCCGGCGCAAGGTGGTTACCGAGGCATTGAGAACTTTTGCGCATCAGCGCCGCTGACGGGAACTATTCACTACGATGGGACGAGCGGCGGCCTGAACGGGGTTCTCGCAGTGAGCGTCGGCGGTCTACCCCCCAACGACAATGTTTTTGTCAATTGGGCGGACAACGACGTTCGTGCGCCTGTGATCGCGGGATTCAGAACAGATTCCGAGGGGACAGCCATCCAATCGTCTGTACAGGTCGGCCGCTTGGGTGAAGTCCGAGGCGTGGAGATCATTCTGTCGGCTGCGGATGTTCCCAACACGACTTTGGGACACCTTGAACCCTGCTGATACGAACTAAAAGCTCGGTAGGCCGTAGCAGACGATCTCTCCTCGTGCGCTTGCAGAAAGGGAATGAGACCGACCACGCCAAGTAGCCTTCGGCCGAGATGCCGGCCGTGATTGTTGAACACCTGGCGAAGTCCTACGGCGACACAGTGGCGGTGCGCGAGGTCAGCTTCGAGGTCCAGAAGGGTGAGGTGTTCGCGTTGCTGGGGCCGAACGGAGCGGGCAAGACGACCTGCGTCGAGATCCTCGAAGGGTTCAGGGCCCGCAGCCGCGGCAGGGTGGAGACGCTCGGGGTCGACCCGGCTGACACGAGCACGCAACGCTGGCTGCGCGCCCGCATCGGCGTCGTGCTCCAGGAGCTGGCGATCGAGCCCTATTACTCGGTGCGCCAGGTCCTGAACCGGAACGCGGGCTACTACCCGAACCCGCGGCCGGTCGAAGAGGTGATCGACCTGATCGGACTGGGCGAGAAGGCGGATAGCCGAATCAAGCGCCTCTCGGGGGGTCAGCAGCGCCGCCTCGACGTCGGGCTGGGGATCATCGGCAACCCCGAGCTCATGTTCCTCGACGAGCCGACCACGGGCCTCGATCCGTCGGGGCGCCGCGAGACGTGGGAGCTGATCAAGCGTCTCGCCGGCGAGGGTACGACCGTCCTGTTGACGACGCACTACATGGACGAGGTGGAGGCGCTGGCGGATCGGGTGGCGGTGCTGTTCGGTCAGGAGATAGTGGCCAGTGGCACCCCCGATTCCATAGGGGGGCGGGACGTCGGGGCCGTCACCATACGGTTCAGGCTGCCGGAAGGCGTGAGTGCCGCGGACCTGCCGATGGACGCCACGCCGGCGGATGACGGGCACGTCGAGATCCACACCGAGGACGAGGTGCCGGTGCTGCACGAGTTGACGGGGTGGGCGCTGGCCGGTGGGCATCCGTTGGCGGGGTTGTCGGTGGTGCGGGTGTCGCTCGAGGACGTGTATCTCGGGTTGACGAGGTCGGGCGGCGGGCCAGGGGGCGATGGGGTGGCCGCGTCGTGAGCACGGCCGAGGTGCCGGTGCGCGGCTCGTTCCGCGGCCCGAGCGATCTGCCGCTGATCGGGCGTCAGGTCTACTTCGAGCAGCTGTCGTTCTGGCTGAACCCGATCGGAGCGGCGATCACGATCGGATTCTCGGTCGTCTTCATCGTGATCTTCGAATCGACGTCCCGGCACTCCACGGTCGGCTACCTGGCGCACATCAACCTCGGCCAGTACTACCTGCCCGCGTTCGTCGCCTACGGGGTCATGGCGGCGTGCTTCAACATCTTGGCCATCACGCTGGTCAACCGGCGCGAGATGGGGCTGCTCAAGCGGCTCCGTCTAAGCCCGCTGCCGACGTGGATGCTGCTCGCCGCAATCTTCATCAATTCCATGATCATCGCCCTGATCCAGATCGTCCTGGTGCTCTTGGTCGGATGGATCGGCTACGGCGTGACCGGCCCGCACGACGCGTTGCTCTTCGTGCTCGTGCTCATCGTGGGCATGCTCAGCTTCACCGCGCTCGGAGTTGCGATCAGCACGCTCGTTCCCAACGCAGACTCCGCCGGACCCATCGTGAGTCTCGTGTTCTTCATCCTGGTCGCCTTGTCGGGCCTCTATTTCCCCGTCAAGGCCGGGTCGGGGATCGCCACGTTCACCGACTTCTTCCCGATCCGCCATCTGATCGTCGCCTCCGTGGACACCTTCAACGGCATCCCGGGCACGTCGCCGTGGAACGACCTGCTCGTCATGGCCGTGTGGGGTGCAGCGAGCATCTTCGTCAGCGTGCGGCGCTGGGACTGGTCGCCCAAGCGGGGCTGATGCTGCTCGTCGATGCCGCCAACGTGATCGGGTCACGTCCGACGGGCTGGTGGAAGGATCGGGCGGGCGCGGCCCGGTCGTTCGTCGAGGATCTACGGGCGGGCGTGGCTGCGGGGCGGTTGGCGGAACCCGTGGTCGTGGTGCTCGAGGGCAAGGCCCGTGCGGGTGCATCGGTTGGCACGGCTGAGGGCGTCACGGTCGTGCACGCCGAGGGCAGCGGCGACGACGCGCTCGTCGAGGTGGTCGGGGACGCCTCCGCGGCTTCCGCTTCCGCCGCTTCCGCCGCTTCCGCCGAGGAGGTGGTGTTGGTCACGGCGGATCGCGAGCTCCGGCGGCGGGCTGAGGCCCTGGGAGCGAAAGTGGTGGGGCCGACGTGGCTGCTCGAACGCCTCGCGAATCAGTGAGACCGGGCCAGGAAGATGAACGACTCGACCTTGGCGATGTCCTTCCGCCGGCGATCCGACTCGAGGCTGGTCCGTGTCTCGGAGTCGACGCCGAAGGGCCGTACGGCGCTGATGGCGTCGCGCACGTTCTCCGGTCCGAGGCCACCAGCCAGGACCACCGGGATGTCCAGGGTGTTCACGATGTCGGCGCTGACGCTCCAGTCGTGCGTGTGCCCGCTTGCACCGACGACACCCGTGTCGGGGTGCTTGGTGTCCAGGAGCAAGCAGTCGCCGACCTCCGACAGTCGCCTGGCCACGTCGATCGCGTCGGGCCCGTCGACGGGAACCGTCAGCATGAGTTGAGCCGGTTCGATCTTGGCTCGGATCCGCTGCAGGGTGGCGTCGTCGATCGCGTCGGCCCGCGCCAGGTGCACGATGTCCGGCCCGATCGTCTTGAAGGTGGCGAGGATCCGATCCGGATCGGTGGAGAGCGACAGCGCCACCACCCGAACGTGGGGGAGCGCCGTGACGATGGCGCGGGCCGTGTCGGCATCGACGGAGTCCCAGGTGGGTACGCCCTCGTCGAGAACGACCCCAACCGAGTCGGGCCGCAAGCGATCGACCTCGGCGGCATCTTCCGTCGTCGTGATCCCGTAGACCTGCACGAACACGAACTGGATCATCGCGCTTCGGCGACCGGTTCATCCGTCCGCGTCGACGTTCCCGTTGCCAGGTGAGGCCGGGTACGGCAACGGCCCCTTGACCGCGATCGACAACGGGTGAAGCATGGACAAACCCCTTGGCGATGGGAGGAGCCCCCATGACGACGTTCGCCCCGATAGTGCCGACCCTTACTGTCCCGCCGACCCGGATCGCTCCGGACACCTTCGTGATTCATCAGGTGCAACCGGCGCTCGGCCAGCCGTTGTTCGTGTACCTCAACTCGATGGTGATCCTCGGCAAGGAACCCGTCATCGTCGACACCGGGACCCCGGCGAACCGGGAGAACTGGCTGAAGGACGCGTTCTCACTCGTTGAGCCTGAGGACGTCCGCTGGGTGTTCATCTCGCACGACGACGTGGATCACGTCGGCAATCTCGACGAGGTGATGACCGCGTGCGCCAACGCAACCCTGGTCTGCAACTGGGCCATGATCGAACGTCACACGAACTGCTTCAGCTTCCCGCTGGACAGATGCCGTTGGGTCATGCACGACGAGTCCTTCGACGTCGGCGACCGCACCCTCCACGCGGTGCGGCCACCGCTCTACGACTCTCCGACGACGCGGGGCCTCTTCGATCCCGCGACGGGTGTCTATTGGGCGGCCGATGCGTTCGCCACACCGCTCCCAGCGCCGGAGACAGCGATCGCCGACCTCGAGCCGGAATTTTGGGACTTCGGCATGACGCTCTTCGCGTATGGCGCGCTGTCGCCGTGGCTGTCGCTCGTCGACGTCGAGAAGTTCGGGCGCTACGTCGACGCCATCGAAGGACTCGACATCAAGACTGTTGCCGGGTGCCACACTCCCGCGATCGAGGGCCCTCACATCAAGCGGGCGTTCGACCACGTGCGTGGTCTACCTGCGGTCGAGTGCCCGCCCCTGCCGGACCAGTCGATCCTCGACCAGATCATCGCTGCGACATCACAGCCCGAGACCTGAGGTGTCGCCGCCTCGGTAGCCTCTCGGGCATGAGCAGCCAGGGCGTCCATGACTACGGAGCGGACATCTACACCGAGGCGGAGGCGGACGACGACACGCTGGCCCAACTCGGTCCACTCCGTTCGCTCGCCGGGGTGTGGAGCAGCGTCGACGGCGCTGACGAGCACCCCGTGGGGCCCGGGTCGGACGTCACGGGACCCGTCGAAGACGGCGTCGAGCACAACGTGTACGTCGAGCGCTACGAGCTGCAACCAATCGACCCGCAGACCAACGGCCCGCAGTTGTTCTACGGCCTGCGCTATCACACGCACATCGTCAAACCGGGCGAGGTCGAGACGTTCCACGACCAGGTCGGGTATTGGTTGTGGGAACCCGCGGCCCGCAAGGTTCTCCACACTTTGGCGATACCCCGTGGACAGGTGCTGTTGGCTGCCGGCACGGCCGAGCCCGACGCCACCCAGTTCGAGGTCGCGGCGAAGCTCGGGTCCGAGGTCTACGGCATCTTGTCGAACCCGTTCCTCGACTCGGCCTTCCGGACGGTCGAATTCCGAATGCGCGTCACGGTGAACACGGACGGCACCTGGTCCTACGAGGAGCACTCCCAGCTGCAGATGCCCGACCGCGATGGACTGGTCGATCACGTCGACCGCAACACGCTCAGGAGGATCGGCGAACCGACGCCGAATCCCCTCGCCAGACCTACAGGCCGTTGAGCGGGGGGCCTCCCGGGCTCAGCAGGTGAGCCCGCCGTCGACGACGATGACCTGGCCGGTCAGGTAGTTGTTGGCCGGGTCGGTCAGGAAGAGGACGGCGCGGGCGACATCGCTGGGGTCGCCCAGGCGTCCCATCGGCGTCCGCCGTGCGATCTGATCGAGCTGTTCCTCGTCGAGGCCGTGGCTCATCTCGGTACGGAGGTACCCGGGGGCGACGCTGTTCACCGTGATGCCCCGTGAGCCGAGCTCCCGTGCCAACGCACGGGTGAAACCGTCGAGCGCCGCCTTCGTGGCGCCGTAGACCGTGAGGCCACGGTAGCCGGAGAGGCCGACGATCGACGAGATGTTGACGATGGATCCCGAGTGCTGGCGCAGCATGACGCGGCTTGCGGTGCGGGTGACGTAGATCGTCCCTTTCAGATTGAGATCGACGACCGTGTCGAGGTCGTCGTCGCTGAAAAGGGCGATGACGCCGTCGCGGGCGACGCCGGCGTTGTTCACCAGGACGTCGATGCGTCCCCACCGTTTGGCCGCGTCCTTGACGAAACGATCGGCCTCGTCTCTCTTGGAGACGTCGGCCGCAGCGAAGTGGAAGCGCTCCTTCAACTCGGGATCGCTCGCCCACGCCTTCACCTGGTCGGTCGACGACCGGGCGCAGGTCTCGACGCAGTAGCCCGCATCGAGGTAGGCCTCGACGAGGCCGGCCCCCAGGCCCTTGCTGCCACCGGTGATGAGTGCGACCCGCGGGTGTGGTTCGGCCTCCGGCATCAGTCCTCCATCCCCCGGATCGTCTTGCCGCCCTTGGTCTCGATCGCATCCACGAAGGTCACGCTACGCGGCTGCCAGGCCCGCGGCAGGTCCGCCACCGCCTCCTTGATCTGCGTCCGGATGCTCTCGACGTCGGCGCGCTCGACGCCGCCGACCGGCACGATCTCGGCGGCGACGATGGCGCCGGTCAGCTTGCTGGGGCGCCCGAAGACGCGGGCCAGCGCCACCGAGTCGAGGCTCGTGATCCGGTCCTCGACGGGCAAGGGGTGCACCTTGACGCCACCCACATTGATCACCTCGGACTGGCGTCCCCGGAACATGACGCGGTCGCCGACGATCTCGACGAGATCGCCGGTGCGGCGCCACTCGCCGTTCTCCGTGTCGTCGGGGCCGGCCGCGGACGAGACAGTTGGTGACTCGCCGGCGTAGCCGAGCATGCCGGCTCCCGCTCGCACGCACAGCTCGCCGTCCGTGACGCGGACGTTGGACGTCGGGTTCGACTCGCTCCAGAGCGAATCGACCGCGAGGCCCGGCTTGCCGTCGCGCACCGACGTGATGGACCCGAACTCGGTCGACGCGTACACCTGTGACACCTTGGCGGTGGGGAACGTCGTCTGGATCTCCTCCAACAAGTCGCCGGGACTGGATTCTCCCCCCAGCGTGATCTGCTCGAGCGGCGGCAGGGTGGCTTTGCGGCTCTTGGCCTCGGCGAGGAGGAAGCGCCAGAAGGTCGGCGTCGCGCTCACGCACGTGACGCCCTTGGTCAGCAGCGCGTCGAGGCCGTCCTTGGGTTGGCGCGGGAACGGTGCGACGAGCGTCGCCTGGCTGGCGGCCACGTGCAGCAGCACCTGGACGCCGGCGAACTGCTGCGGGCCGTAGGCAAGGAGCCAGCGCTGCTCGGGCATCGGCCGCACGTTCGCGACCGTCTTGCCGAGGATCCTCCAGTCGTGCCGCGCTGCCTTCGGCAGGCCCGTGGTGCCGGTCGTGCGGATCATGAGCGGCTGCGGCTGCTCCGTGTTCGCGCCGGCTCGCAGGGCGTCGTCGGCCTCCTCCGCCACCAGCGACTCGGGGCGGATCAGCTCGAAGGAGCCGGTGAGATCGTCACGGCGGGTGACGACGAACTTGTGGTCGAGCATCGACGCGTGGTCGGCGAACTCGGTGGCGTCGGTGTCGGGCTGGTACTGACAGGGCTCGGCACCGGCCAGCGCCGCCCCGGCCAAGAGGCGGAGCACCCACGCGGCGTCGGGCTCCACGACGGCGAAGCTGGTGATGCCGCGACGGCGCAGCGCGGTGGCGACACGACGGGCGTCCTCGAGGAGCTCGCCGTAGGTCGACGAACCTTGCGAGGTGACGACGGCCTCCCGGTCGGGTGACGAGGCTGCCGCCGCTTCCAGCAGAAGGATCATTTAGGTCGAGACGATGGCGTAAAAGGCGAGGACGTCTCCGACCTTCTCCGGCAGGTCGCCACCGGCCGAAAAGGGGTCCGACCCGAACTCGTCCTCGAGCATGGCCGAGAGCTCCGCCGCCTCTAGGGAGTCGAGCCCGATGCCTTCACCCCAAAGCGCCGTCTCGTCGTTCCACCCGTCGGCACCCTTGTCGATGCGCTGCAAAAAGTCGCCGATGACCGTCCGCGCCTTTTCTTGATCTGTACCCACTGGGGTCGTGTCCTTTCGAGTTCCGTCCGTCTGAAAACGAGGTGGGAGGTGCCCGGTCGCGCCGCCCACCGCCGGCCTGGGCAACTCCTCCATCGACCAACGGAGCAGGGGGGTGAGGCTTGCGGGTTACGGGCAATTTCGAGGAGGCTCCTCCGCGGCCTCCAACGCCGTGACCAGGGTGTCTGACCAACACCCACCGAGATTCTTACGTCTGCGGTGACGATAGCCGGACCGCCACCGCCCCTCTGGAGCCCAACGGAGCCCCGGCTACTGTTTGCCCGTGCCTGTCGAGCAGACCACCGACGTACGACGCCTTTACCTCGATTTGCTCAAGCGCTCGCTGACCGGCGCGCTGTC
>Ga0070765_100001522_pt1 | contig 14268 bp, 10 predicted proteins | sample HubBroMetageWFT5_FD_71516 | JGI IMG/M metagenome (GOLD analysis project Ga0070765, IMG submission 71516) | Warmed and freeze-thawed soil microbial communities from the Hubbard Brook experimental Forest, New Hampshire - Hubbard Brook CCASE Soil... | ecosystem: Environmental > Terrestrial > Soil... | reverse complement strand
ACGCCGAGCTTTTTCAATTCTTTCGCCGCGTCTTTCGCTTTACCAGGGAATAGACATTTTTCGTCCAGCGCGGACCGGTACAGGGAAATGGCGCCTTCTTTGTCACCCGACTTGGCCTTTTCCTTGGCCGCTTTAAGGTCATTCTTAACGGCCTCTTCGCGCTGCTTCATCTCGGACTCCACCAGCTTTTCCACTCGGTCTACTTTCAGGAATCCGTTGTCATTCTGCAGTTTGTTGATGACCGTCCCGTCTGCCTTGGCGAGCACCACCACCGGCAGCTTGTCGCCACTCAGGAACTTTTGCCCCAGCGTGGTCCCAGCGTCAGCAACGCCCATGGTGACGCACTGCGTGGCATAAAGTGAGAGCGAACGCGAATTGCGCAAGCTGGATTTCTGAAACTCTTGCGCCGAGGACGGGAACCAGTACACCACCAGTCCGCCCGCCGAAGGCGCCTCTTCCGGTTTCATCAGCTTCCAGGGAACTTGGTAGACCTGCTCATTGCCCCCCGCGCCAGCGCCGCTACTCGGGCCGCCGCTTCGCATCCCTCCCATTCCGCCGCCGCCGCCACCGCCGCAAGTCGCCCAGTCCGGCGCAGGCAACAACAGCACGACCATAAAGAGTGCAGCCACACGCGAAATCCGTTCTCTCATTACGCTCACCTCAATCTCGCTACAAAGTTAGCACAACCACGCACGCAAGCTCCTTCACGGAGCAACCGTTTTCGCTTCTGTTCGATGCGCGTTTGGGGTGAAACGCCGTACGTTGCCCGCATTGTACGAATTTTCAACTTCTGGCGATACCCTTTTCCTGGCCTTGCATTTACCATCTCACTTGCCGCCTTTCAGCAGCAGAATCACGTCAAGCAATACCAGCACTGCCACGACCACCTCCAGCGCAAACATGCGCCGATCGTTGAACTGCGCCACCATGAATTCGTAAAGTTCACCGGCCGTTTTCAGCTTTTCGTCCACGAGGGTCTTATAGTCGTTCACTCCGATTTTTCCCGAGCTCAGCCGGTACACCCGCGCGTAATACGTATCGCTGATGAATTTCACCGCATACTCTGTTCTCTCCGCCAAATCCATGATGTCCAATCGAAGCCGGTTCAACCGGCCGGCACGGCGGGGCGGCCGCCAGCGGAATAGAAAACTCTCCTCCCCTTCCAGCGAGCTATAAACGTTCGATAGCAGAGCGGTTAGCACCTCGTCGTAGTAACGAAACTCGAGCAATTGCGTATTCGCGTATTCCAATAGATCGATAACCGCTGAAGTCGCCCCGGGCTTGTCGTAGACCAGGGCCGCGGCCCAACCCACAACCACAAGATCACTCGGATAGTACGATAGCGACGCGCGCAAGACCTCCTCCCGCTCGCCGCTCGACAACGCGACAACTTCGCCTCGCACCAACTGCGCAATTTCGCCTCCGTATGATTGCAGCATTTCGGCCGCAGTCGCGGCGCGGCCGTCCATGTGCTTCGCTGACTGAATGTCAATCACCAGATAGTCTTCGTCCAGCCATTTCGGCGACGGCTTGCTCAGAGCCGGACGAAACTGTTCCGTGCGCCTGCGCAGCAATTCTTCCGCGGCAGTCTCGACCTCCGTTGCATTCATCCAGCGGTAGGATTGCGGGCAGAATGATTCAAAATCACACTCAAATGGTGTGGCGAGCTCGACGCTTGCCACGCCGAACCAGTAGTACTTGATCGCTGCTTCCAGTTTTTCTCCGCTTGGCAGCGTTACAAAACCTAGCGATTCACGAATCGGGACATTCTGGGCTTGCGCGTACTCGGGAGTATGATGAACGAATCCCGGCGAGTGGGGTGCAGCTGCCGGACCCAGGAGACGCGTCAGCCGCTCCAGGTCAAACGCTTCGCCAATATCAAAAAAACTCAAAATCCGGAAATAGCCCTGAACCTTCACCTACTAAGGATAATCCACTCAGCGCCCCAATTCGAACGACAAGCGGCCGTCCAATTCTATTCGCAATTTCATCCAATGAAATGCCGCTGAACCGGACGTGCTATGAAAACCTCGGTAGTTCGTCACACACTTCTATTAACGAAATGGAATAGAACGCCAAGGCATGTGGTCTTACATTTCGCCATGAGGCGGAATACGGTGATGCACGGATACGTCTCGGCTTTTGTTTTGTTGCCGAGCGTAGTGGCTGTGGAGTTGCCGGGAATTGCACTTCAATTGCGCCCGTTTACTGGCAGAGCTCACCTGAAGTTCTTTCGCGAGCTCGGAGTTTATCTTTCTGGAGGTTTTCTTGAACCGGCTTAACAAAAAATTGATTTATTTTCTATTGTTGGTGGCATTGGGCACGTTCTGCGGATCGATAGTGTCGGGGCAAGACGCCACCGGGCGAATTACCGGTATTGTCTTCGATCCGAGTGGCGCTGTCATAGCGGATGCCCATATCACCGTGACGAACGTTGCGACTCGCATCTCCCGCGAGACAACTTCGGATTCGGCTGGTTTCTATCAGGTTCTCGCGCTGCCCATCGGCTACTACACGGTGTCGGTGGCACATCCGGGATTTACATCCGAGACCACCGAACAGAGCAAACTGGAGATCAATCAAACCCTGAAAATCGATCTCAAAATGCAAGTCGGCTCAACGAGTGATACGGTGACGGTGGAATCCAACGCGGGCACTGTTGAGACCATCAATCCGACGCTTGGCTCCACGGTTTCAGAGCGCACGGTACAGGATATGCCCCTTAATGGGCGCAATGCACTGGATCTGGCATTGTTGCAGCCGGGCGTGTTACCGGCCGACAATCCCGCTAACTTGAGCGGAGGCACCGGCGGATTGCAGTTCAGCATCGGCGGTGGCCGGAGCGATTCAAATACTTTCGTGCTCGACGGTGGCCTGAACAACGACCTGCTCGACAACGGCGTTGTCTACAACCCCAATCCCGACTCCATCCAGGAATTCAAGGTTCTCACCAGCAATTTCACGGCTGAATATGGCCGAAGCGCCGGAGGAATTGTCACCGTCGTCACGAAGTCGGGAGCCAATGCGTTCCACGGCAGCGCCTACGACTTCCTTCGTAACACTGCTTTCGATGCGAACAACTTCTTCAGCAATCTCAACGGGTTACCAAGGGAAGTTCTCCACCAAAATCAATATGGTGGAACGATAGGTGGTCCGGTCAAGAAGGATAAGCTGTTTTTTTTCGTTGCTTATCAGGGGCAGCGGACCAGCCAGCTTACGACGGGTAATCAGGTTCAGCTACCCACACCTGCCGAGCTTAAAGGAGACTTCTCCGCTTCAGGGAATCAGGCGAACGTCGCATGCTTTTTAAATGGCCTGCCACAGCCTGCCGTGGCCGCGAATGTTAATCCGAGTAATCCATGCCAAGGTGCCACGGGCCCTCTTCCGGCAAACACGTTTTTCCAATCGAATCCGGCGCTTGCTGCACAAGGCATCATCAATCCGACGGCCATTGACGCCGTAGCCCAGAATTACATTAAAGCGGGCCTGATCCCGACCGCTGCTTCCGGGCAGGCTGCATTCCAGAACCCACAAAAATTCCAGCCCGGTGAGGTGACGGGAAAGTTCGATTTTGAGGCAACCTCCAAAGATCATTTTTCTGCCACTTTGGGGCGGTCCGCCGATACTCAATTGAACCCCGGACCTGGCGGTATTCCGGGATTCGATTCCACGACGCAGCTTACCAGCCGTTTCCTGAATTTGGCCTATATCCGCACTATCTCTCCAAACTTGATAAATGAGTTTCGTGCAACCGCACAAACGAACAACACCTTACAGGCAACACCTGCCGTCAAGGATCCCACCGGGGCAGCGCTGGGCATTAAAATTAACTCGGAGAACCCGACCGGACCGGCCCGGATTGATTTCCCGGCGCAAGGCTTGCTTGTCGGCTTCAGCAACCAAGGTCCCTCGAGTTTGGTGGACAACACTTTTGCTTATACCGACACACTCTCCTGGACTCGTGGGAAGCATACTTTAAAGTTCGGTGGTTCTTTCTCTGCCTACCAGGATAACCAAGTCTTTAATTTTGAGATCAATGGCGGACTGGATTTCTTCGGCAATCTGACTGATGCCAACAACAACCTGTTCGGGGCGGGCAACGCATTCGCAAATTTCCTTGTCGGTCTTCCCGGCGATTTCTTCCAGGGACCCGCGGCACCTTCCAACATTCGCACAAAGGCGACGTATGTTTTTGGACAGGATGAGTGGCATGTAAGGTCTAACTTGACCCTGACTTACGGTCTGCGCTACGAGTACAGCACTCCAAAATCGGACACGAAAGGCCGCCTGTATTCACTTTTCCCAGGACAGCAATCCACGGTCTTCCCGGGAGCGCCCGTGGGCCTCCTCTTTCCTGGCGACAAGGGTGCACCAAACGGAGTGAACTTCCCCGATCGTACAAACTTCGCGCCACGCTTTGGCTTTGCTTGGCAGCCGTTCCATGACGGCAAGACGAGTATCCGAGGAGGCTGGGGAATCTTCTACGACGTGCTCAAGGCTGAAGACAATTTCCAGTTTAATGGGCAGGTCCCCTTCGCGAGCGCGGCCGGGTTCAACTTTCCGGCGCCAGCCGGCCCGGCAACAACCTCTGGCTACACTTTCGAGAGCGGTCCGTTTGGTTCGACGGGGAATCCTAACGCCTTTCTGTCTCCCGGAATCAACCATAACGTAAACTTTGCGAATACTTTTGGAACGTTTACGAGCTTCAACACGGGCGCAACCGTCGTGGACCCGCATCTGAAGACGCCATACACCTATCAATACAATCTGAGCATCGAGCATCAACTCTCTAACAAATTGATTGCTCGAGTCGCTTATGTTGGCAGCTCATCGCACGGACTGACGGCGCTGGTGGACGTAAATCCGTTTGATCCGGCTACGTTAAACAGCGGAAATCCCCAGCGTATTCTCAATGAAACCCCGGGCAATACCCTCGCGGGTGTCAATCCAAATTTGCCAGCAGGAAGTTTTGGCCAGGAACAGGAATTCGAAAATGCTTCGAACGCGAATTACAACGCATTGCAAGCTAGCCTGACGCAGCAATCGTCCAACGTCTGGGTTCTCGGCAACATGTACTACACGCTTGGTTATACCTGGGCACACAGCATCGACGATGCTTCCGGCTTTAGGCAGGGAAATAGTACGGTGCCATTCTTCACTCCCAACATTTTTCGGGCCTCCTCCGATTTTGATATTCGCAACTATATTACTTTCTCCGGAGGCTGGGACCTGCCGTTCCATCGCGGGCCGGAGCGGCTTGTTAAGGGATGGAGCTTGTATCCCATCGTGACTTGGCGTACTGGCTTTCCCTTCACCGTGAACGCGGGCTTGAGTACTTCCAACCTCTCGCCTGGACCGTCAGGCGCCGGCGATGCAAGCCTCGTCAATGCAAATTTGGTTTCACCCGTCCAGTACCTCAATCCACGTTCAGCGCAAACGATCAATATCGGGGGAACGCCGGTAATCGGTAATTTCTTGTTCAATCCAAACTCCTTCGACCCAAATGTTACGACCGGCTATGGTACTGCTCCGCGTAATCTAATCCGCGGACCTGGACGTACCAATTTCGATTTATCGCTCGCAAAGCTCACCCCTCTTACTCGAGAGCGCGTCACGCTTGAGCTTCGCGTCGACGCGTTTAACCTCCTCAACCACACGGAGTTCCAAAACATCGATAGCAGCGCCGCTGATCTTGGCGGCACATTCGGTGAGGTTACCAGTGCTTATCCCGGCCGCATTTTGCAAGTCGGGGCTCACATCCGGTTCTAATCGAACTGAACAGAGCCGAGCCGGAACCCGCAGTCCCGGCTCGGCCTCTTTCGCTCTAGAACACGTCTTTTAGTTTAGTTGGCAGAGCTTCCGTAGACTCTGCGAGGCCTGGAGCCTGAGGATCTTCTCAGCTCTTCTGGGTGCTTCCATCAAAAGCTGTCCGATCGGACTTTTTCATACATTCTCCCTCCGCAACCATTCCAAACCCATCACTTCCCGCCAAACTCTCTCAACTTCCGCCACCCCCATTCGTTGGAGTCCTCGGTTAGACCCTGTTGAACTCCCTTCAACAATCCACCCGGTCCCCTTTACAGGTGTTTGTTGGATTGCCGCTTGGAAAGGAAAGAGTAGAAAACATCAAGGCTATGGGTCAGCCCGCCATAGTTGGCTTGATCATCGAAGCGTGTCAGGGCCGGGGTGGCATAGTGCGCGCGATCTTCGCTGGGTTTGTAATTTTGGGGTGACGCACCTCTCTTTTCCGTACTGATCACCATGCCCGGCCCCCAGTGTGCCATCCGAGGCTTCCTCCTGCGTCCTCAAGGCCGCCGGTTTCGCTCATGGAAGCTTCCAGAACTTTTTGCCGCATCTTGATTGATCTGTTCCATTTCTGTTTCTCGCCGCTATGGCGGCACGTTTGCGGAGAGGAGTTTTGACCATGAATTCCAGAAGGCCTATCAACAAATTAGCTTGCTGCGGATTGGTGTTGCTGCTTGTCTTTGGATTTTATGCGTCGCGAGGAGCGGCAGGGCAAGTCGTGTCCGGGGTGTACAAAGTCACGCAGACGACGGACCTAGGGAACGAAGTCCGCGTAACGATGCAGATTCGATTAATGAATGCCAGCGAAGACAGGATTTTTGTGACGCAAGCGCGAGTGCGCGAGTTCCTGCCCCACGGGAAACCGAAGGACGAGCCCGTCGGGGTGATTTTGGGGCCGCATGACAGTGCGGAGTTCACGCATGAGTTCATCATCGCGAAGAAGGAATACGAACTCTGGAGCAGGGGTGAGCGACCACGTCTTGGCCTGAGGCTGCAGGTAGCCGGGGCCGCGGAAACCACAATGACGATTGCGCTGATGCAGCTCCCAGGATCGAAGTGAGCGCCATGCAGCGAACATTTATTTCAACTATTTCGACAATTGCGATTCTGCTTTTTCTGGCGCACGCGGCCCTCGCACAACAGCAACACACGATAACCACCGTGGCCGGCGGCATCCCAAACCATGTCCCTGCAATACAGGCGGCTGTCAGCACTCCAGGAGCGGTTGCCAAAGACTCTATCGGCAATTTGTACACCGCGGACGCCTCTCGAAGCGTTGTATATAAAATTGATCTTTCGGGACAACTTTCCATCGTAGCTGGCAATGGTACCAGTGGGTTCAGCGGCGACGGCGGTCCAGCCACTAGCGCCCAACTCAACTTCCCACAAAGTGTATTCGTTGATGGTTCCGGGAACATTTTCATTACCGATTCATCCAACCAACGTATTCGGAAAGTGGCTGCCGCAACGGGAAACATTCAGACTGTCGCAGGGAATGGAAGCATAGGTTTTAGTGGCGACGGCGGCCCGGCTGCCAGCGCTGCATTGAATAACCCAAGCGATGTGCACGTTGACAGTGCTGGGAATATATTCATCGCGGACTACGACAACAGTCGAGTGCGCGAAGTAGTTGCGGCCACGGGAAATATCCAGACGGTCGCCGGGAATGGAACCTATGGGTACAGCGGGGATGGTGGTCCCGCCACCAGTGCCCAACTCAACGGACCCCGCAGCGTAACAGTCGATGGCTCCGGGAACGTCTTCATCGCGGATATCGGGAACAGCCGTATTCGCGAGGTGGTAGCTTCCACGGGAACAATTCAGACCGTCGCTGGAAACGGGACCGACGGGTCGAGTGGCGACGGTGGTCCGGCCACCAGCGCTCAGCTCTTCGGACCAGCCGGCGTGGCTGTCGATGATTTCGGAAACATATTCATTGCGGACCAAGACAATAATCGCATTCGCGAAGTCGTGGCGGCCACGGGGAGCATTCAGACCGTTGCCGGAAATGGGAATGCCACCTACGGCGGTGACGGCGGACCGGCCACCAGCGCGGCACTTAACCTGCCTGGCGGAGTATTCGTCGACACCGCAGGGAACGTCATCATTGCGGATACCGCAAACAACCGCGTTCGAGAAGTGCCTGCCGCAACGAGAAATATTCAGACGGTCGCCGGAAATGGAACGATTTCCTTTGGCGGCGACGGCGGACAGGCCACCAGCGCTCAACTCAACCATCCACAAAGTGTATTCGCGGATGGCTCTGGGAACATCTTCATTACCGATTCATCCAACCAACGTATTCGGAAAGTGGCTGCCGCAACCGGAAACATTCAGACTGTCGCAGGGAATGGAAGCATAGGTTTTAGTGGGAACGGCGGCCCGGCTGCCAGCGCTGCATTGGACAACCCAAGCGATGTGCGTGTTGACGGTGCTGGGAATATCTTCATCGCGGATCACGACAACAATCGGGTGCGGCAAGTAGTTGCCAGTACGGGAAATATCCAGACGGTCGCCGGAAACGGATTCGGTTTTTGCGACGCTTTTTGCCCTCCTCTCGGAGACGGCGGCCCGGCCACCAACTCCTCGCTGACCCCAACGGGACTGCATGTAGACGGTGCCGGAAACATCTTTATTACTGATAATGGTAACAGCAGCGGTTACAGCGGAGTCCGGGAAGTGATCGCCGCCACGGGAAACATTCAAACCCTCGCAAGGATTGCCCAATCCACAATCTCGCGTCTCGGCGGCCTGTCAATGGACGGTGCCGGAAACGCCTTCATTGCCGAATCCGGGCCGCCCGATCGCATCTACAAAGTAGTCATGGCCACTGGTGCTGTTCAGACGTTTGTACCCACCGGGAGTGGAACCGACGGGCTCGGTTACCCGGAGGGCGTGTTCGTCGATGGTGCCGGAAACGTATTTATTGCCGACACCGAAAAGAATCGCGTTCTGGAAGTGGATGCTGTCACGGGCAATATGCAAACTGTCGCGGGAAATAGCACCGCTGGATTTAGCGGGGACGGCGGTCCGGCCACCGGCGCAGAACTTTTGTTTCCAACCACAGTTTGGGGGGACCGTGAAGGCAACTTGTTGATTGCTGACGCAGGCAACAACCGCATCCGCCGCGTATCCAATCTCGTCGCCGTTGTTGGCGTCAGTGTTGCTCCCGGCACGTCAACGGTGATCTCTGGCGCGACCCAGCAGTTCACTGCCAGCATCACCAACGCCATCAACACCGCAGTCACCTGGAGCCTCTCCGGAACACGCTGCTCGGGCAACACCTGCGGCACGATTTCCTCGCAAGGACTTTACACCGCTCCTCCACCCAGAGGCATTCCACAAATTGTAACCGTGACCGCCACTTCGGTTGCCGATGACACCAAATCTGCGACTGCCATCGTAACAGTTCCGGCAAAGCGAGCCAGTTTTGTTGCAATGTCTTCCTCGCCCCGTTCTCCGGTTCTCGGACAACCAGTCACCCTGACGGCTACGGTCACTCCTTCCTCCGGCTCAGGACTACCCACAGGGACTGTGACCTTCCAAGACGGAACAACGACACTGGGCACGGCGTCGCTTGACTCCTCTGGATCTGCAAAGTTTACAGCCTCTTCGCTTGCCGTGGCTGCGCACCAGATCACTGCGACTTACAGTGGCGACAGCGGCTTCTTCGCGAGCAATGCAAACCTCACCGAAAATGTTTCCTACTGCGTCCGCTCCCTTCACTACCGGACCAGATCGCTCAATCGCGGCGCAACTTCACCGATCGAGCTCTATCTCTGCGATGCTAGCGGCAACGACGTTTCCTCCAGCGCGGTCTTCTTGCACGCGACCCAGATGACTGGCCCATCCGGTTTTTCAAGCGTTCCGCCGGGATCAGCCGAAGTCGTGAATCTCGGCAGCGATTTCCGTTTTGAAGCCTGGATGGGACCGCGTGGCGGATACATTTACACGCTCGAAACGGCTGGACTCACGCCCGGCACGTACACCCTGCAATTCACGGCGGGCAGCGACCCGATCACTCATTCCGTCAGCTTCGCCGTGAGTCCAATAGTTCGTTTCTTAGGTTCACAGCTGGGGCCCTGAGCCCCCCCGCTGGACGCGCAACCGTGCATTCAGCTACAACAGACCTCTCACCCCCATCCATTCCCTTTGACCACGACCTTGTCGAAGCCCAAGCTTGCTCTCCACCACATCGGCACTACAGACATGCCCAAACTCGCCTGGGACGCCTCGAAACCTGCGTTGCAGAGTTCAGGCGCAACCACTCTCCCTCCCATTCGTCTAATTCTGTGTCTGCACGAAACCATGGAACTTTACCCGCAGTTCGCGAGTATTTAACAGGGAGAGGTGCCCTATGACCGAACTTTTGCGCGACATTCGCTACGGCTTGCGCCTGCTCTGGAAGAGCCCGGGATTCACCTCGGTGTCCTTGCTCGCCCTGGCCCTGGGTATTGGCGCCACCACGGCCATTTTTAGCCTCCTCTATTCGGTGCTGCTTGCGCCCCTTCCTTACGAGGATAGCGACCGCATCGTCATGCTCTGGTCCCACGACAAAAGCGGCGGCCGCAACGGCACTTCCCCCAGTGACCTCATCGACTGGCAAAAGCAAGCTACCCTCTTCGACTCCATCAACGGCTGGACCGGCGATGGCTTCACCATCTCCACCCCGGATTGGACCGAACAGGTCCAGGCGAGCCGCGTATCCCCCGGCCTCTTCGATCTCCTCTACAGCCCAAAACCGCTTCTCGGCAGGCATTTCGTTGCGGAAGACACGCAGCCCGGCAACGATCACGTAGTCATCCTCCACAACAAATTCTGGCGCGAACGGTTCGGCAGCGATCCCACCGTCGTCGGCAGAAAGCTCCGTATGAGCGGCGAACTGTATACCGTCCTCGGTGTGGCCGCTCCCAACCCGGGCGACCACGGTGATTCCAAGATGAGTGTGCCGCTGGCCTTTAAGGCAGGGGAAATCCATCGCGAGAACCACTTTCTCCTGGTAATGGGAAAGCTCAAGCGAGGAGTGACCCTGGAAGCGGCCAACGCGGAGATGGCCGTAATCGCCAAGCAGCTCTCGCAAAGTTACCCGAAAACGAACGCAGATCTGACCGTGACCGTCGAGCCGTTGAAAGATGATTTTCTTCCTAAGGAGACCCGCCTCGGCCTCTGGCTGATGATGGGAGCCGTCGGCTTCGTGCTCCTGATTGCCTGCGTCAATATTGCGAATCTACTGCTTGCATGGGGCACGGCGCGCCAGAAAGAAATCGCTGTCCGCGCATCACAGGGCGCGACGCGTGCGCGAATTTTCCGCCAATTCCTGATCGAGAGCCTCTCTTTGGCCTTGATGGGCGGCATTTTGGGCGCACTGCTCTCGGTTGCCCTTCTACGCGGAGTGATGAGCTTGATGCCCAGGAATCAATTGGGGATCCCGTACGAAGCCGACCCGCACCTGAACGTACCCGTCTTGCTCTTCACGCTTGCGGCCACGCTACTCAGCGGAGTCCTTTTCGGATGCTTCCCAGCTTGGCATGCCGCTCGGCAAAATATCAGCGACATGCTAAAGGAAGGCGGCAGATCATCTTCGGCGGGCGCCAGCCACAACCGTCTGCGGCGCATACTCGTGGTTGCGGAGTTCGCTCTCGCATTGATCTTAGTTGCGGGCGCCGGCCTCATCCTCCGCAGCTTCTGGAACGTCACCCAAGTCGACCTAGGCATTCGCCGCGACCACATCCTCACCTTCAGCGTTCCCATCCAGCACGAACGCACCTCTACTCCCGCGCAAGTTCGCTCCGTTTACCAGCAACTCCAGGAACGCATCGCCGCCGTCCCTGGCGTCTTGAAAATAGGCATCGCTCCCGGCTTGCCCACCGAAGGCGCCGGCCGTCTCCACTTCACGATCGCTGGCCAGCCCTCCGATGAGTCCGACAACAACGTCAACAAAGAACCGCAAGCGATGGTTAACACGGTCACGCCCGGCTACTACGAAACCTACGGCATACATCTCACTCGCGGCCGCTATCTCGACGGTCGCGATCTCGCCGGTGCTCCTCGCGTCGCCATGGTCAGCGAGAGCTTCGCCCGCCAATACCTCCCCGGTCTCGACCCCCTCACCCAACGCGTTAAAATGGTCGAGCTGCTCCCCGACAAAACTCCTCCCTTCGGCGCAATCGTCGAATGGCAAATCGTCGGCGTCTTCCACGACGTCCAGTACCAAAGCCACCCCACCACCACCGGCTCCGCCGAGATTGACTTCGCCTTTGACCAGGTCCCCTGGCCCTTCACTACCATCGCCGTCCGCACCAACGGCAACCCCGCCTCCGTCACCTCCAGCATCGCCGCTGCCGTCCGCTCCGTGAATCCCGACTACCCGCTCACGCGCGTCCGCACCATGGACCAGGTCGTCAGCGAATCCCTCGTCACCGACCGCTTCACCGTCCTCGTCTTCGGCACCTTTGCCGTTCTCGCACTCTTCCTCGCCGCCATCGGCATTTACGGCGTCATGACCTTCTCGGTCGCTCAACGAAATCACGAGTTGGGCATTCGCATGGCCCTTGGCGCAGGCAGCCCACAGGTCCTCGGGTTGGTGGTCGGCGAAGGAATGCGGGCCGCCCTGATCGGAATGGCCATTGGGCTTCCAGGTGTTTACCTGGTCGGAAAAACACTGAAGGGCCTCCTATACAACGTCGGCGCAATGGATGTCCGAGCGTTGATTGGTGTCGCCCTTGTTCTTTTAGCTTCGGCTCTCGTGGCGTGCTACGTCCCAGCCCGTCGCGCGACAAGGATCGACCCGTTGGCCGCGCTGCGACAGGAATAGCCGGGAGCAAACGCCCTCTCCGGTCAGGATCGAGCTAAGCCGGCACGGACCGCGACCGCAGCATGCTCAAGACCATTGCGATCTGCCCGGAATGGTAAATCGCGTGGTGCACGATTCCGTGGAACATCGTTTCGTAGGGATAGCTGCGCCCCGGAACCTGCTTCGCCAAGTCCGCAACGGGAAAACTCCGAATCTTCTCTTCGAGCAGGTCGCGGCTTTGCTTCCACCGCGTGACAAGTTCGTTCCAGGGAATCGGCGGCTCGGCCCATTCCTTTTCGGCCTCCCAACGCGGCAGCGGATGGCTGTCGGAAGTGTTTCGAATTCTTTCATTCCAAAGCAGCAAATGCTGAAGCAGCGCCGAAATGGAATGAGCCCCCGGAACAGGTGGCGTCGTCGCAAGTTCAGGCGAAATTCCCGCTAACAGCTCAGCGAGCGTAGGTCCGTACCAAGCGCCCTTGATCGTCGCGGCGCGGTAAGAATCGGCGATGCGTTGCGTTTCGTCCACGCTGCCTCCAGCGGATATGCGCGAAAAGTTGCGCCCGGTCCCGCGACCTCCGGCTTCTAAGGCGCGGACCTTGACTCCGTTTTCTCCTTCATCCTACTACCGCTCGCTCTGAAACCCCTACTCGCCTATGCCGCTGACAAAACCCGCCCCCACGCCTGTCATTCCGAACGGAGCAGGCGGACGCTTTTTCTTCCCGATTCGCTCCTGTGAATCGTCGGCCTGCGCAGTGAGGAATCTCTCTTAGGTGTCCGGTCACACTTCTGGTCTAAACAGTCCTCGGCGACACCCAACAAGCCCGCTACGACCTGTAGCCCACCTCCGCGCCAACCACATCAAACTCCCCCAATTCGCCCAAACGACGCATTGATTTCATGATTTGCGAGGCCTACACTCGACTCATAAGCGCATGAATGAATCGGACGGAGAGTTTTATGCAATTTGCCAAAGTCCAGGGCGCCGCGCTCGCTGCGCTGGGACTCCTGCTTCTCGCACTTCAGATATACATTCTTTTTTCTTCGACAATGCCGTCCGGCAGCCCCACTCAGGCTCCGGCAACTGCAAGTGAAGCACAACAGATAGCCAAATTCGTTCCCGGGGTTGCAGGATTATTGGCGCTGGGACTCGGAGGGTATTTGGTTCTGCGGCAAAGGAAACGAAGCGGTAATGAGGAGACCCAGCCTGAAAAGACCAGATCAGGCCTGCCAATGTGATCGATGCTCGACGGCTGCCGTTTTATAATGCCTTAATCGGGAGTTAGCGATTGGCGCGAGGCGCAAAAAATCGCAACTTTAGCGGCCTCTCTCTAGTGCGCTCTTCGTCAAGATTGCGCCCACGCCCCTTGAGCAAATCATCGAGGGCCACAAGGCCCAAGAACTTTCTCGTTTCCCGTTCGACGACCGGCAACCTGGTTAGGCTCTTCTCTGCCATTCGATAGACAACCACGCGCAACGGCTCGTCAGGATAGGCTTCCACCGTAGCCCTTCGCACCATGTCACCGACCGGGCGCTGTAAAACCGCGTCACCTTCCATCTCCAACCGTTCGCGGATGTCGGCTCTGGTCAGTACGCCCACGAGAACTCCTGCTCGATCTATCACGGGGAGAAGTCGCTGACTGTGCCGAGTGCCGGTTCGCAGAATTTCTTGC
>Ga0070765_100001520_pt1 | contig 14278 bp, 10 predicted proteins | sample HubBroMetageWFT5_FD_71516 | JGI IMG/M metagenome (GOLD analysis project Ga0070765, IMG submission 71516) | Warmed and freeze-thawed soil microbial communities from the Hubbard Brook experimental Forest, New Hampshire - Hubbard Brook CCASE Soil... | ecosystem: Environmental > Terrestrial > Soil... | reverse complement strand
GACCAGGGGAAAAGGCAGCGCCAATTCGCGCTGAAGAGCGCCGGTCCCGGCAAAAAATATCCCAAACAGGCACGCCGCCAGCGGGATTGCTATTGCCTCGAGCCGAGCGATCAAAGCGATCGCGATACCGGCGAGGCCGAATCCTTCCGCCATGTTGTCCTGGAGCCGTTGATAAATGCCCCCAACTTCGACGGCACCTGCCAGTCCGGCGAGCCCTCCAGAGATCGCCATGACAATGACCGTCAGCATTTTTACCCGGAAGCCTGCGTAGACGGCAGCCCCCGGATTGGCGCCAAGGACCGAGGATACGAAACCGATCACCGTTCGCCTTTGTATCACGGCGAAGGCGACTACCATGATGAGAGCCACGAATAGGCCGGCATGTAGCCGCGTTCCTTGAACGATCACCGGCAGAAAACAGTTTTCCGGGATGAGATACGATTGGGGCCAGAAGCGCGATGTTTCCTGCATCGGCCCGCGAATGAGATAGCTGATCATCTGGACCATCACGTAATTCAGCATGATGGTGACAATGATCTCGCTGGCGCCGAACCATGCCCTCAGGTAACCGACTAGAGCTCCAAGTGCCGCTCCGCCCAACGAACCGAGGATAAGAAAGACAAGAAGTCCTACGATCCCCCAGCCTTCGAGGTAAGGTGCGAAGAAAACAGCAAGTACTGCGCCCGCTATCAACTGCCCGTCGCTGCCGATATTGAAGAGACCGCCTCGAAGGGCGAACGCGACGCCCAGCCCGATCAGCGTCAGCGGTATCGCGTGGACCAGCACCTCGCTCCAACCCTGCGGTCCGAGCGCATAAAGCAGGAGCGTTTCGAGCACGCGCCACGGATTGTGCCCGGCCATCAGGACAAAGAGGCTGGGGACGAGCGCGGCAACAACGAGAACAATAGTGACCCGGATGACGCGTGTCATGCCTTCACTCATGGCGTCGTCATCCAGTGCCCGATTTCCCCGAGTGTCGTTTCGCCGACACGAACGGGGCCACGCAACCGGCCTCGCGCCATTACCATGATGCGGTCAGCAATGTCCCAAACCTCTGACAGATCGGCGGAAAGAAGAAGAATGGCCACACCTCTTGCGCGCTCGGCCACGAGCCGGTTCCGGATTGCCACCACGGTGCGAATGTCGAGTCCGCGGGTCGGATGACCGGCAAGAATGACTCCGACATCGTCCCCAAGTTCGCGGGCGATGACGAACTTTTGCTGGTTGCCGCCGGACAAATCGGCCATGCGCGTCCGCGGCCCACTCGCTCTGACATCGTTGTGCTTGATCGCAGTCGCCGTCGCCTTAGTCGCTGCCTGCCGCCGCAGCAGGCCCCAAGTCACGAAGCGAGGCTCGCTCAATTTCCGCAGTAAAAAATTCAAGGTCAGACTGAAGGCGGCCACAACCGCGTAGTGAAGACGATCCTCTGGGATATGCGCGATGCCGGCCCGGCGAAGCGACGCGGCGTCGGCATTCGTCATTCGCTGAGCGCCGACGGCATAGGTGATTTCACCCGTCTGTACCGGGCGCATGCCAGCCATTGCCTGCAGCAATTCAGTTTGGCCGTTGCCCTCGACGCCGCACAAGCCGACGATCTCGCCGGCATGCAACTCGAAACTGGCGCAATCGACTGCCACCGTCCCATTGTCACGGTGAACCACAACCTCTTTGACGGATACCAGCGCCTTACCGAGGGTCCCGTGCCGCGTGTCGGGCGGAGGGAGCTCGGCGCCGACAATCAGGCGGATCAACTCTGCACGCTCGCCAGCCCGAAGATCGGAAGTTCCGACCACCCGGCCACCGCGCATCACGACGGCACGATCGCAGCAGTCGTACAAATCGTCGAGCTTGTGACTAATCAGGATTATCGCCGTTCCGCGCTCTTTTAGAAGACGGACGAAGCGCAGCAAGCGGTCTCTTTCGTTCGGCGGCAGCACCGCTGTCGGTTCGTCGAGGATGAGAAGGCGAGGATCGTGAAACAGCGCCCGGATCAGCTCCACTTGCTGGCGGCCGCCTACCGACAGGGTCGAAACGCGGGCATCGAACGCAATGTGAGTTCCCAAATCCTCCGCGACCGTCAGAAATTCCGGGCGCAAGCTCTTGAAGCGAATAATGCCATGACGCAATTCCGGGCGTCCGAGCACGAGATTTTCTTCGACAGTCAAATTTTCGATGAGATTAAAGTGCTGGTGAACGAGCGAGATGCCGGCTCTTTGCGCGTCAGCGGGCGAGTGCAAGATTACGGGCGAGCCTGAGATCAGGATCTCGCCGGAATCGGGGACCAGCGCACCGCCGAGCATCTTAACAAGCGTCGACTTGCCGGCGCCGTTCTCTCCGACGACACCGACGATTTCACCCGGAAAGATCGAAAAAGAAACGTCGTCGTTGGCGCGCAGCTGACCGAAACACTTGATCAGGCTGCGCGCCTCCAGAAGTGGTGTCAACGTTGGTTCCGACGTTAACGGATTTTCGGCAAATCCGACGTCTTGCCGGCCTTGATCTCGTCAATAATGTCCTGGACCTTTGCCTTATCGGCGGCCGAGATCTTGCTGTCGAATTTGCCGTAGCCCGACCAGCCGATCCCGTTTTCCTTGAATCCCAGATTGTAGATTTCCGGCTTGAGTGATCCCTCAAGGATCCTGCCAATCGCGAGGTCAATGTTGACGTCGAAATTGACGAGCGCCGTTGCAACGATCGTGTCCGGTGCGAACGAGGCGCTATCGAAGGCCGTGCCAATCATGAGCACGTGTTTCTCCTTCGCCGCCTCCATAGTCCCAATGACACTTTCGTTGCCGGTCGCCGAAACTACATCGGCCCCTTGCTCGATTAGCGCCAAAGTGACTTCCTTGCCCTTGGCGACGTCCGAAAATGAGCCGACGAAAGCCGACAGCATTTTGCTATCGGGCCGCGTGCGTTTGGCGCCATGTTCGAGCCCTTCGTTGTATTCAAGGATGACCGGCACCGGGATGCCGCCGATGCCGCCAATGGTCCCGGTCTTGGTCAACAGACCGGCAAGCGCGCCGGCCACATAGCCAATGTCGCCCCAGCGATTATCGAAGGACGCGAGGTTAGGCGCTTCGGCGACCTTCGCGGTGTTGACGACGAACCAGGTCTTTGGAAACTGTTTATGAATCTTCTTGGCGGGCTCCGCGAACTGAAAGCCGTGACCGATGACGACGTCATAACCGTTACTGGCGTATTCAAACAGCGCCGCCTCGCTCTGCGCCATACTCGTGCTCTCGCGGATCGAGACCGTGATGTTGGGATATTTGTCTTGCGCCGCTTTAATGCCTTTGGCCGCAGCCGAATTGAAAGTGCCATCGCTCACCGGTCCTGGCAGGACGAGTGCAACTTTCAGTGGTCGTTTCGGATCGACCTGGGCAAAGGACGACGAGGGGTTGAGAGGGAGCAAAAATAGTCCAGCGATCAATAACGCGCAGATTGCAGGTGGTCTAACAAATAGGTTCATAGTCCCCTCCCCCACTTCGCCCCGTTACATCAAGGTTTCAGTTCATTCTTTGTCGCAGCCGAAAAGGAACAGCCCGGAAATCCGCTATTCGGCAGCGACACGATCGTTGCGCCCGAGCTCAGTACGCATTTCCTGCAGCAGTTCGTCCGTGGTCATGACGCGGCCGAAGAACATGTCAATGGTTTTGAGCGACGCCTCTTGCATTCCCGGATCGAACGTTGCGTTGCAATCGCTAGGAAATGCGACCTGGTAATCGCGGAAAAATCCTGAACGTGCCGTCGACTCGCAGCATACGTTCGTCGCGGTTCCCACGATGATAATCGTTCTTATCCTGTGATTGCGCAGGATTGAGTCGAGATCCGTTTCAAAGAACGCATCATACTTGTGCTTAACAACGCGGTATTCGTTTTCTTCGGGCGGCGGCATGTTTTCGTAAAGTTCGAAGCTCGGTTGCCCTTTCCAGAGGTATTTGTCTTCCCGAATGGTCGGGAATTTCTTCAGCATGACCCCGCCGAACGGTGCGCTGTGATCGGACTGCGTCCAGACAATCGGCATGCGCTGCTCGCGGGCAAATTTGAGCAAGTGCTCTAGATGCGGCATCATCGTGCGGGCGTCGGGCGTTTCATAGGTCGCGCCTTCCGCGACGAACGCGTTCTGCATGTCGATGACGATAAGAGCGGTACTGCGCGGATCGACTTCGAAGAACTCGCGTCCGAACGCGATCGGTGCTGCAGGCATGTTCTTCTCCTCGTATTCGGGTGATCGAACCGCATTACATTTCGTCCGTCTGGCGTCGGATGCGATTTCCCCGAAATGCTCGCGGTTGAGCCGAAACGGCTTGGTCGGACACCCCCAGTGCAAGTTCGGCCATCCGCTTCTGGCAAGCGGATAGTTTAACTGTAAAAGGTCGTCAGACAATTTGTCAATCGAGCCGTCACGCGACTAACCTTGTTTGGATCAGCTTCAAGCCGACAGCGAGAAAAAGCCATGGAGCACGGACGATTTGAATATTCACCAATCGCGCGGCGCCCAAAATGGCGGTTGCCTGATGAAGCACGCGTGGCGGTCTGGGTCACCCCCAATATCGAGCATTTCCATTACGACAAGCCGGCGATGTCGATGACACCCATGACGGCAGGCTTGCGGCCCGACGTGCTCAACTATGGCTGGCGCGATTATGGAGTTCGCGTCGGGATCTGGCGATTGATGGAAGTTCTCGAACGCCAGGGTTTCGTGGCGACGGCAGCGCTGAATTCCGAGGTCTGCGCGCACTATCCCGCTATCATCGAGGAAGGCAACAGGCTGAATTGGGAGTGGATGGCACACGGCGAAAACAATTCTTCGCTTTTCACCGGCATGTCCGAGGACGCCGAGCGAAAAACCATCAAGAACGTGCTTGAGACGATCGCCCGCGGTACGGGACAGAAACCGCGAGGCTGGCTCGGCCCGGCACTAACCGAAACCGACAATACGCTCGATCTTCTCGCAGAAGCCGGAATCGATTATGTCGCCGACTGGTGTAACGACGAGCAGCCCTACGCGATAAGGACTCGCAACGGCTCGATTGTCGCCATCCCGTACACCCTGGAGATAGGCGACATCCCGGTTTTTCTTCAGCACGGAGGCTCGGGCGAAACTTTCGAACGAATGATCGTGGATCAATTCGATACGATGTACGAAGATGGAGCGACGCAGCCTCGCGTGCTGTCCATCGCACTGCACCCGTTCCTGACCGGACACCCTTTCCGCGCGCGTTATCTGGAACGTGCCTTAGCCCACATTCGCAAGCATGATGCTGTCTGGATTACAACCGGCAGCGCCATCGTCGATTGGTATAAGTCGAACGCGTCCTAAGCGCCCTCGAGGCCGTGACTGTTTCGGATGACGAGGAAACCACCCCACGGCGCCGCGATCCAACGCGCCCTGCCTTGTGTTTGTCGAACAAGCTCGGTACTTTTCGCGTTCGCACAGTGAAGCGTTTTATCAGGATGAAACCGATGCTTGACAAGGTCGGAGAAGACGTAATCAGCCTGGTGCGGCCTGGCGTGGTTCATCGTCGCCTTTACGATGATGCGGCTATTTTCGAACTTGAGCTCGAACGCATTTTCGGTTCGGCGTGGATCTACGTCGGTCACGAGAGCCAGGTCAAAGAGCCTGGCGATTATTTCTGTACCCAGCTTGGCCGCAAACCGATCGTGATCGTCCGCGGCGCCGACCGCAAACTGCACGCGCTGCACAACCAGTGCGCCCATCGCGGCGCCATGGTGGTGGCGCTCGACAAAGGCAACACCGACGAATTTCAATGCTGTTATCACGGCTGGACGTACCATCTGGACGGTCGACTGAAGGCGGTACCGCTCCAACACGGTTATCCTGCGGACTTCAGCACCAAGAACCCCGCGATGTCGATGAATTCCGTACCGCGAGTGTCGTCTTACCGCGGATTCATTTTTGTCAACCAATCTGCCGAGGGCGACGACCTCGACAGCTGGCTTGGCTACATGACGACGTCGCTCGACGATATGGTCGATCGCGCGCCCGAGGGCGAGATCGAGGTCGCTGGTGGGGTTTTCAAACACGTTTACAACGGAAATTGGAAAATTTATCTGGAAAACCTTTGCGACGCCGCGCATCCGTGGTTCACGCATCGATCGTCGATCGACGCTGCGCAAAAGCAGAACGACGAGGTGCACTCCGACGGCGCTGGCGAGATTGCAATTCGGCAGATGCGCCAAAATGGCGCTCCCTACAGCTTCTGGGAATCGCAGGTCGGTATCTGGACCTACCCGAACGGCCACAGCTATCTGGGCGACTATCACGACGACAAAAAGCTGGTCGCTGCGCTGAACGACCCCGTTTTCCGCGACTACATCGCGGCAATGGAAGACAAAAAGGGCAAGAAGGAGACTCAACGGATCATCGAAATCCGCCGGTGGAACAGCATCGTTTATCCGAATCTTTCGTTTATGAGCGGCTTTCAGCAGCTTCGCGTTATTCACCCTCTTGCGGTCGACCGAACGTTGGTCTGCACATACAGCTTTAAGCTGCGCGGCGCGCCGCCTGAGATGTTCCACAATACGATCCGGTTCGCCAACATCGTGAACGGCACCGGCTCGCTCGTTCTCACCGACGATTTAGAGATCTACAACCGGATCGGGCTCGGCATTTCCAGCGAAGGCGCCGAATGGCTACAGATCGGCCGTGGCTATTTGAGTGATGTGGCGGGCGAGCATGGCGGCCGCCGGGGCAAGAACTCCACGAGCGAGGTCTACATCCGCAATATGTTCGATGCCTGGCTACATTATATGGCGCGCGCAGCGTCGCCTTCTCCCCGCCCGCAGCAAGAACCTATTCTGGCATGACAGGGGCCCGGGACACGCACGAGGCGAAACCGCAAACCGGCAGACGCCTCCAACTTGAAGAATGCGAGAGCTTTCTGGTTCACGAAGCCCGCCTCCTCGATGAAGGGCGTTTCGACGAATGGCTCACACTGTTCACGCAAGACGCAAGATACTGGGTTCCTAGTGAGCCAGACCAAGCCGACCCGTTCGATACGGTCTCGTTGATGTACGACGACCGCCGCCTGCTCGAAACTCGGGTCCGCCGGCTGTCGAGCCCCCGCATCTACTCCCAGGAGCCGAGATCGCGCACCAGCCGCATGATCGGCAACATCAGCATCGAAGACGATGATGGTGCGGCCTCAATGCTCGTGCGATCCAAATTTGTCCTGATCGAATTCCGCCGCAATGAACAGCGACTGTTTGGCGGCACCTGCTTTCACCGCCTGATCGTTGATGAAGGAGCGATCAGAATCGCCTTGAAACAGGTTAATCTGGTGAACTGCGACGCCCCGCTCGATGGGCTCGTCGTTCCCTTTTAGCGCGTTACCTTTCCGACGCGATTATTGGTTGGTTCGGCGGCGGAGCCGTTCGAGAACCTCTGCACCCGTCATCACGTCGCCGAACTGCTGGATCATGTTTTCCAGCGCGGATCGGTGCTCATCGTCGGAAAGGGCCGCGCAGCAATCCGAAACCATCACAACCTTGAAGTCGAGCATCATGGCGTCACGCGCTGTCGCCTCGCAGCAAACATTTGTCTTGGTGCCGGCAACAAGGAGTGTATCGACCTCAAGGCTGCGCAGCAGTCGCTCCAACCCGGAAGAGCCGGGTATCAGCGCGCTGTAGCGATTCTTGATGACTTTAGCGTCAGTAGGATCGACCGTGAGGCCGGACCAAACCTGCTGACGGCCCGGCGCGAGGCTTTCCAGCGTCCTTTGACGCACGTCGTCCGCCACGATGTAGTTGAAAAAAAGTTCCCAATCGCTTCGTCCAGCGGTTTGCGAATTGGCATGTAAAACCCAGATAACCGGCACGCCGAGGGTGCGCAATTCAGCGGTCAGCGAATTGATCGGCGCGACGATGTCGCGCGAGCCGGGCACCTCTGCTGCCCCGCCGGACGCGCAGAACAGCTCCTGCATGTCGATGACCACAAGTGCGGTACGCCGGGGATCCAGCTCTTCGAACCAATGATAGCGGCCGCGCCGCGCCAGGACCCGATCGACTATTTCCTGGCGAACGTTGGTCTTGTGCATTTCTTCCTCGTGCGGCTGGACCCTAAGCAGACACAACGACGTCTTCAAGGAATGGATCTTCGGGTAGAGCGACTTCTGTGTCCAGAAGGTGACCGCAGTGCGGGCAACTGAAGCGGCGCAACAGCGTGCGCGGCTCGACGTTGTTTCCGGCTCCAGGCAACTTGGCGGCGGGGATGCTCGAAACGGCGGCAGCTTTCTTCCAGCTTTGGCCGACCCGCGCCAGCACATGAGCACAGGACGCGCAGCAGACGTTGCCATGCTCGGCGAAAAGACTTTCGGTGACGCGCGCTCTCATTAACATCATCCCATCACAGTCGTGCTCGGCGCAGTTCGGCTCGGTTTTTCTCGGTGGCGCGTTCGTCAACGACACCATCCCGCTGAACCAAGCCGTAGACTTCGTTCGCGGCATTCGGCGAAATCTGGCGCGCAATCACATCGGCTGCGACTTGTTCGGGAAGCCGATCGAGCGGGTCACCGACGCCTCCGCCGCCATTCCATCGGATATAAAGCGCGTCGTTCCCCATCAGCGGAAAGACACCCCAAGAAATCGGCTCGCGCTCGCCCGGAATTGTATTGAGGGTTTGGGCGAAGGGGTCGAGATTGTCCATCTCCTGCGGGGCGTGCACCCAGACGTAATCATTCACCGCGCCAGGATAGCCGCCGCACAACCCGTCGCTTTGGGGAAATCGCGTACCCTTGCCTGACACCACATAGTGAATACCGCCGTCGGGGGCATCATGAGCAACAAGCGCCATCTCTCCCCCTAAACCGCCGCGAAATCTGCCGGCGCCCCCAGAGTCGATCAGCTTGCGCCTAAAGAGGTACCGAATGGGAAACTGAGCCTCGATAGTCTCGACATTGGCCATGCGCGAGATTGGATTTGGAATCTCTCCGCCGATATCGACCCCATCCGCGAAGGTTCTGGCGCCGCCCGCCCCCGCGAAGGTTTCCGTAAGAATACCGATAGCCAGCCGGCCGCGCTGATTATTGCCGAACATGAATACGGCGAAATGATTGGCGTGCCACACCGCCGTTGCCTCGTCGGCATATTTCTCGCTCGCCGCCAGCATCTTGCCAATGGCCGAGCACGCGGCGTTGTTGACCGATTGAATAGCCCCCACTGTGGCGACGGAAACAGGGGCGGGCCTCGTGCAGTTAACGATTGTGCCCTCGGGCGCGATCATGGCGATCGGACGGATTGCCCCCTCGTTCCAGACAATGTCGTAGCACAGAAGTGGAAACAGCGGTGCAAACAAGCCGCCGAGCGAAGCCCATTTGGAGCAATTGACGCTGTATTTCGATTGCGACGACGAACCGGTAAAATCGAACGTCAGCGAGTCCGCCTTCTTGGTCATGGTCAGTAAGACCTTGTAGATCTCGCCTTTGACCTCGAAGTATTGCCGGGACTGCCAATGTCCGTCAGGCAATTCGCGCAGACGCTCGCGCAATTTGGTCTCCGATTGATCGATCAAGGCGTTGCAAGCCGCGTCAACAGTCCCGAATCCGTATTTCTCGATCAACGCCAGCATTCGCTCGCGTGCCACGTTATTGCACGCGATCATGGAGCGCAGATCGAGCGCGACCATTTCGGGGCTGCGGACCATGTTGAGGATCGTGTCCCACACGTCCTGTTTCAACTCGCCGCGATCGATGATCTTGATGCCGGGCGAGGAAAAGCCCTCGGTGAATATGTCATGCGCCTCGGGAGCGAAGCCTCCCGGGTTCATTGCGCCAATATCGGAAACGTGGACAAAACAGGCGCTCCACGCCACAAGCTTGCTTTCATGGTGGATGGGAGCGATCAGGTAAATATCTGAGGTGTGCAATGCCGCGGTGTAAGGATCGTTCAAAAGGAATAAGTCGCCTTCACCGATGCGGCCGGGAAATCTGCGAATGATTGCCTTGCAGGCCTCTGCGGCGCTGGTCAGGTGGTGCAAAAATCCTACACCTCCCATCAGCAGCGAGCCGTCGGCCTGGTAGAGCGAAACCATCAGGTCATGGCCCTCATTGGTGATGGCACTGCCCGAAACGTGTTTCAGCGTAATGACCGCTTCTTCCACGACGCGAAAGAGCCGGTGCCGAATTATCGAAAATGTGACGGGATCCATTCCAAATCCTTGTTGCCCGCGCGCCGAAACTCAGATTTCGAAGTCGACCAATACATTGCGATAGCCGTCCATCGAGCCGCGCTGGTTTGCTTGCAGCACAATCGTGGTGATCGGCGTGTGGATCACGGCCGGCCCCGCCACCGCATTGCCGGGGACCAGCTTGCCGAAATCGTAGATATCGGCTTCGGACATGCCTTTTTTTGCTTCCACGAAAATCCGACGACGTCCAATTTTGGCATGCGAGCAGTCTGAACTGGCGAGCGGCAATGGCTCGAGCGCGGGACGCTCGATCAAGCCCCGAGCCGTCAGGCGAAACATAGTCATCTCGATGCCTGCTTCGCGAAATGCGGAACCCTTGCCGTATTTCTTTTCATATTGAGACTCGAAGTCGGCGACGAGCTGATTGAAACCAGCCTCGTCGAGAGGCGTGGCGCTGCGGACGGGAGTGGTCACCTCGTGAACTTGGCGCGAATATCGCAGATCGATCGACCATTCGAGCTTCACTTTTGGACCTTCAAAGCCCTCGCTTTTAAGCTGATGAAGCGCGCGCTCGATCATCGGCTGATAAATCTCGTTGATTGCGTGCGGCGGCGACGGCACCTGCAGCAGCGTCGTTTGCGAATATTCGTGCACGATGTCCGCAGACACAAGTCCAAACGCGCAGTTGACCGATGCCGTATAAGGAATGACCATGCGCTCGACGCGTAGCTCCGCGCCAAACATGCCGGCAACGATCCCGCATGACCCGCCGAAGGCGTGAAGAACAAAATCACGGGGATCAAGGCCCCGCTCCACGGTGATCTCGTGGATAAGGTCGCTGATTTGAGCCGTCGCCACGCGATAGATGCCGAAAGCCGCTTGCTCGACATCCATTTGCAATGGCTTCGCGATTTTTTCAGAAAAAACTTTGCGCGCTGCCGCTGCATCGAGCCGCATGCTGCCGCCGAGGAAGGTGTTGGGGTCCATGTATCCGATCAGCATGAACACGTCAGTGAGCGTGGGCTCGGTCCCGCCCAATCCATAGCAAACTGGACCGGGCTTTGCCCCGGCCGATCGCGGACCGACGCGCGGCGTATTGGTGCCTGGCTCGAGCCACACGATTGATCCACCGCCCGAGCCGATCGAGACCACTTCGATTTTTGGCTGAATATAATGGAACCGGTCTACCATCGGCTCGCGCGCGTATTCGATCTCGCCATTTTGGATCACGCTCACCTTGAACGTTGTGCCACCCATGTCCGTGGCGATGACGTTTGGCTGAGCCAGCAGTTGACCGAGTACGCGGCTGCCGATCGCACCGGCGGCAGGACCGCACTCGAGCATCCCGATCGAGCGATTGGCCGCCTCGTCTGCTGGAAGCAGTCCGCCATAACCCTGCATGACCATCACCGGGCCGCGATACCCTGACTCGGTCAAAAGGGATTGCAGGTTCAGCAGATACGTACTTGTTATGCCACCGGCATAGGCATTGATCACCGTAGTGGATGAGCGCTCGTATTCGCCGGGGATGGGTGCGATCTCGCTCGAGAGCGTGCAGTAAACGCCGGGTGCCAGATGCTCGATCAACGCCTTCATTTTTTGCTCGTTGGCGGCGTTGTAGAACGACCAGAGGAACGATATCGCCAGAGCTTCGATTCGTTTTTCGCTAATCAAAAAGCGGATCGCTTCGGCGGCGGCGGCTTCGTCGAGATCCTGCAGGACGGCTCCTTTGTAGTCGACGCGCTCCGGTACCCCAACGATGCAATCCGGCGCGACCAGGGGCGCGGGCCGCTCCGTCTTTACCGGGTGCTTGATGCGATCCTCGGTTAAGCCGCCCCAACGGCCATAAGCGCCCCGTGTCATCAGCACGGTGTCTTCGAAACCGCGCGTAGTGATGAGGCCCGTTCGCGCACCCTCGCGCGTCAAGATCGTATTGTCGACAACTGTCGAGCCGTGCATGAACAGCGACGTTTGTGCCAGCAGGTCCGCGATCGGCATATTCATCGATTCCGCGGCAGAGCTGATGGAATTGAGAACGCCAAGGGAAAAATCGGGCGGCGTCGACAAGGTTTTTCCAAGATGTATAGGTTCGCCTGCAGCGAAAATGATGGTGTCGGTGCACGTGCCACCGACATCGGTGGCAACCATGTATTTGCGTTTTGCTTGCATGATTATCTTGGCGGGATGCGCGAGGTTTCGATGGTAGGCGGTCATTCAGAGATTTGAAAGTCTGCGGGAAGCCTTTTTCAGCGAGCCGCCGGGTGCGGCTAGGGTTCCCGACCCATTCGACGCTGATTGCGATTATTGAAACCGGCCTTGTCGCGTAACTGATTAAGAAACTGTACTCGCGCTTCAGCACCGATAAAGCCAAGCATTTCTAGTGCGGTCGAAGTGTCGAACAAGGGCCGATTCACCCGTAGCCAGTTGTTTGGCGCGTATTTGGTCCATCGAATCGCACTTTGCGCGCCGATTGCGAGCTCCACCGCTATCTCAAGAGCAATGCTTTGCAGATCGGCACCGTGTACGCAAAGTGAGACAAGGCCGATCCGCTCAGCCTCTTCGCCCAACGTTCAGTGAGTATCGAATATCGCCTGATAGGCGGCGACGGCTCTCCTAGTCGACGCCAGTTCCTCTGCAGTCGGACTGGCTGGATCCTTGGCTGGCGGCAAACTTCCGAGTTTGAGCAGGCAGGCCATCAGCAGCATCCGCGCTTTGGTCGAAGTTAGATTGGATCCCGCGATGAAATAGTCGTGGCGATCGGCGAATCCCTCCGGGCTGCCGCGGCCGACGCGCACCACTGGCAGGCCCGCGTAGATCGCTCTTTGTAGTACCGCCTGCCGCACCGCTGACGTCATCACGCCATAGGGTGTCAGACCTTCGGTGACGAAGCCAGCCAAGCGATTAGTGGAGAGTTTCTGCGCAAGCATCCGCTCCAAGTCCGTTGTGGCGGATGGATCGTCGAAATACTCCTCCGCGTAATAGCCGCCATCTTTGACGATCGTGACCGACGGAATGGCGGCTTCAAACAGGCTTCCGTCCGCATCCTTGATTTTCGTTTCGGTGAGTTCGATACGGTCTCCAGTAGCACGGGCAACGAGCACGGCGGATGGAATTTTGCTCATGTTCACTTCCGACTGATAAGTATGCTTCAAGGCCGGCACGTAATGCAGGACTGCCACGCCGTAAGTGCCCATGCCGCCCAGAATGCCGCCGTGCCCACCCGTCGCGATATAGCCTCCCGGCCGGGCATCGACCTTCATGACCTCGCGTGCGGAGAAGATTCGGTGCTCTTGCAACACGATGACGCCGGCACGGTTGCGTCCGTGTTCGTCAGCCCAGACCCTCGATGCGATGTATTTGACTAGGTCCGTTAGATTTCTCGGCCCATCATTGCTGATCTCGCCATGCGGCCGCTGGGCGGCGGTGCCGCAGATCGGCACGGTAGTATCAATCAACAAATTGAGCCAATAGGCGGTCTCCTCGACCTGCGGGCTGCCCTGGGTGAAAATCGCACCGTCATATTTCCGGTCGGTGAGAATTCGCTGCGCCGCGTTGGTTAGGCGCGCCAAACTTGGCCGCGGCGGCGACTCGTTGAGGTGAAACGGTTTGTAGGCGAAGAAGTCTTTGCCGCGGGTCTCGCGCGGGATATCGCCCTCGCCGACGTCGGTGCGCAGGGCCGCCAGTAGGCCCTTAGTATATCCGGCGGTCGGCAGCATGCGATAGAAATCGACGTCGGCGATTGAAGAGATCAGGTTGCCGACACCCTCGGGGCCGACCGACAAGCGGTCGATTTCCTGGAAGCTTCGCGAACCGTCGGGATAAAAGCCCTGCCGCGCCTGATCGGCCGGCGCACCTGGCGAAACGCATTCTTCTTCCCATGCTTGGCCGTTTGCCTGCCGCGCCATGTAAGGCAGCGGATAGACTCCATCTTCGGGACGAAGTTCGATCTCAAAAACCGCCGTGTCCTGCGGGCTCGAACGCTCCTTGCGAAATTCGCCTTTGGCATTAAGAAATCCGTCGGGCGGACCGTAGAGCTCGGCGGCATCCGCTTCCATCGGATGCGCCGAGAAGCATTCCACATACACGGTTGTCGGCGCCGCGAGGCGCTGGGCGCGCAGTACGTCGAAACGC
>Ga0070765_100001518_pt1 | contig 14281 bp, 12 predicted proteins | sample HubBroMetageWFT5_FD_71516 | JGI IMG/M metagenome (GOLD analysis project Ga0070765, IMG submission 71516) | Warmed and freeze-thawed soil microbial communities from the Hubbard Brook experimental Forest, New Hampshire - Hubbard Brook CCASE Soil... | ecosystem: Environmental > Terrestrial > Soil... | reverse complement strand
GATCATTTGCTGGCGGACCGCCTCAGAAGGCGGTCCCTGCAAAGGCAGGAGAGGTGCAAGACCCAGACCGTGGAAGGCGAGTTGTTGCACGCGGTGATTTGGGAGGCAAGACGCAGTGGTTGGGTTCCTTCGGCGATCCTTGTCGGATCGCCTCAGGATGACGCGTGGTGCGAGTGGACGGTGCAAGTGCACAGAAGAGTGCGGCCTCAGGACAAGGTGATCTTGCTGACATCGGGCGCAGCAGTGCTGCGCCCCTACCCCGGAGGCAAACCCGAGACCCGCACGCACGGCAACGTTGCTCACGATAGGGGCTAAGGTTTGGTTAGGGGGCGGAGGTGGACTTCGCTGATGAAGCTTTGAGGGCCTTGCAGGACCAACAGGGCGACGGCGTGCGCGACATCCTCTGCGCTCAGAACCTTTTTTGGATCTTTGGGACCTCGTCCGGAAAACTCGGTGGCCACGCTTCCAGGACAGACGGCGCTGACGCGAATCCCGTGGCCACGAAGATCTTCTGCCATGCAACCCGTAAGACCCTGCACGCCCCATTTGGATGCGCAGTAGATGCCGCCGCCTGCGAAGGTGTTCTTGCCTGCGAGGGAGCTGATGTTAATGATGTCCCCCGCGCCCGCACGGATCATGGACGGCGCCACCGCGCGAGAAACGAGGAAAATACTTTTCAGGTTGCTGTTAATCACGAGATCCCACTCTTCCTCGCTCTTTTCCTGGACCGGTCCGAAGCGGCCAATGCCGGCGTTGTTCACCAGAATGGAAATGGGACCCAGCTTCTCCTGCGTGGCGTGCACCAGAGCTTCGACGTCAGCTGCTTTTGTTACGTCGGCAATTTGCGCGTGGACGGGACCTCCAAGCTGTCGAATCTCATTCGCGGATTGTTCTAATGCGGCTACGTCACGTCCACAGATGCTAACCGCAGCCCCCAGAGAGGCAAGTTTTCGCGCGATAGCCTTGCCAATTCCGCGGCTGCCCCCGGTTACGAGCGCTACCGTACCCCTGAGCGGAGTTCCCGCGACTTCTAAGGTATTTGCATTACTTATTCCGGTCATTTGTTTTCTTCCTCACGCAGGCTACAATTTTTATGCGAAACTCATCCAACTCTCAAGGATACCGCGCGACTCAGGAAACCTTTGCGGTGCACTTAGGTTTTTTGGATGGCGCAAACCCGCGAGTTGTCACCATGAGAGGTTGGTTTGCGCCCGCCCGAGAGCGGCTTGCGATTGGGCAGTCGCTGCACCTATAATTTCAGGGTTTCCGATACAGGCAGTAAGTTCGCGGGGTTCTTCAAGGTACTCCGGCCGTCAAATCTGGCGACCGGATGAACTAATTCCATTTCGCGGTTGCAGCGAGGAGAAAAAGGAATGAACGGAAAATGTAAATGGGCAAGCCTGATGGTGCTTGCGGCGCTGAGCCTTGTATGCTTTGGTGCAGCCCCGGCAGGCGCGCAGGATCCAGCTGCTGGAGGCGCCGCGCCGGCAGGGCAGAAATATACGATGGCGGAGTACAACGCGTACCAGGCCGCCGCTGCCGAGAAAGATCCCGCTGCGCAGATTAAGTTGCTGGATGATTTCGTTTCGAAGTATCCGAGTTCCGCGCTGCTGAATTACATTTACCCGCTTTACTACCAGGCTTATGCCGGCCAGAAGAATTGGCCAAAAGTGATCGAATTCGCCGACAAGGAGCTCGGACTGGGAAGCAAGCTTACGCCCAACGAGCGCTACCAAGCGTATTCGGCGCGAGCCTTCGCATACAACAACCTGCAGAATCCGGACGCGACACAGGCCAAGGCCGAATATCAGGCCGCGTTGGACGGCATCAAGTCGCTCGACACACTGCCGAAGCCGGATGGAATGGACGACGCGAAGTTCGCCGAGGAAAAGAAGAAGACCGCGCTGGGCCTGCAGACTACTGCCGCCAACGCCGCGATGGTCGCAAAGGATTATCCAGCCGCGATTCAAGCGTATAAGACGGTGCTGGCCTCGAACCCGGATGATTTCATCACCAACTATTTTCTTGGGCGAGCGTACGCGGCGATGACTCCACCGCAGACACTGGATGCGATGTGGTCGTTCGCGCGCGCGGCAAGCTCAAAGACCGCCAATGAGAAACAGTCCAAACAGGTGAAGGACTATTTGCGCAACACGGTGATCCCGAAATATCAGGGCGGCACGGTTTGCGATTCGCTGACGGATGCGGAGTTCAACGAACTGCTGCAACTGGCGTCCAGTTCCGTGGACCGGCCAGCCAGCTACAAGATTCCTTCCGCCGCGGACCTGGATGCGGTGCGGAAAGATATGACGATCGCTTCGGTGGTAACGGACCTGAAGGCCGGCGGCGACAAGGCCAAGTTGACCTGGGCCGCGGCATGCGGACTGGAATTTCCGGAAGTGCCGACCAAGGCGCTGGAAATAACGCCGGGAACGGACAGCGTTGAAATCAAGGGCGCGTTCGTGACCAGCGAAGCGGAGTTTGACGCGGCGACCACACCGAACATGGACTTTAAAGTAGTGGCCCAACCGGAAGCCGGAAAGTTGGAGAAGGATGCGTTCGTACATATCACCGGCACACTGGTAAGCTATGATCCGGACCCGGCGTTTATGTTGCACTGGGATAAGGGCAAAGTGAAGGACGACGATCTGCCGAAGGAGAAGGCGCCGGCGAAGAAGCCGCCAGTGAAGAAACCGGCGGCGAAGAATCAGTAAGTCATAGCAGGAATACGGAGTGAAGAGAGGCCCCGAGAAATCGGGGCCTTTTTTGTTGTGCGGGTTGGAGTCGCAGCGCGGGCGTCTTCGGCAAGATTGAACGTTGAGGTCCTTCGCCCATCCTCATCGGATGGTCTCAGGAGGACAGCTTTCGATGCGGCGATGTTTTGCGTGTGGCTAAACGTCGTTCATCGTGGAAGGCTGAGTCAAATTGAACAGTCGCGGTACTCACGAATTGAGCGGACCGCCTCAGAAGGCGGTCCCTACAAAAACGACAGAATATAGAGAAGACGGGGCTAGCGGGAGCGGCCGCGGCGGTGATCGAGCTTGTACTCGGTCATTTTTCGACTGAGGGTGTTGCGATGAATACCGAGGACTTCCGCGGCGCGAGATTGGTTTCCGTTGGTGCGCTCCAGGACACGTTTGATGAAGCGCTTTTCAAATTCGCTCACGGCCTCGTCAAAGAGAATGCCCCGTTCGACCATTTGCACGACCAAACCTTCCAGTTGATCTCTCACGTCCGCACGCTCCGCTGTTTATATTTCGTGATGGGCCGGTATTAGTCCAACTCGCGACCAACCAGGATGCGAAAGGCTTCCCGGTATTTCGCGCGAGTTGCGTCGACGACGTCAGGGGGCAGCTCGGGGCCAGGGGGGACTTTAGGCCACTGGATGCGCTCGAGGTAGTCACGCACAAACTGTTTGTCGAAGGAAGGCTGCGGGCCGCCGGGTTTGTAGGCGGAGGCGGGCCAGAAGCGCGAAGAATCCGGCGTAAGCGCTTCGTCAATCCAGATCAGATCATCGTTTACGAGACCAAACTCAAATTTTGTGTCCGCGAGCAAGATTCCGCGCGGTTCTGCATAGGCCGCGGCCTGACGATAAATATCGAGCGTTATGCCGCGAACCTTTTCGGCGAGGGAATTGCCAATGAGCGCGGCGGCCTGGTCGAAGGAAATGTTCTCGTCGTGGCCGCTGACGGCTTTGGTGGCTGGCGTGAAAATAGGCTCGAGTAATTTATCGGATTCCTGCAAGCCCGGAGGTAACGGAATCCCGCAGACCTTCCCGGTGGCTTTGTATTCTTTCCAGCCGGAACCGGAAAGATAACCGCGGGCGACGCATTCGATAGGAAGCGGCTTGGTTTTCTTGACCAGCATGGTGCGACCGGCGAGATCGGCGGCGTAGCGCTCAAATGGCGCGGGGAATTCGGTTGCACTCAGGAGATGGTTGTGAATGACGTCGCGCAACAGGTCGAACCAGAACAGAGAAAGCTGCGTGAGGATGCGCCCCTTGTCCGGAATGGGTGTGGCCATGATGACATCGAATGCGGAAAGGCGATCGGTGGCGACGATGAGCAACTTGTCGCCGAGGTCGTAGATGTCGCGCACCTTGCCTCGAGCGGATGGCGAAAGGCCGGCGAAATTTGTTTCACGAATGACCTTCATTACCGGAGTGGCGCTCACGACTAACTTTCCCCTGAGAAAGTGCTCTGCATTCTATCCCACTGCCCGGCGATGTCAACGATGGCGAGGTACAGGTTTTGGTTGACGTAGATTTTATGAGATGCGATTTTTTACCGCGAGGTGTCGCGCCTCCGGCGCTGGTTGGTTTCGCGGCTCGAAAAACTTTCGTGCCAAGAGGATCGCGGCTGGATATCGGAAGGCCCAATAAAAATGGGGCGGAAATGATCCGCCCCGAGTTGGAAAAATATTTGTGGAAGCTACGCTGCGGTGGCAGCGCGGCGTTTGTCGGAAGGCGCTTCGTCGCCTTCCCAGCGGACACTGACGAGCTTGGAGACGCCGGGCTCCTGCATGGTGACGCCGTAGAGGACGCTTCCAGTTTCCATGGTTTTGCGATTGTGAGTGACCACGATGAATTGGGTCTGCTCGCTCATATCGCCGATGAGGCGAGTGAAGCGGCCGACGTTGGCTTCATCGAGAGGAGCGTCGACTTCGTCGAGGATGCAGAACGGGCTCGGTTGATAGCGGAAGATGGCGATCAGCAGGGCCAGCGCGGTCATCGCTTTTTCGCCGCCGGAGAGTAGCAAAACGTTTTGCAGGCGCTTGCCTGGAGGAGAGGCGACGATATCGATGCCCGCGTCACCGGAGCTGTCCAATTCCGTGAGGCGCATCTCCGCGGTGCCGCCGCCGAAGATGGTGTGGAAGGCAGTGGTGAAGTTGGTGTTGATGGCGGTGAAGGCCTGCTCGAATTTTTCCTTGGTGATGAGGTCGAGTTCCTTGATGGCTTGCTGGGTGTCGGCGATGGACTGCAGCAGATCGTCGCGCTCGCGAGTGAGGAAGGTGAAGCGCTGTTCGCACTCGTTGTATTCCTCGAGGGCCATCATGTTTACCGCGCCCATATTTTCGATGCGCTGCTTCATTTCGCGATAGCTGGATTCGGCGGCGGCCAATTCTTCGCCGGACATGAAGGCGGTTTCCGAAGCGATGAGATCTTCCGGCTGAGCGTTGAGCTCGGCGAGGCACGTATCGCGCAGATGCTGTCGGTCGGAATCGTTGCGTGCTTTTTCGATTTCGAACTTGCCGCGATCTTCGCGCATTTCCAGAAGCGTCTGGCGAGCCATGCGGAGATGATCCTCGGATTGCGTGGTGCGTGTCCGGGTAGTCTCCCACTCCAGCTCGAGTTCTTTCTGGCGCTCTTCGAGGCGAATTTTTTCCGCGCGTAACACCGTGAGCTGTTGCGTCGATTCTTCCGTCTGCTTCGCCAGCGCGGCGCTCTCTTCGTTGATGGAGGCTTCCTGTTGATGCAGGGTAAGCTCGCGGCGCTCGAGTTCCGCGCGTTCGTCGGAGAGGCGTTTGGCGGCAGCTTCGGCGGAGGCAAGCCGTTCGCTCATGGCAGCAAGCTCGGCCTTTGCAGTGGAGAGTTCTTCCTGCTCGGTCTGAACCGCGGCACGCAGCTCCGCGACTTCGGCAGTAAGCCGAGCGCTTTCCGCTTCCGCCTGGGTACGGCTGGCAGTGGCCATTTCGTGCTGCATTTTGGCGCGCTCGGAACGCTGCTGGATCGCCTCGATTTCCTTGCGAATGCGTGAGAGTTCGTTCTGGCAGAGATTGAGATCGAGGCCCATGCGCGCGAGATCGCTTTGCGTGCGCTCGTGCTGATGCTGTGCCCCAAAGAGATGGCGTTCCGCATCGCGAAGTTGGTTATTGAGCTGATCGAATTCGGCTTCGCTGGCTAGCAGAGCCGCGACCACCGTTTCGAGTTCGCCTCTTGCAATTTCGGCGCGATGCTCGAGTTGCGTGGCTTCGGCTTCCACGGCGCGCAGTTCGCGCTTCATGCCGAGCGGACCAGCTTCATCCGGGCGGCCGCCGGTGACCATGCGGCCTTGGTAGCAGGTGCCTTCCGGCGTGACGAAAGCGTATTGCGGATATTCGCGGGCGAGCTTTTCGGCGCCATGCGCGCTGTCGGTCAAATAGCCGGAACGCAAGCGGGGCAGAAACTGCTTCGCCGCAGGGCCTAGCGGATCGCGAAATTCCACCAGCTTGTCGAGGCGAGAGATGACGCCGTCTTCGGAACGGAAATGCGCGATAGGTTCGTATTCTTCGAGCTTTAAGTTGCGCAGGGAATCGACGAAGAAGGTAGCGCGGCCGCCGACTTCATTACGCAACAGGGAAACGCCGGCGCGGGCGTGGTCGTAGGTTTCCACGACCACGTACTCGAGTTCGTCGCGCATGTATTGTTCGAACGCAGCTTCGTGCTGCTCCTGGACTTCAGCGTAATCCGCGAGCACGCCAACGGCGCGAAAATCGCCGCCACCGTGGCGTTCATTCGCCGCGAAAAGTTTTTGTACGGATTCGCCGGTATAGGAGTGGTCATTCAGAATTTGCGTGAGCGTTGAGTGACGAGCGCTGACGCCTGCCAGGGAATTGCGAAGGGACTCGGCTTCCCGGGAAATGGCCTCGCGCTTGTTTTTCAGTTCCACAACGCGGACTTGTACTTCCTGGGCCTTCTGCTGCAACGCCGCAACCTGATTCGAAGCGTTCTGCCATTCCTGAGCCGCGGTTTCGGCGTCGTCGCGGACGCGGATGGAAGCTTCCAGTACCGCGGTTTCGCGCGCTTCGTGTTTGTGGAGCGCGTCGGTCTGGTGAACCAGCGCTTCTTCGGCCTGCTTTTGCTCACCGTGGAGACGGAAGAGATCTTCGCTCGCGTCCGACGCGGCGCGGCGAAGAGTCTCCAAACGCGTTTCCGAGCCGGAGATCTGCACGGCCCTAAGCGCGGCGCGGGTGCTCAATTCCTCGAGGTGGGCCTTGGCGGACGATGTTTCCGCGCGCACAGACTCGACGGCCTGACGCTGGGCACCGTTGCGGAATTCCCATTCCAGCGACTGTCCATTCAAGGTGTCGCGCTCCACGGAAAGTTGTTGGTTGCGGCCGGCGAGTTCGGTGATACGCGTTTGATTGAAGGTGATGCGGTTCTCGCTGCGGTCGACTTCCAGCGCGGTGTGATTCAGGACGTTCTGGTTCTGACGGATTTCTGCGTCGAGGGTGTAAATGCGCTGGCTCAAGCGATCCTGTTCGGCTTCCTGTTCGTGGATGGCTTGCGCGTGCTGGTTCTCCGCGGCAGTCAATTCTGCAAGGCGCGTGCCGACGCGCTCGGCTTCGGCGTCCAGTTCGCGAGCTTTCCCGGCGAGCATCTGGCGCACGATGCCGCGCATTTGGTCACGAATTTCGGAATAGCGGCGCGCTTTAGCGGCTTGGCGTTTCAGAGTGCCGAGCTGTTTTTCGACTTCGACGACGATGTCGTTCACGCGCGCGAGATTGAGCTTGGAGGATTCCAGCTTGGCTTCGCTAAGACGCTTTTTGGTTTTGAACTTGGTGATGCCCGCGGCTTCTTCGATGATCGCGCGGCGCTCCATCGGTTTGGTGGCCAGGATTTGGCCGATGCGGCCCTGCTCGATGATGGCGTAAGAATCCGGGCCGAGGCCGACACCCATGAAGAGCTCCTGAATATCGCGGAGGCGGCCGGTGCGTCCGTTGATCAGATATTCGCTCTGTCCGCTGCGATACAAACGGCGGGAGATGACCACTTCGCCGGGTTTGGTGACCACCGCGGGCTTTTCGCTTTTCTTTTTGCGCTTGCCCTTGAGGAAAGAGGATTCGGCTTCTTGCGCCGCATCAGGCCCGGCTGGCTCTTGCGCAGTTTCCGCGACGGTTGGCACGGATTCCTCGGGAGCGACGGCCGGATCGACCGTCAAATGCTGGACGGGCGAAGTGAGATCGATGATCGCTTCGGCGCTTCCCTCGGTGGCATCCGAGATCGATTCAGATGCGGAGTTTTCCAGAACGAAGCGGGCGGCTTCGGCGAGCTCGGGGTCTTCCATCGTGATGGTAACTTCGGCGAGGCCCATCGGGGGACGCTTCATGGTGCCATTGAAGATGCAGTCGGACATGCGTCCAGCGCGAAGGGATTTGTGGCTCTGTTCGCCGAGCACCCAGCTGATGGCGTCCACAACGTTCGATTTGCCGCAACCGTTTGGCCCGACGATGCAGGTGGTGCCGGTGCCGCTGAAGGTGACCACGGTGCGGTCGCAAAAGGACTTGAAACCTACAATTTCGACTTTACGAAGCTTAAGCAAGGTGTCCCCTTTTGTCGTTTACATGCACTGCTACATGCACTTCGCGATAGATTTGGGCGCACAGCGATGCGCCAGCAACCAGAAAACGGGTCGAGGGAAGACGCGAAGAGAGACGACTTTTCTTTCCTCGAGGGGAGGATTTTTCTCGCAACGCTTCTGTCTGTAACCGACAGAAGACACACACGTTTGGCAGGTTCTCTATCAGAGGCCCAGCCGCCTGGCGCTAAGATGGCGGTACGGAAAAAAAGCGTAGCATGGGGAGGAAAGGCTGTAAAGCACTACTCAAGATGTAGGGGTGGAAAACTACACACCACAAGGAACGATTTTCTTGGCGTGGTGGTATAGCGTGGAGAAAGGCGCCCGGCTCAGAAGGCGGCCGCTACCCATGCTGGGCCAGTGAGTTAGTGAGGTTGATTGCGCCAGAGCCAGGGGACGTAATAAACGTCCAGATACCAGGAGAGGGCGAAGAGCAGCGAGGCCCCGAAGAGGGTCCACAGGAACAGGCGTACGGGCAGTGTACGCGTGAGTGGGACCTCCGGCACCTTGGAGTAACGGAACAGCATGCCGCTGGCAAAGCAAACGCAGGCCGCGAGAGCGACGCGCGAGAAGGAAGCAATCAGGCGTTCTTCCCAGCGCGTGGCCGGGGTGAAAAAGGCGGAGTCCAACAAGGCATAGAGGGAAATGTAGCTGAGGATAAGAGAAATGACTCTGCCGAGATCGAGAAGCATGCGGCAGCCTCCAGCAGTCCGGCAATTCGTGCCTCTGGTAAAAGCGTTCGGACCGCTTGGTGCAACTTATTATAACGCCGGGCATTCGCTCGGTCACTTTGTCGTGCGGAGAGAGGCCAGAGGGGAGGAGGCGAGAGCGTAGCCCCTTCGAGGCTCGGAGTAGACAAGAATCATCTCGCAAGATTATTGATCTCTCAACCTCTTCGGAGTACCGTCTCCCTATCGCTTGTTCCGCAAAACCGAGGTCCTTTGCCACTTTCCGCGCCCGATGCGATAAATCCCGCTTTTCAACACGTTAAGCAGCAGCTCACGCAGCCCTTCCGTTTCGGGCAATGGATGCGTCTGGCTTTTGTCGGTTTCCTGGCCGGAGAGTTGAGTTCCGGCGGAGGGTGCAACTCCAGTTTCCACATGCCGTCGACGCATCGACCGCAGGGAGCGGAACACTTCGTCAGACCGTTTACTTTGCCTCCGCTAATAACGCATCACCCGGTGCTGTTTGCGGCGATGATTGCATTCCTGATCGTGATTGGAATCAGTTTGTCCGTGCTTTTCATTTATATAGGCAGCGTCATGCGATTCGTCCTGTTCGACAGCGTCGTTACCAAGGAATGTCACATTCGCCAGGGTTGGGCTCGCCGGCGGCAGCACGGCCTTCGGCTTTTCGTGTGGCAAATATGCGTGATGCTGGCCTTCTTTGGATCGTTCTTCGTCCTGATTGGTATTCCGCTCGCGTGTCTTCTGGCGCTGCATTGGTTGCCGCATCCCGCCGGACACCTGCTGCCGCTGCTGCTGGGCGGCACCTTGCTGTTCTTAATCCTCCTCGTCATCGTGTTCGTGCTGGCCGTGGTCAATGTAATGACCAAAGACTTTGTCGTGCCACAGATGGCATTGGAAGACGTCAGCGCCATGGAAGGTTGGCGCAGGCTATGGTTGCTGCTGAAGGCGGAAAAACTGGGATATGTTGGCTACATCGGGATGAAAGTTGTTCTGGCTATCGGAGCGAATATTGTTCTCGGTTTCGTCTCGTTGATTGCGCTTCTAGCGATTCTGCTGCCGGTGGGCGGCTTTGGAATTATTGCGTTGCTGACAGGCAAAGCGGCTGGGTTCACCTGGAGTTTCTACACCATTACGTTGGCGGTGATTGTGGCGTGCGTTGCGGTCGCTGTTTTTATTTTTGTGTTTTCGATCATCTGCGTGCCGGCGATCGTATTTTTCCCAGCGTATTCCATTTATTTCTTTGCGCCTCGGTATGCGCCATTAGCGTCGCTGCTTTGGCCCCAGCCGCTGATTTCACCGGCAAATGGACCACCGCCAGGCGGCCCTTGAAAATAACTGGAATGCTGGATGTCAGGGCAGGACTTGATACTCGCTCTTCACCAGGCCGCTTGGGTAGTGCTGCGTCGCTACGTGGCGGAGTTGCACGTCGCGCGTTAGAGCGCCGAACAGAGGAATTCCGTCGCCGATGAGCACAGGAACTCGAGTGACGATGAGGCGTTGAACTAGCCCGGCGCGCAGGAACCTTTGAATCGTGATTCCTCCGTCGACGTAGAGGTTGTGGGCACCGGTCGCAGCGAGTTTCGCAACGATCTCTGCCGGAGGCCCGGTCATCTGTTCGACGACGCCCCCGCGCACCGCGGATAAATCCACGGGAGTGCTGCTCAGGACCACGACATGCTTGTTACCGTAGGGCCAGACCGCAAAGCTCAGAACCGTCTCGAAGGTCTTTCGGCCTATCACCAGGGCATCGACCGTGGCCATGAACTCGTCATAACCGTGTGGCTCGCCTCCGCCTTCCGGAAGAAAGTCGAGATCACCGTTTGGCCGAGCCATAAAACCGTCGACACTGGTGCCGACGAAGACGGTAACCGTCATCAGTTAGCTCTTCGGTTTCGGGAAGATCCCGGCGCCGACGTGTGCGGAGATTTCGTCGTAATACTCGGGGTGCCTTGCAAGGAGCTCAGAAATGTCCTCAGCGAGCGGACTCTCGCTCATCCATTTCTTTTTTTGGTCAGGATACATCGGCTCCAGGAGTGGCTTGGCCTCTTGTAGCAGGCGCGTCAGTTCGAGATGGTCGCTATCACTCATTTTCGTTCCTCCAGATGGGCGGCACTTAAGACGGACCGCGAGCATAGCATTGTTGAGTTTTACCGGGAAACCACAAATGGTGGAGAGACCCAGGGTAAGGCTGGCGCGCTAGTTCTTGTGCGCGACGATGCGGAGGCGGCGGTAGTCCATGCCCCATTTATCGGACTGAAAAAGTCTGGGGCGAGCCTGTTTTTCAATTTCGTCGCGTAGCGCTGATTTTTGGTCGTCGGAAAGATTTTGGACGAACGACGCGCCGAACATGTCAAGCCAGTTGCGCAGACCGCGCTCGCCGTCTTCCAGTGGCGTGGGGCGGTCGAATAGAATGGCGTAGGTAACCTCAAAGCCGTGACGTTCGAGGAGAGCGGAGTATTCCGCGATGCTCGGGTAATACCAGGGGTTCGGGGGCGGTCCGGGGAGTTGTAGATTGGTCCAGGAAGCTCGGACCGCTTCCAGGAAGCCGGCAGTGTTGCCCTTGCCGCCGAATTCGGCGACGAAACGGCCACCGGGGCGCAGGGCTTTTGCGATTCCTGTGATTACGCGCTCAGGTTCTTTGATCCAGTGCAGAGTGGCGTTGGAAAAGACGGCGTCGAACGGTTCAGGGGCGACGATTTGTGTGGCGTCCATCACTTCGAAGCGCAGCACCGGATATTTTTCCTTGGCCTGGCGAATCATTTCCGCCGAGCGATCCACACCCAGAACTTCGGCGTCCGCCTCGGCGATTTGCGCGGTGAGGTGGCCGGTGCCGCAGCCTACGTCTAGAATCTTTTCTCCGGGTTTGGGTGCCAATAATTCCAGGACGCCTGCGGCCATTTTCCAGACGAAGGAGTGTTTGTCGTCGTAGAGGTTGGCGTTCCAGGTGGCTTGGTGAGTCAAATCAGATTCCTCCCATTTCCAGGACGGCGCCGCCTTTGGTTTCAAGACGCTGGCCGTTCGGTAATTTTAATACGGCGGTGGCCAGGCTTGCGTTGGAAACTTCGAAAATGCCGGAATTATCGGTTTTGAAATATGGAAGGCGGTGAAGTTCGGGGGCGGCGCCCTCGATGGCGAGTTCGATCTGGACGCGATTTTTGCCGACGGCAGCGAATGCCCACTTCAGCAAATTATCCTGGCGGACGATTTCGCGCTCGACCAATTTTGAGAAACGTGTAGCCTTTCCTTCGTGCCAGAGAACGACCTTGCGAAACGTGAGACCAAATGGCAAATCGTAAACGAGGGCTTCGAGTGTCGTTGCGCCGCCAGCTTGCGGAAAGTAAGCGTGCATCCAACGCCAGTAGGAACGGTGACGGTAGCCGCAGTTGTGACCTTGTACACCGAAGCCTAGCGGTTCTCCCGAAAATTTCTGGCCGGCGAATTCGATTTCGCCACTGAAGGTGGTGTCGGAATGCGGCGAACGGGAGAAGCCAATCCAACCTTTGTCGCTGAGGACGGTTCCGAAGTTGGAACGGAGAGCCAGCTTCCAGGAAATCGAAAGGCCGTCCGCCACGATGTTGCCCCAGCAAAAGTCTTGCTCGATACCGTCGCCGGCGATGCGGCAGTGGAAGGGAATTTGCTTGCGCGGACTCCAATGTAGACTTTCGATCGGATATGCCTGAATGAACGTGCGAGGCTGGCCAGCTTTCGGGAACCAGGTGGCCCAAACCTGCGCGGGCATTTCGGCCGGAGCGAGATCGAAGCGCGGCACGCCCGGATTCATAACCAGGTAGCGGAACCACCAGGCGCCGCTGCCGTCTGCGAGACCGCAGCGCAGAAACCACACTTCGTAGCGCCGTTTCATCGCGAGAGACGAATAGACGGCGTTGAGTTTATTTTGGTTCAAGCGGAATCCCCGGGTTTTGAAGGGCTAACTAGTTGACACGATTCTACCCGAGGAATGCCGGCCATTTGACACCGATTGGCTGCGGGCGGCACCCGGCGTGGGTTGTCGGATTGGACAAATATGGCTTGTCAGGCCCCTGGAGCGAGAAGCTAGAATACGAGGTAGAAAGAGTGGTTACTGCCTGTCCCCCAGGTAGCCCCCTTACACGGCTGAAACTATGGAAAGCACGCGCCCAAAGCCAAGGGGCCCTTCACAGCGAAATGCATTGTGTTCGGTCGCACTGGTGTGCGCCCTGAGTTTGTTTTTGCCGGTGATTTCGCGCGCGCAAGATGATGTCGCCGAAGCGGCGCGGCAAGAGAAGGCACGTAAGGAAGCGCAAGCAAAGAAATCCCGCCACGTTTATACCAACGAAGATTTGAACAAGAAGGAAATTCTCGATCCGGAAGATCGCGCCGAAGTAGAGGCAAAGAAGAAGGAAACTGCACCGGTGCCGAGTGTGGCTCCAGCGCCTCCGGTCGATTCAGAAAATGCCCAGCCGACGGAATCGTTGGGCGAAGTAGCCCGCCGCTATCGCGCCGAAAAGGAAGCGCGCCAGGCGGAAGAAGCGTTGCGCAAGCAGACACCTTCGCAATTTCCGATGGACATTGCGCAGCCGGCGCTGGCTCATCCGATTCAACCGGTGGAACCGGGAAAGAAAGCTCCTATGGCAGCGCCAAAGTTCGACGCGCCGCGAGCGGGCAAAACGCGCGATCCGTTCTCGCGTTCTCCGGCCCCTCAGCGGCAAGCGATTGCGCCGTCTGTGCCGAATCTTACGGTGGCGCCGAAGGCCATCGTTGTTACACCCATCGCACCAAGAATGCCCGCAGTGAGTGTTGTGCCGACGGCACCGAGCTCAACTGTAACGGCTATGGTGGCGACAGTTACGGTAAGGACGGGCGACTCGCTTTGGAAGATCTCGAAGCAATATTTGGGCGGCGGTTCACGTTGGCAAGAATTGGTTGCGGCAAACCCGGGTGTGAAGGTTCCGGCTCGGGTGCTGCCAGGCACGGTTCTGAAGCTGCCCGCGGCGGTGGGCAAGACCGTGACGACGGAGAATCCGTCCTCCCAGATGAAGATTCAGAAGGGCGATTCGCTCTGGAAGATCGCTCTGAGGCTGTACGGAAGCGGCAATTCCTGGACCTGCCTGGCCCAGGCGAACCCCGGCCTGCGCGATGCAAACGAGATCTTCGCCGGGCAGACCCTGCTCGTACCGGCCTCCTGCCGATCGCGCCGCTAGCACTTCCTGCCGCACCTTACCTGCACCTCCGCGTTGCGACACCTGCAATCCCTCGGCTACAATCGAGCGTTTAGTC
>Ga0070765_100001517_pt1 | contig 14286 bp, 9 predicted proteins | sample HubBroMetageWFT5_FD_71516 | JGI IMG/M metagenome (GOLD analysis project Ga0070765, IMG submission 71516) | Warmed and freeze-thawed soil microbial communities from the Hubbard Brook experimental Forest, New Hampshire - Hubbard Brook CCASE Soil... | ecosystem: Environmental > Terrestrial > Soil... | reverse complement strand
GTCACATAGTTCGCGCCTGGATTGTTCCGGTTAAAGAGGTTGAAGAATTCGATGAATGGCGAAAGGGTCCAGTTTTCGTGAAAACGGATCGGCCGCGTGACGCGTAGATCAGCCTGAATATACGGCGTCCCGCGGAATTCATCGAGCGTAGTCGGCACTCCGTTCACGGAAATTCGCGCGCTGTTGTCCGCCGTGGTGATCACAAAAGGCCGCGCGCTTTCGGCTTGAATCAATGTGGTTATCACGAAGCCGCCGGGCGCGTAGAAAGTTCCCGCAAGCACCGCGCGGTGAGTGACGTCTTCTCCAGACGGTCCGTAATCGCCGGGGCCAAACGGATTGGAAGTATTGCAAACGCCATTGACGTAATCGAAGAGTTCGCCCAAAACGCAGCCCCAGGTTTTTGCGGAAGAGAGAGTGTAGTTGGCGACGAGGCTCAAGCGCTTCGCAACATTTCCTTGCAAGTGCAGGGCGAGCGCTTTGTAGCTGGAGCGATTGTCGCTTCGAAATACGGAAATTCCGCTCGCATAGTCGTAGCGCCGATAGCCGTGCATGCCCGTTTCAAGTGTGTAATCCGCGCTCAAAATCCAATTTGCGTTGAATGCATGCTGAACGCCTGCCGTCACGTGCAACGCATACGGCGTGTGGTAATTCGGATCGATCAATGACGGCGGCCCAGAAAGATTTTGAATGTTGAAATTGTTCACCGCGTTGAATGCTTCCACCCAGCCGTTTTGCGCGAGGTCGTTGTAATAAAGCCCGATGCCGCCGCGCAGAACAGTTTTTCCCGATGAGCCGAGACCGTAGGCGACTCCCAGCCGCGGCGCAAACGCTTTGCGGTAATCGTGAGGAATCCCGGTGATGATACCGTTTCCGGCGAGCGCAGGATTGAAACTCTGGTCATGGCCGGAAGCGATGAACAGGCCAAATGTGGTGTCGTAGCGCAGGCCGTAGTTGATAGTTAGATTTCGCATGACGCGCCAGGAATCTTCGGCGTAAAGACTTAGCCGCTGCACATTTTGCGAGAAGCTGCCGTCGCCCGCGGGCGTGGCCGTGCACGTGGTGCCGGGCGTGATATTGGGCGAAGGCGTTGCGGAGCACACCGTCAGATCATCGGCGAATTGTTGTTCGCTGGCGGCGTTCGCGGTGTAGTCGGTGGGATTAAGGACGAGGGCCACCAGATCCTCTGCGTTTGCGGTGAGAGCGCCGCTCATCACCGGCTCATGAATGAAATTAATACCGAAGCGCGGCGCATGCGTCCCGGAAACGTGACTCACGTCGTAGCGAAGCTGGTATTTTTCCTGATTGCGGAGAACTGGAAACGCGGTGATGGCGGTGACGAATTGCTGGTCGCCGAAGGTTTCGAATCCTGAAGTGGTGGCCGAAGTGGAGCTGAAGGGAAACGCGAGCGCAAAACCAAGATCCGAGTTGCGAGTTTGCGTGAGATGCAAACCACTGTAGCCGAAAACGAAGGAACCGATCCAGTCCGGATTGAAGGTGAACTGGTTGCCCAGGACAAGACTCACGTAGTTGTTGTGAGTTGTGGCACCAGTCGAATCGAGCGTGGCCTGCTGGACGAGCGCGTTGTGCGTGATGTAGCTATCGACAGCGGTGCGAAAGAACCACTGCGAGCGAGCACTTTGATCCCAGTCGAGCCGAGCCATGCCAATGTAGTCGCGAAACGGAACCGCAACATTCGGTGGAACGGGAATGGAAGTGACCGTTGTGTTGTTGACGGTGAGCAAGCCCTGCTCGGCAAGCGAGGATAACGCGTTGAATTGATCCTGACTGGCGGGACTGTAGGCGATGCTGGCGTTTTCATGGACGTATTCGAATGAAGAAAAAAACCAGAGCTTGTCTTTAACGATGGGTCCGCCCAGCGACCCAATATAATTCTGGCGGGAGAAAGGCTGCTTCGGGTTCGGCGCGGGATTCTCAATCGGGAAGCGGGCGTTGAGATCGGCGGCGCGATCGTAGAAAGCTTCATCGCCGTGCCATTGGTTCGTGCCGCGCCTGGTGGTGATCACGATGGAAGCAGCGGTTGTGCGGCCGGTTTCAGCGTCTTCCTGAGCAGTGCGCACAGCAAATTCCTGAATGGATTCAGGAGAAAAATTCTCGAGGAATCCGCCGATCCAATCATCGGTATTGTCGGCACCATCTACGGAGAGATCGTTGTTCAGGCCCGAGCTGCCGCCAGTGGAAACCGCGGTGATGCGCGCTTTTGTAGGATCGGAAGGTTCGACGGGTTCAGTGCCCGGAGCTAAGTAAGCGATATTTGCAAAGCTGCGCGCCGCCAGAGGAATAGTGTCCAAATCCTGCCTGGAAATAGCCGTCTGATGCACGGCGCTAGCCGCGTCGATCGATTGCGTGGTGATCGAAGAAGCCTGGCCTTGAACGTTTACAGACTGCTGCACGGACTGCGGTTTCAAAGTAACGGAAATTCCCTGGACGAAACTGATGATGACATTGACGTTCGAACTAGCTTCGGCAAATCCGTTGGCAGTGACCACGACGCGATAAATTCCGGGGACGAGATCGTCGATGCGAAATTCGCCTTGATCGTTGGTGGTGGTTTCGCGTTGGAAAGCGGATTCGGGCGCTTGTACGACAATCTTGGCGGTCGAGATTCTGCCGCCGCTGGAATCCTGAACGGTGCCGCGGAGCGAGCCGCGGGAGTTCTGGGCGAGCAATACGAATGGCAATAGTAGAAGTGTCAGAAGGGCAATAGTCCGCGGAAGATGCAATTTCACCGGTGCTAAAGAAGTTTGCATAGGGAGCAATAGGCTACTGGAGAGGAATATCTACTACCACGGGTCGTAGGTAGAGGTATGGCCGGCAGAAGGCGGGGCAAGCCCCATCCCTACAAAGGATTTCGAGGGCTTCGCTAAATGCTTTGGAATTAGTGGAGGAGAAGTTCTAAGAGTTCGTGGACCGAGGAGAGAGCCGAAGGCGTCAGGAGTAAAGCGGCGAGGCACGCAGCTAGCAAAAAACCGCCAGTGCGCAGGCCGGGCTGTATTTTCGATGCGTGTGGCAGCGTCGTCGCGTCTGCGCGGAGCAAACGATCCACGCGGGCGGAGAGATCGCGGTCGCCGACGAGAAGTGGGGTCGTCAGAAAAGGCAAGCGCGGAGCCGCACCCATGCGGGCTACATGAACCAGCGCGGCGGCGAGAGAAAGAGCGCGGCAAGAATCTCCCGCAGATGCTTGATCGTCCGCGGCCCACTCCGCGAACTTTGACCAGCCCTGTTCCAACATACGAAACGGGCGGACAAATGGAAAAATGTCTGGCGCGAGAAGGAGGAGGAGTCGCTTGGCATTGTCGCGCGAAGTGCGGTGTGCATGCTCGTGGCGCAAACTGGCTTCGAGTTCTTCAGCGGAGAGCACCCGGAGCACGCCACGCGAGATGAGCAGCCGGGGGCGAAGCAAGCCAGACAAGGCGAGAAGAGGAGCTTCGTCTTCGACAAGCACGACGGGCGAAGAATTTCCCGGCATCCGCGTTTCCTGACCCGCCAATCGACAAAGATGATTGTGACGCAGGGACGCGAAAAGAGAATAAATGGTTCGAGCGAGGGACGCAAACCAAGCGGTGGCGCCGAAAAAGCCGAGAATGACGCAAACTAAACCGACGCGTTCGGAAGTGGCTGAGGGTTCGAGCCAAAGATAACTGGGGACACAGAGACCGACGACGAACAGAACAGCAAGAGCAAAAGGAAACAGCCGCAAGCCCAGGAGAAACCGGGCTGCGGTTCCGGCGGGCTTTGCTTGCGCGAAGCGGATCGCGGATTTGGACATGATACGAACCAGCAGGCCGGCGACAAGGTTCAGAACAAAAAAAGAAGCGAAGCAGAGACACAGGAGCCGCAATAGATAGGGGAGAATCATGGCTGCTCCTGGCGGAGAAGTTCCTTGCGGCGGGTGCGGATCTTTTTCTCGAGCTCATCGAGGAGCTTGGCGTCATGTTCACCAACAGCATCGAGCAAACATGAAAGCAGGAGTTCGCGGGAAGGATTGGGGCCAGACAGAAAACCGGCTACCAAATTCCCCGCGCGTCTGCGTTCCCATTCCTGGTGGGAAAAACTCGGCGAATAGACGAAGGCGCGATCGGATTTGTGGCGGTCGAGAAGGCCTTTTTTGAAGAGGCGATCGAGCGTGGTCATCACTGTCGTGTAAGCCAGCGGCCGGCTCAGTTTGGGGACAACGTCGCGGACGCTACTTGCTCCATTGGACCAGAGAATCTCCATCAGTTCGAATTCAAGGGTGCCGAGAGCCAACGACTGAGTTACGTCGGCACCGCGATGAATGCGACTTTTCAGGAAACGAATCACGATGGCCCGCATGTTATCACGTTCTAAGGAGGATCGAAGAAACCAGCGTCCATGGCGGAGATTTTTGAAGTTTGAGCCGGTTCAAATGCTTTGGTCCATGAACGGAATACCCTTACTCTTCGCGCAGGGCTTTCGGAGGATCGAGACGAACTGACCTGCGTGCGGGCAGGTAGCAGGCGAACATGGTTACCGCGGCGAGGAGCAGAGGTGCGCCGACGAGCAGGCGTAGATCGCCGGTGCCAACGCTAAACGCCTGGACAAAAATGTCCGTCAGGGCGGAAAGAATTCTTGCCATGGCGATGGCCCCGAAGAATCCCAGAACCGTTCCGGAGACGACCAGCGCGGCGCCTTCGCGCAGCACCAATCGCAGGACTTGCGCCCGACTTGCGCCCAGAGCCGTGCGGATGGCGATCTCCTTGCGCCTTTGCGCAACCGAGTAGGCCGTGATTCCGGCGAGGCCGATGGCGGCCAAGATCAAGCCAAAGATTCCGATGCCCCCGTAGGTTTGGACGGCGAAGCGCGTGGAAGCCCGGCTGCGATCCAGAAATTCGCTGAAGGATTGTACGTGGAAGAGGTTGAGACTGGGATCGATCAGTGCGATCTCGTTGCGAATACTCTCGAGCGCATCTTTTCCCGCAAGCGGCCCCGCATCCGACCGCACCATGATGGTGATGCCATCGGCGGGCGGGCGCACAAAATCTCGCGGAGTCAGCGGCAGATAGGCGATGGCCTGGCGGATACCGATTCCGTTCTGCAAATCATGGACGACGCCGACGACTTCGTAGGATTGTTGGTCGTCTCGAAGACGCTTTCCGAGGGCATTGCCAGTTCCGAAAAATCGGCGAGCGGCGGTCTCATTCAATACTACGGGCAGCACTGCGGGCAGAGAGGGCGTACTCGATCCGGCGGCTTCGATCTGTTGATCGCGATCGAGAAACTCCCGACCTGCGAGCATCGGCTCACTTAGCATGGCGAAATAGCCCGGGCCTACCGTTTCCTCGATCGCGGACAGCTGCACCCGCGGAGAGTGCTCGGCATCTTCCGCAGTCAACTGCCTGGCATCATCATCATCCACGGCGGAAAAGGGCGGCCGAGCCGCAAAGGCGATGCTGCGCGAAGCAGCGGCGGACTTGAGCAACGCGGGAAGCTTTTCGAAGAGAGATTGCGCTTTTTCCGGCGAGTAGCCATCGCGCACAGGATCGATAGATAAGAGAACCATTGCGTGAGGATCGAATTTGGTCTGAACGGTGCTTTCTTTGCCGATTCCGATGACCAGGAAGCCAGTAAGAAGGAGCAGCATCAGCGACGCAGCAACCTGCGCCACCATCGCCAAGTTGCGGAGACCGAAGCGCCGGTAACCAGGCAACTGAAGCGCCGCGCCTTCTTTGAGCGCAGGAGTTAGATCGGCTTTCGTGGCCTGGAGCGCGGGAGCAAGACTGAATCCGATGCCGCAGAGGAGCGCGAGGCTGAAAGCGAAAAGGGCCGCGCCCCAATCCAGACTGAAATCGGATTCGAAGGGAACTCCCGCGCGCTGGCTGAACCGGGAGTTCAGCACCATTAGAACGTATGCAAAGGCGAATCCTGCGACACCGCCGAGGAGAGAAAGCAAAATGCCTTCGGCCATCATCTGCCGGATGAGCCGAAAACGGCCGGCGCCGATCGCCAGGCGAATAGCCAATTCTTTGCGCCGATTGGCGCCGCGCGCGATGAGCATATTTGCCAGGTTGGTGCAGGCGAGGGTCATCACCAACCCGGTTAGCAGGAGAAAAAAGCCGAGCAATACGGGCCGCAATTGCCGAGGAAGGGGAACACGCGTGCCTGCCGGAAGCAAGGTGACGCGCCTGCCTTTGTCGGTGCGCGCTGGCAAGGAAGGATGCTGCTCGTCGAGACGGCGCGTGATGGCGTCGAGAGCGGTTTCCGCGGAATCGATCGTAACACCTGGCGCGAGACACATCAGGGCCAGAAATTCTTTGGCGTTGTGTTGATGCAGGACGTCATTGGCTAGCTCCGGAGCGAGCGCGGCCGGCGCAGTAGTCGGAACGAAAAGCTCCGCGGGATTTATGGAAAAGGCGCCATTGAATTCCTTGGGCGTGATGCCCACGATGGTCGCGATTTGGCCATTGAGGCGAAGAATTTGGCCCAGGGCATCGGGAGAGGAATTGAGGTGATTGCGCCAGAAACGGTCAGTGATCACGACCACGGGCGCGTCGCCGGGCTTGTCCAGCGCGGGGCTGAGGACTCTGCCGCGCTGAGGCTGGACGCCGAGGACAGCAAAATAATCGGGTGAAACAAGCTGGCCGAAGATGCGCTGCGGCTTTGCGTTTTCGGCACCCTGGAAAGTGACATTGAAGGGAACGCCCATCTGAAATGCGGCTACGCCGGCGAAGAGGTTCTTTTGTTCGCGGAATTGCTCGATGTAATAGTAGGAGACGGGCTTTTCAGGCATCACCAAATTTTTGGCGTTCGCGGCGGCGGGCAGATCGCGAGAGAGCAGCGCCCATTTCGAGCTGTAGACGTTTGTCGTCAGCCCAATACTGAGTCCCATCGAAATGATGCCGACGAGCGCGAAGCCGGGCGACTTGACCAGAGCGCGCATTGCATAACGCATATCGCCGCGCATTTCGCTCAGGTATTCGAGCGGCAAGCGAATGGCGATGTCCGCGATGAGCCGTATCAGCCCTATCGTTCCGTGCCTCTTGGCAATCTCTTTTATGGCGTCTTCTCCGACTTGCATGACCTCTGTGCCGTACGCCAATTTAAATTCGTGGGGAAAGGCTTGCGCCAGCAGCCGGTAGATGCGCCAGGCGAAATTCATTCCGTCACCAGGGCTTGGGCTTGCTTCACGCGAATGGTGTGAACCAATTCCTGCAGCCGCTCACATTCGGCGTCGAGGACACGCTTGCCGAGGACCGTCAGTCGATAGTAGCGGCGCCGAGCATCGTCCAGTTCCGGCGCAGGCCGTTCGTCGGATGCCTCGATCAGATCCGCTTCGATCAGGCGCTTGATCGAACCATATAATGTCGCCGGCCACAGCCGCACTTTACCGGAAGTGCGATTCAGGACTTCTTGCATGATCCCGTAGCCGTGCTGCTCGCCGCTTGCAAGCGACAGCATGATGTGAAACCAGTTGATCTTGAGAGGGATAAAGGATTTAGGATCAGTCTCGATCATGCCAATATCTATATCACATTATATCTATATGTGTCGATAGCGTCTGGTGGCTTGCTCGCAGGTTGGGTCATAGAGACGAGCTGGTTCGTTCGAGCAGAGATAGTCAGAAGTGGATCCGGGAGTAGCCCTACGATATCGGAAAGGGATTAAGCGCAAGAGGATGGAAGAGATGTCTCGGGATCGAGGCCACGAACGACTACGCCTGACAGTCTGGCGATCGATCCCGAAACAGAGTGGCTGGTTGAAAAAGGTCGGCCAACACCCGCTATTGGGGAGTGTGACGCGCGAGAGAGCACGGCGGTTACACCAGTTTTTCTGAGTGTGCCAAGAATTCAGGTCCAACAGAGACTGTGGACCGAAATCTCACATAGGGCATTGAGGAGAGCTACTGGGGTTGCTGATTGGGTTTCGGGACTGGTTGTTCCGGGATATAGCGCCCGATCTTGGAGGGTTTGCGCCTCTCCTCCTTTTGGAGCTTCCTGCGATACGTCGGTGTGTAGGTTGGCGGGGACATCCATTTGGACGGGTCGTAAGTTCCCCATAGGAATTCGCCTACAACATCGACTGGGCTAAGATAGATGTCCACCAAGGGAAGTTCTTCGTAATCGTCGGTCCAACTGCTGTTCTCTTCCTTCGTCCATCCTTCTGGAGTGAAAAGGAACCAATGCAGGCTGTGCTGTACGTACGAGGGGGCGCCCAGCCAAACTTCATCGCCAGGGCATTTGATCTCTTCCTTGACGATGCCGATGTCCACATTTCCGTCGTCGTTAGCGTCGGCGATGAGGAAGTGCGTCATGAGCGCATGGAAACATCCTTCATCGCGAGAGCGATCTTTGGTCACGCCGAGATTAATAAGGCCTGGACGCAGCGAGGAGTCGGCTGGACTGAAGATTAAAAAGACGTCGCGGCCACCAGCGCCCATCATGGAGCCCTCGGTCATCCTGTCGAAAGAGGAGAGGTGCAAGGCAATTTCGCCATTGCCGATGGGAAAGGAAGTGACGCGCTTGGAGTAGAGGAACGAGGAGAATGGCTGTTCTTCCTCTTCGGCAAGCTCTTCAGGCGGCGCCAGCCACTCCGTTGGAATAGGCACGGATTGCGTTCCTTTGGACGAAGGAAAAGAAAGAGAGTATTTCTTGTTTTCAGTTTCCAGAGTGAACTGATCCGTGGATATCTTCGGGCGAGATTTAGCGGGCAGTTTGACTTGTGCCAAAACTTCGAAGGTCGCAAAAAATTGAAGCCCAAGGAAAAACAGAACGAAGACAGGTTGAAATCGATGTTTGGAAATCATTGGAGTTGGATGAACTCCCGGCCGCCGACCGGGTTTCTGGCACATCATAAACCTGAATGCACTCTTTGAAACAGTGGTTAGCTTTATCGTTGGGCTTGTTTGTCGTCGCCACGCCGCTCGAAAAGCAAACGGCGAAACGCAGAGGCCGCAGAGGTGTCGTCAGCCAGTCAGGGGCGACTGGAAGTTATTTCAAATGAGAGTCGAACCAGGCCAGGGTGCGCTCGACTACGTCGCGGCGGTGCTTGGGATTGACGAACATGTGGCCTTCGTGTTCGTAGACTACGAATTGCGTTTCGACACCGAGGGTTTTTAGGGCGTGCCAGAATTCGTAGGATTGCGGGGCGGGGACTTCGCCGTCGCTGTCGCCGACCAGGATGAGCGTGGGAGTTTTTACTTTTTTGATGAAATTGATCGGTGAGCTTTTGGCGTAGACCTCGGGATCGTCGTAAACGGATTTTCCGAAGAACGGAATCATCCACTGGTCGATGAGATTTTCGCCGTAGTAGCTTTGAAAGTTGGAGAGGCCTGCGCCGGCCATGGCTGCTTTGAATCGGTTGGTTTGCGTGACGGCCCACATGGTCATGTAGCCACCGTAGCTCCAGCCGCAGATGCCAAGGCGATTGGGGTCGATGGGCGCGACTTTGATGGCTTCATCAACGCCCGCCATGATGTCTTTGAAATCGCCATTGCCAAAATCTTTGACGTTAGCCCGCGTGAAGGCTTCGCCTTGGCCGAAGCTGCCGCGGGGATTTGGTTGTAGGACGAAATAGCCGGCGCCTGCTAGAGGCGAATAGTAATCGGACGAGCTCGGCCATTCGGAGAGAACGGAGGCTCCGGGACCACCATGCACGCGGACGACGAGAGGGTATTTTTTGTTGGGGTCGAAATCGCGCGGGTAGAGAAGCCAGCCCTGGACTTCGAAGCCACCATTTTTCCAGTGGAGGCTCTTGGCTTCACCCCAGAGGGGCTTAATGGATTTGTTGCGTTGCGTAATTTGCGACCAGTTGGCGGTGGGGCCGGCCCAGACTTCGGGAGGGGCGCTGAACGAGCTGCGAATTACGGCGGAACTTTTTGCGTCGCGAGAGAGAGAAAGATTGATGCCCCACGCGCCTGCGGTGATTTGACCGGCGTCGCGAAAGAGTTCGGTCTTGGTGCCGTCGGCGGGATTGATGGTCGCTAGGCCGGAATCTCCTTCCTGATATTCACCGAAGACAATATTTCCTTGCGCGGTCCATGCAAGCCAGCTTGCGGAGACTTTAATTTCCGGAGTGATATTTGTGGCTTCGCCGCCGGTTGCTGAGATGGTGAAGATGTCGCCGCCTACGCTCGGCTCGTCGCTCATGAGGCCTCCAATGAAAGCGACGCGCTGGCCGTCGGGGGACCAGGCGGGATTGGCGATTTGCAGCGGAGGTTTATAGATAGATTTCATCAGGCCGGTGGCGGCGTCGAGAGTGAAGAGCTCGGCGATGTACCAATTGTTGTCGCCATTGCCGAGGGCGGCGGTGACGGCAAAGCGGAGGCCATCGGGGGACCAATCGTATTCGTAGATGTAGGTGTCCGCGGGAGAGATTTGATCGAGCTTGCCAGAGGCGATGTCGACGAGTGCGAGGCGCTGCTCGAAGAAAGAGTCTTTGATTTCGCCGGTCTCGGGAGTCTCGGCGACGAGCGGGCCTGCGGCGCGGGTGGCGTTTTCGGTGAAGAGGACCGCGATGGTTTTGCCGCTGGGCGACCAGCCGGGACTGGAGAGAAAACCTTTTACCTGCGTAAGTTTTCGCGCGGGGCCGGATGGACCGGCGGCGTCCATTACATAGAGTTGAAGCTGGCCGGCTTTTGCGGCGTCGGACAGGAATGCGAGTTTCTTACTGTCGGGTGACCAAGCGACGCTGCCTTCGGCGTGAATGGCGTCGGCGACGGCTGCGCTGATGCGCTTGGGCGGATTTTTTCCGTCGATGTCTGCAACGTAAATTACTGTGTCGCCCGTGGAGACGCCACGTTTTGTGATGATGTCTTCGACCCACGCGACTTTTTTGCCGTCTGGGGAGATGGCGGTTTGTTCGAAACGATGTGTGGCGGAGAGCGTGTCGATGACGTCTTGCGCTGGGCCGGAGGCTTTGGGCTTCGCGACGGCCTTGAGGCGCGCTTCGGCGGATTGCTTGGTGCCGCTGGTTTGTTGCGTCGGAGTTTCTTGTGCGAAGGATCGGTGCGGCGTGCAAAGAATGAGTAATGAAGACGCGGCGAGCGCAAGGCGTGGTCGAAGATAGGTCATGGTTACGTCCTTTTGGGGGCTGTAATTATGTGTGCGAGTACCATAATGCGCTCGGCGACGCGTCGCAAGCGTTCGTTCGAAGATTCTGATTAGAAGTTTTCAAGAAGAGGTGTTGTTGAGCGTCGGAGTCGCGAGTAGAATCCGCGCAGATTGCACTGTGGAGGAACTGATGCTGGATCGCCGTGGATTTCTTTCGTCGCTTGCAGGAGCTGTGGGAGTCGCAAGCACACTAAGCCTTTCGCCCGCTTGGCCAAAATTGTTGGAGCAAGCGCCGGCACAATTGCCGGACCACGCATTGCTCGATTCGAACGAAGAATCGTACTGGACGGAGATGCGGAAACAGTTTTTGATTCCGGCGGACGAAGTGTACTTGAACAACGGAACAGTGGGTTCTTCGCCAGCGCCGGTGCTGCGCGCGATCTTCGAGGGGTACAACACCACGGAAAAGATGGACCAGCACGACCCGGAAGACTATCCGATCTGGGGTTACGGCATCTGGAACGAGTTTCGCGATCCGCTCGCGGAATTCGTGGGTTGCACACGCGATGAACTTTCGCTGGTGCGCAATTCGACGGAAGCGAACAGCTATATCTGCAATGGGCTGGATTTCAAGGCGGGCGACGAAGTGTTGATGACGGATCAGGAGCATCCGGGCGGGGAACAAGGTTTTAATTTGCGCGCAAAGAGGCACGGGATTGTGGTGAAGAAAGTTACGCTGCCGAAGCCCGTGCCAAACGCGGCGGCGGTGTTGAATCTTTTTAATGATGCGATTACGCCGCGCACGAAATTGATTTTCTTCAGCCACATCACGACAGTGACGGGCGTGGTGCTGCCGGTGAAAGAGATTTGCGCGCTGGCGCGTTCGAAGGGGATCTTGAGCGCGGTGGACGGCGCGCACGTGATTGGAATGATGAAGCTGAACGTGCGCGACTTGGGCTGCGATATGTATTCGTCGAGCCCGCACAAGTGGCTGCAGGCGACGAAAGGGACGGGATTTTTGTATGTGCGCGAGGAAGTGCAAGACCGTTTGTGGAACACGATTGTGACGGGAGGGTGGGACGATCCCAAGTTGAAGGCGGCGCGATTCCAGCAGATCGGGAGTTCGAACGTGCCGACGCTGTATGGTTTGCGCGCGGCGGTGCAACTTGCGAATTCGATTGGGATGGAGCGAATCGAGCGGCGGCACCGGCAATCGGCGGATTATATTTTGAAGGAAATGGTGAACCGGGGAGCAGAGTCGTGGGCGTCGCCGGACCCGGCGCTGCGCTGCGCGATTGTGTCGGTGAATGTGCCGCCGATTTTAATCAGCGAGCTCGAAGCATGGATGTGGAAAGAAAAGAAAATCCGGATTCGCGGCGGAGCGCCTTCGAAGATTCGTCTATCGACGCCGTATTATTTGTTGCGGAAGGATGTGGATCGCTACCTGGCGGCGTACGACGAGTACAAGCATGTGAAAAACGTGGCGTAGATCGGCGCGGGGTACCTGGGATTACTTGAATCGTCATCGCAGAAATATGCGGATTGGAGCGCAGCGCGGATAACCAGATTCGCTGCTGCGAGTCCAATCGGGTATGAAATCCTTTGTTCCCAGATACGTGTCACCTGTTCGAAAACACATTAAATTTCTGGCTGCGAGACGCCAGACCGCATGGCGATCCGCCTTCGTTTTTGCCTTTATTCTTCCCCTTGCCGCCTGCACGCAGCGAACTTCAACGCCATCTGATAAGTCGTCGGAGATAGGCGCCACCAGTGAAGAAGCGGTGCATATTGCCAGCGGAAAGATAACGCTCGCGGGAACGCTTATGCTTCCCGCAGGTTCGGGAAGGCATCCAGCTGTCGTTCTCTTCCATGGCTCCGGCGCGCAGAAAAGGGATTTGTTCATGGCGCGATGGTTCGCGGGCCAGGGCATCGCCGCGCTGGCCTACGACAAGCGAGGAGTGGACGAGTCCACTGGAAGCTTTCGCGCAGTCCCGTTTATGGACCTTTGCGACGACGGGCTGGCCGCTATCGAATATCTGAAATCGCGGAAGGAGATTGACGCGAAGCGCATCGGCGTTTGGGGACTCAGCCAGGGCGGATGGCTGGGACCGCTGGCAGCTTCGCGTTCCGCGGATGTATCGTTCGTCATTGCCGTGTCTGGCCCTGGTGTCTCTCCCGGCGAACAGATGATCGTTTTCTACGCGAATGAGCTGCGCGCAGAGGGCGTGCCAGAAAGCGACGTTCGGGAAGCTAGCGCAGTTCGCCGCGACATCTGGAACTACATGTCGAACGGGAACGGCTACGAGAAGGCCAAGAAGGAGCTGGAGCAGGCGCGCACCAAAGGATGGTTTGGCAAAGCGAAAGTGCAACAGGATGATTCGTTTGGGACGCTGCCGACGCCTGCAGAATTGAGCAAGCAGCCGGCTTACAGCACGCAGTGGTTCAAGCAGGAGGCCGTCTACGATCCGGTTCCGGCGCTACGAGCGGTGCGAGTACCGGCGCTTTTCTTGTTCGGAGATCGAGACCAATTGATCCCAGTCGCGGAAAGTGTTGCAGCGATTCGGCGAGTTCTAGCGGAAGATGATCATCACGATTTCACGATTCGAGAATTTCCGAATGATGACCATCAAATGAGGCTGACCACGGACGCAACCTACGGCGAAATCGATCCCGAATATCTGAAAACGATGCGGGAATGGCTGGGGTCTCACGTGCATTAGCTCAGCTCGTCTCGGAGCTGGGCCATCGGAGATACGGCTATCGACACCGTATTATTTGTTGCGGAGAGATGGGGATCGCTACCAGGCGGCTTATGACGAATATCGAAAGTTGGAGATACCGGCTTGACGGGATCATGGATTGACAGCCAGCGAGTGGAGTTCTATCGCAGCGTATTCCCTATTGAGTAAAACTTGACGAAGTGCACGAATTGGCCGATTCTAATAGAGATAGTGGTAAGCAGGATTGGGGCAAAAGAATGACTGAAAACCTCTCGAAATTGGCGGAGTACTTCGTTGAGGCGACTCCGGACGGCCTCCTGACAAGCAAGATTCTGAAGAATGCCCCGGAGATTAAACGGGCGCTGGCAACGACAGGCGAGTACGTTCTGAGCGATGAATTCGGGAACGAGTATCACATCACATCCAACAACGGCCACGGAGCCCCCACCAAGTAGTACACCCACGGCCCGAAGAACCCGAAGAAGATGATAGCGCTCATTGCATCGGCGGGTTTGGTTTTCTACCTGCTAGTTCCTGGGATT
>Ga0070765_100001516_pt1 | contig 14286 bp, 13 predicted proteins | sample HubBroMetageWFT5_FD_71516 | JGI IMG/M metagenome (GOLD analysis project Ga0070765, IMG submission 71516) | Warmed and freeze-thawed soil microbial communities from the Hubbard Brook experimental Forest, New Hampshire - Hubbard Brook CCASE Soil... | ecosystem: Environmental > Terrestrial > Soil... | reverse complement strand
GACCGTCCCGATGGTCGAACCGGGACTGGTCAGTTGCTGCTCATCGGCCGTGCGCGTGAGAGTGTTCGAAGCGGCCGGGTTCGATCCGAGGTTCGATCCGCTGCTAGTGGACGCCACCTTCGCCAACCCAAAATCCAGAACTTTGGCATGACCGCGCTCGGTCACGAAAATGTTCGCTGGCTTGATGTCGCGATGCACAATGCCTTTGGCGTGCGCCGCATCCAGCGCGTCGGCAATCTCAATGGCCAGCGAAAGAATCGCCGAGGTCTCCATGGGACGGCCCGCGATGCGGTGCTTCAGCGTCACGCCATCCAGAAACTCCATGGCAATGAACGCCTTGCCCTCCTGCTCGCCGATATCGTGAATAGTGCAGATGTTGGGATGGTTCAGCGCGGAAGCCGCCTGCGCCTCGCGCTGGAAGCGCAGCAGCACTTGCGGGTCGCGGGCCACGTCATCGGGCAGAAACTTGAGTGCCACAAACCGATGCAGCCGCAAGTCTTCAGCCTTGTAGACCACCCCCATCCCGCCCCCACCCAGCTTTTCCAGGATGCGGTAGTGGGAAATCGTCTGCCCGATCATGCCGTCGCCACTGCTGCCTTCGCTCATGCTCTTGTCGTTCGGACCGCCGTCGCGGCCCGTCGTCGCGCCATGTTAGGCGCGACCAGATGACAAGTCAACAAACCGCAAAGGGCGGTAGTTTCTCAGTCCAGGCCTAGAGGATTTCGCTAGCCGGACAAGTCTTGCACGCTACTAGCAAGCCTGAGAGCATAGCTGGCATGACATGGCAGAGAACGTCAGCCGCTTTTGCCTGCTCGTCAGTGCTCAGTTTTTTGGGGGCAATAGTTCGCGGCGACTTCATGTGCGCGAGCACTTTTACCGCATGTCTTATCGCTGCCTTTTTGCTGTTCGGACTAGCAGCGCCCTTCTGCCTAATCGTTGGCGGAATTTTGGGCGTCGTACGACGCAGACGCACAATTTCAAACTAAGACGCTGACATTCCCTTCGTGCGCCTTAGTGCCCTTAGTGGTGAGTGGGTTGAGTCCGGGCGCAGCACAGACCTGCCCATCCACTCAACCCAACCAAACTTTAGTCACTTGTTGGTCACCCGGCAATCAATACAATCTATATATCCCGCATATTTTGAGCATCTTGCGTCGCTCTGCGGAACAACGGCACAAGCCGGGCGGCTCACGCATTTCCTTACTTCGGTACGCGAGAATCAGCAATCGAAATTGACGGGACGATTCTCGAAGCCGAAGATGACAGGTTAAGCCTGACACGAGTTTATGCTGGTTAAGTTCTGGGGCGTGCGCGGTTCCACGCCCACACCGCAAGCCGAGAATCTCCGCTACGGAGGTAATACCTCCTGCGTCGAGGTGCGCCTCGGCGACCAGATCTATATTTTCGATTGTGGCACCGGCTTTCGCCGCCTCGGCCACGAATTGAAGCGCGAGTTCGGCGAGAAGCCCTTCGCGGCCCACGTCTTCGTCTCCCACTTTCACTGGGACCACATTCAGGGCATGCCTTTCTTCCGCCCGCTCTACGAAAGCCCCGAGAGTCAGTTCTTCTTTCACTCTTCCAACCGCACCCGCGGCCTGCAGCAAGTCATGGCCGAACAGATGTCTTCGCCCTATTTTCCCGTCGATCTCGATCAGATGCGCGCCCAGCGCAGCTTCTACGGTATCGAAAACGGATGCGTGCCGATGGAGAACGGCATCAAGATCAAGACTGCGTGGCTTAACCATCCGCAAGGCTGCCTGGGATTCCGCCTCGAGACCAAAGAAGGCGTGCTGGTCTACGCCACCGACAACGAACCCGGTGACGCCAAGTTCGATAAAGGTGTGCGCAAGCTCGCCGAAGGCGCAGACATCCTGATCTACGACGCCCAGTATCTGCCCGAAGAATACGAAGCCCGCCGCCACGGCTGGGGACACAGCCACTGGCGCGAAGCCGTCAACGTAGTCATGGAAAGCGGCGCGAAGGAATTGATCCTCTACCACCACGATCCCGATCACACCGACACGATCATCGACAAAGTCGTAACCGACGCCCGCAACTACTACCCCAAAGTCCGCGCCGCCGCCGAAGGCATGGAAATTCGTCTCGGTTCCAGCGAGCAGGCGTCAGCCGGCAAGTGACGACATCCGGCATTCCAAAATAGTAGGCGGTGCGGGAGCCTGCCACTAAAACGGTTGATGCGATGTCAAATCTTTCCTCGTATAATTAGGCCGTGCTGACCGAAGAAGACAAGCAGTGGATTTTAGAACAGCTCGAGAAGGTTGAAACCACTCTATTGACCGAGTTTCACAAGTGGGCATCACCTCTCGAGTTGCGCCAGCGGAGTCATGCCGCTGCCCTGCGCGCTCTCGATGCCGAAACCGAAGCCTTGTCTGACCGGCTCAAGAACTTAGAAGGCCGTTGACATCAGTTACCGGATCCCTCGATCAGATCCTACAGTTGGTCAGATTAGACTTCAGATCCTATTTCTTCTGGAAGATGCCGATGAATGCCGCGCTCGTCGAGCGCGCGGTTGATCTGGTCCACCAGATCCATCAGCTTGTCTGGGTCAGGCTCGTTCGCTGCTGCCTTGCAGAGTTCACGCCAATCCTCGTCCCGATCGTGCTCCATAAGTGCGCCTCCGTTCGGATGTAGAATTGAAGTGCAGGGCGCCGTTACCTATGCAGGCGGCTTTCCAAACTGAAGACGGCCAATCCCTCCAACAAGTTAGAGCAGAACTAGGCACGCAAGCCGCCGCCGGAGATCGTCCCCGTGCGGGTAATTTTGTTACCCTCCAGCGCAGTTTTCTACAGTGAATGCTGTAGGCAAGAACTTAGCTCGCGTGGCGCGGGGTATCGGCGTGCAAAATGTTCCTGCGCACCAGATTTTCTTGTCTTCTCCGCGACTGATCCGCCGCGTCCGGGTTGACAAGAGTTGACAGAAAGAAAACCAGACTGACAAAAGCTAGGCGGCACGCTTTGTCGTCGCGGTCCGCGCCGCCATCGAAATTCCGTCTCCGCTCGGGAAGGAATGTCAAATGTCATCCCCACTCCCGATGAAGTCTTGTGCGAGGCCCAAAGGAATGTTCAGCGCGGCAGCGCTGCTGATCGCGATCGCTTCCGCACTCGGCTGCGGATCAGGTTCCTCAACCCCGCCCGGTTCCACCTACAACAACCTGAACCCGAACACGCTGCCTCCCGGAGTGACTGTCTCCAGTCAAGCCACGATCAGTAAAAATGCCCAGGCAAATTCCGGATGGCAGATTTGTGTCGGCACCTGCGCCAACGCCGCGATCCCGCAAACTTATACGCTAACCCAGAACGTCGCGTCCCCCAGCCTCAATAACGACGGCACCGCTGCCTCCTATTTCGAGAGCGGCACTCCGTTCGGCGATGTGATGTGGTACTACCACTTCGGCGACTCCCCTGCGACCAACTTCGTTCTCGACCTCTACCTGATGATCGATCAGCCCGAAAACGTTCAGGCCATCGAAATCGCCTCGCTCAAGAACGACGGACTGAACTGGTACAAGATGTCGACCCAGTGCAACTACCAGTCAGGCCAGTTCCGCGCCTTCAATGTCCAGAGCTTTGAGTGGGTCAATCTCGGCGCTACCTGCGTCCCGGCGAAAGCGAATACCTGGCAGCGCGTGACCCTCCAGTTCTCGACCACCGGGGGAACGACCAACTTCGAGGGCGTGAGCTTCGACGGAGTTCTGCAACCCATCACCGCGTCTCTGCCTCCCGAACCCCAGACCGCGGCATCAGAACTGTTTGGGATTCACCTCCAACTCGACAATGCCAACACCACCGCCGGCTACACACTCTACGCCGACGACTGGACGGTCTATTCCTGGTAGGGGTCTTCTGAGAGCGGGGTTTCATTACGGGATTCCACCTCGCCGCGTTCCTTGCTTCCCTGCCATCCCGGCTCATATACTCGAAACGTTTGCCTGTTTATTACCGGGACCCGCCCGGCGAACCAGCCTGAATCCGCACTCATTCCGGAGAATATCTCATGACGACCTTAGCTACCGACCTGCACGTGGATAAAGACAAAGAAGCCAATCCGTGGGAGTCGCAGCGCGCCCGCTTCGACCTGGCCGCCCAGAAACTGAATCTCGATGACGGCCTGTGGCGCGTGTTGCGCTATCCCAACCGCGAACTCACGGTCTACATTCCCGTGCAGATGGATGACGGCCATCTTGAAGTCTTCACCGGCTTCCGGGTGCAGCACTCGATCGCCCGCGGACCGGCCAAGGGCGGCATCCGCTACGCTCCCGACGTCACGCTCGACGAAGTCCGCGCTCTCGCCAGCTGGATGACGTGGAAGTGCGCCGTAGTCAACATCCCCTTCGGCGGAGCCAAAGGCGGCGTAATCTGCGATCCGCACAAGATGTCGATGGGCGAACTGGAGCGCATGACGCGCCGCTACACCTCCGAACTCATCGAATTCATCGGCCCCGAAAAAGACGTTCCCGCCCCCGACGTCAACACTAACGAACAAATCATGGCCTGGATGATGGACACCTACTCCATGCACATGCGCCAGACCGTGACCGCCGTCGTCACCGGCAAGCCCATCAACATTGGCGGATCGCGCGGCCGCCGAGAAGCTACGGGCCGTGGCGTGATGATCGTCTGCAATGAGGCTTGCAGAAAGCTGGGCATCGACCGCGAGCGCGCCCGCGTCATTATCCAGGGATTCGGTAACGTCGGCTCGAACGCCGCACAGCTCATGCACGATGCCGGATATAAGATCATCGGCATTGCCGAAGTCGGCGGCGGCCTGCAGAACAAGAACGGCATCGACCTGAAAGCTCTGATGGAGTTCAAACAGAAAAACGGCACGGTGCACGGCTTCCCCGGCGCCGAGAAAACCGATGCTGCCGACCTGCTCACCACCGAGTGCGAAATCCTGATTCCCGCCGCGACCGAGAATGTCATCACCAGCCGCAACGTCGACCGCGTGAAGTGCCGCATTCTCGCCGAGGGCGCGAACGGGCCGACAACTTCAGTTGCCGACGACGTGCTCACCGACAAAGGCGTCTTCGTGATCCCCGACATTCTCGCCAACGCGGGCGGCGTCACCACTTCTTATTTCGAATGGGTGCAGGACCGCCAGGGTTATTTCTGGAAAGAGTCGGTAGTCAACGAACAGCTCGACGAGATCATGAAATCGTCATTCGAAGACGTGGTCCGCTACGCCGAGACTCACAAAGTCAACAACCGCATCGCGGCCTATATGCTGGCCATCGACCGCGTGGCGTATACGATCCGCCAGCGCGGCATTTACGCGTAAGTCAAAGACTCCACCCCTTCGACTTCGCTCAGGGCAAGCTCTCTTTCGCACAGAACGCGAAAGAAGGATGGTGCACCCGGCGTGGACGGATGAATTGTTTTTCTTTGCGTCCTTCGAGGCCTTTCTTGGCGAACTTTGCGGTTAAAGGCTTCGCTTCGCGGGAGGGCCTGATTTAAATCGTCGTTCTCAGGAGAAAACGGATGAAATCGATTGAAAAGAAACTGATGGCGCAAATCGCAGTTCTGGTTTTTGCCCTTTCGCTGGTCGGCGGGGTGAGCGTGGCCCAGGGTTCCGAGCCTGGGGTTCCTGAAATCGCCGCCGCCACGCCGCAGGCCAGCGGAGACGCGATGAAGGCCATGCCCTCCGCCACGAATAAGCTCGACCTCAACAGCGCGACCAAAGACCAACTCAAGGCGCTGCCCGGAATCGGCGACGCGTATTCGCAGAAAATTATCGACGGCCGCCCCTACCGCACCAAGCTCGACCTGGTCCAGAAGAAGATCATCCCCCAGGCAACCTACGACAAGATCAAAGACGTAGTCATAGCCAAGCAGTCAAAGCCCAGCGCAATGGCGCCCGCCCCGAAATAACACCACGAACCATGTAGCCCCGGACGCCTCGTCCGGGGTGCGCGCGAAAGCGCGCATCGGCAACGTCTCCGAGTTCACAGGTCTAAAGGGCCGCAAGCAGTCACACACGGAGCTTCGCTCCGCGGGCCGGACGCGGCGTCCGCCCCTACACACAAACCTAGGCGTCGGGCACAGTACGCAGGCCGCTCATCGCAGCGATATCGATGCGGAAAAACACCGGCTGAATCGTCAGATCGTCGGTTTGTTCGCGCCGTTCCGCCAGTGCAGCCTGCCACCAATGAGAATGCTGCGCCAGTCGCTTCCGCGCAAACTCCCGCTGGGTGTGGTGATGCAGTTCGGTCAACTCCAGATACGTTCCCGTCACAACGACGCTGGTCCAGCTCGAACGACTCTCGATCTCGTCGGCCTGCAGACAAACCTTGGGATTCTGCCGCATCCATTCAACCTTTTTGCCGAGAGTCGAAAAAATGTAGATGCCGTCGGTCTCGAACGAGAAGGCGACCGGGACGATATACGGCTGATCGTCCAGAGAGCAGGCCAGTCTGCCGACGGATACCCGCTTCAACAGATCGCTGCACTCCGCCTGGGATAGTGGAAGGATTCGCATGGCGCCGTCGCTCCTCGATTCGATCAGGTCGTAAGGCCCAAGCTTAAACCCGTAGTGTCAAGAACAGAAGTGCGAGAACGCAGAGTCATGTGGGGCGGACACTCTTGTCCGCCGCCTTTGCTCTTGCTCTTGCGGTTGCTTCTGGTTCATGGCTTTTGCTTTTGGAGTTCTCTTCACCTCGGACCCGTCAGTAAACGTGAGTCCAAGGCGGCGGGCAGGCATACCCGCCCCACACGCCCACCCTTCGTGTTTTTTGCTCCATTGCGTTCCTCCCATCGGTGGAGGATAATCAGGTCTGGTTCCCCTCTGGTCCCGAAGCCTGTTGTGTGAATCTGCCGAACTCCATCACGCTGATCCGCATCGCCTGCATTCCTTTGCTGATTTGGATTCTGTCCAGCGCGCGTTTCAGCAGCGTTACCGGCGAAAAAGAATTGCTAGCGTCGGCGCTGTTCATTGCCGCGTCCATGACCGATGGCATCGACGGCTACCTCGCACGCAAGCGCGACCAGATCACCACGATGGGAATTCTGCTCGACCCGCTGGCCGACAAGCTTCTGATCGCCGCCGCTTTCGTGGTGCTGGTGCAATTGAATCCCAGCCTGGTTCCGGCGTGGGTTGCCATCGTCGTCATTGGCCGCGAGTTCCTGGTGAGCGGATTGCGCTCGATCGCTGCGTCCGAAGGTTTCACCATCGAAGCCAGCGAACTGGGCAAATTCAAAATGGTGGTGCAGATCGTCGCGGTCGTGGCCGTGATTCTCGACCATCGCTGGAAAGAATGGCCGGTCTACAGCCATTACATTTTCCCCATTCACTGGATCGCCTATCTCGCGATCTGGTTCATGGTGTGCGTTTCGCTGGTGTCGGCCATCGACTACTTTGTGGCCTTCTGGTCGAAGATTGATCGGCGCGTGGTCAAGCGCCGGCGCCGCGCCTTCATTCTGAGCCGGCGCAGAAAACCCATGCCGGCTCCGCCCCAGGCGGACCGCGATGTCGCTACCACGAGCTAGCACGCAGCCGGGCGAACCCTCGCAGCCAGAACTTTCTCAAGGCGAGTTTCCGCGTGAGTTCTCACCCGCCGAGCGCAAAGTGCTGCTTCGCCTGGCTCACGATTCCATCCTCTCGACGCTCGATCTGCCCCGACGAGAGCTTCCGCTCGATCCTCCCACGCCACATCTCGCCGAGCCGCGCGGCGTCTTCACCTCTCTTTATCTTCGCGGCGAGCTGCGCGGATGCGTCGGCTACGTACTTCCTTCCGGCCCGGTATATCGCGCTGTTGCGGAAACCGCGCGGGCCGCCGCATTCGAGGACACACGCTTCGCCCCGGTAACGCGCGAGGAAGCGCCGCACCTCGAAATCGAACTCAGCATTCTTTCGCCGCCCGCACCGATTCTCCCACAAGCGATCGAAATCGGCCGCCACGGCCTGCTGATCACACTCGCCCCGCACCGCGGCCTGCTTCTGCCCCAGGTTCCAATCGAACACCGTTGGGACCGCATCACGTTCCTCGAACAAACCTGCCGGAAGGCAGACCTGCCGCTGGATGCCTGGAAAAACGGCGCGAAGGTCGAAGCGTTTACGGCAGAAGTATTTGGAGATGGCGCCGAATCTCCCCGGGAATGTTCTGATCTTTAGGCCGAGGGGAATAACTCGATGGGAAGCACCGAAGCGTAGTTGGCAAAGTCGCGATCGGTGCTGAGTATCTGACAGCCGTGATGAAGACTGACGGCGCAGATCTGCATGTCAACAGGATTGGTCGCGATGCCGGCCTTCCGACATTCGTTACCAGCACGCGCGGCCTCCTCGAAATCCTCGAGAGCCAGAGCTAGGTCGGGAAAGTCTCGCAGGTAGTCACGCAAACGTCGAAACTGGGCTTCTTCGCGCAGGCCAGAGAGCAATTCCTGGCGGACCGAGCCAATGAGCTGTGCTCTGCCGTCGTCAATAATCTGATGCAATAGTTGGACGATCCGGCGTTCGCTCGAGGCGAGATCGGCAGGCTTGCGTCTCAAGGCCAGCGACCAGGCTGGTGTATCTATCAGTACTTTCATACACGCTTACGACGTCGCTCGGCCTTGTAATCATAGGTAGGGTCAAAGTCAAAGGTTCCGAAGGCCTTCAAGATTCGTCGCTGTTTATGGCGTTGGATATATTCCTGGAGGGCGGTCGTTACCGCCTCCTTTTTCGTTCGATGGCCGCCCGTTTTCCGTGCCTCTTCAATCAGTTTGTCGTCCAGTGCGAGATTCGTAGCCATGTGTAGATTATTACACATTGATATGTGTGGAGCAAAATCTGACAAAACCGGGGACGGTTTCCCGTCCCCGGTCTCTTTCCATCAATCCGAACTGTCGAACTAGTTGACCTGATCCGCTTCCACGCCGTCGCCTGCATGCACGTCTTCCAGAGCGAAGACGATCATGCCGGTCGCCGTGGTCGGAGTCACGCCGATGATTACGATCTCGCCCACGGCGCGCCGTGGCAGGTCGCGCACGTGAATCACCGGACCATTTCCTTTGGTAAACATCGCCGGATCGACCGAAGGCGTCTTTTTCTGCGTGTCTTCGGCGATGGCAGCTTTGAACGAGAGGGAATCCACAGGATCTTTCAGGTCCGCTTCATAAGACCGCACGGCGCGGTAGAAGTCTCCGACCTTGACGCCCTGGTTCGCGCCCAGATTGATATACACTTTCTGGCCGGTGCCCAGCTGCGAATCGAAATCCTTTCCCATCACGATGCGGCCGGAAAGCTTGTTGCTGGCCGGCAGAAAGCGATCGAAGCGGACAGGTGTGTGGAAGGTGATGCTCTGCTTCTCGGCGAATGGAATCGCCGTGTCGCCCGGATTCACGCCGTCGCAGGCGTATTCGATCAGCGCGATGGCGGCCTTGCTGCGCGTGTCGACAATTTTCACGCGTCCCACTTCCTCGTAGGGCTGGCCGGTTTCCTTCATCAGTTTCTTCTGCCCAGGGTACATTTCATATTCATCGATGTCGCGCAGGGCGCGCACGATTTCGTATTCCGCTCCGGCACTGTATCCGGTGCCCAGCAGATAGACCATGTCGCCGCGGGTAAACTTCGTCGTGCTCGGAGTCTGCAGTCCGCCGGCGACGTAGTTGGCGTCGGGCAGCGTCTGTTTGTTGATGAAGCCAGCGCAGTAGAGATCGGCGTAGGTCGGCGTCTGCACCCGTTCGGTCGGAAAGCTGGCAGTGCTCGGCGAGGTCCCTTGCGGAACCTCGGCAGCAACGGCTCCATCTCCGCTATCGCCCGACTGGGCCCAGCACGCAGTCGCCAACAACACCACTAAAAGTCCTGTTTTCTTCATGTTACCTCCGGAAAGGAGCGCCACGCGTTCCTCTCCCCTCAGACCAGCGTTGAAATGCCAAAAAAGCTAAGTTCTCAAACCGGAAGGTAACAAGGGGGTAAGGGTGGGTCAAGGTTACGAGGGTGTTGGGCGGCTATGGAAAAAGTTTTTCGCCAGAACTGCGAATCCGTTGTTGCATATGGAATTAAGCCCCTGTAATAATTCGCCGTTCATTTGCTGCATTAGAGAAAGCGTTCTCAAACCGACCGATGATCTCCACCCCCGGCTACATGCCTCGTTTGCTTCCCCTGCGTTTGCCGCGGGTGTGCGTAGCTGTGATCGGCTCCGATCCTACGGAAATGACCGACAAGGCGGAGTCCCTCGCGCGGGATAACCCCTTTCTGGAGTTCAGGTTAGACTATCTCTCGAAGCCCGCTCTGGCGCTGCCGAGAATCAAGCGCTTCATGGAGTCGCACCCCGGCACGGTCGTGATCGCAACCTGCCGCCGGGTCGCCAGCGGGGGCAAGTTTCGCGGATCGATCGCTTCGCAGCTCGATATTCTGGGGAAAGCCCTGGCCGCTGGCTGCCAGTTGGCCGACGTCGAACTGCAGACCGCTGGCAAGTGCAAGCCGGAGCAACTAAAGAAGTTGCGCACCCGCGGGGCCCTGATCCTGTCGTATCACGACTTTCGCGGTACTAAGAAACTAGACGAGACGCTGCAGAAAATGCTGGCGTATCCCGCCGACTTCTACAAAATTGTCAGCACTGCGACCACGCTCGCCGACAACGTCACCATGATCAAGTTTCTGGCGCGCGAGGGCGACAAACACTCTCTGGTCGGCATGTGTATGGGAGAGCAGGGATTCATCAGCCGCGTGCTCGGAGTCCGCGCGGGCAGCGTCTTCACCTTCGCTTCCGCCATCGCCGGCGAAGAGACCGCTCCGGGCCAGGTCACGGCGCAGGAGCTGCGCAACGTCTACCGCATCGAGCAGGTAGATGCGGCAACGCGCGTCTACGGAGTGGTCGGCGATCCAATCGCGCATTCGCTGTCTCCGGCGATCATGAATGCGGCTTTCCGGCGCGAAAACGTGAATGCCGTCTATCTCGCGCTGCACGCGAAAGTGCTGAAAGACCTGCTGACCTGCGTGCGCGAGATTCCGATTCACGGCATCAGCGTCACCATGCCTTATAAAGAGGCGATCCTGCCCCATCTGGACAATACGGACTCGCACTCGGCCAAGATCGGGGCCTGCAATACCGTCGTAAGAGCGCAGGATGGCAAGCTTTACGGCTTCAATACCGACGCCGCCGGAATCGTGCGGCCGCTGGAACGCCGTCTGAATACGCTCGAAGGCGCGCGCATTCTGGTCCTCGGCGCCGGCGGCGCGGCCCGCGCTGCCGTCTTCGGACTCAAGGAGCGCGGGTCGGAAGTTTACATTCTCAACCGCACCGCCGCACCGGCGAAGAAGCTCGCCCACCAAGCTCGCGCGCGCATCATGAAGCGGCCCGATTTGAAGAAGGCTGCCTTCGATGTGATCATCAATGCCACCCCGGTGGGCATGGGAAATACGCGCGAAACTCCGCTGCAGGAGAAAGAGATCAATGCGCGCTATGTCTTTGATATGGTGTACGATCCGCCGGAAACCCGGCTGCTGAAATTAGCCAAAGAACGGGGTGCGCAGATCATTCCGGGAATTGAAATGTTCGTGCATCAGGCCGCCCGGCAATTCGAGATCTGGACCGGCAAACCCGCACCCTGGGATGAGATGCTGCGGGTGGTTTTGCTGGCTCTGCAGGAGCGGGACCGGCGCGCTGCCGGTGGAAAATGAGTCCGAACGATGCACTTTGTTAATAAAACGTTGCAATTTAGGGTGTCACCAAAGTAATATGACTTTAGGGAGCGTGACTGTAATCGTTCCCGGTTTCGTTCGACCCTGTACCGCCCGTTACATACTTCCAACGCAGTTCAAGCTTTGGCGAAAAACTCGACGAGAGACGGCTCGGTCCGTCTCTAACCCGGTTCGGAGAGTTCACTATGGCGTGGTACGCGTACTGTCTTACCGAGCACCAAACCCTCCCAAATGGAACCCGCACTCGCCGCCCTTTTCTCCTCGAGGGCGTTCAAGGTGTTAATGGCGCAGCGGTTCTGAGCTATCCCAGCGGCGAATTTGCGGTGATCGTCAGTGAATACGATCACACCTTAGGTGAGTTGGACCACAAGGCCCAGGTCGATCACGCTCGCGTGGTCAGCAACTGCTTCCGTAACCTGACCGTATTGCCGTTCCGTTTTGGGACGATTTTCGACAGCGACGACGCGCTGCGCCAGGCCGTCCGGGTCAACCGGCGGGCTTTTGGCCTGAGCGTCGCCAAACTTCGCGGCAAGTCCGAAATGCACATCAAACTGGTCGTTCGCGACGGTTCGTTGCGCGAAGCCATGATCGACGTTGAACTGCCCCACACCGTTGGCGGCGACTACCTGTCGAAGCTGCGGGTGAAGGCGTCGCGGGAGCGGGAGCGCCAGACCAAGGCGCGAGCGCTTTCGGTCCAGGTACACAAACTGTTTAACCCGCTCGAAGAGGAAGTGAGCTGCAAGAAAGTGGCTCCGGAGGGCATGTTGATTGACATCGCCCACCTCATCGACTCGAAGAGTGTGGAAAAGTATCAGAATCGTTATGTCAGCGCTGCCAAGCAGTTGAAGAACTGCGAGGTCTCGGTCAGCGGCCCCTGGCCGCCGTACCACTTCCTTCCCGGCAAGCTCCGCACCGTCGCCGGAAACAGCTAACGGATCGTTACTTTAAGTTTCCCGTCAATCGGCCAAAACCCGCGCTGTGCGTGGGTTTTGCGCCGTCTGGCAGGGGAATGCAGTGAAAGTGCATTGTTCTGCACTCCTGTTTTTCCACGCCCACGCGCGGCGCTCGCGGCGACTCTCGTTCTTATACATCTAAAGCCTTGCCGATCATTCACTTGCCTGCGCTCGTCTGGCGGACTACGCCAGTTTCGCGCTTTGGTGCGGCAAATGCTTCTGTCATGGGTAACAAAGAGGCCGCTAACTCACGCATGACCTTCACTCTTTCTCCGTGTCACTTCCCGAGCGATCGTTCCCTTCACCGGAGCGATACGTTGCATCGCCTTTCCTGAAATCACCTACCAAATTTGCCTCTTGAAACTTGGCCCCAGCAATGGGGCCATTTTTATTGGGACTGACGAATCGATTTTCTTCGCGTCCTTCGCGGCGTTTCGTCTTCACAAATCACGTAGCCCCGGACGCCCTCGTCCGGGGAGTGGTCGCCACACGCTATGGCACCAGCGTTTTCAGATTCGTGCCTACAGCTCTCAGGCGCTGCCAGGGCGGACGGGGGCGTCCGCCCCTACGTGAGCCGCTAAGACGAGCCTGGTCACCCTTTTATTGCCGGCCCAGGTAACGGACGCGGGCGTCGAAGGCTCGACCGTTGCCGTCGATAAACGTCGGGAACGGGTGCGCCGAATCGATGACGCCGTTGGCCAGGTTGGCGTTGGCGTGGTTGGTGACGTTGTCGAAACCGCCGCGCACGGCCCAGTAGCGTCCAAATACATGCAGGCGCTTTTCAAGTTGCAGATTGATGGAATAGTAAGTGGGAAGTCGATAGGGCGTGGGAGAGGCGATCTCTCCCTGGTCGGTGCTGGCGAAGAAAGGTAGCCCGGTGCGCGCTTCAAACGAATAGACCACGTCGAAACTGTGGACGATCGGCAGTCTGAAAAACGGCGCCATGCCGTATCCCACGAAACGGTTGGGAGTATCCCAGGGGAACGGCCCAGGAATCTGCTGGCTCAGCATCGGAAAATCGATACTGTAATCGAAAATCTGGTTCGAGCGCGAACTGGAGCGCGTATAAGCGCCAAAGACTTCGTAGCGCTGCCGAAAACGGCGGCGCAGGCTCACGGTAAAGGCGTCGTAGTGGACGTCGCGGTGGTTCTCGAGAACGTAATCACCGTTCGCCTCGCCGTTGCTTGTGTTGTAGGCGAAGCCGTGCACGCCGCGCTTCTGGACGAACTCCAGCTTCAGAAAGAACTCGGCCGGAAGCTTCTTCTCCAGTCCGGCGCTCCAGTTCAAGTATCGCGGCGCGGCCAGAGTGCTGCGGTTCGCCGTGAAGGTAGTCAGTACGGGAATCGGGGCTGGCTCCGGAATACCTGGCCGCAGATTCGTGCAAGGCGAGGTGGTTCCATTCGCCTGTTGCGGACAGCCGTTCGGATCGAAGAAATAATCTACCCGCTCCCCCTCGAGGGGCTGGTGGATCAATCCCAGAGTCGTGTTGTCGTAAATTATTCCAATTCCCGCCGAGAGCTTGGTGTTGGCCTCGTCGTCGAAAATGTAGGTCCCAGCCAGGCGCGGCGAGAACAGCGGATCCCGCACGATCTGATCCCAATCAAAACGGAGCCCCGGCTCAATGAGCAGGCGATTGGTGATCAGCCAGCGGTCCTCGACATAGGCGCTGGCCTCGGAGTTGTAAGTCTTCGAGTAA
>Ga0070765_100001515_pt1 | contig 14289 bp, 11 predicted proteins | sample HubBroMetageWFT5_FD_71516 | JGI IMG/M metagenome (GOLD analysis project Ga0070765, IMG submission 71516) | Warmed and freeze-thawed soil microbial communities from the Hubbard Brook experimental Forest, New Hampshire - Hubbard Brook CCASE Soil... | ecosystem: Environmental > Terrestrial > Soil... | reverse complement strand
GAGTACTTCGCGATCCCAGTCGGCATTATTTCCCCCGCAGGCAATCAGCTTGATGGCGGGATCCACCCACTGCATCATCTTGGCGAATTCCAGCGCGAGGTCGGCATAAGCTGTAGCGGTTTTGTGGCCGGCTTGCCATGAACCGTAGATTTCATTCCCCAGGCCCCAGTATTTGACGTTGTATGGTTCAGGATGGCCGTTTTTTCTGCGCAGGTTGGCCCAGGCGGTGTTCATCGTGCCGTTGCAATATTCCACCCAGTCGGCGGCGTCCTGCATGGTGCCGGTGCCCATGTTCACGGTGATGTAGGGCTCGGAGCCGAGCTTGCGGCAGTATTGAATGAATTCGTCGGTGCCGAAGCGATTGGATTCTTCAGCTTGCCAGGCCGTGTCCCAGCGACGCGGGCGAGAATCTTTCGCGCCGATGCCGTCTTTCCAATTGTAGCCGGAAGAAAAATTTCCGCCGGGCCAGCGCAGCAGGGGAATGTTCAAGCCGCGCGCGGCTTCCAAGACATCTTTGCGAAAACCGTCGCTGTCGGAGAGCGGCGAGCCTTCTTCGTAAATTCCACCGTAGATGCAGCGGCCAAGATGTTCGATGAAGTTGCCGTAGATGTTGCGGTCGATCTTGCCGATCTGGCGATCGAAATCAATTTTGATGCGGGCGGTTGCTGCGGGCGCAGAAGCTTGCGTCGCGGTCCCTGCCGTTGCGGATTTGCTCCCGAGCGCTGAAGAAGAAATCAGCGGGAATGCAGCGGCACCGAGCGCCGCAGCCATGCCATCCTTCAGGAAATTGCGCCGTGCAGGCAGCTTGATGGTCATTGCAATGTCTCCCTATTCGCCGCGCCTCGTTTTCATGTATTCGAACGATGGACTGTGTCCATGGCCGAAACGAAGGCGGAGCGGGCGGCAAGAGTATCTCTGAGAAAACGTTTACTCGTCAACTGCGGATTGTGAAGTTCGGGATTTACGGAAGTCGAAGTCATGGCGGGGGGCCACGACTTGGTTACACGCAAATCAGGAATGTTGTTCGCGATGGCGCTGAATGAATTCTTTTAGATATTCGCCGGCGGTAGTGATGTGTTTCCAGAGGGCTTCGGACGCGAGATCGGGATTTTTGGTGCGGCACGCGTCGAGGAGTTCGTGGTGCGCTTCTCCGGCGAGGTGCAGCTCGCGCGTGAACACGAGATGCAAGCGGGTGTAGCGGTCGCAATTATTGTTGAGCGTTTTGAGGAAAGAAAGCATTACTGGGCGGTTGGCGGGTGCGTATAACGCGGAATGAAAAGTCCAATTCCACTGGCCCCAGGATTTCACGTCGGCGTCGTTGTCGAGCGCTTCCTCGAAATGCCGCAGAATTTCCTCGGCAGTCTGAAAATCTTTTTCTGTGAAATTGGCGATGGCCTGACGGAGCATGTAGCACTCGAGAACCGCGCGCGTTTCGAAGAGCTGCATAATTTCGTCGGGGGAGAGAGCGGAGACGACAGCGCCGCGATTGGTGACGATGGTGATCAGGCCTTCCGCGGCCAGATGGCTGAGGGCTTCGCGGACGGGGATACGGCTGATCTGAAATTCGGCGGCGATGGCGTCCTGGCGGAGCTGTTCGCCTTCGCGGAGTTCGCCGTGGAGAATTTTGTCGCGGAGGCGCTCGACGACGGCGGCGGCTAAGGATTGGCGCGGAATGGCATTCGTTTTTCTTGGTACCGAGTGTTCAGGAGTTGGCGTCGGGACGGGTGCAGGTTGAGGTTTTGTCATCGTTAGTTATGTAACCCTATCGGGCTAGGCGTGGGCGGTGCGCAGCGTAATTCGAAGATTTCGGATTTGAATCGCCCGCGTTTCCGGGCCAGGATTTTTGTCGTGCGGCTCGCCTAGCAAGGAAATCGCCCCTTCCGGAATCATCCATCAGGACGGCTAACGTGTCAATTCTCCGTCCACCATGCGCCAGATGCCAAGAGAATTTTCATTTTTCAATTCGTCGGGAAGAGCGACGTCTGGAAAATCCTGATAGCAGACGGGGCGGGCGAAGCGAAAAATCGCCAGAGTGCCGACCGAAGTGGTGCGCGAATCGGTGCTGGCAGGATAAGGGCCGCCGTGAACGATGGCGTCGCAGAGTTCCAACCCCGTGGGATAGCCGTTGTAAACAATTCGCCCGACTTTATTTTCCAGGATAGAGATTAGTTCAGAGAATTCGACGATGTCCTGTTCGGTGCCGTGAACCGTGGCGGTGAGATGGCCGTGCAGAGCGCGAGCGGCTTCGAGGATTTGTTCTTTCTTCGAATAGTTGATCAGGAGGGTTTCCGGGCCGAACAGTTCGTCCGAGAGATCGGGGTTTGCGAGGAACGAGGCGATATCCGTTTGAAACAGCGCCGCGCCTGCTTGAAATGCGGTGGCCGCGCCAGGAGATTTTTCTTCGGCGAGCAGGCTTACGTCGCCGCGGTTTTTGCGATGGCGAATTTCGCGGGCGTACGAGGCGCTGATGCCGGAAGTCAGCAGCGTAAACTTTGGGGATTCCGCGACTTTGGTTTTAATGACATTTATCAGCGCTTCGGAAGGCTTTCCTTCCGATAAAAATACCAGCCCGGGCTTGGTGCAAAATTGTCCGGCACCGAGCGTGAAGGAGCCGTAGAGTTCCACCGCGATTTTTTCGCCGCGAGCGGCGAGCGCGCCGGGAAGAATGAACGTAGGATTGGTGCTGCCCATTTCGCCGTAAAACGGAATGGGCGAAGGGCGCTTGGCGGCCAAATCGAAAAGCGCGCGGCCAGCGGGAATGGAACCGGTGAAGCCCACGGCTTTCACGAGCGGATGTTGCACGAGGGCAGCGCCAACGGAAAAGCCAGAATCGAAGAGCAAAGAAAAAACTCCCTCGGGTAAATCGCAGGCGCGCACGCTATCGCGGATGATGCGGCCCACGAGTTCGCTGGTACCGGGATGAGCGGGATGCGCTTTGACGATGACGGGATTTCCTGCGGCGAAGGCGGAAGCGGTATCGCCACCAGCGACGGAAAACGCGAGCGGGAAATTGCTGGCGCCGAAGACGACTACGGGGCCGAGCGGCCGCAGCATCGAGCGTACATCCGGCTTGGGAACGGGCTTGCGCTGCGGATCGGAGTGGTCGATACGCGCGGTGACCCAAGAACCCTCGCGCACGACCTTTGCGAACATGCGGAGCTGCGTGCAAGTGCGTCCTGTCTCCGATTGCAGGCGAGCTAGCGGGAGCGCGGATTCCTGATTGGCGCGAGTGACGAGAGATTCGGTTTGCGCTTCGATGCGGGCGGCGATGATTTCCAGAAATTCCGCTTTCTTAGCGCCCGACAATCGCGCGAAGAAGGCGCTGGCTTCGGCGGCGAGCTTCACGGCGAGATTAACTTCGTCGGCTGTTGCGGAGTGGAAAGCCGGCTCGATTTTTTGGCCAGTGGCCGGGGCGAACGCTTGGAACGCGCCGTTCTCCGCGTCGCCTGCCTTGCCCGCATTGCCGTCACGAAAACCGATTATTGATGTTCCTAGAAATTCCATTGTGCAGATCCTTTACCTTGCGGCTTGCGCGAGTGCTGAACTCGCATTTTTCGGACGATTTTGAATCGCATGACGAATCAGCTCTTTGGTTGATTCCAATTCTTCGCCCACCAGTTCAAGTTTGGGAGCCCGGACGCGGGCGTTGCCGATACCAAGTTCCTGCTGAACTAATTTTATCAGTTGAATGAATTTTGGCACAGTGTCCAGGCGCAGCAGCGGCAAGAACCAGCGATACAGTTCGAACGCCTGCGCGGATTTTCCTTCCATGCCGTAATTGAACAGGTCCACAGATTCGCGCGGTAGAGCGTTGGCGAGCCCGGCGATCCATCCGGTGGCGCCGACTCCGATGCCTTCGAGGATGGCGTCGTCCACGCCGATAAATAGAACCAGGCGATCGCCGATCAGGGCGCGAATCGCGCTGACTCTGCGCACGTCGGTGCTCGATTCCTTCACGGAACGCAAATTCCGGTGCTCGTTTGCGAGTTCCTGAATTTGTTCAGGAAGAAAATCGGTGCCATATGAAACAGGATTATTGTACAGCATGCAGGAAAGCGGAGTGGATTTCAGAACCGCGGCGACGTGAGCTTTCATTTCGCGCCAATCACCTTTGTAAACATAGGGCGGAAGAACCATGAGGCCCTCGCATCCGGCGGATTCCGCGGCTTTGGCTTGGGCCACAGCTTCGGCGGTGGAAAGCGCGGAGATCGCGGCGACTACGGGAGCGCGTCCTTTCAAGGCGCCGACGCAGTTGCGCAGGATCGCCACTTTTTCATCGAATGAAAGTGTGGCACCTTCGCCGAGCGAGCCGAGCGCGACCACGCCGGTGCAGCCATTTTCGACCAGCCAGCGGCAGTGATTGGCCATGAAGGCGTGGTCAACTTTTTCATTTTGATCGAAACAGGTGGTGATTGCGGGCATTACGCCTTGCCACTTCATCGGAATCCTCCGTTTAATTTCGTGGCGCAGAATGCGATGCGATTGCCGCCAGGCTCGAGCAACGCACGGGAAAAAGCGGCGGTCGGATGGAATCAATCTGCCAGCCGAAAAGAAATTCGGCAGCGGGTGCGCAAACGCGTCCTTGGCAGGGACCCATGCCGCAGCGGGCGTACAATTTCGCGGCGCGCCAGGAACTGTATTGGGACAGGCGTTCGTGTGGCACGTCTTCGCAGCGGCAGACCAACGTGTCTGGGCGCGCGAGATTTTTCAGCTCGGGACGCAATGGGAATGCGTCTTGCAGGATGCGAACAACCTTCTGGTAGCGGGCGCGCTTCGCGAATAAATGTTTGGCGCGATCTTCCCAATTTGTGGCGGCGTAACCGGCGATTTCGCCTTCGACGAGCGCCAGCTCGAGGCCGCCAATTCCGGTGGGCTCTCCGGCGCAGAATATTCCGGGGACGGAGCTCTGCTGATACTCGCCCACTTGAACAAAGTTCTCGCGCAGGCGGCAGCCGCACATGCGCGGCAGTTCGATGTTCGGTATGAGATGAAAACCGCACGCGAGATAGTCACATTCAATTTCGCTGATTTGACCGTGGCGCGAAATGCGCACGCTTTCCAGGCGACGATTTCCGAAAGCGGCGACCGGCCAACAAGCAGTCCAGTGCGGGATGCCGCGAAGATCGTACGCAAAGCGAAGGGCCTCGGCGGCTTTGCCGGGAACCAGCATCATTTGGAGGCCGAAGCGCGCCATCCGTGAGCGAGTGGTCTGCTCGCAGATGCCAATCACTTTTGCGCCAGATTTGCGCGCGTAGGCGGCGACGGCGAGAAGCAGCGGGCCGGTACCGGCAATGACGATGCGTTTTCCAGATATATCGAGGCCGGATTTTACCAGGGCTTGCAGGCCGCCAGCGCCCATGACGTTCGGAAGAGTCCAGCCGGGGAACGGCAGGAAAAGTTCGCGCGCGCCCGTCGCGAGAATTAATTTTCCGTAGCTGGTCTGAATCACAGAGTCGTCGGATTCGGCAGCGAGTTCGCCTTGCGTGGCGTGAAAGACACGCGCGCCGCGAACGATTTGAACTGCTGATTTATTCAGGCGATCAAACCAGGTGGATGATGCCGAGGGCCGCGTGGAGTCGTGAGCGCCGCGCCAGATTTGTCCTCCGGCGGCGGGATTGTCGTCAATCAATCCGACGCTGCGGCCGGAATCGGCGGCCGCGAGCGCCGCGGCGATTCCGGCGGGACCGGCGCCCACCACTGCGACGTCGAATCGTAGATGTTTGACGCTATCCATTGGTTTCTATTTCCATATTCGCTGCGCAAAGAACCTGACAACTGCCACGCTGCGCCTCTCCATTGATTGCGACGCGACATTCGAAGCAAGTGCCCATGCCGCAGAGAGGCGAGCGCGGCTGGCCGGTTACCGAGGCGCGGCAAGTTGCGCCGGAAGCGAGCACGGCGACCGCGACAGTAGAGCCGGCGCGCACGGTGACGAGTTTTCCATTCACGCGAACGGAAAGGGATTCAGGCATGGGCCTCCGCAGCCATTTGCCGGGACGGCAGATAAGGCTGAATGGGAATCGCGGGGCGCTGGCCGAGAATTTGCGCGCAGATTAATTTTGCGGTGGCGAGCGAAGTGGTGATGCCCAGGCCTTCGTGGCCGGCGGCGACTAATACGGACGGATCCTGCGGCGACGGACCGATCAAAGGGAGTTTGTCGGGAGTGGCGGGGCGGAAACCTGTCCACACGCGGATCGCGGAGAGTGAATCTAGATCTGGCATGTACTCGAAAGCGCGTTGCAACATGCGCGCGAGAATGGATTCGTCCACAGCCGAACTGTCCGCGCCGTATTGGCGGGATGAGCCGATCAAAATTTGGCCTGTTTTGCGGGGTTGTACGTTGAAGGCGACGGAATCGGCGGTGAGGGTGTGCGCGCTTTTCAGATAGCCGAGCTCGACGACTTGGTGGTGGAGAAAATTCGGATAACGGTCGGTGATTACCAGGTGGCCTTTGCGCGGTTTTATATTAATTCCGGGGCTGAGTTTCGGAGCGGACTGGCCAGCGGCGTTGATGATAAAGCCGGCGGCGAAAACTGTGCCGTCGGCGAGACGCGCGACGCCTTTTCCGATTGCGGCGACCGGCTGACCCTGGATTACGCGGGCTCCCAGCGCACGCGCCCTCTGCAATAAAAATTCCGCCGCACAGGGAGGGTAAACCACCGAATCTCCCGGCACGCGAAGTCCGCCCGCAAGCGGCGCACGAAGGTGAGGTTCGGCATCGCGCACCTGATGCGAGTCGAGAATTTCCGCGTTGACGCCGCGTTCGCTGTAACAGTCAAATTTTCGGCGGACTTCGCGCATTTCTTCTTCGTCGGCGGCAACCCAGAGCGTGCCGCACGGGTCAAATTCCACGGATGTGGGAAATTGATCGCGCATATCGTCCCAGAGAATTTGCGAATAGCGCGTGATGGCAAATTGCGCTTCGGAATCGTCCATCACCACGATGTGGCCCATGGCTGCGCCAGTAGAGCCGGCGCCGGGGAAGCTTTCGTCAATTACGAGAACGCGCAGACCTTCCGTGGAGAGTTCCAGCGCGCACGCGGCGCCGATGATGCCGGCGCCCACGATTACGACTTCGGCGGGCTTGTTCACGGGTAGATGCCATTACGAAAGGGATCGCGGGGATCCAGAATTACATCCGCCTCCGAGGTGATGAACGCGGAGCCTTTGATAATGGGCAGCACCTGGCCGTCTTCAATGCGAACTTGTCCTTCAAAAACGCTGCCCACGATGCTTTCCTGGCGCCAGACTTCGCCGGGTTTCAATTTTCCGTCGGCGTAAAGGCAGGCGAGCTTGGCGCTGGTGCCGGTGCCGCAGGGCGAACGGTCGTAAGCTTTTCCAGGGCAGAGAACGAAGTTCTGGCTCTGAATGCCGTGTTTGCGCGAGGGACGAAATAATTCGACGTGGTCAATTTCTTTGCCGTCGCTGCCGGTGATCCCATTGGTGGCCAGAGCCTGACGAATGGCCCAGGAATACTCAGTCAACTTTTCAATATTCGCGGCGTTTAATTCCACGGAATTGTTGTTCACCAAAAAAAACCAATTGCCGCCCCAGGCGACGTCGCCGGTGACGGCGCCATAACCCGGCACTTGGACGGTTACGTTGGCGGCGGTGCGTTTGCTGGCGACGTTGACCACGGTGACTTCGCCGGTCTCGTGAAGGGTCGCGGTGACGGTGCCCACGGGAGTTTCGATGCGATGATCGCCGTAGGTGATTTTTCCCAAATACGCGAGCGTGGTCACTAATCCGATGGTGCCGTGCACACACATGCCGAGATATCCGACGTTGTTGAAGAAAATTACTCCGGCGGCACTAGCGGGATCGGCGGGCTTGCAGAGTATTCCACCGACGACGACTTCGGAGGCGCGCGGTTCGTTGGCCAATGCGCTGCGGAGGTAGTCGTGATTGAGGCGAAAGCGTTCCATTTGTTCGGCGACTGAACCGGAGGCGAGGTCTGGGCCGCCGCCGACAATAATTCTGGTGGGCTCGCCACCGGTATGCGAGTCCACGATATGGATGCGTTCGACGGCGTTGAACATATTTGCTGCGGTGTTTTCAACACGTGGTTTGGTAAGGCTCATGAGCAGGCTATCCGACGAAAAATCGGTATTGGCGTTGCAGCGTGCATATAATATACATCAGGGCGAAGCTAGGCAACGGTAAACGTAATAGTGCCGGAATAGACTTACCGAAATCGTTGCTGTTCGAGAGCACGGAATTGTTTTCTCCTGTTCTTTCATCGGTTTGCGGCTGGATGCGCTAGCGAGTCTGGCGGAATTGTGGGAGCGGATTGCTTCCGTCGCACGCCACATCGCTAGCGTGGGCCGAGTTCGATCCAGACGTCAATCGGCGCTGCCCCAGATGTCGCCGACCGTGTAGCCTTCGGGAAATGGATCATCGGAGTCCAGGACGTATTGCGCGATGCCGGTGATCCAGGCGTGCCCGCTGATCGTGGGAACCACGGCGGAGTAGGGGCCGACCCGCATCTGCGCGATCAAGCGGCCCGTGAAAGTGGTGCCGAGGATTCCTTCGTGCACGAAATCCTGATGCAGAGGCAACTGCCCTTTGGCGTGGAGCGCGGCCATTTTCGCGCAGGTCCCGGTGCCGCAGGGCGAACGATCGAGCGCGCCGGTCCATGACGAGGGGCGGCTCCAGTCGAGCTTGCCGGTGGAAACGATCACGGTGTTCTTGCGGTCGGAGCGCGGATGATCGGCGGGCGCGGAAAGTTGGGCGATGGTGATGCCGGCGATGGCGGAATTTTCGGGATGAATTGCGCGGAGTTGTTCGTTTGCGGCGGCTTTGATCATTTCGCCGACGCGGACGAGGTCGCGCGCTTCGTCGGGAGTGAGATGGAAGCCCAGCGGAGCGGCATCGGCGATTACGTAGAACATGCCGCCGTAGGCGACGTCCACTTTTACGGTGCCCAGGTTGGGGACTTCGACGTTGACATCGAGGTGCACAGCGAACGCCGGAACATTTTGAAAGGTGACGCGCTTCACTTTTTCATTTTCAATTTCTGCTTCGACTTCGACGAGGCCCGCAGGAGTATCGAGCTTCAGTTTCATGATGCGCTCGCGGATGGGAATCATTCCGATCTCGAGCAGCACGGTGACGACGCAGATTGTGTTAGTGCCGGACATGGGTGGGTATTCAGTTTGCTCCATGATCACGAATCCCGCGGCGGCTTCGGGATTCGTGGACGGCAGGATGAGATTGCAGTTGGATGCGGGGTAGCCGCGCGGTTCGCGCAGCATTAGTTTGCGCAGATCATCGGCGCGCGTTTCCAGATATTTCATTTTTTCGAACATGGTGGCGCCGGGAACGTCGAGCACTCCGCCAACGATCACGCGGCCCGGCTCGCCGCACGCGTGCGCGTCCACGGCTGAAATCATTCGAGCGAATTGCACGGGATCACCCCCAACCAATGCGTTTGCGATTCCGATGAATTTTGCAAAAGCGGCTCGCGGGTAAATCGCGCGATGACCGAGCGGGCTAGTGCGGCAGCTCCTCGCCGGGCATTTTACGGCCTTGCGCGGAGTGCGCGATCAAAAAATAAACCGGCACGCCGAGAACGACGATTATCAAGCCCGGCCAAGTGGTAGCAGGGCGATAAGTGAACAGCACGATCAGGATGGTCGCCGCGCCGATGATATAGAGCGCGGGGAGCCAGGGATATCCGAAGGCGCGATAAGGCCGATCGGCATTGGGTTTCTTGATGCGCAGACGAAAAACGCCCGCAATAGTGAGAATGTAAAAAATCAGCGCGGCCGAAATAATGTAATCGAGCAAATCGCTGTAGAGGTTGCCGTAGGATTGCGTGGCGGGGTTGTAGGTTCGCGGAAGAACCAGGAACGCAGCCCAGAGGCCTTGAATGAACAAGGCCCATGCGGGCACGCGCGCGAAATTTAGTGTGCCGGCGGCTTGAAAAAATAATCCGTCGCGCGCCATGGCGTAGTAGGTTCGTGCTCCGGCGAGAGTGAGTGCGTTCACGGTGCCGACCGTGGAGACCATGATGGCGGCGGCCAACAGCCCGGCGCCCAGCGTGGGGAAAATCGTTTGCAACATCGCGGTCGCAACGCGATCCGACGGAGCGTGTTGGATGGCTTCCAGCGGAAGAGTGACGAGATAGGCGACGTTCGCGAGGAGATACAGCGTGATTACGATGCTGGTGCCGATGGCGAGCGAGAGCGGAAGATTGCGGCGCGGATCTTTTACTTCCCCCGCGGTGAAAGTAATGTCGTGCCAGGAATCGGCGGAGAAGAGCGAGCCGGTTTGCGCGACGCAGATCGCCACGAGCAGGCCGAAGGCGGTGGTGGCGGTGAGTCCCGCGGCGAGCGGAGACACGCCACGAGCGCTCCAGGCATTGCTGAAATTCTCGTGAACGGCGGCGGCGTTCCAACCGAGAGTGAGGCCGAGCAAAATCAGGACGATGAGCGCGAGAGTCTTGCCGACGGTGAAAACATTCTGGACCACTTTGCCGTACTGCAGGCCGCGACTATTGGTCCAGGTGAGCACGGCGATTACGCCGATGGCGACGAGTTGCGCGGACGAAAGCGAAAAAGCGTAGCCGCTGGAAACGTGGATGGGCGTGATTAAATAGTGAGATTCCGAAACCGCAGGGAAGAGCACGCCGGAAAAACGCGCGAAGGCAATTGCGACCGCGGCAATCGTGCCGGTTTGTATAACGGTGCAGAGCGTCCAGCCGTAGAGAAAACCCCAGAGCGGGGAGAATGCTTCGCGCAAGTAGATGTACATTCCGCCCGCGCGGGGCATCATGGCGGCGAGTTCGCCGTAGGAGAGTGCTCCAGCGATAGTGAGCACGCCGGTGAAAAACCACGCGACGAGCAGCCATCCGGCGCTGCCGATTTGCCGCGACATGTCTGCAGACACGATGAAAATTCCGGAGCCGATCATTACGCCGACTACGACCATCACGGAGTCGAACAGGCCGAGACCGCGCGCGAACGTGGGAGTTTGCGGAGTGGCGGCGGGGGAAGCGACCGGCGCGTTGATGGTCATTAATATCCTTGTGATTCTGACGATGCCTGTCGAGCGATTCGTACGTCGGCGAGCTTCGTGCTGCAGTTGGCCGCGTCAAGTAAGTTCATGGAGACAAGAAGTTTGTGCGGAGACGGATAGGCAGCGCATGAAAACGCTTGACGCGTGGATAATATATACAAGACTATACCTCCGTGTCGAACTCATCTTCGTCGAATAATTCGGACGCGCCTATTAAGGATGCGAACAGCGCCGTGACGAAATCCGCGCGCATTTCTCGCCGCGAATTCGGGCTGGATGCGGCGGTTGGCGCGGCCGCGGCTGCGGCGATTTCGCTTTCGTCGCCCAGCTTGCTGAACGCGCGACGCGACCCCGACAACATATCACCGGCGATTCCGGCGGGCGAGCAGGAAACGGCGGCGGCCAAGCTCGCGCTTACTCCCGAACAGAGCCGCGACGTGGACGCGAAGCTTGCGAATATCATTCGGAAGTATGGCGAGCGATTGTCTGAAGAGCAGCGGAAACATCTGCGCAAGATTTTGGCTTACAACGAAACGATGCTGGCTCCTGTTCGCGCGTTTGCATTGCAGAATGGGGATCCGCCTGTCGCGGTCTTGAAACTTTCCAGCGGGAAAAATAGCGAGTGATGCAACGGGTGCGCGCGGTTCGGAGAAATTGTTTCTGCAAACGCGCCGGGTGCGGCTGTGCACTGCGTGAGAGGGCTAATTAATCCGTGTTGAGCGAAGACATTCTCTATCTTTCGGTGCGCGAACTCGGCGAACGTATTCGCGGCGGGAAAATTTCGCCTGTGGAGCTGACGGAGAGTTTTCTAGCGCGCAGCGAAACGCTAGGGTCGAAGCTTAACGCATTCGCGACGATCACGACAGACCTGGCGTTGCAGCAGGCGCACGCAGCTGAAAAAGAAATTGCTGCCGGGCATTATCGCGGACCGCTGCATGGAATCCCATACGCGGCGAAAGATCTGGTTGCGGTCTCAGGCTATCCGACGACATGGGGCGCGCGGCCGCTGGCGAAACAGTCGTTTGATTACAACGCGACGGTGATTGAAAAATTGAATCGCGCGGGAGCGGTGCTGATCGGGAAAGCGGCGATGATCGAGTTGGCCGGCGGGCTGGGATATTCCGCGGGCGATGCGTCGTTGACCGGACCGTGCAAAAATCCCTGGAACACGAAGTATTGGACGTGCGGATCGTCGAGCGGGTCGGGCGCGATTGTGGCGTCGGCGATGGCGCCTTGGGCGATCGGATCGGATACGCGCGGGTCTATTATTTGTCCTTCGTCGTGGTGCGGAATTTCCGGGATGCGGCCGAGTTTTGGTCGCGTGAGCCGGCATGGCGCGATGGCTATTGCGTGGACGATGGATAAGCTGGGACCGATGGCGCGCACGGCGGATGATTGCGGCCTGGTGCTTTCCGTTCTGGCGGGACACGATCCGCTGGATTTCAATTCGTTGCCGGCGGGCGTTGCAGATTTTGCGTATCCTGCCGCGGCCGGAGAGACTGCGAAGCCGATTCGCATTGGGCGGTTGACGAATGTGTGGAACGAGCAACAGCCGGGACTGCAAGCGGCGGTGGATGCTGCTTTGAAAGAGCTGGAGAAAAACGGCGCGACGATTGCGGACGTGGAGATGCCGGACGGGCCTTACGAGGAGGCGGCGGAGCTGACGATTTTGATGGAATCTGCATCGGCGTTTCAGGATTTGATTGTTTCCGGGCGCTGCGCGGAATTGATTGATCCGGTCGGGAAGATTAATGGTTACGCGAGCCAGGAATTTTCCGTCGGCGACTATCTGCAGGTGCAGCGCGTGAGGACATTTTTGCAGACGCAGGTGGACAAATTGTTCGAGCGGTTCGACGTGCTGGCAACGGCTGGCGAATCGTCGGCGGCGTCACCGTTGAGCGCGCCTCCGGAAGAAGATTCGGCGGGGCCGATTGAGCGGCGAGCGCCAGACGGAGTTTCCAGTTTGTGCGGATTGCCGGCGATCAGCGTGCCGTGCGGATTGAGCAAGGACAAGCTGCCGTTCGGCGTGCAATTCATCGGGCGGGCGCTGGACGATTACGCCGTAATTGCGGCGGCGCGGACGTTCCAGAGCCAGACCGACTGGCACAAGATGCGCCCACCGATCAGCTAGAATGACGGCCTTCAAGGGGTGTTCGTGACGATTCATGTTTCGAGCGTTGGGAGAGGTGCAGAGCGGAGTGTGCGCTCTGCTGCAAGAAATTTCGCAGTTGTAGCTCGCTGCGGCCTTCTGGCTTTGCTGATTTTGAATTCTTGCGCTGCGTTGACGCGCGCGGAGGCCGTAACGCAGCAAGCATCGGCGCAAGCTGGGCCGCTGGAACAGTTTGCGGCGGAGTTCTGGAGCTGGCGGGCCCGTTACCAGCCGTTTTCGACGGACGATATTCCGCGGCTGGAGCACCCGAGCGGCGAACGCGACTGGTCAGTTGGCTCAATTGCAAAGCAGAGGAAACAACTGGAAGAATTTGAAGCGCAGTGGAAGAAGCTCAACAGCACCGGATGGACTGTTAGCGAAAAAGTGGACGACCGGTTGATGGGGTCGGCGCTGGCGCGAATGCGTTGGGAACTGGATTTGAACCGGCGGTGGGAGCGCGATCCGACTTTTTATCTGGATCAGACGCTTACGGCTTTGCTGGAATCACTGGTGGAAGCGCCACCGTTCGATGCTGCGCGCAGCCGCGAAATCGTGGCGCGCATGGAGGACATACCCAAGATTCTGAATGATGCGGAAGCGAATCTGCACGCAGTGCGCCCGTTCGCGCAGCTGGCGATCAGTTCGCTCGGGCAAATACGTCCCGAATTGCTGGAAGTGGAGCGCGAAGTCGCGCCGATACTGCATGCAGAGGGATCGCATGCGGGAGATTTGTCCGCCGAATTCCAGGCCGCGACGGGAAAAGCAGTCGAGGCGCTGGAAGCCTATCGCGAGTGGCTGCAGGAACATCTGCAGGGCATGCCCGAAAATGCGGCGGTGGGGCGCGCGAACTTCGAATTCTTTTTGAGCCACGTGGCGCTGCTTCCTTACACGCCGGAGCAGTTGCTGGCGATCAGCCGGCAGGAGTGGGAACGCGCGGTGACTTTCGAGCAGATTGAAAAGCAGCGGAACCACGGGCTGCCGGAGTCGAAGATCGCGTCGAGCATTGACGAGCAAATCCGCACGAGCGAGCGCGACGAAGTGGCGATTCGAAAGTTTCTGGAGACGAAGGGAATCCTGACGGTCTCGCCGGCAATCGGGCACTACACGGTTCGATTGATGCC